>CZKI01000014.1_pt1 | contig 117298 bp, 110 predicted proteins | sample 700541 | NCBI WGS metagenome assembly CZKI01 (sample SAMEA3539301, study PRJEB10725) | soil metagenome | biome: tundra; feature: field; material: soil | place: USA | collected 2010-05 | depth 0.15 m
TGGCCCCTGGTTTGGTGAAGGCGTTTGGCTCGATGGGGGTGGGCGCGGCTCGTATGGCCACGGCGGCGGCGCCTATGTCCATCCGGGCGGCGGGAGTCACGATGCTGGCGGTGGGGGAGGTCACGCTGGTGGGGGTGGCGGCGATCGCAAATAATCGCAGTGGCCCTCTGAGGCTTGGCTTAACGACCCGAGCGCATGTCCCCAAGACGCGCCTAACCGGAGCACGTGTATTATCCAACCGTGCGCCCCGAACCCATACACTGTCTATGGAACTGCCTTCGTTTGATGACTCATTGCGTCAATCCGCTTACTTGTTCTCCGGCACCGATTGGGCACTCTGTTTCTCCAGCAGGATCTTGCTGAAATATGCGTGCTAGGTGAAGGACTCCCCGAGGCTGGGGTGGGCGATCAGGAAATCGCCCTCCAGGGTTTGTGACGGCTTTCCCTCGAGCAGTTTGTGAATGTCGGGGTGCGTGTCCAAGAATTCGTGAAGCGCGGGGACATCAGGGCGCATCATGGGGCCGCGCGCGAGGCGCGCGATGTGGGGGTGAATCGGGAATTCAGGTTCGGCCTTGAGAGCAGGGGCGATTCTGGGCTTCTGCTTGAATAGTACGTCGATATCGGGGTCTTTCCTCCGGAACTCTTTTCCGGCGAGCTGATCGAGATTATTGCGCACAATCTCTTCGAGCTTCGGATTGGCATCCAATACCTGATCGAATTCCATCAGAGTCTTTTGTACCGCTTCGTCCAACGAGACGATAGGCAAGGTCCCCTGAAGGTTAATTGGCGTCCATTCATGGCAACATACCCGCTCTGGGGCCGGACAGATGTATGGCGAGCCCGCTTTTGCGCCGCATGTCCTGCAATCATATACGGCCAATGCCCCATACCGCCTTGGTGAACCTTTCGTTATGTTTGTGATCCCCTTTCTAACACGCGCACACGCAACCGGCCTGCATTCCTGCCCGAAGCCCATGAACCTCTCCGCCACTCATTTAAAACGGTACAGACAAATCGCGGTATTGCTGTGGAAATACGGCCGTTCCGACATCGTGCAGCAGATGGCGGTGCAAGACGGGTTCGACCCGGAGGAACTGAAGGCGGATGCTAACGATGCTGCCCCGGAACAACTGGCGGATGACCTGGAAAAGATGGGACCGACCTATGTCAAACTGGGCCAAGTGCTCGCGGGCCGGCCCGACCTCCTTCCAGTGCCCTATCTCAAGGCGCTCGCGCGGCTTCAAGATAAGGCCAAGCCTTTTGCCTATGAAGAAGTGGAACAGATCCTATTGGCGGAACTGGGAGTGCGGGTTTCCAAGGCGTTCTCCCGCTTCGATACCGAGCCCATCGCCGCCGCGTCGTTGGGACAGGTCCATCTTGCGGCTCTTCGCGACGGCCGCCAAGTGGTGGTCAAAGTTCAAAGGCCCGACATCCGCCGCCAGATTGCCGACGACTTTGAAGTGCTAGCCGAGATTGCCAGTTTTCTCGACGAACACACGGAGATCGGCCAACGGTACCGATTTGGCGCCGCCGTGGCTGAATTCCGCACCGTCATCCAACAGGAGCTCAATTACGAGCGTGAGGCTCAAAACCTCATCGCGGTTGGGAAGAACTTAAAAGAGTTCAAATTGATCCGGGTGCCCCAACCCATTCTCGACTACAGCACCCGCAGCGTCCTTACGATGGATTACATTAAGGGCCAAAAGATCACTACGCTCGGATCTTTGGCCAAACTCGACATCAAGGGGGCGCTCCTCGCCGAGGAGCTGTTTCGGGCCTACCTGAAGCAAGTGCTAATCGACGGCCTCTTTCACGCTGATCCCCACCCGGGAAATGTGTTTATCACGGACGACGGCCGGATCGCCCTACTCGACCTCGGCATGGTGGGACACACCGCCCCGGCGATGCAGGAACATCTCCTCAAGGTTCTCATTGCCGTAAGCGATGGGAAAGGTGATGAGGCCGCTGAAGAGGTCGTGCGAATGAGTGAGAAGGCCGACTCCTTCGACCTGCACAAATTCCGACAGCAGATTGGCCAGCTTGTGGCGTCGAGCCGCAATCAGGGGCTCCGAGAGCTCAATGTCGGCCAATCGCTTCTGGATGTCAGCCGGCATGCCAGGGACAACGGCCTGTTTGTTCCGAGCGAACTCGTCCTGCTCGGCAAGACCCTGCTCCAGTTGGATGAGGTGGGTCGCATACTGGATCCCACATTCGATCCCAACGCCTCGATCCGCCGCAACGCTGGGGAGATTACGTCGACCCGCATGGTCCGGGAAACCTCGCAAGGCAGTGTGGTCAATACGTTGCTCGAACTGAAAGACTTCACGGTCAACCTACCCTCCCGGCTGAACCGGATCATGGATGCGCTCGCCAATGCCGAATTGGAGGTGAAGGTGAGGGCGACGGACGCGAAGATGGTTGTGGACGGAATTGAGAAAGTAGCCAACCGGGTCACCAAAGGCATCCTTCTCGCCGCCTTGATCATAGGCGCGGCTTTGATGATGCGAATCGACACCCATTGGCGCTTCTTTGGCTACCCGGGATTCGCGATGCTCTGCTTCATCGGGGCAGCAGTCGGAGCGCTCGTCCTCCTCTACAATATTTACGCCGAGGACCGCGATAGCCGGAAGCGCCGTCCACACTAGAAACCAAAAGGAAACCGCGGCAGCTCGGCTCGTGCCATCCTGGAAGATCCGCCGGACCTCCCCCAGCGATCGAGCTCATGGCCGTTGCCGCGAACGAAATGCCACGGCGTGCCGCACGGCAAACCGGCTGTAGAACTTCGCCCCCGTTTTGCGCCTGCCAATATCCCCTCTGAGGGCAAGCCCAGCCTCGCGCGCCCCGAATGATCCGGAGTAATCCGCCGCTGTCGCCGTGCCGCGGTAGTCTCCTGTCCGCAATGGTCGTAACCGCTTTACAACTCAGCTCTTCCTATCAAACCATGCTCACGTCGCCCGGTCCCAACGACCGAGCGGTCACTTCGCGGCAGGAGGCGCGGCATGACGCCGAGTTGGTGCGCCGATTCATCGCGGGGGACGAGGGTGCGTTCGCCGAGATCGTCACTCGATTTCGCGGAAGGATTTTCTCAATCGCGTTAAGCCATCTGCGCAACCATGCCGATGCCGAGGAGATAACTCAGCACACCTTCATCCGCGCCCACCGCGGCCTGACGCGTTTTCGAGGCGACTCCTCGCTCGCCACATGGCTGCACCGGATCGCCTTCAATCTCTCCCGCAACCGCTGCAAGTATTATTCCCATCGCCGCCAGCATGCCACCCTCTCGCTCGACTACGCCTTCAGCCACGACAATCAAGCGACTGTCCCCGATCTGATCGCAAGTGATGCTCCGGACCCGGCCCGGGAAGCGACAGCTGGCGAGTTTTCTGCATTCGTCGCCGTGTGCATGGACAAGCTTGGCCCGCGCCAGCGCGAAATACTCGCGCTGCGCAAAGGATTGGAGCAATCCTATGGTGACATCGTCCGGGAGCTCGGGATCAGCATTGGCACCGTAAAGAGCCGGATCGCGCGAGCCCGCGAAAGGCTCCGCGCGCTTCTTGCGCAGTCATGTCCCGAATTGCCGCCGGATGCTTCGTCCTTCGACTGGTTCGAGCCCATCCAAACCTGTGGCCGTGTGATAGTTGTCTGCGGCTGAGCGCAACCGCCGCAGTCGGCTCGGTCAAGTGATTGATATCCGGACGCTGCTCTCGATCATTCCCCGCGCGATCGCGTAGCGGGACGATCCTCATTCATTACGCTTGATATCGCGCAACTAGGTCCGGGCACTTCGTGAACCTCGACGAGCGCCTGCTCAATCTGCGGGCCGACGGCTTCCGGCCGCGGGCGAAGCCGAGCCCATGGAGGCATCCGCACCAGCGAATACTTGCCTCGCTGGCACTCCTCCTATGGGAATCCGATGAAACCGACGACCCGGCTTTAAGAATACGCATCCAGACTGAACTCAATGCGCGTGGGAGCGGCCTCAACGAACGGGTCGCCGCATGTCGGGCACTCTGGAATCGCGTCCGATGGCACGCGGCGGCGGTATTCCGGCTGGCGCACCGGGGCAGAGATGACGCCTCGCGCCGCGGCCCCGCGCAGATTGACCTCGGCGATCCTTGTGGCGACCTGAGACCACAGTCGATGCGTCCAACCGTTCGCTGATGAGACGCTGATTGTCCCCGAAACGCTTTGGAATGCCGCCAGCCAGGCCTTTGGCCAGAAGGCATGATTTTGAATTTGCAGTTTCACCGCCTCGATTCCCCGTCCGGGCGCAGTGGGGTCAACGCCCAATTCCGGGCCATTTTCCACCGTCGTTGCTCGACAGATCCTGGGTTATGGAGTTCCCTTGGCTCCTAACCGATGCAGGTAGAGGGCAGCGGCTGAGAATACCGACAATGAAGAATCGAGCCAAATCAAAGCGAGCAAAACACCGATCGGTCAAGACGGCTTCGAATCGCCCAATGTCCTCGCAATCGGCGTACCGTCCCTTTCCCATTGTGGGCATCGGTTCCTCCGCCGGGGGGCTGGAAGCGTTGGCCCAGTTTTTTGGCAATGCACAGGCGGACATCGGGATGGCATTTGTGGTCATTCAGCACCTGGATCCCACGCTGAAGGGAATGATGCCCGAACTGCTGCAGCGGGTCACCGCCATGAAAGTGGTGCAGGTGAAAGACGGTTCAATGGTCCGGCCGGGCTGTGTGTACGTGATTCCTCCGAACAAGGATATGTCCATACTCCATGGGAGGCTGCACCTGCTCGACCCTGTTGCGCCCCGCGGCCTGCGGCTGCCAATCGACTTCTTCTTTCGCTCTCTTGCCGAGGACCAACACGAGCTCGCCATTGGAGTCATCCTCTCGGGAATGGGCAGCGACGGGACTCTGGGCATCAAAGCCATTAAAGAATATGCGGGTTTGGTTCTGGTGCAGGAACCCGCCTCGGCGAAATTCGACGGCATGCCGCGCAGCGCCATCGAGGCGGGGCTGGCGGATTTTGTAGCCCCTGCTAAGGAGTTGCCGGGCAAGCTCATTGATTACCAGCGGCATGTGCCCCGTATCGGAAGATCCGAGGCCCGGCTGGAGGACAAGATGATAAGCGCACTCGACAAAGTGATCATCCTGTTGCGCTCGAACACCGGACACGATTTCACGCACTACCGTCGGAGTACGCTCTATCGGCGCGTCGAGCGCCGAATGGGCATCCACCAGATTGTCCAGATCGCCACCTACGTCCGGTTCCTGCAGGAGAATCCCCAGGAGCTGAGCATCCTCTTCAAGGAACTGTTGATTGGCGTCACAAGTTTCTTCCGCGACCGATCCGCGTGGGCCCAGCTTGAGAAAAAGGCTCTTCCGGCGCTGGTCGCCAACCGGCCGGCTCGCGCCGTGTTGCGCGCTTGGGTCGCGGGCTGCTCGACGGGTGAAGAAGCATATTCCCTCGCCATGCTTTTCAAGGAGACTCTGAGCCGCGCCAGATCCACGATGGGTCTGTCCCTGCAAATCTACGCCACGGACCTCGACCGAGATGCAATCGATAAGGCACGCCAGGGCTTCTATCCGGAAAACATAGTCGCCGACGTGTCGCGGACCCGGCTCGACCGATTCTTCGTCAAGGAAGAGAACGGCTACCGGGTGAACAAAGAGATCCGGGCGATGGTCGTCTTTGCGCCGCAAAACCTGATCATGGATCCGCCGTTCACTAAGCTGGATATCTTCTGCTGCCGGAACCTGCTGATCTATCTGACGCCGGAATTGCAGAAGAGGCTTATCCCGCTGTTCCACTTCATTTTGAATCCCCAAGGCCTGCTTTTTCTCGGGAACGCGGAGAGCATCGGCAGCTTCACCACCCTATTCTCTCCGATTGTTCCAAAGGAACGGATTTTCCGGCGATGCGAAACCGTCCTGAAAGGCGTTCAGCTGGATTTCCCCGCCGAGTTCACGGCGGCTGCGGCATCCCGTTCGATACCGGCTACCGAGTCGCGCCTCCCCGTCGCTAGTCTCCAGTCGCTTGCGGATCTGATGCTACGGACGCGATACGTCCCGCCCGCGGTGTTGGTCAACGAGAACGGCGACATCATCTACATCAGCGGGCGCACGGGCAACTATTTGGAGCCGGCGGCCGGCAAGGCCAACTGGAACATCATTGCCATGGCTCGGGAAGGATTGAGGTATGAACTTACAAGCGCCCTGCAGAAGGTTAATCGAACCAAGGAATCGGTCGCCATAAGTGGTGTGAAGGTCGGAGTCGGTCCCGAAGAGCGAACCGTGAATGTTCATGTGCAGGCGCTTCAAGAGCCCAAGGAGCTCCTCGGTATGGTTCTCGTGGTGTTTAGCGACGCTGTCCCCGAGATTAAAATGCACCCGGGGGCAAAAGGGAGGAAAGCGCCGGTACTCTCCGCCAGGCAGGGAGGCTTGGAACTGGAACTGCGGCACACCCGCGACGAGATGATGGCACACCGCGAGGAGATGCAGACCTCGCAGGAGGAGCTCAAGTCTGTTAACGAGGAGCTTCAGTCCACGAACGAGGAACTACAGTCAACCAACGAGGAGCTGATGACGTCGAAGGAGGAAATGCAGTCGCTGAACGAAGAACTTCAAACGGTCAACGCGGAGCTTCAGTCCAAGCTCGACGAGCTTTCCACTTCAAACAATGACATGAAGAACCTGCTCAACAGCACCAACATTGCCACAGTATTCCTGGACAATGAAATGCGTGTGCGGCGGTTCACGCTGCAGGCGAAGAATATCTTCAAATTTATACCGGGCGACGTGGGGAGGCCGATTACCGACCTGGCCTCCAACCTGCGTTATCCCGAACTGGCAGCGGACGCACGCGAGGTGCTTCGGACTCTGGCCGTCGCTGAGAAACCGGTCAGCACGATCGATGGGCGCTGGTTCACAGCGCGCATCATGCCCTACCGCACGCTGGACAACAGGATTAACGGCGTGGTGATCACCTTCGCGAATATCACTGCAGCCAAGAAGCTGGAGGCCAACCTGCGCGAGAAGCACGGCCAGTTGGAGAAATTCTCTGCGCAACAGGCCTCAAGACTGGCCTCCGCCGAGGTGCGGTCGCTGTCGAAAATCGCCCGAAATGAGCCCGGCGATGCCGGTGCCCGCACGGCTCCCCGGGCTCAGACGGCAAAAAGGAGGAAACTGTGAAGAAGATCGTTCCCATCAAGACGAGGATGCGCCGGCAATCCGAAAGCCGGCTGAGCGGGAAACAGGCCGAGAATCCCGATCCCCAATTCGGGCACGACACCCAGCGCCTTTTCCACGAGCTGCAGGTGCACCAGATTGAGCTGGAGCTGCAGAATGAGGAATTGAACCAAGCCAATCTCGCTGCAAAGGCTGCCCTGGAAAGATTCACGGACCTCTACGATTTTGCACCGGTCGGCTATTTCTCACTGGATGATTTGGGCGTGATGGTGGAATTGAACATGGCGGGCGCCGTCTTGCTCGGGGTGGAACGGTCCCGTCTTACCGGCCGCCGCTTCCAGCTTTTCGTGTCTCCAAGGACCCGGCCCGTTTTTCAGGAGTTTCTCGACCGGATATTCTCCGGAAGTGGCAGGCAATATTGCGAGGTGGAGCTTCAAAGGGAAACCGGGCACTCCTTCTGGGCGGAACTCGCAGGCACATCAGTGCCGACCGGCGACGCTCAACAGAGATTGTCCCGGATAGTGGTATCCGACATTTCGGCCCGCAGGATGGCGGAGGTAGAGCACAAACGCGTCGGGATTTTGGCCGCCAAGAACCGGGAATTGGAGAATGAGATTTCCCTGCGCAGGGCGAGCGAGGCCTCGCTCAAGGAAAGCGAGGAACGTTTTCGCGGCCTCCTGCATCAATCGCGTCTGCTGGAGAAACGGCTGCGAAACATGACGCACGAGATGCTGAAGATGCAGGAGGCAGAACGAAAGAAGATCAGCCGCGAGTTGCACGACGAAGTCAGCCAGATTCTGCTCGGCATCAATGTCCAGCTGGAGATGTTCGCGAAGGCGGTGCAGACCGACCCGCAAGCCATCAAGAAGGCGATCAAGCCCATGCGTTGGATTGTGGGAAAAGCCGTGCGCATCGTGCATCAGTTCGCCCGCGAACTTCGACCGGCGATGCTGGATGATCTAGGGCTCATTCCAACGCTGCGCTCCTACATAAGCGACCTTCCCAAGCGGAAGGGCCGGACATTCCAATTTACGGGCTACATCGGCGTCGAATCCATGGACAATGACAGACGGACGGTGCTCTACCGCATTGCTCAGGAAGCGATCACCAATGTCATCAAGCACGCCAATGCGAGCAGAATTGACGTAAGCATTCTCAAGATCCCGGGAGGGGTATCCCTGGAGGTCGCCGACAATGGCACGTCCTTCGATGTTGCCCAACTTGGGACCAGCCGTTGGCAGAACCGTCTTGGGGTGACCGGCATGCGCGAGCGTGTGGAAATGATCGGCGGTCAGTTCAGCGTCGTATCCGCGCGGGGCAAAGGGACGACCGTCCGGGCCGAGATTCCGTTCCCTGACCCTGAGCAGAAACCCCACCAATGAAAGCCGCCGCGCTCCGCGCCGCGGGACGATCTTTTTTTTTTACGCTTGATGGCGTGCAACCAGATCAGGGCATTTCGTGCACCTCAAGGGGGCAAACCCCGGTTGATCCGTTTGCGCCGGACACCAGCACCGTATAAGCGCAGGGAGGGAGTGTAACCAGAATGGCTGAGTCCTTTGATGTTGTAGAATGCGGGAATACGGACGCCGTGTTGAACGCGGCCTGGAGCGAAGCAGTCCCGCCCCAACCGCCATTGGAGCCCGCGACATTCTCATTCGAGTCGAATGAACGATCTTCATGGCGTCTTCCCTCCTACAGCCGAATCACCCCATGTTTCTGCCATATTTCCCGCGTGGATATTTTCCCTCGGGCAAAGGCTATAAAGCTCGAGGGCGAACGCAGGCTCGTTGACACCAGGCGCCGAATTTACGCCAGATGCGGCCAAATTGTCGAGAGCCAGGAAGAAAACCCCCTTCTCGAACCGGTGCCTGAGCTCACTGCAGGCGCTATTTTAGAATATAACGTCCATTCTTCAAGGTGCCATCTCGTCTTACCAAACCGGTACTCATCAATGGACGAAGCAAATCCATCGCGCCTTGCTTGAAGACTCCAAGCCCATTCCACAGTTCTCTCGGGCTCAAGTTACCGCGTACCCTGAGCAACTGGAGAAGCTGTTCCTGTAGCGACCGCAGAACCACCTTCCTGTTGCCGTGGGCAGCGGTTATCTGTTGAATTCGCAGCCAGACCCGTTCCAATGTCCGTTGTAGTCCCTCGGCGCAATATTCCAGCCAAGATTTGAGATCCCCTTCGTTTTTTTGAACAGCTTGAAGGGCCGCGTGATAGCGTGGGCGATCCTCCCAATAGAATTCATCCACGGAGATAATGTGATGCGAGTCGAAGCCTCGCCGATAGAGGTCCCAGAGCGCCAGCGCTCGGCCGGTGCGACCGTTTCCGTCGGCAAAGGGGTGAATTGTCTCAAAGCCGTGGTGTACGATGGTCGAGCTGAGCACTGGTGAGAGCAGGAGGGAATCAGTGTTCCACCATTCTAATAGCTCGAACATGAGAGCTGACTCCTCCTCTGGACGAGGCGGAACATACCCTCCAACCCGCACCCGGATGTTTCGGTAGCGGGCAGCCTCGCCCTGATCCATTACCTCTCCGGCAACGATCCAGTGCAGGCGGAACACATCCTCGTGGGTTAGCCGCCTTTTGGCGGCATTCTTCTCAATGTGCCCACCGCAGCGAAATAGTTGACCACTTCTCGGCGAACCCGACCCGACACGGGCAACGCTGCACCCCCTTCGGCCGCCCGCACCTCCTCAAGCCACCATAAATCTCCAGTGGAATGCCACAGACTCACGGGTAGTCCGAAGTGCATTTTTGAAGGCGGCCGCGAAGCGACACCGAATTAACTACGCCCAAATCGATGAGGCGGTGCAGCATTATGTGGGTTTCCGCGATCTCTTTGATGGATTTGCGCACGCGCTCCTGCGCTATTTTCACGATGACACTCAATTGTCGTCCTACATCCATTTCAGCAAGTACCGACTGAAGGACCAGGAACACCTATGACAGAAATTAATTCGAAAGGCAAAGGAGGGGCAAATTATCGACAAGAACTTTTCTTTTCGATAAGATTGCGGCGCAGCAGATCCGCGTGGTCCCAAATGTCGCCAGCACCGGGCGTGTCAACGAATTGACTTTTTTCGACGCCGAGGGCGCCCCCAAAAAGGGAGCAGTCTCGGCAAGGGATTCACCTTCGCCGCAATTGCCCGAATCACCCATCATGACCAAGACCAACACAGCCCAATCATTAGTCGCTAGCTCAATCAGCGAACACACGGACACTCTCATCCAGCAAACGGAGGCTTGCCAATCGTCACAAATGAATCGTGATCCCCTGCGCGTTCTAAATCTCGAGGCCGATCCCGGGGACCATGAGCTAATTCGCCGCCATGCCGTATCGACCGGGCTTTCCGTCAACTTCATTCGCGTGGCAAACCGCGCCGAGTACGAGGCCGCGTTGAAGCGCGGCGATATCGACCTGATCTTGGCCGACCACTGCATTCCTGGATATGACGGCATAGCCGCCCTTGAGTCGGCGCAATCCCTGCGGCCCGGGGTGCCGTATATCATCGTTTCGGATTCAGCGGGCGATGACCAGGCGGCCGAATGCATCAGGCGCGGAGCAAGTGACTTTGTCCACAAGGACCGATTGGAGCGATTGCCCGCAGCGATTGCCCGGGCTACGCAGAAACCCGGTGGGCGCCAGCCCAGCCTGGAAGCCGGGGAGGAATTTCGCGAGATTGCCGAGAACATCCGCGACGTGTTCTGGGTTTGCGAAGCCGGCACTGGGAGGGCCCTTTATGTGAGCCCGGCCTACGAGGCCATTTGGGGGAAACAACCGGACGCACTTATCTCAGAGCAGAGTGTATGGCCGGAGGCCGTCGTGGAGGAGGACCGGGAGGCTGTTCTTAAAGCTCGGGGCAAACTGGACGCGGGCGCACCCTATCAAGTCGAATACCGAATCCAGCGCCCCGACAAATCGGTGCGCTGGATCGAAGAACGCGGGTTCCCCGTTCCCGCCAAGGGCGGCGGTCGGTCTGCGCGCACGGTCGGCGTGGCGGCCGACATAACCGAGCGCAAGCTCATGGAGGCGGATCGGCTGCAGAGGCAGAAAGCGGAACTCGTTGGTAAACTGGCTGCCGGCATCGCTCACGACTTCAACAACCTCCTCACGATCATTTCAGGCAATGTGCTTATGCTTCTGGACAAGGGCTCGCTTCCGCCCGAGGTCAGCGAGGCCCTGAAGGCGGTATTCACAGCCAGCAGGCAGGCAACCGACCTCGTCCGCCAGCTGCTCCTCTTCAGGCGCAGGCGTTCTTTGACTCTGGAGGTCATCGACCTCAACACAGAGATCGACCTGATAGCCGGCGAGCTCCGCCTGCTTCTGGGCGAGACCATTGTTGTCGAGATCCAGCCGTCACCCGATTCGCCCAGGGTCAGCGCCGACGTGGGCATGCTGGAGCAGCTGCTCACGAACCTAGCGATCAACGCCCGCGACGCGATGGCCCGCAGCGGCCGGCTTACAATTGCCGTCGGGTTGCGCCCCTGCGGCGGGGAAAGAGCACGAGAGCAGCGCTCCGCGCGAGTGGAAGATTATGCCTGCCTGACCGTGCGCGACACCGGATGCGGCATACCCGCGCCCATCCTACCCCGAATCTTCGAGCCCTTCTTCACGACCAAGGAGGAAGGCCGCGGCACCGGCCTTGGCCTTGCGATTGGCCAAGACATCGTGAAGCGCCACGACGGCTGGATTGAGGTAGAGACCGAGGTAGGTGTGGGAACGGAGTTTCGAATCTACCTGCCGCTTACGCGGTCCGAGACGACGACTTCGTCATTGCCGGACCAGCGCCCTGTGCCGCGAACCGGAAAGGCCACGGTGCTCCTTGTCGAGGATGAGTCCGGCGTGCGCGAGTTCGCCGCAACCGTGCTCCAACAAGATGGGTATAGGCTCCTACAGGCTAAATCTGCCGACAGCGCCCTCGAGGTCTGGCGACGGCATTCGGCGAGGGTCGACCTGCTCTTGGCCGACGTCGTTCTCCCGGGTGATTTTTCCGGGCTGCAATTGAGCACGAAGTTGCAGGCGGAAAAGCCCGCGCTAAAGGTCATTCTCACTACTACCGGCTACGGCAACGCAGCCATTGCGCAACAGTCTGCGGACGGGGCGTCACATTTTGTGCTTTTGAAGCCCTACACTCCGCGCTCGCTGTTGCGGGCGGTGCACGACGTGCTGGCTCGTTAATAGGATTCGGGTTGCAAATTGACACCGGCACGCCCTGAGGCTAGTTTGCCACCGATAGGCGAATTTGAACCTGGTCGTTGCTTTCTTGCCCCAAGTTTCTGTGAGACCGCCATATAGGATCGCAATCACGGCGTGCCCACTTTGTCTATGACCGCTGTGATCGCAGCGCTAGTTGCCCTCGGGCTTTGCGGCTGGGCCGTGGCAATCATCATGCATCAATTCCCGAGGAAACAGGTGCAGGTTCCAGCGGCCCCGGGGCCCAAGGGCGCCGACACAGCCATGGATCTCGAATACTATCAGCTGATGATGGATACGTTCGACCGGTCGAACATCCTGCTTTGGTGGGCCCGGGTGACCCGCGACGATTCAGCGTATGATTGGAAAATCAGGACGCCGCCAAAGCTTCGCGACAATCCAATATACCGGCTAGCCGCCCTGGTCGACCAGGGCGGGCTCTGGAAGGATGACCAGGCGCCTGACAACGAGAGGACGAAGCTCGTCTCCGCGACAGCTCTGGCCGAGGGCGCGAGTGGATATCACCAGGAGTTCCGCATAATTGGATCCGATGGCTTGCACTGGCTCTCCGAGGAGGTCGTTATCCGGGCCGCGGGTCCGAACAAGTGGGATCTGGCAGGAGTGGTCATCGACATCACGAAACGGCACGAGGCCGAGGAAAGCCGCAAGACCATCGAAGGCCACCTTGATCAGATACTCAAGGCGGCGGACTGCCTGTTGTGGCAGGCGATTGTCACCGGGGACGCGAAAGGCCGGATCGAATGGGAATTTCTCCTCACTCCCTCCGTCCTATACAAGAGGATCTTCGGAGAGGAGTCGCGGCCGGGACAGAACGTGCTGTGGACCGAGGACATGGTTCCGGAGTGGAACGCGATCAACAGGGCCTCGAGGCAGGCCATGATAGACGGCAAGCCGGACTACGACCAGGAGTTCCACGCGGTTGTGCGCGGAAAGACGTTCTTCCTTCACGAACACGTGTCCATCACACCCCTCGGGCCGAACAAGCGGAAACTTGTCGGTGTCATCGTTGACATCACCCGGCTTGAGGAAGCGGAGCTGGAACTTGCACGGGCGCGCGATGCAGCGCTCGAGTCCTCCCGGTTCAAAAGCGAGTTTCTGGCGAACATGAGCCATGAGATCCGCACGCCGATGAACGGCGTGATCGGAATGACGGGCCTCCTCCTCGACTCCGAGCTTTCATCCACTCAGCGCGAATTCGCCGAGACGATCCGCCTTTCCGGCGACTCCCTGCTCACGATCATCAACGACATCCTAGATTTCTCCAAGATCGAGGCCGGCAAGCTGGTGTTTGAAATGCTCGATTTTGATCTTGTAAGCACCGTCGAGGGTGCGCTCGACATGCTCGCCGAACGCGCGAGATACAAGGGCATCGAGCTGGCATGCGAGATCCCTCCCGACATGCCAAGGCGGCTCAGGGGTGATCCTGGCCGGCTTCGGCAAGTGGTCACCAACCTCGTCGGCAACGGCATCAAATTCACCGAGAAGGGCGAAGTGGTCGTTCGGCTGTCCAAGGAGAGCGAGAGCGACAAGGATGTCGTCATCGGATTCACCGTGAAGGATACCGGCGTCGGCATCGCGCCGGAGAACCTGAGCCGGTTGTTCCGCGCTTTCACCCAGGCCGACAGTTCCACGACGCGCAAATTCGGCGGGACGGGGCTCGGGCTGGCAATCTCGAAGCAGCTTGTGGAGATGATGGGCGGCAAAATCGACGTGAGCAGCGAACCCGGCAAGGGATCGACGTTCTTTTTCAACGTGCGCCTGGATAAACAGGGCGGAGCGGCCGAGCCCCAGCCGTCAATCTATTCCCACGATTTGTTCGACCTGCGCGTGTTGGTGGTCGATGACAACGCCACCAACCGGCAGATACTCAGGCATCAGCTCTTTGCGTGGAAAATGCAGAAGGGCAGCGCCGCAACCGGCTTCGAAGCCCTAGATCTCCTTCGTGCCGCGGCAAAGGAAGGCAAGCCGTACGATCTTGCCCTCCTCGACATGCACATGCCGGAAATGGACGGGTTGACTCTCGCCCGGACGATAAAAGCCGATCCGACGATCGCCTCAACCCGGCTGATCATCCTCACGTCGATGGGATACATGCACACTCAGGATGAGTTGAAGGCGGCCGGCATCGAAGCCTATCTCGTTAAGCCTGTAAGACAGTCGCGGCTGTTTGACTGCGTCGTCAACGTGCTCGGCGGCGCTGTTGCGGACCACGCATTCACACGGCCCGCTAGAAGCGAGGAACCCACCCTGGCAGAGGACGCGCTAGTCCATGTGCGCAAGGCTCGCATCCTCTTGGCGGAGGATAACACCGTAAACCAGAAAGTGGCCCTTGCGCAGTTGCGCGGTCTCGGTTTCACCGCCGACACCGTTGCCAACGGGCAGGAAGTGCTCACTGCGCTCAAACAGGTGCCCTACGACATCATCTTTATGGACTGCCAGATGCCCGAGATGGACGGATATGAGACGTCGCGGATGATCCGACAGGCTGAGCACACATCCCACGCCAACTGGAAGGTTCCTGTGCGGATTGTGGCGATGACGGCCAATGCAATGACCGGAGACCGGGAAAAGTGCCTCGCCGCGGGAATGGACGACTTTGTGTCGAAACCGGTGCGCAAGGACGAACTCAAGTCATCCTTGATGAAATGGCATTCGCCTGTTGCGGCCGGCAGCGCCCTCCATGATCGGAGATCGCAGCCTTCCGAATGATCCTTACGTCGCGAGGTGTTCGATGATGCAAAAGCAAATCGCACGATCGCTGGTTTCTTTTCTACTGTCGTGCGTAGCAACTGCTGATCGGTAGATTCTGTTTCACGGCTGACAGCGCGGCCAGCACTTCGGCGCCACGTAATCCGGCGCGATGCGTTCCGTTGCGCCGCCAAGGCTCGGAAAGGATGCTGGCTAATGCAGGTTGATTTCTCTTTGCCCAACACTGGCGCGCCCGAATGCCATGGCCTCACCTGGCTGTTGGCCAGGATGGGAAAACCGTGTTCCGGCCGAAACCGGCTTGCGCGGGAGAACGCCCTAACCGGCCGTATTCGCAGCCAGCGGCTTTTTCATTATGGCCGCCAGCACGGCGCCGATGATCATGTACCACACGACGCCGTAAATCGTGTTAATCCACACCAGTGAGTACGGATAGCCCTTGAACATGAGGAAGATGAAATGATAGGTGGGAAAACTGACCAGCACGCCAAGGTAGAAGCCGGCCAGTGCGCCGCCCCTGACTCCGCTTCCAAAGGATGACGACAGCCTGTTCAGGACCCAGGCCAGGACCAGCACGGCGGTAAAGCCTCCAATGATGAACTGGTAGATCGGCGTATCCGCCCGTATCGAATCGATCTTCGAATAATAGGCGCTCGTCAGCCATTTGGCCTGAACGACGTAATCGAGCGCGTTGGAAACGATGCCTGCAACAAGAACGGCAAGCCAGCATTTGGGGGTTTTCACATTCCTCTCCTTCGTTTTTTGAGGTTGAACTGGACGAACCGGGTATAAAGCCGGTTGGAGAAAGACGTCGAGGATTCAATGCGGCCGAAGCGGTGCCAGCCATTTGCACATCCGCGACCCGCCCAGGTTAGGGAGCGGCCCGAGCTTTGGGCCGAGCCCATCCGCCTCTGGCATTCAACTTACGGGCTGCAGTTGGGCCCGCGAGGATGCGCACGCCTTGCTTCGCGACGCGGCGGGGGTTATGCCCGACCGGGCGTTGAACTTTCGCGCTGGGATTCACGACGTAATAGCTACAGTGCATTGTATCCCTTAGCTGCGAGGCGGTCCAATGGACGAGAACCTAAGACAACTGGAAGACCTTTACCGAGACATGGGACCCAGCTTGCTGCTTATTTCCGAGGGCAGCCCGCCGTAGCCGGAACGGCCGCCGAGTCGGGGCCCGGCGACGCCATCCTTGCGCTCGACTTCCAGCACGACCTTCACATCAAGGCCCCGGTCCAACCCGCCGCCGCTAAATGAACTCGCTGTTCGCAGAAAACGAAGACTCAAAGCATCCAGGCAAACAAAGCTGCGGTTCGAACCGATCTAGATAAGAGCCCGCAAGCAGGCGATGGATCGTTCGGCTTGGTCGACCGTTCCGCACTCAACGGAGAGGACGATGTCACGCCTCGCCTTCTTGCAGATTGCAATCACCCACGCCCAGTCAACTACTCCGTCACCGCACGCGCAACCGACCGGCGTGCCGCTGACTTTACCGCGTTCAGCTTCGGACTGCGCCAAGGAGATATCCTTGGCGTGCAGGTGCACCAACCGACCTACGACCTTCGCGAGCCATTTGCACGGATCATGGCCGCTCAGGTAGCTGTTGCCGGTGTCAAAGTTGATGCCGATGGCCGGACTATTCACCAGCTTGTAGATGCGGTCGAGGCCGGCCGGGTGTTTGCTATACTGCTGATGCGGCTCGAGGCCTATGAGAATCCCGCGTGGCTCGGCCACTTTTGCCGCCTCCATCAACGTGTATCGCATCAACGCGTGGTCTTCTTCCTCAGTTGTCCACGCTTGCTTTGGACCTTCATCGGTGTTGACGACCGGCGCGCCGCATTCAGCGGCGAAGCGAATAGCTTGTTTGAGGTATTCGACACCGATCTCCGGCTTGCAGAGCGGTGTGTGCGCTGAAAGGCCGGAAAGTTTGACGCCGGCTTTGGCGCAGGCGCGCTTTATGCGCAAGGGGTCGTCAAACATCGAGACACTGTGGAAATAGCCGGCTTCGCTGAGGAGCTCGCGGCCCCAGTGAACCATGGGTTCGACGTAATCGTAGCCGAGTTGGGCAGCCTTTGCGACGGCCCACTCGAGGTTCTTGTCCGCGTGGCGGACAAATTCCAGGTTAATGCCAACGTGGACTTTCCCCATGAGAGATAGCGCGGTTGATTGTTTTGTGACGGTGGATTCTTCCTACGGGCTCACCGACGTGTAATGCCCGGAGGCCTCGCTCAGTTGTCCCTCGCTCCAGCGACCCGGATGCATGATGACTCGGTAGCGCAGGGACATCTGCTGTCCGGCCTTAAGAGTGTGCGGCCGGTAGCAGATGACGGCCGGCGAGAAGTAGTGCATGGGAGCTTCGCTGATGACATACCATGGCGACGGGCTGTTCAGGTTCGTGGGCCAGTCAAGGATGGCAATCCCTGCCTCGCGTCCCCCGAATGATCCGGAGTAATCCGCCGCCGTTGCCGCGCCGCGGAACTTGCCGTCGGCGAATTCCACCGGGCCCCTGGTTGTGATCGCACGCGGATCGGTTATTTCCGGCGAAAGCCGAACCGATAGCCCGGCATAACCGCCCCACGGCTGGCCGCCGGGTTCACCAGGGAGCGGCGTCCGGTCCAATACCACATCCTCGCCCCCTGCCGTGAAGATCATCGCCCAATCCTGACGGTAAGCGCCGGCCTTGTCCGGAGGCGAAATCTCGATCACACGGCGCTCGTTCAGCACCGGGTGTGCGTTGGTTGCGGGCCGGTAACCGAGATCTATCACGATGCGCGCCGAGAAGTCGGGGCGGATCTCAACTTGCGGCTCATGCCACGCGGTCTGTCCCTGGGCCACGCCGGTCTTCGGATCCTCCTCCCAGTAATTGACGCCGTTGATGAATTTCCACGAGAACCACACGGCGCGATGCCAGGGGTGATCCGCCGGCCGATCCCATGTGAGCACGGGCCCACCTGGCAGGGCCACGGGATGGAAGTGCGGTTTCGTCACATTTGCGCCGAAGTTGAATTGCCAGACAACCTGAGGGCCCTGCAGCAAGGCCACCGCGCCAGCTTCACGCCTCCATGCTAGGGAGGCATGTGTTTCCTGGGTCGGAATGCTTTCGGGGGGCCGAATCCCGGCAACATACCGGATGCCCCCCAGGAGGTGCTGCAAGAAGAGCGGTTCGCTGAAGCTGCTCTCTGTGTGCCCCATCGCGGTATACCACATCCGCCCTTTGCCCACACTTCGGCACCACGCTATCGGGTGGTCGCCGCCCATGCTGCCGCCGCTGTAGGTTGATTCATCCACGGTAGCGAGCACGTGGGCGCGTCCGCGAGGCGTACCGTTGAAGTTGTACCATTCATCCGTGCGCTGCCAACGCACCGGCAGGCCCGCGGTGGATAGATGCGAGGGATCCTCGATACCTACTGTCGCCGGCACAATGCCGGAATGGTTCTTGAACGCGCAGCAGAACATCTCGCCATACCATGCCCATTGATCCATGCAGGCCAGCGGCCCGTAGACCGCGCCATGAATGGCCGCGAACCCGCCGCCGTTAAGCACATAGCCCTTGAAGGCCGCCTGCTGATCGGGATTCAGTACGTCGCCCGTTACGCTCAAAAACACAACCGCCCGGTAACGAATGAGATTCGCGGACGAAATAGCGCCCGAATCTTCGGTGGCATCGACCGCGAACCCATTCACCCGGCCCAACTCGCGCAGAGCCCTGATCCCGTTCTCGATGGACGTGTGCCGATACCCCAGCGTCTTCGAGAAGACCAACATCCGGAACGCGCCATCAGCATCCGCTGCCCGGGAGTCGAGGGGCGTGACACTTAAGGCCAGCGCCGCCGCCAGCAGACCTGCGACATGCTTGAGCGCTTTCACGGGGGCGGATCGATCGTCTTGAGCCTTTATCAGCGGTCACAGATGCCACGGCTTCCGCATGGAGCGGGCCTTGAGGCGCTGGTTCGCCGCGTCGTCGTTCGAAAACCGCTCGGTCTTGAAATCGAAGGTCAGTTTGCGGTTCAGGCGGATGGCGCTGTCGGCGATGTGACAAAGGGCATCGTCGGCGACCGCCGTGTCGATGGGACTGATGGTCTCGGCCCGGCTCTTCACGCAGTCGAGGAAGTTGCGGGCGTGACCGGAGGAGCGGGTGAGCTTGATCTTGAAGCTCTCCGGGTTGAGCCGGATCAGATCCTCGGGCTGGAGGTTGATTCCAATGCGGTCCACGTGAACCCAGCCGTCCGTCCCCTCGAAGGCGGTGCCATGGTCTTCAATACGGCGATAGCGCTGTTCCCAGATGTCACGGTGAAGGAAAGGCTCGCCTGTCGGCTTGCCAGTGTTCTCGCCATTGGGCACGCCGACGAACTTCATCGTGAGGCCGCTTGCGAATGTGTAGTCGACCTCCCAGATGGTTGCCGTGTCACAAGCGCCTTCCGCCAACCGGAAGTTCCCGCGACCCTCAACGGTAACGGAGCCACCGAGCAATCCCGAGCCACCCCAAAGCGCTATGTCGAGCGGATGAATGCCCCAGCCCGAGATAAAGCCGAGCGTGTAGTCCGAATTGAACCACCATGTCTTAAGTGTCCCGTCTGCGCTGCAGCGGTTCTCGGTGTAGGGACTGGATGCCGCAGGGCCGAGCCATAAGTCGTAGTCCAACTCGGGTGGCGGCGGCACCTGCTTGCGCGAGCCGCCTGGCGCGCTGCCAGGCGCCCAGACGTTGATGCTCCGAAGCGCGCCGATCTGTCCGTTGCGCACCATCTCCGCCGCGAGCCGGAAATTCCTCGAAGACCGCTGCTGGGTGCCGAATTGGAAAACGCGTCTCTTGCGGTGAACCATCGCGCGCAGCGCCTGACCCTCCTCGAGCGTCAGGCCAAGCGGCTTCTCAAGATAAACGTCTTTGCCGGAACTAACCGCCGCCAGCGCGACCAGGATGTGCCAGTGATCGGGCGTTGCTATGAGGCAGGCATCGATGTCCTTCCGGGAGACGAGCTCCCGGAAATCATGGTAGGTCTGACAATCCTTATTCTCGTAGAAATCGTTGACCGCCTGCCGCGCAAGACCCAGTTGGTCGGTCTTTACGTCGCACACGGCAACGACGCGGCAATCCTGTTCGCCGAGGAAGTTGAGCATGTCGCCGCGGCCCTGCGGGCCACAGCCGATGACCCCGACGGTGATCCTGTTACTAGGGGCGACAGCCCCGTCCCTGCCAAGGGCCGAAGACGGGATGATGGAGGGAAACGTGGCCGCAGCGAGCGCGCATGCGGTCGTGCCAAGGAATTCGCGGCGACTGAGGGGGACCGGGCCGTCCGGTTGCGGGAAGTCTAATTGTGCCATTTTGATCCTCCAGACCGCTTTTTTAACGCACCGTGTGAACTAAGACAGGGAGTCATTACATCGAAACTGATCGACGAATCCTAGCATGAATGCGCCGCCTTGTCTTTCGCGATTGCACATCGACGAATCTTAGAAGTTTCGGACATGCTCGCGAAACCTAGGCTGACGCCTGTGTCTGCCATTCTCTGGTCCAAGCGGCGACCTATCATGCCCGACCGTTGTGAGCCGCTGGTTCAAGGCGCGGAGCGAAGAGAGGTGAAGGTGCGCGAATCTACTTGTCGGTCTGCGGATCGTCCCACACGGGCGCGAACTTTGAGCGTCCGTCCCCCTTGTGCGTCACAGGTCCCATCTTCAGCATCCGGTAGTGCCGGTAGGGGATCGTCGACAGGCCGCCGGTCGGGCGCAGCTTGCCGTTCCATGACCTTCCGGGGTGTCCCCAGAGGCCCTCGGCGTAGACGGGCTGGCCTTGGGCGATGTCGACCAGGACCATTCCGTAGCGCTGGAGCGCCACACAGACGATGCGCTCCTCCGGGGTGAGCGGGAATAGCGAGAGGTCGAGCTTGGGGTCGAGCTGGATGACCGTTCCCTCGGGTATGCCCCCCTCGACGAATCCGTCGGTCCAGGCCGCGGGGAACACGAACTCCTTGTACGCGCAGAAGCGCGAGGCGGCCGCTATCTTGTGCCGGATCTCCCCGGCCATGACCTCATCGTACAGGATAAGGCCGGCAACGGCGGGGACGCCCGCGGCCCTGCTGGGGCCGTGAAAGTGCACGCTCTCGCCGTCCACGACGCCGAGGTCCTCGGTCCTGAACACACCGGGGCCGTCGGAAGCGTAGACCATGCCCGTGTTGGACTGCCAACTGCCGTCGGGATTCTTGGTGAGGGACCACATGTCCCAGACGAGCCTGCGCTTCCAATCCACGGCCGCCAGGTGGGCGTCCCCCCTCGGGTCCGGGGTCGCCTCGCCGGGTATGGGAACGAGGTCAAAGCTCTTGCCGTGGCCAAATTGCTCGTGCTGTGTGTGCCAGATCCGCCTCTCGTCCGGTGTGAGGGTGTGGAGCCCCACCTTGACCAGCGGCGTGGACTCGTCGACCTCATACAACGGGATGGTCCACTGCACGCAGTTGATCAGCCAGTTCTCCTTGCTGGGTTCGGTCTCGAGCAGCTTGACCCAGTGCTCCGTGCGCGAGTCCGTCTCGGCATCCGCCGCGACTGGCTGGTTCCAGAAGCTCTCATCGGAGAAGAACCGCCGGGGGGTGTTCGGGGTGCTGCCAGCCGCAAATGTCAGGCTGGCAACGAGCGCTCCAGGGAGCAGGGTGAGGACGGCTTGGGGTTTCACGGGGGATGTGGGTTGGGGCGAAACGCCTTGGCGGGACCGAAGATCCCGCATGGCGCGACTTAGACCGCCTTCAGCAAAGACTCGCGGGCCGGAGCCGTCAAACCGGGTGATGTCGCGGCTGGCGACAGAACGGAAAGCCCGGACGCACGGACGCAACCGCACTGACTGCACCGCTGCGGCGGAAAAGGATGCTGGGGAGCCTCCCAGACTCTGTCGCCGCCCCCCGATGTGCGGACGGCGGCGGCATCACGCCGGAGAAACCGGCCCATAGTTCGTCCTCTACGCTTTGCGCCTGCGGCGGCCCGAAGTGCCCCGTTCAGGGGACTTCATAGACCTCCACGAGCGCAATCCCGGTGTCGCCGGTTGCTCCTGAAACCTCGGCCGTGTAGGCCCCCGGCGGCAGCGTGACCAGAATCGCCGAGTCGTTGCTCGTGGCGAATGACCAGGGGAATCCTCCGACCGAGGCGGCGGCGGCGGAAATCTGCGGATCGCCGCCCCAGGCGTTGTTGCTGCCGATAAGGGTGCCTCCCGAGTGAAGCTGCAGCATGGGGTCCGGCAGCGTGCCCGTGACGCCGAACGGAATCAGCGCCGGCCCGGAGGCCCTGATCAGGACCGTCTTGGACGTTGATCCGCCGATCGCAAAGCCCGCAATCAAGACGTTGGACCCCGTGCCCACCTGGACGCGGGCCGATATGTTCACTATCCTAGGGGTGCTCGGGGTGTAGGTTCCCGCCGGCGTGTCATCATAAACCTCGGCAAGGGCGACACCGGTGTCTCCGCTTTGCCCGGAGACGTTTGCCGTGTAGGCTCCCGGGGGCCGCGACTCGAGCAATGCCGAGTCGTGGCTGGCTGTGTCGCTCCAGGCAAATGCACCCACGGAGGCTCCCGCGAGCATGATGTCGGGACTGCCGCCCCAGCCATTGTTTGTGCCAACAACCGTTGATCCCGAGTAGAGCTGAAGCTGGGGGTCCGGAAGCGTGCCCGATAAGCCGAAGGGGATAAGCGCCGGGCCCGATGCGCGGGCCAGCAGCTTCTCCGAGCCGGAGGTGCCGCCCCCTCCCACGACAAACCCGGCGATAAGGATGTTCCCTCCGGTTCCAACCGCTGCCCGGCAGGAGATATTCACGAGGCGGCCAATGTCGGACGTGGAACTCACCGCCAGTGCCGCCGCATTGCTCGTCGCGTTTCCCCCTGGATTGGTCGCCACGCAGGCGTAGCTTCCCGCGCTTGCAGGCGTGGTGCCGTTGACCACGAGCGTGGAACTTGTGGCGCCGGGAATCGGCGCGCCGCCGAATTCCCATTGATACGTCGGCAGGGGTGCTCCCGTCGCCTCAGCCTTGAACACAACGGTGGTTCCGAGAGCTATCGCCTGGGAAGCCGGCTGCATGCTGAAGCTGGGGGCTACCACCACGGCATTCACCGTCAGCGTCGCAGCCTGGCTCGTGACGGCTCCGGCCGTATTGTTGGCCACAACCGCGTAAATGCCTGCGTCGCCAACCTGCACGTAGGGGATAGTGTACGAGGCGCCGGTCGCGCCTGGGATCGTCTCGCCATTCTTCTGCCATTGGTAACCGGGCGCGGGATTGCCCGATGCCGCGACGCTGAACGTGACGCTGGACCCTGCATTGACAGTCTGGCTGGCCGGCTGGGTAGAGATTACCGGCACCGAGCCCGCGGGCGCCGTCACATTGATCGTGGTCGCCCCGGACGTTGAGGTTCCGGTTCGATTTGTGAGCTCCCAGCCGTCGACCGTAAAGCTGTACGTTCCCGCCTGCGTGGGAGTCCCGGAAATCGTCAGGATTCCCTTGGTAGCGGTCGCGTCGTTTAAGACCCAAATGCTCCCGGTCAATGTCGCGCCCTGCACCGATATCCCCGGCGGCAGCGTGTTGCTGACATCCCAGGCCTTGGCAAATGTCACCGCGACGCCAGCCACGGTGACGTCCATCTTGAAGGGCTGGCCCACAGCCACTGAGGCGGGTAGCGGGATATCCGAGACAAGGTATGCCGGGCTTGTGGTCGGAGTGGAGGCTCCCGCGACGGAATCGACCGCGCCCAGGGCCGCGATCGAGGCGGCTGCCGCCTTGAGGACCGCGGCCGCGGGCGACTCGAGAACGTAGTCGGCCGTGGCGGCGGCGATCCGGGCCGCAGGCGACCTCTGCAGCACCGCCGCGAGGATCGCCACGGGCACGCGCATCCGCTCGATGCGGGAGGAAAGTGATGTTCCGGGGGTCATTGAATGCTGGTTGCTCAATTGCACCCGCAACCCGGCCCCCCGATGCCCCGGCCGCCCTGGGCCGCCTCGCGCGAGAAGTAGACATGCTCTAACATCGCGGTCGCAAGCGCATCGCGGTTCGGGTCCATGGTCGGGTCTGAAAGGAGCCCGCGCTCCCAGGGCTTCGCCCGGACCGCCTGGGCCGTCGTGCATCCGGAAAATGCGCCCGCGATAGCGACGAGGGCGGAGAACAGGAGTATCCTTGCTGGTTTTCTCATGGTGTCTTGTCCGACAGCAGGGCCTCGATCTCCCTCCGCAGCGCCTGCTCCGTCGCCGCTCCACGGAATCCCGGATGCGCATACCGCACCCTGCCTTTGCGGTCGATCAGGTAGCTTGTGGGCATTGTGGGCACCTGCACCGCGCGAACCAGGTTTTGGCCCTTGTCCAGCGCGACAAGGAAGGGCGGGGAGAACTTCCTGACGAAGGACTCGTAGGCCGAGGCGTCCTCGTCGACGCTCACGGCGACGATCACCAGGCCCCTCGGCGCGAACTCCGCGTTCAGCCGGCCATATGCGGGGAAGGACGCCTTGCAGGGAGCGCACCAGGACGCCCAGAAATCGACGAGCACCACCTTGCCGGCCGTATCGGGCAGCGTTCCACCCGCCAGCCCGGCGGAGACGAGGGGAGGGAAGACGTCTCCGATGCCGACGGCGGCGCCGGCAAGAGCCGGGGACGCGAGCGAGAGGCCGGCCGCAAGGGAAAAGAGACCGGGTCTGTTCATGGGTTGGTGTTTCGGCCTTGGGCCGTCTGCCGCCGCAAGGCGAAGGTGATGGGACGCTGTGCGTGGGGCATTTTTCTACCAGGATATCTTTGCGCCAAACGTGATGATGTTCGCCCGGGGATATGCGCTCTGTGGAGTGATCCCATCGCGCCCGCGCATGGTGTAGCGGTCGCAGGCGACGTCGAGCTGAAGCCAGTCGCGCGGCTTCCAGACCGCCTTGAGCCCGTAGGTGGTGGTGAACAAGGAGGACAGGCGATAGTCTGAGGAATAAGCCGGCCCGCTTGGATTGGGTGTCGTGCTCGGGACGATGTCCGTGGTGCTCAGGTCATAATAGAAGAATTTCGCGGCGTTCTGCTCGTAGTACCTCAGGTCGGGCCCCACGGTGAACCGGTCGCCGATCTTCTGCAGCCACTGCAGCTCGACCGTGTTCGCCCTCACCCCATACGTGTCCCCGTAGAACCGGTAGCTCCCCTCGAGGGCGCCATGAGCCTCCGGGAAACCCCTGTTTATCGACGCAAACACGACGCCCGTGTTGTGCTCGCTAGGCCTGTTCTCGGCGAAGACAAGCGGGAAGAACACGCCCGGGATAACCTCAATGTTCTGCTCCACGAGCTTGTACTGGTCGCTCAGGTACCCGGTCTCCCTTCCCCAAGCCAGATTCAACGTCACCGTGGTCCGCGGATCGAGGATCTGGGTCACGCCCATGATCGCGTTGAACGAGTGCTTTTTGACGTAGATACGCTGGGGGTCGTAGAACGTCTCGACGTCGTCGTCGTGGCCGGCAACTCCCACCAGCAGCGTGGTGTTCTTCTGGTCCAAGTCGGTAAGAGTATTCAGGGACCAACCCGTGGAAATGTAGTCGTGCTCGCGGCTCTCCGAGAGCCCGGCAGAGATGTTGATGGCGCTGAACTGCCGCGAAAGGTCGGTCTCCCAGGCTTTCCTGTGGTCGCTCAGGTGGGCAAGGGGCACCTGGTCCGAACCCGCGGGAGCGGGTAGGCCCGTGGGTGTTGCGCCCGCGATCGCATCGGTCACCGCCGTCAGCCCAAGCCGCATGTCGGCGCCGATCTCCTGGTTGGCGACGATCCCCTGGGTCTGGACGCCGACGCGCCCGCCAGCCTCCGTGTAATTCTCGTATTTGTAGGAGAGCGAATCGTCCGAACGGGCCGCAGGGCGTGGAGACGCCACGAACAGGAAAATCGCGAGCGGGATCGCGCCGGGTCTTCGTTGGATCATCTAGCTGGAACGGGTAATCAGCATTGGACCGTCGAACATGCAATAGGTTCAAAAAAACCAGATGCATCGCATGGAAAGGCCGTATTGCGATGAGCGAAGAGAGTTATAGCCACGAATACCTATCACCTTGGCACCTGTTGATGAATTTGCCGTGAATACCAGATGAATTTCCGTTCATCTACTGAAATTCGGCAGCCCATTTGCATGCTGCACGAATGCATCCGGAAGAATGCTCTAATTCCTGCTGGAGTGTATCCTTGGAACGCCCTACTTGCCATTTGACCAGGTCACGGCACCAAGACGATGCGAGGCAATGGTACGGAACGGCCAATTAAACTTTTCGGTCGCAGTATTGCCGAGACAACCCCTCTGTTTTTATAGTCCCAGTTTCCCCTCCATTGAATGCGCCGCAAACCCTGGCATAGAATTAAGTCACAAAGGACAATATGAAGATTCTTGTCGTCGAAGACCAAAGCCGCGTGGGCCATTTCGTGGAAAAGGCACTCGCAGAACAAAACTACTCGGCACGGATCGTTGGCACGTGCGCCGCTGCCCGCGACGCACTGAGCGAGTCTCCTTATGGGGCAGTAATTCTCGATATCGGCCTTCCTGACGGCGATGGCCTTGATCTTTTGCAGGAATGGCGGAGCGCCGGTTTCAACGAACCGGTACTCATCCTAAGCGCCCGTGACGCCGTTGAAGATCGTATCCGAGGCCTTAACTTGGGGGCTGATGACTACTTGGCTAAGCCGTTCAGCGTCGACGAACTCCTAGCACGGGTGCGATCGCTTCTTCGGCGGCACGCCGGCGCAAAAACGTCCGTACTTGTTCACGGCTCTTTGCAACTCGACCTTATGGCCCATACCGTTACGCGAAATGGAGTTCGCATCGATCTGACCAGCCGCGAATTCTCATTATTGGAATTGTTTCTTCAAAATCCGGGCCGGATTCTCACGAGGAGTCTGATCGCCGAAAAGGTCTGGGAAGCAAGCTATGACATGGAGACGAATCTGATCGATGTCTATGTGCGGCGCCTCCGGCGGAAATTGGAGGAATCACCTGACCGACCGCTGATCAAGACGATACGCGGCACTGGCTACGAACTGGTGTGAATTCATTCACAGCCAGGATCATGGTGCAGTTTGCCGTGCTTGTCACGGTGACCATGGCCGTTGTCCTCGCGACAGGCGGGTGGCTCCTGTCGCGCGAGGCGGTCAACGGCCTGGACCTGTTAAATCAAGCTGAGTATGTCGAGATCCGCGACCGGCTGGAGCCGAATCCAGCCGCTCTTTCGGCCGCGGATATTGATCGGCGCGTTCGAGCGCACACCGAGGTCGATGCCGCTCTCTATTTTTTCCAGATTCATAATGACACAGGAACCTTGCTTTTCCGCTCTGCGAATCTCGGCCGGGCGGTCCTGCCCGACCTCAGTGGAGGGGTTCTCCAAAGAACCTATGAATTGGCCGGCGTCGGTGAGGTCCGACTTTGCGAATTCTACTATGGCCCACTGCATGTCCAGATCGCCAGTCCTCTGTCTCCGGCAAACCGGCTCTTGAGAGACTACGCTCGCGTGAGCCTTTTTCTGCTTGGCGGCGTGGCATTCATTAGCGTGGGCCTCGGCTGGGCATTTGCCCGGCTCACGTTGCGGCCGGTACGGGCGATTCACGACACGGCGGCCCGCATCCGGGCTGACAATTTCGGGGAGCGGATTCCCGTTCCAGCCGGCCATGACGAACTAGCGGCCTTGGCTCAGCTTCTCAATCGGATGTTCGACCGTCTGGAGGCGTCTTTCATCCAGATAAAGCGTTTTACGGCCGATGCTTCACACGAAATCAAGACTCCGCTGGCACTGATGCGCCTTAATGCAGAAAGACTTCGGCCTAAGCTTGCTGCCGACCAGGAAGGAAGTGCCGCTCTGGGAGAAATCCTTGAGGAAATCGAAGGCCTTCGCCGGATCACTAATAGCCTGCTTTTCCTCGCCAAGGTTGAAAGCGGCACATTTGCGCTGACCAGGACCGAGGTAGTCGCCGATGCACTTGTCCGCGGCTTCGCCGAGGACGCGATCGCCTTAGCCGACGATTGCGCTGCTCGTTTTGAGGTTACCCGATCCGATGCCGGCGGGGTGCGTTGCGAACCCACGCTTATTCGTCAACTGCTCCTTAACCTCACGACCAATGCGCTTCGCGCATCGCCGAAGGGCGCCTGCGTCGAGCTCGAGTCAATTATCGTCGATGGATTGTGGCGGCTCGCCGTAAAAGATGAAGGGCCTGGGCTGCCCCCAGACCAACTCGAAAGGGTGTTTGAACGCTTCGTGCGTTATTCACCCTCAAATGGCCGATCGGAGTCTAAGCCCGGCCATGGCCTCGGCCTGGCCATCTGCCGAAGCATCGCAACGCTCCATGGCGGCACCATCCGAATTGAGAATCGGCCAGCCCGGTCCGGCTTATGCGTCGCCGTAGAGTTGCCTCAAGGATGAATAATAATTCATCTGTTATTCACGCGGTGTTCATGTGTGACCACTAAGCTCGCGGTCGTTTTGCGACCGTGACCGTGTCTCTAATTCGCCGTCCGTATTTGCGCCTCCTGGCGATGCTCTGCCCAATGTCGTTGATAACGGCCGCGGGCGCCTTGCGCGCGGACCCGACTGTGCCTGCGGCCCCTGACCTGCCAATGACGAATATTACAGGGCCGACCAGGGAGGCCCACGGATCGCGGCCCGATCACTTATGGACTGTCGATTACCTCGATCTCTTGTGGAGCGATACGGGAGCCATACTGACCGCCCCGGCGCGCTGGGATCAAAGCGATTGGCTCGAGGCCGGACTTGCCGGTGCCGCCGTTGGCGGCACGGCTGCGTTTGACAAGACCGTGAACGACAGCGTGCAGGCGCACCGCACTGCAGGCGAGGACCGGTTCATGAAACAATTCCAGAACTTCGGATCCGTATGGTCGTTTGGCGTCATTGGCGCCTTCGAGGTCTGGGGCGAGGCAGACGGCGACGTCACGGCAAAGAACGCCGCAATGGACGCGCTCACCGCCAGCATCATAGGCCCGGGCCTGATCGGGACCGGGCTAAAGGAGGCGGTTGGGCGCGTGCGGTCCAATTCCGCGACGCGGACCTTTGTGTTCAAACCTTTCAGCGGTAATCAATCTTTTCCCTCAGGCCACACCTTCCAGGCCTTTACCGTCGCCACAGCCATCGCGGAGAGCTATCACGCCTGGTGGGTTCAGGTTCTCTGCTACGGATCAGCCGGCCTAGTTGGCTATGCCCGAATCGAGCAAAACGCCCACTACGCGAGCGACGTGATGGCCGGAGCGCTTTTGGGATGGTCTATCACCCGGGGAATCGCCCGTCGACATGACGCGCCAAACCCGAAACGAATCAACTGGGCACCCTACACGGATGGAACGCATGTCGGCATTGTCATATTCAAATCGTACTGACAATCCGACTCTGTGGCTCTCGTATGCTCGCTGCATCGCCATGATGGCGGCACTGCGATGCGCCGTAGAGGCTCGTGCGGCAGGCTCATCCCTGCTGATTGGCAAGTCCCAGTCGCAAACCGAGATCCTCGTCAATGTGACGACCGGTTCGTTCGCCGCGCGACTCCAGGGCCTCGACGAGGCCATCACGGTTACCCAAGGCGGCGGGAAGATAAAGTCGGTCCATTTTCGCACGAGTTTTGCGGAGATAAGCAGATGAATCTCTGGCAGCGCACGGATCAGTTTCCACAGGTCGAATTTGTCCTGGTGTCATTCGAACCCGCGGCCGGAACAACCTATACAGCCCAGGGCCAGCTGCGCCTTCACGGCATGGAGCATCTGGTGGCTTTCCCTGTGTCGGTCACGGCTGCACCCCGCCTATGGGCCTTTGACGGCGAGGTGCCAGCAGATACCCGGAATTACAACCTGCCGATAATCACCCTGTTTGTGATGCTCAAGGTAGATCCCGTGGTGCGCGTGCGTTTCCATCTTCAGGGAGACGTCTCTGAATGATGAAAGCATACTTGATCGGCCTCGTTCTTGGAATTTGCCTGTGCCTCGCAGCAGAATTCCTCTTCTTCGTTCATGGCGGAATTCCTGTTGCCACAAAGGGTGGCCCGATGCCCTTCGAGCGGTTTTTGGCGAAGTCCGCGCTACGGTCGGCAATCGGGCAGGAAGCCCAACGATCGTCGCCCATCTCGGCTGACGAGACGAACCTGCTGGCCGGAGCCCATGTCTATCGAAAGCAATGCGCTGAATGTCACGGCGCTTGGGGGCGTCCCACCTCCGCCACCGCCATCGGCATGTTTCCCGCGCCGCCACAGCTGCTACCCCCCAAGAAAGGCGTCACCGACGATCCAGCCGGCGACACGTACTGGAAGGCGAAGAATGGAATCCGGCTCACCGGAATGCCCGGCTACGCCGACTCGCTATCCGACACCGAGATTTGGCAGGTAAGCCTGCTCTTGCTCCACGCCAATGAGCTTCCGCCCATTGTCCAAGACGACCTTCGCCAATGAATCGGGCTCTTCCTGCGATGAACCGTGCAACTCTGGTGAAATGCGCCCGGAGCAGCGGCGCGCGTTTCAGCAAACTATTCACGGGGCCTTTGAACGAATTGGGTGACATGCGGGTCTATTCCCCGGTTCGCATTGATTACACGCTTTGTCCCCAGCAAACCTAGACGATCCTCCCGGCGTTCCTCCGGTCGCGACTATTGCCGAGCATTATGATTCACTAGATTTCTTCTACCGGGACGTATGGGGTGAGAATATCCACCACGGTCTGTGGCTAAGGGGAAACGAAAGCCCGGCAGAGGCTGCAGAGCAGATGAGCAGCTGGGCGTTACGGCGCCTCCAGTTGAAAACCGGAATGAGCCTTGCCGATGTCGGGTGCGGCTACGGCGGTACAGCCCGTCTCGCAGCCGAGGCATACGGAGCCGATGTCGTGGGTTTCACCGTGTCGAAGGCGCAGAAACGGTACGCTGACCGGCAGTTGGTTTCGCGCGGATCCGTGGAAATCCGCGAGCAGGATTGGATGCAGGCAAAGGTTCCCAACACATCGTTTGATGCCATCCTGTCTCTGGAAAGCATCGAGCACATGCCAAGCCGGGCTGATTTCCTGGTCGGGGTCCGGCGGGCCCTGAAGCCGGCGGGACGATTTGTTATCAACACCTGGCTTGCCGCCGACAGGCCTTCACCGTGGTCCAGTCGGAACCTACTCGGTCCAATTTCAGTGGAGGGTCGCCAGGCACCGCTCATCACCGCTGGTGCGTTGCGCCGTATGCTCGAATCGTCCGGTTTTCCGAAGGTGCAGGTGAACGACCTGACTCACCAAGTTGCGAGGACTTGGAGCGTAGTCATCAGGCGCATGCTGATGCGCACGCTAACAAAGCCCCGCTATTGGCGCCTGTTGCTGAACTCCAAGGTCAGCGACCGCATTTTCGCGCTGACCGCTTGCCGCATCTGGGCGGCATATCGCACGGGCGCGATGAGGTATGCAGCGTTCGTATGCCAATGAGCGCAACCACAGGGACGCCATCCGCCTCTAGGACGATTCAGAAACAAAATGGCTTGCGCTCATCCCCTCAGGCGCTCCCCGCATGGCTTCGACCCCATTCTGCTTGAAAACCACATTGGCCGCCGATCCCCAGCTCCGATCCATAAGCCCTTTGTTCTCGACGCCATGCGGCACCGATCGCCCAATGCCATAAGGCGCCAACAGTATGATTGCTGGAACTTCGCCTTGGGACGTATGTCCGCAGCCGATCTCGATTAACATTCAACGATCTGGCCCCGGACTCCGCCCTACCGAGTTGATTGTTAAATCCATAGAGAATCACCCCAGCGATCCATGCGCGGAAAACTGATCGTCGCAGGAGGCGGCATAGGCGGGCTGACCGCAACTCTGGCTCTGCATCGTGCAGGCATTGACGTCATGCTCTACGAGCGGGCCCCGGTGTTTGCTGACATCGGAGCCGGAATGAGCGTTTGGCCAAATGCGACGCGCGTCCTCAAGTCGCTCGGCGTCCTCGATTCAGTGGTAGGCCTCGGGGAGCCGGTCACGCAATTCAACCTGCTAAGGCCTGATGGCATAGCCATTTCCAGGATCGCCATGGGGGGGTTCCCAACGCCCGCCCTCTGCATCCACAGGGCTGACCTGCACCGATCTCTGCGGCAGCCGCTGCCTCCATCGTGCATGGAGGCCAATCAGCGCCTCGTTTCGTTTGCGGAGGATGCCGCAGGGGTCACGGCCACGTTTGCCGGCGGCCTAGCTACCCACGCGGACGGGCTCATCGGGGCCGACGGCATCAATTCCGCCGTCAGAGCTCAGCTGCACGGAGTTGCCGATCCCGTCTATCGCGGCTATTGCATCTGGCGGGGCATCGCACCGGCGGTCGCCGGCGTGGTCCACGGGCACATCAGCGAGACCTGGGGCTCCGGCAGGCGGTTTGGAATCATGCCCATCGGACAGGGGCGGATTTGCTGGTATGCCACGCAGAACTGCGCGCCCTGCCAGTCCGACCCGCCGGTGGGCCTCAAGCAAGCGCTGATTGAGTCATTCAGGGATTGGCATCAGCCGATTCAGGCGCTGTTGGAGGCCACCGATCCGAGCGATATCATAAGGGTCGATGCGCGGGACCGCAGGCCGCTTCGAAGCTGGGGAAAGGGCCGTGTGACGCTGTTAGGCGATGCTGCCCACCCCATGACCCCGAATGTCGGCCAAGGTGCCTGCATGGCGATTGAGGACGCTGCATGCCTGGCCAAACTTCTGCCAAGCGCGGCCACGGTTGCCGAAGCGTTCCGCTCCTACGAGGCATTGAGAATCGCGCGGACAGCAACCATAGTCAGACAGGCCCGAAGGATCGGTTTCATAGGCCAATGGGAGAATCCCTGGATCATAAGAGTGCGCAATTATGCAACCCGCCTTGTCCTTGCCCGGACGCCCGATATGCGGCTTAACGCGGTTTATGGGTATGAGGTGTGATCTGTGGCGCCGACCGGCGTTGGCTTTCCAACAAATGCAGCGAAGGCTCACACCTGAGATCCTGGATTCCCTGGGGCCCGACGACCCGGCGGCCTCGCATAGCCGACGGGACCTGCGGGTCATCAACCTGCTCATGGGCAACCACCGCTGGTTTGCCCGTGTGCTGCCAGGAGTGCTGCGCGCGGACGACCGCATCCTCGAAATCGGCGCAGGGTCGGGCGAACTCTGCCGGTTATTGACTCGCCGCGGCATGGCGACCGATGGCCTGGACCAAGTGCCCCGACCCCTGGTATGGCCGGAGGGCCGGGCCTGGCACCGGGCTGACCTCCGGGATTATGAAGGGTACAAGAACCACGAGGCTGTGCTGGCCAATCTCATCCTCCACCATTTCTCGGATGCCGAGCTTGTGAAGCTCGGGCAAAAGCTTAGGCGAGGCCCGCGACTGATATTGGCATGCGAGCCGGCTCGGCGAATGCGTTCCCAGGCCTTGTTCGCGGCGATAAGCCCCATCTTTGGGGCCAATCGCGTGACTCGCCACGATGCCAATGCCAGCATCTCAGCCGGATTTCTCGCCGACGAGCTGCCTCGCATCCTCGGATTAGACTGCGGCCCGTGGAAGGTGAGCTGCGAGGTGACGCTCGTCGGCGCCTACCGCATGGCCGCGGTCAGGCAAGACTGAATCTTCATGTACCTCCATGCTCTCTCCACAGCGGTGCCCGAACGATCATTCACCCAGGCCCAGTGCTGGGAATTCATCGAGCGCTCCCACTCCCGCCTTCGACTCACCAGGCGCTCGAGACTGATTCTGCACAGCATCCTGCGAAACGATCATGGAATCGCAAAACGGCACTTTGCAGTTCCGGACATCGAGAATGTATTCGACCTGACGCCGGACCAACTGAATGCGGCCTTTCGGCATGCGGCGCCCGAACTCGCCGGGAGAGCCCTCAAGACGGCTCTTGACCAGGCCGGAATTGTGGCCGCCGAACTGGACGCGCTGCTGATCTGCACCTGCACCGGCTACCTTTGTCCGGGACTGACCAGTTATGTCGCTGAGCAGCTGGGCCTGCGATCGGATGCCATTCTTCAGGACCTGGTGGGCCTGGGCTGCGGCGCCGCGATTCCTACAATCCGCTCGGCGAGCCACGTGTTAGCTGCCCACCCTGACGCGACCATCGCCTGCGTGGCAGTCGAAGTCTGCTCGGCGGCATTCTACCTTGATGACGACCCGGGAGTGCTCATTAGCGCCTGCCTGTTTAGCGACGGAGCGGCGGCAACGATCTGGCGCAGCCAGCAGCCGAGAGGAGCATCAAACGGCCTCCGATGCTTTGATTTTCAGACGCTTCACCGCCCCGCCGAACGAGACAAGCTTCGCTTTGAGACCCGCAATGGCAAACTGCGCAACCTGCTCCACGATACGGTGCCGGAGCTTGCAGCAAATGCGGCGGCGCAGCTTTGGGAGACGCGCGGCCCACGACCCGTTGCTAGGGTCGTCGCACACTCAGGAGGTCTCGACGTTCTTGAGTCGCTAGGTCGGGCTTTTCCCGGGTACTCCTTGGAGGCAAGTGCGCGGGTCCTCCGCGATTGCGGCAACATGAGCAGCCCCTCGGTGCTTTTCGCGCTCGCCGAGACGCTCAGGATGTTACCACCGGGCAGCGCCGCAGGCGACATGTGGCTCATCACCTTCGGGGCGGGATTCAGCGCGCACTCATGCCGGATTGGGGAATAACCGCTTGGGCACCAACTTGACCCGAATCTTCCTGCCGGGAGGCGGGGAAACTGGCATTCGGCCCCGGTTCTGCTAGTTCCGCGAATGATGAACCCGTCCCCCGCACCGATGCCCAAGGAGGCTTACCGCCTCACGAAGGTCGTCTTCACCCTAGGCCCCGCAACGGAGGACGAGGCGATGCTGGAGAAGCTCATCCTGGCGGGAGTTGACGTCTGCCGGCTCAACATGGCCCATGCCGACGGCGCATGGACCCGCACAATGATCCGGCGGGTTCGCGAGGTCTGCCGCAGGACGAAGCGCCACATCGCGCTCCTCATGGACGTGAAGGGCCCGGAGATCAGGACCGGCGATCTGAAGGCGCCGGTCGACCTGACAGCCGGGCAGCTGATCGACCTCCTTCCGGAGCCGGGCCGCGCCGAGCGCGGCGTGCTCGCGGTGAGCGTCAATTACCCCATGATGGGAAGGGATGTCTCGGCCGGGAACCTCGTGCTGGTCGACAGCGGCCTCATTCGGCTCGAGGTCATCAGCAGCTCGCCGTCCCGGGTGCGCTGCCGCGTCATCGTGCCCGCAAAGCTGCACAGCCGCCGCCATGTCAACCTGCCCGGCACAAGGGTCCGGCTGCCCGCCCTGACCGCCAAGGACCGCGCCGACATCGCGGTGGGCGTGGAGGAGCAGGTCGATTTCTTCGCTCTGTCGTTCTCGCGCGAGGCCGATGACGTCGACATCCTGAGGCGGCTGCTGTCCGGCCTGAAGAGCACGGCGCGCATCGTGGCTAAGATCGAGGACCAGTCGGGAATGGCCAACCTGGACGAGATCGTCGTCGCCGCCGACGCGGTGATGGTCGCGCGCGGCGACCTTGGAATCGAGGTGCCGATGGAGGACCTGCCGCTGTTCCAGAAGAAGGCCGTCGAGTCGTGCATCCGGCACCGCAAGCCGGTCATTGTCGCTACCCACCTCCTAGAATCCATGATCGAGTCGCCGGTGCCCACCCGGGCCGAGGTGAGCGACATCGCCGGCGCGGTGTGGTCCACGGCGGACGCAATCATGCTTTCTGGCGAGACGGCCACGGGCCGGTACCCCCTCGAGTGCGTGCAGTTCATGAAGCGCGTCGCGGGCCGCATCGAGGGCAGCGCAACCAAGGGCTACAATGCCGACCTCCCCCTCAAGACCCACAAGGACCGGCTGCTCCGCTCGGCGGTCGTGCTCGCGCAGGAACTCGGGGACGCCGGTATCGTGGTGTTCACCCGCAGCGGCCTGCTGCCCCAGACGCTGTCCGCCTTTCGGGCGCGGCGGTGCCCCATCTATGCGTTTACGGACGATCCGCAGGTCTTCCGGCACATGCTCCTGATGTGGGGGGTCGAGCCGTTCCTCATGGATATCAAGCGCGATCCCGAGGAGTCCGTCCGCGACGCGTTCGCCTACCTCCTCCGGCGCGAATGGGTGAAGCCGGGCGACTGGATGGTCGTGGTCACCAACGTACTCGCGGGGGAAAAGACCATCGATTCGATCCAGATGAGGCCGGTGGAGTGAATTGCCGGCGCCCGCCCGCGGGCGGGGGCCTGGAGGGGCGATGTTCGGTCTTTTTCGCTTAATGCGCTCGCCAATCGGCGCGGCTTGGGGGAGCTTGGGGCCGGTTGACTCGCCAAACGCGGGTCCCACCAAGAAATGTCAAACACCAAGCCGGGCCACAAGGGGCCCCATGCCGATGACTCAGTCAAAGGCGTAATCCAGTTCAGGGCAGGCGGTTCCGCCTATGTAATCGTCGACGGGAGGCGCGACGAACCGTCGATACAGATCGCGCCCGACGACACCGGCGTCGCGCTCCCGGGCGACACGGTCACCGTGCGCATCTACCTCGGCGTCCCCGGAAAGCGCCCGGGCGAGCGGGTCGGCCGCGTGGTGCAGATTCTCGAGCGCGGCCGCACGACCATCGTAGGCGACCTCAGGCGCGAGGGCCGGAACTATTTCGTCGCCCCGGACGACCCCCGTTTCGTCTACGAGGTCGCCGTCCCCGACCCCACCCTGTCCAAGGTGCGGCCCATCCCGCATCCCGGCGACAAGGTGGTCGTAAAGCTCGGGGAATGGCGGCGGCGCGAGCAGCCCCTCGTCGGCGAGGTCACCGAGCGGCTTGGCCGAACGCACGAGCCGAGGGCGGAGCTCCTGGGCATCTTCGTGAAGCACGGCCTCGAGCCAGGCTTCCCGGCCGAGGTCGAGCGCGAGGCCGCGGGCCTTCCGGACCGCGTCGGCGCAAGGGATATCGACGGCAGGCTCGACTACCGCGCCATCCCGGTGTTCACGATCGACCCGGACGACGCCAAGGATTTCGACGACGCCCTCTCGATCGAGGACCTCGGCGGGGGCGATCTGCGCGTGGGGGTCCACATCGCGGATGTGTCGAGCTACGTGAAGCCCGGCACGGCCATCGACCGCGAGGCCCGGGAGCGGGGCAATTCCACCTATCTGGTCGGCACGGTGATCCCCATGCTGCCGGAGAAGCTCTCCAACGGCCTCTGCTCCCTGGTCGAGGGCCACGACCGGATCTGCAAGGCAGTCTTCCTCACCTACGGCGCCGACTGCCGGCTCCAGGAGACGAACTACGCCAACACGGTCATCCGGAGCCGAAAGCGGCTCACCTACCGGCAGGCCTACGCGCTGCTCATCGAGGCCAGCCTGGACAAGATCCGCGCCCTGCCGATCCCGCCGAAGCACCAGACCGGCTCCACCGGCCGGGCGCTCCGGGACCTCGACGACCGCGAGCTCTCCGACCTGCAGGCGTGGATTCGCGCGCTCTGGCGGATCGCGAGCGCCCTTCGCCGCGACCGGATGGCGCACGGAAGCCTGGATCTCGACATGCCCGAGACGAAGATATTCGTCGACCCGCTGGGCTACGCGGACCGCCTCGAGAAGATCGAGCAGGACGAGAGCCACCAGCTCATCGAGGAGTTCATGCTCGCCGCGAACGAGGCGGTGGCGCGGCTCACGCGCACCCACCGGCTGCCGTCGCTCTACCGCGTCCACGACGAGCCCGATCCGGAGAAGCTCAGTGAATACCGCCAGTTCGTGTCGACCTTCGGTATAAAGGTCGGCGACCTGACGCGGCGCGAGGAGGTCGTCAAGCTGCTCAAGATCCTCCAGTCGCACCCCCAAGGCCACACGCTTCGGACGCAGTTCCTGCGCAGCCTGAAGAAGGCCTGCTACCGGGCCACCGCCGACGGGCACTACGGGCTTCACAAGAAGGACTACACGCACTTCACCTCGCCCATCCGCCGCTATTCCGACCTGGTCGTGCACCAGGTCCTGCAGTCCCACCTCGCCGGGCGCGCCCACGGGGGAGGCCTCCGCCACGACGTCCGCGGCATCCAGCACCTGGCGGAGCACCTGAGCCAGACCGAGGTCAACTCGGCCGAGGCCGAGCGCGAGAGCGTGAAGATCAAGCTTCTGGAGTTCTTCGAGCGCGAGCTGGCGAAGAAGAAGCGCACCGTCTTCGTGGCGGTCATCACCGACGTGCGCAGGCACGGGTTCTTCATCGAGCTCGTCGAGTCGATGACCTTCGGGTTCGTTTCGGCCGACACGCTTGGCGACGACTACTACCAGCTGAATGCCGAGGGCAACTCGCTCGTGGGCCGCCGCAGGCACCGGGCCTACCAATTGAACGGCAGACTTGACGTCGTCGTCGACAAGGTGGACCGGTTCAAGCGGATCATCGACTTCCGGCCGGCCTAGATCCCTGCAACCACCATGAAGCACTACGACTTCCCCTCACAATTCCGGTCCCTCTATGACCAAGCGGTAAGCCACTACGCAAAGGGCCGGCGCGGGGCCGGGACCTACTTCGACAAGGCGCAGGCCACGTGGCTCGCGGAGAACGGCATCACGGCCCAGCACATGTACGACTATGCCGAGGACGAGGTTTCGGGCGGCGAGCCGGGATTCGGGCACGCCCTCGCGATCGAGGCCGTCCGCCGCGACTACTTCCTGAACGTGCAGCGCGGCGTGGCATCGGCCGCGGTGCTCGACGAGTCGAGGATGCCTCCCAAGACCGACGCCGTGAAGGGAATCGAATGGCTGCCCCGGATAATTCCGAAGGCAAAGGCGAAGCTAAAGGGCGAGCTTCCCGACAGCCTCATGTACTGCTGCGGCGGCGACAGGCGCTTCTTCAAGGCGAACAACATCCTGCCCGCCGAGTTCCTGGGCATCGTATGGAGAAACGGGGACGACGATGCCGCCACGGTTGACTGGGCCGCGGTCCGGAGCAAGACCGCCGGCTAGGCGCGCCCTCAGAGCAGTTCCCCCTGCCTCGTGTCGGCCTCCTTGGAGCGGGCGCTGACGCCCAGGAACTTCCCATACCGCTCGAGCCAGTCGTCGATCTTCCCGGCGTAGTACTCGGGGTCGTAGGGCGCCGCAACCGGGTCGTACAGCGCGAGCGGCCTCGTGCGCTGCCAGTCGCTGGTGCGGCCCTTCTGCCCCGGGGTGATGTAGTAGGCGACCCGGTCGCCCATCCTTGGCCGGGGCGAGAGCTGGAGCGCGGCCTCGGCCGAGGCGCGGCGCGGCTTGCCTCCGCCGGCGATGAAGCGCTCGTATGCGTCCGGGTTCATTCCCAGGACCTCGCTCTTTGCGACCTCCTCCACGGCGAGCGAGCGCTCGCCCAAGCCTTTCCGGTACCGTTCGAGGAGGCCGAGCGGAGACTCGCCCGACACGCCCAGGAGAAACCGGATCAGGGCGTCCGTCAGCTCCTTCAGGTACGGCTCGACGCCCCGCGACCGAAGCGCGCTCCCCCGCAAGATGACCCTGCCCGATTCGCTCAGCGCGTAGTTCTTCGCCTTGTAGCAGAACATCGCGTCGTAGCGGCCGTCGAATTCCAGCTCGATCCCGGCGGGGAGAATCGGGGCGACGCGGGCGAGGAGCTCCTCGGGGCGGTCGAAGTGCGCGTCGGAGGAGAGGTAGATCCCGTCCGTGTCCGCCTCGAGGATCGTGCAGCCCTGCCGGCTGAACTCGTCGATCAGCTGCTGCAGCAGCTCGCGGCCCCGCCGGGTGACCTCCGCCGCGAGTTCACCGTCGCCGAACCGGGCCCCGGAGAACCCGAGGTAGCCGTAGAACGAGTTGATGAGGATCTTGAACGCCCCCTGGCGCGCCTCCGCCTCGGCCCGCTCCTCCTGCTCGGGCGCGCTGCGCGCGAGCAGCTTGTACTTGAGCCGGTAGTCGAGCAGCCGCCTGAGAAGCGGGATGAACACGCCCAGCGAGTCGTCCGCCGGGTTCCTGCCTATGTTCAGCAGCAGGCTCGGATAGAGCGAGGCCACGTCGAAATGGAGCACGTGGCGGAACACGCCCTCGTTGAAGCTTCGCGTGTAGCCGCCGTCGAACGGGCGGATCTCGGGCGGCTGGGGGCAGGACTGGCGCGCATGGTAATACTCCTCGAGGAAGAGCAGGTCGATCTTGACGGTGGTTCCGCGCAGCATCGCCTCCTGGAGGGGGATCGGGAAGGCCCGCGCCTGCTCGAAATAGGTCGGCAGCAGCAGGTCGGCGAGCCCCTGGGTCTCCCTCAGGTCGTCCTCGAGGTAGGCGCAGAAGCGAGCACGGTCGCTCGCGAACACCTCCGCGATCCGGCTGCCCTCGATGTACGTCCGCCCCGAACCCTCCTCCTCGGTGATCCCAAAGTGTATCGCGACCTCCTTGAGGGTGTAGGAGTTGAGCTCGCGCGTCGCGATGTCGTTGAGCAGCGTGAGCAGGTACGTGTCCGCGACCGCCCGGCCCGGCAGGTCGCAGCGCGGGAAGTCGACCCAGCGCTCCGCCACCTTGAGCCGGCTGTTCCTGAACGCGGCCCGCTGGCCGAACCTCCCCCACGAGCAGGGCACGCGCCGCATCCGGCACCGTACCCTGAGGTAGTTCAGGTCGAACTTGAAGATGTTGTGGCCCTCCACGACGTCGGGGTCCAGCGCGGCGAGCCGGGAGTTGAAGGCCAGAAGCAGGCGCTTCTCGGCAGCGTCGCTCATGTCCTCAAGGAGCAGGAGGTGGTTCTTCCCGCCCGAGCGCATCCCGATCGCAAGCACGCGGTCCCCCGGCTTCTCGGGGTCGCTGAATCCGCCGTCGGCGGATCCCGTCTCGATGTCAATCTGGCACCGGCGCAGCCTTCCGAAGCCCATGTCGCCGTACAGGCGCGCGCGGCGCTGGAGCAGGAACTGGCATTCGAGGGGCCGGATTGCGTCCACCGCAACCGATTCGCGCGCCGCCCTGAGGAGCCCGTCAAAAGCCTCGAGCGAATGGGCCTTGGCGAGCGTCCCCAGGACTCCGTCCCCCTTCAGGCGCTCGAACACGACGCCGGAGACCGGGGCGTCGAACGACGCGGAGGCCAGCCAGGCAAACGGCTCGAACGGAAGGGCCTTCTCCTCGCGCCCTCCGTCCGACAGCGCGACGCAGACCCGGGCCCGCCCCTCGCCGTCGATCCAGACGCCGCAAAGCGACCCGTCCATGGCACCCCGCCCCCTAGAAAGGCCGGACGTACACCATCGCGACCGCGGTGATGGCGAGAACGAACGCGATGATCATGTAGAGGTCGGCCGAGGCGCGCTTGCGGTAGGCGACCGCCGCCATCGAGCCGAGGCCGAGCCAGCACACCAGCTTGACCATGGCCCACCTGGGGAACCCGAGCTCCAGCTTGTGGAGCATCGTGAACCCCGAAACCACGACAAGGAGCGCCGCGATCCCCGTGATCATGAGCACGCGCCTTCGGGTCTCCTGGGGGGCGGCAAACGCGTAGAACGTGTACCCCAGGAGCACGATGACCGAGCTCAGGTGGAGCACGAGGTAGGTGTGTATGGTCATCGTGGAAGCTGGGGAAAAAGGATGGACACTCCGCCTGTGCCGTATGCCCAAAGGCTCAAGACCTTTTCATGTCAAGGTGGGTGCCGCCGTCGCGGCGTTTGCTTTCCGGTTTACGGCCTAGCAGCTTCCGCGGCGGTTTTGGCTCCCGTAATGTTTCCAAGGCAAAGAGCAGTTTTTGAAAGCACCTCGAACACTGCAGGGTGTCTGTCCTTGAGTCTGGGTAATGTCGGCCCACCGTCAAGTATGCCCTTGCGGATTCTACTGGCGACCATCGGCAGCTCAGGCGACGTCCATCCGGTGATCGGTCTCGGGCGGGCGCTCAAGGCACGCGGCCACATCGTCACCATCGTGACAATGAGCTCTTCTCGGAGCAAGTTCGCGAAAGCGGCCTCGAATTCGTCCCGATGGGACAGCGCGGCATCGCTGGAGCGCCCATGCTCGCTCATCGAGCAGCTCGGCTAGGGGCCCTTGCGGAACCGGGCCCCGCTCGGCGGATTCGGGCTCCGCTGCATGCTCAATGCTGGGAGCTTCCCGAGGAGCCTATGATGCTCGAATCCAGGTGCTGGATGATGAGCTCCTGCACCGTCGCCAGGAAAAGGTAGCACATGAACGCCTTCCGGACCGCCTCGTCGAGCCCCCCCATGTCGATGTCGCCGGTCTCGAGCGCCTCGTCGCTCAGCGTCTTAAGCCGGCGCTCGCGCAGCTGCAGACGGAACGCGGTGCAGGCGCGCACGATCGGCTCGGCATTGGTCTCGTCGAACGCGACCACGCCCTCCGCGAAGAATTCGCCGTCGAAAAGCGACAGGAGGGCGCGAAGGTCCTCGTTCTGGCCCTCCAGCAGCTCCCCAATCCAGGCCCCGCGGAACTCCTGGTCGAGATCGTGGAGGGCCTGGGGCGCCGCGAGGACCTTCTCCAGCTCGAACGACAGCTCGCGGATGACGTCCAAGAGGGGCGCCACAACAGGCAGGCTCAGCTTCACCTCAACGCGTTTCATCGGGCTCGAGGACCGCCGTGAGATGCCACTGCTGCAGGGTGAACACGTGGGCCTCGGCCGTCTCGCGGACGCCGGTCCAGACGACCGAGCGCCCCTGCTCGTGGACCTCGAGCATGTGCTTGCGGGCCTTGGACTCGTCAAAGCCCAGCACCTTCTTGAACACCATCACGACGTACGACATGAGGTTCACGGGGTCGTTGAGCACGACCACCCGCCATGCGCTCTCCTCTTGCGCCTCCGTGGACGCGCGGCTTTCGGGGCGGGTGTGGGTTCGGTACTCAGGCACGGAAATGCTGCCGGAAAGGCAGGTGCTCAGGCCCTCTCCCGGATGGCCGCCTCAACCCTGGCTTCCGATTCATCTACCGCTATCTTGAGCGTTTCCGCGGCGCCGCGCCATCTCATTTCGACGATCCCCTCCCTGAGCCCCCTGCCGCCAATCGTGATCCGCAGCGGAATCCCGAGGAGGTCCGCGTCCTTGAACTTCACGCCGGGCCTTTCGTTCCTGTCGTCCACGAGCACGTCGGCCCCGCCGCGCTCCGCCGCGGCGGCAAGCCGGCCCGCGACCAGCGCGGCGCCCGAGTCCTGCGGATCCAGCAGGCAAACAAGGACCTGGAACGGCGCGATCGCCCACGGCCAGATGATCCCGTCGCCGTCGTGGCTCTGCTCGATGACCGCCTGCAGGGTCCGGCTGATGCCGATTCCGTAGCATCCCATGACAAAGAGGTGCCTCTGCTTCTTGTCGTCGGTGTAGCCCGCGTCGATCCGCTCCGAGTATTTCGTGCCGAGCTTGAAGATGTGGCCGACCTCTATGCCGCGCCGGACCTTGAGGGGCCTGCCGCCGACGGGATCGGGCTCGCCCGCGCAAATGCGGCGGAAATCCCCGAAGGAAGTGATCTGGAGGTCGCGCGCCACGTTGACGTGGCGAAGATGGAAGCCGTCGCGGTTTGCCCCCGTGGTGCCGTTGCCGACCAGCCGGATCGCGTGGTCGGCGTAAATCCCCGCAAGCGCCGGTAGGTTCCTTACCGTGTCCCGGACGGCGCCAAGGCTGCCGGGCTTCGCCCCCATGATCGGCTCGATCTCCTCCGGGGTCGCCGGCCGCAGAAGCGTGAACCCGAGCGACCCGAGCTTTGCCTCCTCGAGATCGTCGCACCCCCGCAGGATGACGGCGAACGGGCGGCCGTCGCCGATGTAGATGAGCGTCTTGAACTGCCGGTCGGCCGGGACGCCGTACGGGGCCGCCTCGAGCGCGGCGATCGTCACGACTCCCGGAGTCGGGAACTCCTCCATGGCGTGCTCCGGAGCGGCGACCGCGAGGCCTTCGGGGACGATCGCGCTGCGTGCCTTCTCGCGGTTTGCGGCGTACCCGCTTTCCTCGTTGTAGAACAGGTCGTTGTCGCCCACCTCGGCGGGCACCATGAATTCGTGGGAGAAGCTCCCGCCCATGACGCCCGTGTCGGCCTCGACCGCTATCGCTTGGGCCCCGACCCTGCGGAAGAACGCCTCGTAGGCCGCCTTCATTGCCAGGTAGCTGCGCGTCGCGCCCTGGTCGTCCGCGTCGAACGAGTAGGCGTCCATCATGGAGAACTCCCTGGCCCTCATGAGCCCGTAGCGCGGGCGGATCTCGTTTCGGAACTTTGTCCCGATCTGGAAGAAGGTCTTGGGCAGGTCCCGGTAGCTCGTGATCTCCGCCTTGACGAGCGGCGTGATCACCTCCTCGTGGGTCGGCCCAAGCACAAGATCCGGCTCCTTCTGGCCCCGCTTGCCGGCGCCAGCGCTGTCCGCACGGAACATGATCTCGCGCACGGGGCCCCACCGTGGCCCGTCCGCCCAGAACTCCGCCGGATGGATATGCGGCATCGAAAGCTCGATAGCCCCCGACCGCTCCATCTCCTCGCGGCAGATTCGCGATATCTTCTGCATCACGCGGTGGCCGAGAGGAAGGTACGTGTAGAGCCCGCCGCCAAGCTTGCGCACGAGCCCGGCGCGGATGAGCAGCCGGTGCGAGGGGATCTCCGCATCGGCCGGGCTCTCCTTGAGCGTGGGTATGAAATAGCGCGACCAGAACCTCATGGGATCGTGACAGCCAAGAAAGAGGCCGGTCGGATGGCAACACACGAAAACGCTTGTTGCCAAACCGGCGCCGTCCTTCTGGCCTTGACTCCCGATGAGCGCAGCCCGAAAGGACCGTAGCCCCTGGCCGATGAGGTGGATCGTCCTTGCCATCGTGCTGTTTGTCCCGGTGTACACCTGGCTGACCCTCCACTACCGCCGGCCCGGGCCCGCGTTCAGGCCCTACCAGGACATGCGCGACAGGGCGGATGTCGTGAGGCTGCTCAAGGCGGGGTACAAGCGCGTCGCAATCGATGCCCGCCGCCCCTCCGAGCCGATCCCCGAAACGGGCGTGGCCGCCTCCCCGGCTCCCGGCAGCCTGCCTCCGGAGCTGAGAAAGACGCTCGTCGAGTCCCCTCTCCTTCCCCTCGAGATCGTCTCCGTGTCGGCGGCCCCGGTCGCCGTCTCGGGGATCGATTATCCGATCGGGCTCACCTACACGCTGCCCGACAACAAGCGGCAGCTGTCGGGGGCCCACCTTTACGAGCGGGAGGGCGAGATTGTCATCGTAGCTGACTTTGAGAGGCTTGACGGGTCCCTGCTTGCGCGGACCCGGGAGGGCTACGCCCTGCTCACGGTCCCGCCCGGCTCGCTCAAACCGGGTACGTACCGCGTCGTCCTCGTCGGGGAGCGCGCGTCGAAGTCATGGACCCTTCGCGTGCGCTGACGGCGGTTCCGGCCGGGTTCTGGCGGGATCGCCGCCTCACAGGTCCCTTGACGTGCGGCGCCGCTTCCATGAGAACGCGTTCCTGCCAATGACCAGCGAAAGCGGCCACACCCCTCCCCCGTCGCCCCCGACTGCCCAAGCGACGACGATCAAACCCACGGACCTCCGCGGCATCCTCCAGTACGTGCCGAGGTTCCAGGGCCAGATCTTCGTGATCGCCATCGACGGCTCGATCGTCGCGGACGAGAACTTCGGCAACCTGCTGGTGGACATCGCCGTTCTCAGGAGCCTTGCGATCAAGGTCGTGCTCGTGCACGGGATCGGCCACCAGCTCCAGGAGCTTTCCGCCCTCCGCGGTATCCCGATCACCAACTACGACGGCACGGGCCCCACCGATGCGGCCACGCTGGACCTTGCGATCCGGGCGTCCTCGCGCGTGTCGCACCTGATCCTCGAGGGGCTCACGCAGAGCTCGCTCACGGCCGCCATCACGAACGCGGTCCGCGCCGTGCAAATCGGAATCATCAAGGGCGTGGACCAGCAGCTCACCGGCAAGGTCGACCGGATCGACAAGGAGCTCATCATGGCGCTGATCGAGCGCCAGGTCGTGCCGCTCGTCTCCCCGCTCGCGTTCGGCCCCGACGGGAAGTCACTCCGGGTCAATTCCGACCTTCTCGCCGCCGAGATGGCCGAGGCCCTCCATGCGACCAAGATCATCTACCTCGCCCCGAACGCGGGGCTGGAGATAGAGGGCGAGGTGAGGCACGAGATCTCCGCCGAGGCCCTGCGTTCGATCCTGAAGGATCACCCCGAGCATCTGGCCGAGTCCAGCCGCAGCAAGGCCACGTACGCGATCAAGGCGATCGAGAGCGGCACGCCCCGCGTGCACATCGTCGACGGCCGCGTGTTCGACGGCCTTCTCAACGAGATATTCTCAAACGAGGGAGTCGGCTCGCTCGTCTACGGGAACGACTACCAGCAGATCCGCAAGGCGACCCGCCGCGACGCGCGGCTCCTCTACAACCTCACCCGCAACGCCGTCAGGCGCGAGGAGCTGATCCACCGCACCCAGCAGGCCATCGAGAAGAACATCGACCAGTTCTTCGTGTTCGAGGTCGACGAGGCCGTCATCGCGTGCGTCACGCTGATGTTCTACCCGGACCGGCCCGAAACGGCCGAGATCGCGTCGCTCTACGTCCTGCCGTTCTACCACAACCGGGGCATCGGTAAGAAGATGGTCGAATACGCCTGCCTCCAGGCAAAGGAGCGGGGCGCAAAGATTGTCATCGCCCTCTCGACGCAGAGCGCGGGCTTCTTCACGGGCGTCTGCGGGTTCGAGGAGAGCACGAAGGACATTCTCCCGGATGCCCGGCTCAAGATGTACGACGACAGCGGGCGCAACGCTCGGGTGATTACGAAGAATCTCGTGTAACCGGAGCCCGCAGCCAGCGTCTACGTAACCAGACAACCCACGACCATGAAGACGACCAACGCCGAGACGACGCCCTTGCACAAACACCTTCCCCTGACGCGCGCGGCCTGCGCAGCGGCCGGTGCCGCGGCGCTGCTCTGCCTCCTGGCCCTTTCGGCAGGTTGCGTCGTCGCGGTGCGCCCGGCCCCCATTGGGGTCACGTACGCCGATCTGGGAGAGGTCGTCGTGGCCGAAGCGCCCCCTGCGGCGATCGTCGAGGCTGTCGGCGTCCTTCCGGGGCCCGGATACTTCTGGATCGGCGGCTACTACCACTGGTACGGCAACCGCTGGGGATGGGTCAGGGGCCACTATGAGCTCCCGCCGCGGCGCGGCGCCGTCTGGATCGGCCCGCGCTACGAGTCTCGCGCAGGCCACAGGGTCTACATCCGCGGATTCTGGCGCTAGGCCTTGATCTCGACGACCGCCTGGATCTCGGCGGTCGCCCGCCGGGGAAGCCCGTTCACCGCGACCGCCGCCCTCGCATGGCGACCGGCGTCGCCGAACACCTTCACAAAGAGGTCGCTCGCCCCGTTGATCACCGCGGGGCTTTCCGCGAATCCGTCCACGGCGTTCACGTACCCGCTCACAAACACGATGCGCGAGACACGGTCCAGGGAGCCCAGCGCTTCCTTTATGTTCGCGAGCGTGTTGAGCGCGCACGCCTCCGCGGCCTTCGCGCCCGTCTCGACGGTCTGCTCCCGCCCCACCTGGCCCGCATGGGTCAGCTTGCCGTCCGCCATGGGAAGGGTGCCCGCGCAGTAGAGGAGGTTCCCGGAGCGCACCGTGGGAACGTAGCTCCCGGCGGCGGCGGGCGGCTGGGGCAGCACGAGGCCGAGCGCGGCAAGGTTGGATTCCGGATTCATGCGACCGCCGTTATCGCCGGAATCTGGGGGATTTAAAACAAAAACTTGCGTTGCGGGGCGCGCCCAAATCGGCCACACACACCCAGCCCACCGACCAACCCATGGTATCACGCCTCTTCAAGCTCGAAAGCCGCGGGACGACGCCCTTCCGCGAGTTTCAGGCGGGACTGACGACCTTCGCCGCCATGGCCTACATCCTCGCGGTCAATCCCTCCATCCTGGCGAACACGGGGATGGACAAGGGGGCCCTGGTCACCGTCACCGCGATCACGGCGGCCGTCGCGACGACCCTCATGGCGCTGTTCACCAATTTCCCGATCGCCCTGGCGCCCGGCATGGGGATCAACGCGTTCTTCACGTACACGATCTGCATCGGCAAGGGGGTTGCGTGGAACGAGGCGCTCGGGATGGTGTTCATAAACGGCCTCATCTTCCTTTCGCTTTCCGTTTCCGGGATCCGGGAGAAGATCATCGCCTCGATCCCGCTCGGCCTGAAGCTCGCGGTGACCTGCGGCGTCGGGCTGTTCATCGCCTTCATCGGCCTCAAGAACGGCGGCGTCATAGTCGCGAACAGGGTGACCTTCGTCGGCCCGGGCGACTTCACGGCGGGGCCCACCGTGCTGTGCCTCGCGGGGATCGTCCTCACCGCCCTCCTGGTTGCGCGGAGGGTGCCGGGCGCGATCGTCCTCGGCATCATCGCGGTCACAATCGCCGGGCTCTTCGCCTCCAATGGGGCGGGCGGCAGGGTGACCGATCTGAGCGGGAGCATCTTTTCCCTCCCGCACTCGGCGGCGCCCGTGTTCCTCAAGCTCACCTTCGGGTTCCTGAAGACCTCGAAGGGGTTCCTGGCCGCCCTCCCGCTCATTCTCACCCTCCTGCTCGTCGACATGTTCGACAACATCGGGACCCTGATCGGGGTCACCAAGCGCGCGGGGCTGCTCGACGCGAACGGACGCCTTCCCAACGCGGGGCGCGCGCTGCTCGCCGACTCGATCGCCACGATCCTCTCCGCACTCTGCGGCACCTCGACGGTGGTGAGCTACATCGAGTCGGCCTCGGGCGTCGAGGCGGGCGGACGGACGGGCCTGACGGCTATCTGGGTTGCGGTATTCATGCTGCTCGCGCTCTTTCTCACCCCGCTGATCCTCGCGATACCCGCGTGCGCAACGGCGCCGGCCCTCGTGATCGTCGGGATCTTCATGATGCAAGCGGTCGTGGAGATCGATATGACCAATTTTGAGACGGCCGCGCCGGCCGTCCTGACGATCTTCGCGATCCCCCTCACCTTCAGCATCGCCCTGGGAATCGGGATCGGCCTCATATGCTCGGTGCTTCTGAGCGTCGGGCTCGGGCGCGCCCGCGCCGTGCCGCCCGTAGGCTACGCGGTCGCGGCGATGTTCTTCCTGTCGTTCTTCAGGATCTGGCCGTTCAGCTGAGCCGGCCTCACCGCGCCATGTCCAGGACCACGGCCCGGATCGTGCTCGCCCTCACCGCCGCCTTCTTCGCGGTGTTCTTCCTCTGGCCCGTCCTTCAGATCCTGAGGGGCGGGTTCATCGACGCCGACGGGCGGCTGACCTTCGCATATCTGGGCGCGCTCCTCACCGACCCGACCTACGTCACGGCGCTCCGCAACTCCTTCCTGCTGGCGTGTGCCGGGACCGCGATCGCTATGCTTATCGCGATGCCCCTCGCGTATATCTCCGACCGGTTCCTGTATCCGCTCAAGGGGTTCCTGAATTCCGCGGTGCTTGTCCCGATGATCCTGCCGCCCTTTGTCGGCGCGATCGGGATCAAGCAGATCTTCGGGCAATACGGCGCTGTCAACGCTCTGATCGTGGACGTTGGGCTGCGGCCGCACGGCTGGACGTTCGACTGGTTCGCCGCAAACCAGTTCTGGGGCGTCGCGATCGTCGAGGCGCTATCCCTCTATCCGATCATCTACCTGAACGCCGTAGCCGCGCTGGCGAACATCGATCCCGCAATGGAGGAGGCGGCGCAGAACCTAGGCTGCACGGGGCTGCGCCGCTTTCGGAGGATCACGCTCCCGCTCATCCGCCCCGGACTGTTCGCCGGGTGCACGATCGTGTTCATCTGGGTGTTCACGGAGCTCGGGACGCCCCTCGTGTTCGACTATTCGCGGGTAACGAGCGTCCAGATCTTTTACGGCCTGAAGGACATCGGCGGCAACCCTTTCCCCTATGCGCTCGTCGCGGTCATGCTCGCGAGCTCGGTCCTCATCTACGCCGTGGGAAAGGGCCTTTTCGGGCAGACGGGCCACGCGATGATGGCCAAGGCCACCACCGCCGGCGGCGCGCGCGCGCTTCCGGCGCCACAGGCGCTGCTCTGCACCGTGATCTTCTGCGGCGTCACCATGGTCGCAATCCTCCCGCACCTGGGTGTGGTGCTGATCGCATCCTCCAAGGACTGGTATGCGAGCGCGCTGCCAAGGGGGTTCACGCTCGGCAACTTCCGCGAGGCGCTCGGAAGCGAGTACACCGTCCCCGCGATCGCGAACAGCCTCAAGTATGCAAGCGTATCCACGGTGGTCGACGTGGTCCTGGGCGTCGCGATCGCCTACGTCGTCGTTCGGACGCGGATCGCCGGCAGGCACGCGCTCGACTTCCTTTCGATGCTGCCGCTCGCGGTACCCGGAATCGTGCTCGCGTTCGGCTACCTTGCGATGTCCCAGGAGGGCCGCTTCTTCGCGTTCATCAACCCCGTTCGCAATCCGACCGTGCTGCTTATCGTAGCCTATTCGATCCGCCGCCTGCCCTATGTCGTGCGCTCGGCCGCCGCCGGGTTCCAGCAAACGAGCGTGACCCTGGAGGAGGCGGCCGAAAACCTCGGGAGCCCGCCTTTCAGGGCGATGTTCAAGATCACGCTACCCCTGATCGCCGCCAACCTGATGGCGGGCGCCCTCCTCGCGTTCGCGTTCGCGATGCTCGAGGTCAGCGACTCGATCATCCTCGCGCAAAAGCAGGTCTTCTTCCCGATCACCAAGGCCATCCTCGAGCTCTTCCAGCTCCTGGGTGAGGGAAAGTTCCTGGCATGCGCGCTCGGGGTCTGGGCCATGGTGTTTCTGGGTACGATGGTCGCCGGCGTCAGCCTGCTTCTCGGAAGGCGCCTGGGGGCGATTTTCCGGGTCTGATCCCCCGCGCGCTCCTTCGAGAACCGGATGATCCTCCTGCTTGCCGCCTCGTTCATCTGGGCGTTCTCGTTCGGCCTAATCAAGGAGAGGCTCGCAGGGCTCGACCCGACGGCGGTCGCCGTGCTGAGGCTGGCCGTCTCGCTTGCCGTTTTCACCCCGTTGTTCCGGCCCTTGCGGATGGGGGCGGCGCCGGTACTTCGGCTGGCGCTTATCGGCGCGGTCCAGTTCGGCGCCACGTACGTCCTGTACCAGCGCTCGTACGCCCACCTCCATGCCTACGAGATCGCCCTTTTCACGATCACGACGCCGATCTTCGTGGCGCTGATCGACTCCGCCGTCGAGCGCAGGTGGCGGAGGCGCTACTACGCGGCTGCGGCACTCTCCGTCGCGGGCGCCGGCGTGGCCGTCTGGAGGTCCGTGGGCGACTCGGGCATCCTCGGAGGCTTCATGCTCGTGCAGCTCTCGAACCTCTGCTTCGCCGGAGGCCAGGTGGCGTGGAGGCGCGAGCGGTCAAGGCTTCCCCTGGAATTGAGCGACGCGTCGGTCTTCGCACTCCCCTTCTCAGGCGCCCTTGCGCTAGCGCTCTCGGTCTCGCTGTTCACGACGGACTGGCACTCGTTCGCCGCAACCCGGGCCCAGTGGGCCACGATCGCCTACCTGGGCGCCATCGCATCGGGCGCCGGCTTCTTCCTGTGGAACGTCGGCTCGACGCGCGTCAACGCCGGCACCCTCGCCGCATGCAACAACGCCAAGATCCCGCTCGGGATAGCCTGCGCGCTCTTGGTGTTCGGCGAAAAGGCCTATCTCGCGCGCGTGCTGGTGGGCGGCGCCCTGATGGCTTTGGGGGTCTGGATCGCCGGGAAAAGGCCGGCCGGCGAGCCCCGGTCACGGCGGCGGCCCGGCGAGGCCTCCCGGTAGCCGGTCAGCGGAAGTCAAGGCCCCACGTCCGCTTCGCGTAGCCATAGGCGACCGGCTTCACCGATGCGAGCGAGCCGAGCGCCCCTTCGATCGGAGCCGTGCCGTACTTCCCCTCGAAGGTCGCGATCCGCTGGTCGAATTCGGAAAGGAGCCTCGCCTTAACGTCGGGCTGGACAAACGAGCGGGCGAGCGAATCGCGGCCCATCTTCAGGATTTCCCCCCACGACAGGTGGAACAGGGTGACGGCCGTGTAGTACTCGTCGGTCATGTTCGAGTCCCACATCCCCCGGTCGTCGGTGTTGAGGCAGACCGGGACGCCGGTGCGCAGGTATTCCGGGAACGGATGGGCGGAGAGGTCCGGGACATAGCCCAGAAGGCGATTTGAGATCAGGTTGACCTCGACCAGCACGCGGCGTGTCTGCTGCATGAGGAGAAGCGTATCGGGATCCTTGATCAGGTTGATGCCGTGGCCGATCCTCGAGGCGCCCAGGAGCAGGGTGTCGCGGACATGCCTGTCCGGGCCGTCCATCTCTCCGGCGTGGATCGAGAGCGGGAGCGTCGGGTAACGCGCGCGCATCCTGCGGAATGTATCGAGAAAGCGCGAGGGGTAGCCGTACCCGTTCTCCTCGATTCCCGCCATGTTGAGCCCGACCCACAGGTCGCGGTGGGCGTCGACAAAGGCGTAGGCCTTGGCTAGCCGCATCTCGGCATCCGGGGAGAAGCGAAGGATGGTCGCCTGGAACCGGATGGTCACCCCGGTCGACGCGGCGTCCGGCATGGAAAGGCGCCTCTTGACGAAGGCGACCGCCGCCTCGTCCGGAATGGCGTTGCCGTCGTTGTCGACCATCCCGTCGAGCACGAACTGCGTCTCGACGTAGGCCAGGTGCTCGGCGCCGAACGCCTTCATGTTCTCGACCAGCAGCTCCGTCGCCAGGGGAAGGCACTGGTTGAGCTGGGCGAGCCGGGGCCAGATGCGGGAGAAAAACTCGAGCCTGCCGTCCCCGGCGCCGTCCAGCCTTGTGCTCGCGCACCAGCCGACCCTTTCCGCCGGCGTGAGCGAGGCAAGGGGGACGAACTGCGCCTTCGCCGGGCCGGGGAGCATGTCATAGGTCTTGCGCCGGATCGTCTGGAAAAGCGCCCTGGGGTCCACCGAGTCCGAAGCTCCGGAGAAGTGGGTCCGCGTGTAGAAGGTCTCGCCCCCGTTCCGGGCGGGGTCGGTGCAGATCGCGTACATCCATTCGGCGCGGTTGGATCCGGCCGCGTGGTTGTGGAGATCGCCGCCCTTCGGCATGTCGTACAGAAACGCGTAGAGCTGTGCGGGCGTCGCCCCGGCGACGATTTCGTCAAATCGGTGGCCGAAGTCCGAGGCGCGCCCGCTCGGGGCAGCCAGGAACGCCAAGGCCATGGCCCATACCCAGGTCATGTTTCGTGCACGCATAGGCAACGCAAAGCCTGCCGGGCCGCCCGCGCAAGACATCTTAGGAGGCGGCGACTACGTCGAGGTCGACCCGGGCCGCGGCACAGAGCCGCTCGATCCCGGAGCGGACAACCCCCTCCTCGAGCCCCTCGACCAGGAGCCGCAACTTGGGCTCGGTGCCCGAGAAGCGGACGAGGACGCGGCCCCTGGCTCCAAGCTTTTGTTCGAGCGCACGGATCTCGCAGGCGAGCGCCGGCAGGGACTCGAGCGGCTTCTTCTCGCGCACGGTCAGGGCGGCCGAAAGCTGGGGGAACTTCCTGAGCACCTTTCGGAGCTCCGAGAGCGGCCGGCCCGTCTCCAGCATCACCCCAATGACCTTGAGGGCCGCGACAAGGCCGTCGCCGGTGGGGCCAAAATCGGGGCACACGACGTGCCCAGACGACTCACCCCCGAGCGCCGCGCCCTCGGCGCGCATCCGCTCGGCCACATACCGGTCGCCCACGGCGGTCCGGATGACGCGCCCGCCGGCGGCCTCGATGGCCGCGTCGACCCCCAGGTTGCTCTGGACCGTGACGACGAGCGTCTTCGGGGACAGGCGCCCCCGGGCCAGTGCGTCCGTCGCGAGTATCGCGAGCACCTCGTCACCGTCGAGGATGCCGCCCAGTTCGTCGCACAGCACGCAGCGGTCCCCGTCCCCGTCGTGGGCTATCCCGAGGCGCGCGCCGGCCGAGCGGACGCGCCCGGCAAGCGCCTCGGGGTGCTCGGTCCCGACGCCCTCGTTGATGTTAACGCCGTCCGGGCGGTTTCCCAGGGCCGCGATCTCGGCGCCGAGCGCTTGAAGGACCGCCGGGCTCGAGGCGCACGTTGCGCCGTTCGCCGTGTCGAGGGCGATCTTCCAGCCCCGAAGCGATCCGCTGGGCAGGATCCGCGAGGCCGCCTGGATATAGGGCTCGAGGACCGATTCTCGCGGGATCTCTCCGCGGTGCCCGCCCCGGAGCCCTGGAACGCTGCCCGGGGGCTGCAGGTGCGATTCGATCTCCGCCTCGTCCGCGTCGGTCAGCTTGGATCCGTCGGCGCCAAAGAATTTGACCCCGTTGTCGCCCGCCGGGTTGTGCGAGGCCGTAACCACGGCGCCCAGCGCCGCGCCCCCGAGCCTGACGGCGCGCGAGACCGCGGGAGTCGGGACGATCCCGAGCGCCACGGCGCGGCCCCCTCCAAAGAGCACCCCCGCGCCAACGGCGGCAGCGAGCGAGGCCCCCGAGGCCCGGGTGTCGCGGCCTATGAGCACCTTGCCGGAGCTCACCCCCCTCGCGTCAAGCCATCTGGCGGCGGCCGCCCCGAGGCGCGCGACAAACTCCTCGTTCATGACGGGCCCCCCGTAGGGGCCGCGCACGCCGTCCGTCCCGAAATAGAGCCGTTGCATGGGTCGCGCCCTAGTGTTCGTAGAAATCGCGGGTTTCCGCGATCTTTCGCCTCACCGCCCCTCCGAGAAGGATTTCCCGGGCCTCGCCGATCGATCCCCTCACGTCCGGCCGCGCACCCGCCACCCAGAGCGCCACGGCGCCGTTGAGCGCGATCGTGTCGGCAAGCCCGCGGGGACCGTTGCCGGCGGCCAGTTCGACTGCGGTTTCAAGATTCGCCTCGATGTCGCCGCCCGCGATGTCGGAGAACGGCGCGGCTGCCAGCCCCAATGATTCCGGCGTCCATTCCTCGCGGATCTCCCTCAGGCGGCCTGCTCCGCGGACCTTGTTCAGGGTCACCGAGGTGAGCTCATCGATCCCGCGCCCAGGGCCGATGATCCCGTGAACCGCAAGGCCGGCCCGGGTGCCGAGCGCATCGAGGGCGTCGGCGAGCTTGTCAACCAGCGCGGGCGAGGCCGCGCCGAGAAGGATGTGCGCCGGTCGGCCGGGATTCAGAAGCGGGCCCAGAACGTTGAAGACCGTGCGTTCGCCCCGCGCCGCAAGGATCCTGCGGACGGGCCCGATCTGCTTGAACGCGGGATGCCAGGACGGGGCGAAGTAAAAGGCGTAGCCGAGCGCGCCAAGGGCCTCTCTCAGCTTTGCCGGCGGCGCATCCAGCTTCACCCCCATGGCCGCGAACAGGTCCGCGCTCCCGCATTTTGAGGTGATCCCGCGGTTGCCATGCTTCATGACAGGAACGCCGGCGCACGCGACAACGAGGGTGGCCATGCTTGACACGTTGAAGGCTCCCGCATGGTCGCCACCGGTCCCGACGATGTCGATCGCCCGGGACGACCAGTCCCCGACGCCCGGGTCGATTGCAAGCGCCCGGAAGGCGGCGGCGAACGCGGCAAGCTCGGCCGAGGTCTCGCCCTTTCTCGAGAGCGCGGAAAGGAATTCTGCTTTCACGGCGTCGGACGGCTGGTCGGAGGCCAGGGCCGCCGCGGCGCCCTTCACCTCATCCTCCGCCAGGTCGCGCCCGGCGGCGAGCGATGTCGCGAGCATGGGGAGGTCGACCATGGCCTAATACCCCATCCGCGCGAGCGCGCAGATCCCTGCGGCCGCCGCGAAACAGTAGATCCCGAAATAATGCCAGTGGCCCCTTTCCAGCCAGCCCGAAAGCCAGCGAAGCGCGAGGAGCCCGGCGCCGAAGCTGAAGGCCATCCCGAGGAGCCCCGGCATCACGAGAGCCGCGACATCGACGGTCCCGGGCCCCGCCGCCCGGTCCCTGTAGAACCTGAGCAGCTCGCGGACGATCAGGGGCGGAGTGATCACGACCGCGAGCGCGAAGCTGAATTCCTCGGAGACGCGCCTCGGGACTCCCAGCAGCATCCCCGTCGATATCGTCAACCCGGACCGTGAAAGCCCCCGGAACGGTCCGATGAGCCCCTGGACGGCTCCGATCCAGATGGCCGGGCCGATCGGAACGGACGATCCGGCGGACGCGGATGGGCGCGGAGGCTCCTCTGGAGCCCGGGACCGGAGCCCCGCCACGAGGATCAGGGCCCCGGCCGCGGCCAGGGAAGCGGCGACGAGCGGCAGGTTGGAGAACAGGAGCTCCACGTCCGCCCCAGGCCTTCCTCCCAGGACGAACCTTTCGACCGCGAGGATAAGGGGGACCCCGATGCATAGCGTGGCCGTTGTCGCGAGCCCCACGCGCACGAGCGCACCCCTCAGCTGGGCCGCGCTCGCGAAAAAGCTGCGTTTCCAGGATTCCCAAAAATACGCGATCATGGCGGTCATCGTCCCCGCGTGGAGCATGATCAGGAGGAATGTCATCTCGGGGCTCGATGGGTCCAGCCGCATGAGCCTCTCGGCGGCGATCACGTGGGCCGAACTCGAGACCGGGAGCAGCTCGGTCGCGCCCTGCACGATGCCCAGGACTACGATTTGAAGGATCGAGGGCGACATGGCTGTGCTCCTTGGTACGCGACCCTGCCGGAGGCACAAGTCTTGTGTGCGACCCAGTGTGCGCTTGACGGGGGGCCCCAGCGGCCTTTAAACGGTGACCCTTTAACCCCGTTCACAATGGCCAATCCGAAACGCAAACAGTCCAAGCGCCGTAGCGCAAACAGGCGCGCAGCCAACGCTTTCATAGCGCCGGAGTTCGCCCGGGACCCCTCCGATGGCAGCCTGTTCCGGCCTCACAGGGTGAACCCAAAGACCGGAATCTATCGCGGTCGCCAAGTCCTCAACGTTGAGGTCTGAGGCCTAGCCGTCCACCTCTGGCGGTACGCCGACGGTCATGGCCCCCGGATCAACCGGTCGGATCGCGGTTGACGCGATGGGAGGGGACCTGGGCCCGAGCGAGGTCGTCGCCGCGGTCAAGCTAGCCCTGGTCCAGAATCCCCACCTGAACCCCATCACGCTCGTCGGTGATGAGGCGCTGCTGCGGCCCATCATCGCGCACTACGGGCTTCACCGGAGCGAAAGGCTTTCCGTCCTCCATGCCTCCGAGGTCATAACGATGGACGACAAGCCGCTCGTCGCGCTGAAGAGGAAGAGGGACTCGTCGATGGCCCGCGCGATAGAGCTGGTCAAAGCCGGCGAGGCCAACGTCGTGGTGAGCTGCGGCAACACCGGTGCCCTCATGGCCTGCGGGACGCTGCGCCTGAGGACGATGGAAGGGGTGGCCCGGCCGGCGCTCGCCGCGGTCGTCCCAAGGGAGGGGGGGCACTTCGTCCTGATCGACGCGGGCGCCAACCCCGAGGCGAAGCCGGAACACCTGATCCACAACGCGATTCTCGGGAACCACTATTGCCGCGTCATGCTCGGGATCCACTCGCCGCGCGTGGGGCTTATGTCGATCGGAACGGAGGATGGAAAGGGCAACTCGCTCATCACCGAGACTAACGAACTGCTCAAGCGCATAGGAGGCATCATCAGGTACGCCGGCCCGATCGAGGGGTTCCAGGTGTTCGCGGAGCACGTGGATGTGGTCGTTTGCGACGGCTTCGTGGGCAACATCATGCTCAAGAGCTGGGAGTCCCTGGCGAAATTCATCTCCGGAATGCTGCGCGAGGAGCTCAGCGCCAACCCGATGCGCGCGACGGGCGCGCTGCTGTCGAAGGGCGCCTTTGCCGCGCTCAAGGACCGGATCAACCCGGAGCGGTACGGCGGGGCGCCCCTCCTTGGGCTCCGCGGGAACATCCTCAAGGCCCACGGTTCGTCCAACCGGCACGCGATCAAGAGCGCCATTCGGGCGGCGGGCGAGATCATCAAGGCCGACATGAACCACCGGATGGAGGCCGACATCGCGCGCGCGAACGAGCTGCTGAGCGGGCCAGCGCCGTAGACCATCCCGCATGCCCGCCCGCTCCACCGTAATCCTCGGCACAGGCGCCTACGCCCCCGAACGGGTTCTCACAAACCACGACCTTTCCCGGCTGGTGGACACCTCGGACGAGTGGATCCGCGCCCGGAGCGGGATCCGCGAGCGCCGGATTGCCGCCGCGGACGAGGCCACCTCGGACATGGCGGTCCATGCGGGCCGCCGCGCGCTGGCGGACGCGGGCGCCGTCGCCTCCGAGATCGATCTGCTCATCGTGGCGACCGTGACGCCCGACCATCCGATGCCCGCGACGGCCTGCATCGTGCAGCACAGGCTCGGCGTGCCGACCCAGGCTGCATGCTTCGACCTCAACGCCGCCTGCTCGGGATTCATATACGGGCTGGACATCGCGTGCGCGATGCTCGGCTCGGGCCGCCACAAGAAGGCCCTGGTGATCGGCGCCGAGAAGCTTTCCTCCATCGTCGACTGGAAGGACCGCGGGACATGCCTGCTTTTCGGGGACGGCGCGGGCGCGGTCGTCGTGGGAATGAGCGCCAAGCCGGGCATCGGCCTGATCGGGACGAGGCTGGGGGCGCTCGGCGAGAATACCGGCCTTCTCCAGATACCGGCGGGCGGGAGCCGCACGCCGACTTCGCCCAAGTCGATAGCGAGGGGCGACCACTTCATCAAGATGAAGGGCAAGGAGGTCTTCAAGCTGGCCGTCCGCCTGATGGAGGAGGCCGCGCGCGATATATTGGAACAACACGGGCTCGCCGCGAATCAGATCGGGCTAGTGATACCCCATCAGGCCAATCTCCGCATCATCGAGGCGATCGCCCAGTATCTCGAGCTGCCCGTGGACCGTTTTTTCGTCAACGTCGACCGGTACGGCAACACGTCCTCGGCCTCGATCCCGATCGCGCTCGACGAGGCCCGTCTGACCGGCCGAATCAAGCCGGGCGAACTGACCCTCCTCGTCGCATTCGGGGCAGGCTTGACCTACGGGAGCGCCCTGATTCGCTGGTGATTTCCGTCCTCATGCCGATCCTTTTTTCCCGCCGCCTCCTGCTCCCCGTTTGGATCGCGGCGGCGTTCGCGCTGAGCGCAACCGCACGGCTGGCGGCCGAATTGGCCTGGAATCCCAAGACCGGATGGCAGGTGGAGGAGTCCGCCCTTGCGGGCCTTACCGGCGCGCAGGGCCGCACCGCCCTCGCCCTGATGAACAAGGCCCGGAGGAGCGAGGATTCCGGCAGCCGGGGCTCCGCGATCAAGGCCTATGAGAACGTTGCCTTCAAGTTCCCGGGGTCGGTGTATGCTTCGGAGGCGCTGTTCCGGGCCGGGAAGCTCCTCCTCGAGAGAAAACAGTACTACAAGTCCTTCAAGGATTTCCAGGACATGCTCCGCCGTTACCCGAACACAAAACGGTTCAATGAGGCGATCGGCGAGCAGTACAAGATAGCCAGAGCCCTCGCCAACGGCGCGCACAACCGGGCATGGGGGTTCTTCCCGTTGATAAGCAACCGGACCAAGGGCATCGAGTACTTCGAGGTCATCCTGCTCAACGCGCCGTACAGCGATTATGCGCCTCTGGTGCTCATGGACATCGCCCGCGGCGACCAGTTCATCAAGAGCACCGACGATGCGATCGACGCGCTCGACAGGCTGGTCAACAACTACCCGCAGAGCGTCCTCGCCCCGGTCGCCTACCTCACGCTGGGCGACCTGCACGCGTCCCTCACCGAAGGGCCCAAGTACGACCAGGGGTCCACGAAGGTGGCGATGACCTACTATGAGGATTACATGATCCTCTACCCCGGGGACTCCAACATAGCGGCGGCGGCGGCGGGCGTCGACAAGATGAAGACGATCCTGGCCCAGAGCAAAATCTACATCGGCGATTTCTATTTTTACAAACGGCTGAACTTCACGGCCGCCAAGGTGTTCTACAACGAGGCGATCACGGCTTATCCGGATTCCCCGCCGGCGAAGTTCGCCAAAAAGCGCCTGGCCGAGCTCGCCGCCAGGGTATCCAAGGAATCCGTCGGGCCCAAGGGCCCGCAGAAGAAGCGCTTCTGGCTGTTCTGAACGCGACAAGGAGGCGCCCAATGAAGCGAGTGTGGATGCTCATCGCCGCCGCACTCGTCCTTGCCCCGGGCTGCGCAAACTACAGACTGGGCACCGGCGCGGACCCGTCGTTCGCCACGCTCTACATAGAGCCAGCGAAGAACAAGACGACGATGGCCCAGTCGCAGGCGCTGGTGAGCACCCTGATCCGCGAGGCCTTCGTGCGCGACGCGCGCGTTACGGTCGTGGACAGCCCCGCGGAGGCGGACGCCACGCTGGAGGTCACCCTGGTGAACCTGCGCCGCGAGAACGCGGCCAACCGCGAGGACGACGTCGGGCTTGCGCGCAAGTTCACGATGCACCTGAGGGCAAGCTGCCGGCTACTAGACAATAGGACCGGACGGATGCTCTTTGACGGCCGCATCATAGAGGTCCAGCGCGAGTCATTCACCGACAACGGCTTGGGGTCGGTGCCGTTCGGAACCAGCAACGACCAGCTCCAATCCGAGTACAACAACCTGCCGCTGCTCGCCAGTTCCCTCGCCGACAAGGTGACCCACGCCGTCCTCGACGTTTGGTGAGCGCGCCGACTGAAAGGCCGACCATGAACGAACCAATCCTCGCCCCCTCGCTCCTTGCCGGAGACCACGGAGCGCTCGCGGAGGCAGCCGCGACCGTGTCAAGGCTCGGGCTCGCGTGGCTGCACCTTGACATCATGGACGGCCACTTCGTGCCGAACCTCTCGTTCGGCCCGGAGACGCTGGCCGCTCTGAGGCGCCACGGCTCGACCCTGTTCTTTGACACGCACCTGATGCTTTCCGAGCCGCAGCGCTACGTTGAACCGTTTGCAAGGGCCGGGGCCAATCGGATTACGATCCATATCGAGCCCGCCTACGACCACGCTGCGGCATTCAAGGCAATACGGGCCCAAGGATGCAAAGCGGGGATTGCGCTCAACCCGGGCACCGCCCTGACGGCCATCCAGCCGTTCCTCGACCAGGTCGATCTCGTGCTCGTAATGACCGTCCAGCCGGGTTTTGGCGGCCAGGCCTTCAGGGAGGACATGCTGCCCAAGATCGCGCAGGTAGACCGCTGGCGGAGCGAGCGCGGGCTCGACCTGCGCATCGAGGTGGACGGCGGGATCGACCGCGCCACCGCGGCCCGGTGCCGCGCAAACGGCGCCGACACCTTCGTCGCCGGGACTTCCTTCTTTGCAGACCGCGACAGGGCCGGTTTCGCGGCGTCCTTCGCCGCCCTCTGACACCCGTCACTCCCCGCCCCTGGCGATCCGCTCCGCGCGCTCGTAATTCTTCCGAAACCTGTCGCCGAGGTCCCGGGCGAGGCTGACCTCGTCCACCTGGTTCTTGGATACAAGGGCCCTCGTGATGGGTCCGAGCGCCTGATCGTAGTCCACGGGCGCCATGTCCTGCAGGACGGCGAGGGCTGCCGCGCGCCTGGGCCCGGACGCCGAGATGATCGCACTCCAGGCCTCGGTCAGCTCCTGATGGGTGTCCTCCGTCATCAGCCGGATGACCAGAGCGAGCTCCGGATAAAGCGGGCTCGTCCATTTGGGATGGTAGACAAGCACCTCCTTCTGGGAATAGGGGTCCGCGTCGGGATCGCTGCGGTACTGCATCCAGTCCTTGCGCAGGTAGAAGTCGCGCCGGACCGGCAGCCTGCGCAGAGCGAAGTGCCTGGGGCCTCCCGGGGCGCCGGTGCGGAAATCCCAGAGTCTCTGGCCGTCAAGCGACAGGACGTACTCTATGAAGGCCGTCGCGACGGCCGGGTGCGGCGCCCCCCGAAGGAGCGCGATCGGATCGACCGAATACGCCGATCCCCCCTCCGGGGACACGTATCCGATCCTGTCGGACCCGTTTCGCCTGCGGACCGCCTCCTGCTGCTGCCGCCCGTAAAAATCGATGCACAGGCCTGCGGCGCAATCGCCCGTCGCGACGTCGATCGGCGGTTTCTGTGAGGTGTCCGTAAAGTAGCGCGCGTTGGCCCCGACCAGCTGGAGCAGCCGAAGGCCGTCGATCCAGCCCTGGCGCACGGCCTTCGCCTCCGTCTCCCTCGGGTCGCCCGCGGGATCGGCGGCCCGCAGCGCGTCGAGCCTGCGATGGATCTGCTGCTGGACCACGTTCTCGAAGGCGGTCGCGGCCGACCCGCTCTTTGTCGGGTCGCAAAGCCCGATCTGCCCCAGGAACCGCGGATCGGCAAGGTCGGCCCACTGCTCCGGCTCCCGGTCGAATCCAAGGCGCTTGAGAGAGTCCCGGTTGAAAAGGATGCCGTAGGAGCTCAGGACCGTCCCAAACCACAGGTCGCCGCGGTCGCAGATTTCCTCGCCGCCGAAGGTTGCAGGGATCGCGCCGTTGGCAAACCACTCGGGGCGGCTCCGGCGCAATCCGGAATCGACGAGCCGTCCAGCCTGCACCTGTCTGTCGAAGTCATAGGCTCCTCCCCCGAAAAAGAGGTCGATTCCGCAACTCGCCTGCGAAACGAGGAATGTCTCGCGCGCCTGCCGAACCGTCGCCGGGGCGTCGGGAGCCAGCCGCCCGTTCTGGAATCCGGACTGGATCTCGGTGCTCCAAGCCCTTCCGGGCTCCGCCGTCCAAAGGCTTCTGAAAGACGCCACGTACTCTCCCTCCAGGTAGCGCGTTATCTCGCTTGTTCCGCCGACAAGCCTCCAGTCGACAAAGACCGTGCGGCCCGTCTTCGCCTTGTACCAGTCGCGGAACCCGAGGGTGAATTCCTCCCGGATGGCCGCGTTGTGGGGAGTGATGATGACGAGCGTGTCGTCCGCCTGCTCCGGCGACGGCTGTCTCGGGCGCAGGACGAACGGCAGCACGACCGTCGCCACTAGGGCCAGGATGATGATCCCCCGCTTGAGCATTGGGGACGCCTCAGTCCGTCAGAACGACGACGTCCTCGGCCTGGACGCCCGCGAAAAACTCCTCGGAATCCGAGCGGTCGATGAACCGGGGATTAAGCTCCAGAATCTTCAGCGTGGTCCCGCCGGACACGAAGTCGTACTGGGCGTTCTCCCCGAGGTAGACCGACTTGCCGATGCGGCCCCGGATGGCGTTCCGACCCGGACGGTCGCCGGATATCGTCCAGCACTCCGGCCTCACCGACACGGTCACCGAGGCGCCCGCGGCGGGCTGTGCGTCGGGATCGCCGAGGACTCCGTCGAACTCCCCGATGGCCGTGGCCACCCTCGCCCTGCCCCCCGAGGCCGACAGGAGCTTGGCGCCGATGAAGTTGCTCTCGCCGATGAAATCCGCGACGGTCCTGCTCGCGGGCCGGCGGTAGACGTCCCGCGGCGAACCCACCTGCAGGATCCGCCCGCCATCGAGGATCGCCATGCGGTCCGAGACCGAGAGGGCCTCCTTCTGGTCGTGGGTCACGTAGACCGTCGTGAGCTGGAACTCCTTGCAGATCCGGCGGATCTCCATGCGCATCTCGAGCCGGAGCCTGGCGTCCAGGTTGGAAAGGGGCTCGTCGAGGAGCAGGCACCGGGGGCGGATGACAAGCGCCCGGGCCAGCGCCACCCGCTGCTGCTGGCCGCCGGAAAGCTGGTTCGGCCGCCTCTCGGCGTAGGCACCCATGTGGACGGATTCGAGCGCCTCGCCGACCTTGGTCCGGATCTCGGCGCGGGGCAGCTTCCGCTCCTCGAGCCCGAACGCCACGTTCTCGGCCACCGACATATGAGGCCAGAGCGCATAGCTCTGGAACATCATTCCCGTGTTGCGCTTGTGGGGAGCGAGCCGGGTCACGTCCTCGTCGCCGAAGAGGACCCGCCCCTCCTCGGGCATGTAGAAGCCGGCCAGGCACCGCAGAAGCGTCGTCTTGCCGCACCCGCTCGGCCCAAGGAGGAAGAAGAGCTCCGCCGGCTTGACCTCGAGGTCCAGGCCACGAAGCGCGGTCACCGCCCCGAATCGCTTGGTCAATTTCTCGATTCGGATGGAGATCATGGCGCGCGGCAGCAGGAGTTTCGACGCAAGGTGGCTTTCAGTCGAAGTCAAAGGAAAAGCAGGCGGGAGAATTTCGCGAGCCTTCCGTAACGGTTTGCATCCGGGCCCGCCGTTTGCCTGTCTGGGCGTCCCCCACATGCCGACCCGGAACAAGACCCCGAAAGTTCACCCCGATCTGGAGAGCGTGATGTTCACCGAGGCGCAGATCAAGAAGCGGGTCCGGGAGCTCGGGCACGAGCTCAGGTCCGTGTTCGGGCAGGGCGAGTTCACGATCGTTTCAATCATAAACGGCGCGGTCATGTTCACGGCCGACCTGATGCGCGAGATCGACAACCCCGTGCGCCTCGACTGCATCCGGATATCGAGCTACGGGGACAAGACGAAGTCGCTCGGCACCCCCCAGATCGTCTCCAGCCTCACGATCGACATCGCCGGCCGCCATGTCCTCCTGATCGACGACATCCTGGACACGGGCAAGACGATCACGCTCGTCTCCGGGCTCATCACGAAGCTCAGGCCCGCCAGCCTGAGGACCTGCGTCTTTCTCGACAAGGAGGGGCGCCGCGAGGTGCCGTTCGTGGCGGACTTCGTCGGCTTCAAGATACCCGACAAGTTCGTGGTCGGTTACGGGCTCGATTTTGCGGAGCGCTACAGGAACCTTCCCTGCATCGGGGTCCTCAATCCCCAGCTGCAGAACGCGCCCGGGCCGGCTTGATCCGCCGGGCGGCCGCCCCGCCCAGCTTCCTGTACTTTCCGGACCTCAGCGAATCGATCTGGTCCCGGATGAGCGCCGCCTTCTCGAATTCAAGCCTGCCTGCGGCCTCCTGCATCTCCTCCTCGAGCTCAGCGATCACCGAGGCGACGTCCTCGGGACTCTCTGCGAGCGCGGCCTCGTCCCGCTTGCCCGAGCCGTCGTAGGTCTGGAGGCTCGCCTGCGCGCCCCGCTTCACGCTGCGGGGGACGATCCCGTGTTCCTCGTTGTACGCGATCTGCGTCACGCGGCGGCGGTTCGTTATCTCGATCGTCCGCGCGATCGAGCCGGTAATCGTGTCGGCATAAAAGATGACCCTCCCCTTCTCGTGCCGTGCGGCGCGCCCCGCGGTCTGGATGAGGCTCGTCTCGCTCCGCAGGAACCCCTCCTTGTCGGCGTCCAGGATCGCGACGAGCGCGACCTCGGGCAGGTCCAGCCCCTCCCGCAGGAGGTTGATCCCGACCAGCGCGTCGAAATTCCCCAGCCGCAGGTTCCGCAGGATCTCGATCCGCTCGATGGTGTCGATGTCCGAATGCAAGTACTCGACGCGGATCCCCGCCTCGCGCAGGTACACCGTCAGGTCCTCCGAGAGGCGCTTCGTGAGGGTCGTCACCAGCACGCGCTCGCCGGCCGCCGCCGCCGCCTTGATCTCGCCGATGAGGTCTTCGACCTGCCCCCGGATGGGCCGGACCACGATCTCCGGGTCGAGGAGCCCGGTGGGCCGGATGAGCTGCTCGGCGACGACGGCCGACCTGCGGATCTCGAACTCGGAGGGGGTCGCAGAGACGTAGAGCGTCTGCCCGGTGATGCGCTCGAACTCCTCGATGCTCTGGGGCCGGTTGTCGAGGGCCGACGGCAGGCGGAATCCGAAATCGACGAGCGTTTGCTTCCTGGACCGGTCGCCGTTGTACATCCCGCCGATCTGGGGCACCGTGGCGTGGCTCTCGTCGATCATCACGATGAAGTCCTTGGGAAAGAAATCGATCAGACAGAAGGGCCGGTCGCCGGGCTTGCGGTTGCCGAAATGCAGCGAGTAGTTCTCGATCCCGTTGCAGAAGCCCATCTCCTGAAGCATCTCCAGGTCGTAGTTCGTCCTCACCTTGATCCGCTGCGCCTCCAGGTACCGGCCGCGGGCCTCGAACCACGCCACCCGTTCCTCGAGCTCGGTCCTGATCGATGCAACCGCCGGGGCGAGCGACCCGCGGCTCCTCACATATTGGTTCGCCGGGTATAGGTCGAACTTGTCGAGCTTGCGGATAACCTCGCCGGTCAGGGGCTCGAATTCGCTGATCGCCTCCACCAGGTCGCCGAAGAACTCGACGCGGAGCCCGTGCTCCATGTAGGCGGGCATCACGTCGACCACGTCGCCGCGCACGCGGAAGCGGCCCGGCTTGAGCTCGTAGTCGTTGCGCTCGTAGATGTTGTCCACGAGACGCTCCAGGAAGCCGTTGCGCCCCAGCTCGCTCCCCTTCCGGATTGAGATACGCAGCTCGGTGAAGTCCTCGGGCGAGCCAAGGCCGTAGATGCACGACACGCTGGCGACGACGACCACGTCGCGCCGGCTCACCAGGGAGCTTGTCGCCGATATCCGGAGCCGCTCGATGTCCTCGTTGATCGAGGAGTCCTTCTCGATGTAGGTGTCGCTGGACGGGATGTAGGCCTCGGGCTGGTAGTAGTCGTAATAGCTCACGAAATACTCGACGGCGCTCTCCGGGAAGAACCCCTTGAACTCCGAGAAGAGCTGGGCCGCCAGGGTCTTGTTGTGGCTGATGATCAACACGGGCCGTTCGCACTGCGCGATGACGTTCGCCATGGTGAACGTCTTGCCCGAGCCGGTGACCCCGATCAGGGTCTGGTACCGGTTGCCGGCGGCGATGGACCCTACCAGCTTCTCGATCGCCTGGGGCTGGTCGCCCGTCGGTTTGTAGTCGGAACTCAGCTTAAATAGCATGGCCAATACCGATCACATTGGGCAAGCTGCCCACATGTCAAAGGCTGTTGTATCGGGGCTCTACGACTCGGATGTCTTCCGCATGGCGTGCCGCCAGTTCGACCAGGCGGCCGATGCGATCAACCTCGCCGAGGATATCCGGGACCGGACCAAGTATCCCCGCCGTTGCCTTGCCGTGGCCGTGCCCGTCAGGCGCTCCGACGGGAGCGTGACGGTGTTCGAGGGTTACCGCGTCCAGCACAGCCTTTCGACCGGGCCATCCAAGGGCGGAATCCGGTTCCACGAGAGCGTCACCCTGGGGGAGGTCGCCGCCCTTGCCATGTGGATGAGCTGGAAATGCTCCCTTGTGGGCCTCCCGTTCGGGGGCGCGAAGGGCGGAGTGATCGTCAATCCCCGCGACCTGTCCCTGTCCGAGCTCGAGCATCTCTCCCGGCGCTACATGCAGGAATTGATCGGCTTTGTCGGGCCCGAGGTCGACATCCCGGCGCCGGACGTCGGAACGAACGAGCAGATCATGGCGTGGATGATGGACACGTACTCGAACCATGTGGGCCACGTCTCGCCGGCCGTCGTGACCGGGAAGCCGCTCTCCCTGGGCGGGTCGGAGGGCCGGAGGGAGGCCACGGGGGTGGGTGTCGCCTACCTCGTGGGGAAGTACCTCGCCGACATGAAGGTCCCGGTCGGGGGCGCGACGGTCGCAATCCAGGGATTCGGCAACGTGGGCGGCGAGACCGCTATCGCCCTGTCGTTGATGGGGGCCAGGATCATCGCGGTCTCGGACTATACCGGCGGGATCTACAATCCGGCGGGGATCGACATCAAGAAGGCGCTCGCGTACATCCGGTATGCGGGCGTCCTCAAGGACTTCGACGGAGGCGAGCCCATCGGAAACGAGCAGCTTCTCGAGCTTGAATGCACGGTCCTCGTCCCCGCCGCGCTCGAGAGGGTCATCACGAAGGACAACGCCCCAAGGCTCAAGTGCCGGGTGCTCGCCGAGGGCGCCAACGGGCCAACGACCAACGAGGCCGACCGGATCATCGAGGCGCGCGGCGACATCGAGCTCATTCCGGACGTCCTGTGCAATTCCGGCGGCGTCATCGTGTCCTACTTCGAGTGGCTGCAGAACCTCCAGAGCTTCTACTGGGGCCGCGACGAGGTGATCTCGAAACTCCACGCAATCCTGGACAAGGCGAAGGATTCGGTCGAGTACCAGAAGCGGAAGTTCTCGTTTGGCCGCCGCCTTGCCGCGCTCACCCTTGGGATCGGACGCGTCGCCGAGGCGAAGCAGAAGCGGGGCCTGTTCCCGTAGCGCCCCGCCGCCCGCGGCCCCTCCGGAGCCGCTTCAGACGAGCGCCGGTAGCGAGGCCAGCGACGTGACAAATGCGGCGGACTCGCCCTTCAGCCGCTCGCGGGTCACGAAGCCGCCGAATCCCACGAAGAGATCGACCGCCGGACGGGTCTCCAGGTCGCTCACGCCGTCGCCGACCATCACGACCTTCTCGGGGCGGAGCTCGGCGCGGAGCCTGGCGATGACCTCTCTCTTCCCGCCGGAGCGGGTGGTCGGATAGGCCCGGTCGTAGTCGCTGTAGCTACCGTCGCGCCCAAAAAGAAGGTCTACCGCCTCCACCCTCTCCACGCCAAGGAAGTCGGCCAACGGCCGGATCGCCTGCCGGAAGCCGCCGCTGATGATGACCGGTGTCCAGCCCTTTCCGGCCAGCCTGCCGATCGTCTCCCGGGCCGTCGGCTCGACGGCCTCAACGTAGCGCCTGCCTATGAGCTCTACGTCGCCGCGCCCCGGCCGGATGGATTCCAGGCGGCGCGCGAAGACCTCCTCGATCGGGATGCTCCCGTTCATGGCGCCGTGCGTGAGCGCCTCGACGTGCGCGAAGACTTCCGCCCCGCGAAGTCGGGCGAGCTCGTCGATCCCCTCGATCGAGCTCAGCGTGCTGTCGCAGTCAAAGCAGATCAGCTTCAAAATAGCCTGGGGCTACTTCTTCGTGCTGCGCTTGAACTTGGACGTGAATTTCTCGACGCGACCCGCGGTGTCGACGAGGCGCTTCTCCCCCGTGTAGGCGGGATGCGAGTCCATCGTGACGTCGCGCAGGACGATGAAATACTCCTGGCCGTCGATCATTTCCTTGCGGGCCGACTTCATCGTCGAGCGCGTGAGGAAGCGTTTGCCGGTGGCAACATCAAGGAAGCAGACCGGGTTGAGCGTGGGATGACCCTCGGGTTTCACGTGGAAGGTGGGTTAAGGTTCAGCCCTGGCGCGCTTTGTAGCGCGGGTCGGTCTTGTTGATGACGTAGACCTTGCCCCGCCGCCGGACAACCTGGCAGTCCGGATGACGCTTCTTGGCCGACTTGATCGAGGAAACGACTTTCATAAAAGGCACCAAAGCAGAGAGCGGACACCCACCCTGTCAACTCAGTTTTTCCCGGGCTCATCGGGCTCGTCGGCAAGCAGCCGCCATTGGTCGCCCTCCTCGCTGAGCAGGGTGCGCCATAGTTCCTCCTGCATCGGGCGCTCGAAAAGGTCGGCCGGCGGGCTCGCCACGATCCACGTCCCGCTCCGGAGCTCCTTCTCAAGCTGGCCAGCCGACCATCCGGAGTACCCGAGATAGGCGCGGATCCGGGTCGACCCGTCCGAAAGCATCTGGATCGCCTTGTCGGGATCGATTCCAAAGTGCAGCTGGAACGCGTCGCCGCTCGAATGCCACGCGGCGAGGATCAGCTGGTCGGTCTGCACGGGGCCCCCTGTGAAGATCGGGGTCTCCGAAAGCGGCCCAAGCGCGAAGTCCCCCTTGAGCTCGCCCAGGCGCTTGCCGAGCGGCCGATTGAGCACGACGCCCATTGCGCCCTCGGCGCCGTGGGTCGACATCAGCACCGCGGTCTTCCGGAAATTGGGGTCGCGCAGCACCGGATGCGCCAGCAGGATCGATCCCGCGAGCGATTCCCTTGTCTTTTTGATGCTTTCTCTCATTCGGCAGGCGGTGAATTTCAGAGCTTCGCGACCACGACCCCGGCGTCCGCCATCAGGCGTTCCAGCAGGGGGTCGTTGTGGTAGTTGTTCCGGAACCGTATTTCCGCGATTCCCGCGGCCGCGAGCATCTTGGCGCAATTCACGCAGGGGTAATGCGTGACATAGGCGATGCATCCTTCGACCGAGCTGCCGCGCCTCGCAGCATCGGCGACGGCATTCTGCTCGGCGTGAACCGTCGCCTGCTCGTGGCCGCCGCGGATATGCGAGACATGGGGCGCCCCGGGGAGGAACCCGTTGTAGCCCGCAGCCACGAGACGGTTCCTCCGGTCGCCCCCGGCCACGATCACGCAACCGACGTGAAGGCGCTCGCAGTTGGAGCGCGTCGCGATCAGGACGGCGGTCGCCATGAAGTACTCGTCCCACGAGGGGCGGCGGGAAAATTTTCTCGCGGCCTTGGCGATCAGGTCGACGGGGTTGTGCTTGTCGGCGCTCATCTGTTGCTGTGCGTACTCTGGACACGCGCGCGCGCCCGGGCAATCTTCGACTCCATGTTACGATCCCGCCCACCCGAGCCGCCGGATTCGCCCCCGCCCGGCCGTCTCGGCGATTTTTGGCTCGTGAGTTTCGGCGCAGGCTTTAGCGCACATAGCTGCCGCACCGGCACCTAGCCCATGGCCAACCTCGCCAAACTCGTCGCCTACTGTGACAAGCGCACCCGCGGCGCGAAGTTCAAGGACGCGCCCGGCTCGTTCAACGGCCTGCAGTTCGCCAACGACGGCCGCGTAACCCGGATCGGCGCCGCCGTGGACGCGGGCCTCGCCCCTTTCCGTAGCGCCGTCGCGGCCGGGGTGGACTTTCTCATCGTCCACCACGGCATGTACTGGGACATGCCCCGGCCGCTCACCGGCGCGGCCCATGCGCGGGTCGAGGCCCTCGTGGCGGGTAACTGCGCGCTCTATTCGAGCCACCTGCCGCTAGATGCGCATCCGAAGATCGGAAACAACGCGCTGCTCGCCCGCCAGCTCGGCCTGAAGGCGCGCCGGGGCTTCCTCGCTAATGAAGGCGGCGACATCGGCTGCATCGCGCCGAGCAGCCTCACGCGCGCGGCGCTGCGCAGGAGGCTCGAGTCGCTCTACCCGCGGGTCGTCCCCATCGAGTTCGGGTCCGGCAGGCCCGCGGAAGTCGCGTTCTGCAGCGGGAGCGGCAACGGCGCGATGGCGGCGCTCCTGGCGGCAGGCGCCGACACGCTGGTCACCGGGGAGCTTCGCGAGGAATGGTTCAACGTGGCGCAGGAGCATGGGCTAAACCTCTACCTGTGCGGGCACTACGCGACGGAGGTTCACGGCGTCAGGGCCCTCGCGGCGGAGCTTTCGGCAAAGTTTGGGTTGCCGTGGGAGTTCATTGCGACCGAAAATCCCCTTTAGAAGACATATGAAGAAGATCGCGGTACTTAACGGGCCCAACCTCGACCGCCTCGGCAAGCGCGAGCCCGAGATCTACGGGAGCGCGACCCTGGGAGACCTGGAGAAGGCTCTCCTCTCGGAATTCGGCGCGAAGGCCTCGCTTGAGTTCTTCCAATCCAACCACGAGGGCGAGCTGATCGACCGTATCGCGAGGCTGGCCGACGCGAAGTTCGACGGGATTGTCATCAACGGCGGAGCGCTCACGCACACGAGCGTCGCGCTGCGCGATGCGCTGCTGGGCGCCCGCGTGCCCGCCGTCGAGGTGCACATCTCGAACATATACAAGCGGGAGGAATTCAGGCACACCTCGCTCACGGCGCCCGCGTGCACGGCCGTGATCACCGGCCTCGGGCTCGAGGGCTACCACGCCGCCATCCGCTTCCTATTGCAGGCGTGAGCACCGCGACCGCCGGCGGGGCCTGGTACGCATGCCACACGAGGCCGCGGTGCGAGAAGAAGTTCGCGGCGCTGATGGCCGCCGAGGCTTTCGAGCATTACCTGCCGTTGGTGTCGAGCATCCGGCGCTACCCGCACCAGACAAAGCGGTTCACCAAGCCGCTGTTCCCGGGCTACGTCTTCGCCCGTGTTCCCGAATCCGGCAAGTCCCGCATCTACCAGCAGGAGCTGCTCGCCCGCGCGATTCCGGTCGATGACGAGGCGCGGTTTCTCGGCCAGCTCGAGGATGTCCGCAAGATCGTCGCCTCCGGGGTCGAACTCTCCGTGATTCCCCTGCTCACCCGCGGACGGCGCGTCCGCGTCGTGGGCGGGCCCCTCCACGGGCTCGAAGGACAGGTGGACGACTCCACGAACCCGCTCGGGATTGTCATCTCGGTCGATGTGCTGCGCCAAGGGCTTCTGCTCAAGGTGCCCGCGGAGAGCCTCCAGGCTCTCCCCTGACGGCCGGGATCCGTCAAACCGCGGCCCATATCGCGTGGGCCAGGTGGAGGGATGCGCAGGTCGCGAGGGCGGCCGCCGTGTCGTCAAACACGACGCCCCACCCGCCCGGAAGGCCTTGCAGCGAATTGATCACCCAGGGCTTCCATATGTCGTAGAGCCGGAACAGCGCGAATCCGGCCAGCATCACGACCCAGCCCGGGACCGGGCCGACGATCCATTGCCACCCGAGGAAGCAGAGCGGCATTGCGACGAATTCGTCCAGGATCACTTCGCCCGGATCGTGTCTTCCCAGCCTGACCTCCGCCTCGCCGCAGATTCCCACGGCAAGGTAGGCCCCGGCCGCGCTGGCCATCAGGTTGCCGATGACGCCCATCCATTGAAAACCCAGGTAGAAATAGACCAATCCGGCCACCGAGCCCCACGTTCCCGGGGCGGGAAGCCGCCTTCCGATCGGGCCGAGCGTAGCCCAGCCAAGGATGGTTGGCGTGGGCATCGACCTCGTCCAGCCGGGCTGCTCGAATCTCATAGGTCGCGACCGTCGTCTCCGAAGACCAGCCGGGCGTTCCGCGAAATGTAGCGGTAGCCCGACCACACCGACAGCACCGTGCCCGCCACAAATGCGACCAGGCCCATCCTGCCAATGAACCCGACGAATGACGACGCATCCCAGTGGAACAGATAATAGCCGTCCTGCGACACCATCGGGGCGCCCAGGAAGAAGCCGAGGGCGATGAGCTGCGTGACCGTCTTGGTCTTTCCCGCGGAGTCGGCCACGACGACGACCCCCTTGGATGCCGCCACCATGCGCACTCCCGTGACGAGAAACTCCCGGCACAGCGTGATCAGCGCCAGCCCGACGGGGATCTCGTGCTTGTCCACAAGCGCGATCACCAGGCCGATGACCATGATCTTGTCCGCCATGGCGTCCATCAGCTTTCCGAAGTTCGTGACGAGGCCGCGCTTTCGGGCTATGTGGCCGTCGTACCAGTCGCCCGCGGCAGCGCCGATGAACAGGACGAAAGCAAGCGTCGCCGACCCCGGCCACGCGCAATACATGAGCCCGACGACCACGAACATCAGCGGGATGCGGGATAGCGTGATGGCGTTGGGGAGGTTCACCGGATGCCCCTAAGGACAACCCCGGACCGGGCGAAGGCAACATCGGAGAGGAACGCGCTCGCCAGCCGCGGGCTCACGCTATTTCCTATCCGCAGGCCTCCCATGCGTCACTGTATATACCCAGGCACGTTCGATCCGATCACGAACGGGCATATCGACGTGCTGTCGCGCGCGGCGCGCCTCTTTGACCGCGTGACGGTCGCAATCGCCAACAACGCCGGCAAGGAACCTCTTTTTTCGCCGGAGGAGCGTCTCGCGATGATCCTTCCCAACGTCGCCCCCTTCCCAAACGTCCGGGCGATGACCTTCGGCGGGCTGCTCGTCGATTTCGCCGCGAAGCAGAAGGCCGATGCGATCATCCGCGGGCTGCGCGCGATCTCGGACTTCGAGTTCGAGTTCAACATGGCGCTCATGAATCGCCACCTGAGGCCGACGATCGAGACGATCTTCGTCATGCCGAACGAGCAGTTCAGCTACACGAGCTCGACGCTGGTGAAGCAGGTCGCAAAGTTCGGGGGAAAAGTGGGCAATTTCGTGCCGCAGAACGTGGCCGAGGCCCTGCGGAATGCATTTGCGAAATAGGGGGGCCACGTGAAGGCCGTCCTGCTCTGCACCGGGTTGCTCGCCGTTCTGTGCGGGGGCCTGGGCCCCGCCGCGGCAGCCGCCCCCGTGGGTGACGGGATCGCGCTATACAGGCAGAGGCGCTTCAGCGAGGCCAGGGCCGCCCTCGAGCGTCTCGTGGCATCCGACCCCTCGAACGCCTCGGCATGCTATTTCCTGGGCATGACCCTTCAGCGAGTGGCGCCACCCTCGCTCGACTCGGCCCGGACATGGCTCGGCAGCGCGGTCCGGCTCGCCCCGGAAAACGAGGGCTATCTCGCGGAATACGCCGGTGTCTGCATGCTGATCGCCGACCGCGACGGCGCTTTCGGAGTCGCGATCGAGGGCCGCGACGCAATCGCGAAGGCGATCGCGATGAACCCGGCGGACCTGGGCGCGTGCGAGGGGATGATGCGGTTCTGCGCCACGGCGCCCTGGCCCCTCGCCGACCCACGTAAGGCGGTGGCCCTGGCGGCCGAGATCGCCAAGCGGGACCCCAAGCGCGGCCTGGCCGCCTTCCGCTCGATAGCCTCGATCTTTGGAAGGCAGGGCCGCACGGAGCGGGCCCATTCCGCGTCGCAGGCCGCCGAAAGGCTCGCAGGGCTGAACGGGGAGTGATATTCAGAAGACCATGCCGCGCATTCCCATTGAGGACAACTTCACGGACGTGCTGGCGAAGGCCCAAAGGGGGGCGGGCGTCTCGGACGAGGAACTCTGCAGGCGGGCCGAGGTGGCGCCCGAGGACCTCGCGGCGGTCAAGTCGGGCCGGGTGATCGACGCCGTGCTGCGCCGCCTGGCCCGCCACCTGCGGCTCAGCCCGAACGCGCTCGAGGACCTCGCCCACAACCGGTGGTATCCGGAGGCGCCCACGTTTCCCCACGGTTTTGCGGCCTTCAACACGCCTTTCGGGGACATTACCGTGAACAGCTATCTCGTGTGGGACGGGCGCGCGCACGCCGCCGCCGCGTTCGACACCGGGGCCGACTCCAGCGGCATGATCGACCTGGTCCGCACGGAGAAGCTGCGCCTCCAGGCGATCTTCATCACCCACACGCACGACGACCACGTCGCCGACCTCGCGAGGCTCGCCGGCGAAACGGGCGCGGAGGTCTGGGCGAGCGAACGGGAGCCCTCGGACCACCCGGGGGCAAAGCTCTTCAAGGAGAACGCCCATTTCCACGTTGGCCGGATCGCGGTGAAGACGCTTTCCACGTGGGGCCACTCCCCCGGCCAGACCACGTTCTACGTGACGGGCCTGAGCTATCCCCTGGCCCTGGTGGGCGACTCCCTGTTCGCAAGCTCCATCGGGGGAAGCCCGGCCCATTTCGCCGACCAGCACAGGAACGACGTGGAGAAGATCCTCAGCCTTCCCCGGAACACGGTGCTCGCATGCGGGCACGGCCCGCTGACGACCGTAGGCCAGGAAAAACGCCACAATCCGTTCTTCGCATCCTGAGGCGCGTCTGCTAGGCTTTGCCCAACATAGACCCCCATGAGCTCTCCCCGCAAAGAATCCGCGACGATTTCACAATCGATGAAGCGCAAGACCATGTTTCTTCTGATTCTTGGATTCGCCCTCGTCGTGGCGTGGGTGACCATCATCACCGACGAGCAGCTCAGGGAGCGCCTCGGCTCCAATCTTTACATCATCGGATTCTCGATCACCGGATGCTTTCTGCTGCTGCTTGCGGGCTATATCTGGGATCAGACACTCGTGAAGGCGCTGCGGTCGCTCCACGACACGACGAATGCCATCCAGACCGAGGACATCCCCTCCACGGGCGATGAATCGGACTCGGACGAGATCATCGGGCTGGCTCGCAAGATCGAGCACATGGCGCGCTCCCTCCAGCACGTCGAGGCCAGCTACAAGGGCATCGTCGAGGACCAGCCCGACCTCATCTGCCGCTACAAGAACGATGGCAAGATCACCTTCGTCAACGGCGCCTACGCCCGCGCCTTGAATCGCAAGCGCAACGACCTGGTGGGCGCCGATTTCCCATATTTTGTCCCGGGCGCGGCGATCGCGGATGAACCGTACACGTTCGAATCCGAGATGACGTTCGATGATGGCAGGCGTCTCTGGATCCGCTGGACCCAGAGGGCGATCAAGGATGACAAGCGCAACACCTCCGAATACCAGGCGGTCGGCCACGACATAACCGAGCGCAAGGAGGCGGAGGCCGCGCTGTTGCGCGCCAAGGAAGCGGCGGAGGCGGCCGACCGGGCGAAGTCCGAGTTCCTCGCGATTGTGAGCCACGAGCTGCGGACTCCCATCAATGCCATCATCGGGTTTTCCAAGATGCTCTCCAGCACCACATTGAACCTGGACCAGCGGGAGCAGGTCGAGATGATCAATTCGAGCGGCCTGGCCCTGGAGAAGATCATCGCCGACATACTCAACCTTTCCAAGATCGAGTCGGGCAAGATCGACATCGAGCGCGCCCCGTTCTCGATCCGGCTGTGCGTCCAGGACGTCTGCGCGCTCTTTGCGCCGAAGGCCCGTTCCCTCGCGCTCGCGCTGGACTCCAAGGTGGACCCCGGGGTGCCTGAAATCGTTAACAGCGACGAGCCGCGGATCCGCCAGATACTGACAAACCTGATCGGCAATGCGCTCAAGTTCACCGAACGCGGTGGGGTCTCGCTCGAGGTGTCGTGCGCCCGCGGTGAGCCCATAGAGCCGGGCTCGCCCCGCCGCGTCGCCCGGCTGTTCTTCGCGGTCAAGGATTCCGGGATCGGCATACCTGCGGACAAGCTGGACCACCTCTTCCTGCCATTCAGCCAGGTGGACACCTCCTCCACCCGCAGGAGGGGCGGCACCGGTCTGGGCCTCATCATCTCCAAGCGCCTCTGCGAGCTCATGGGGGGCACGATCTCGGTCGAAAGCCGGGTCGGCGAGGGCTCCACGTTCCGGTTCTCGATACTCACCGATTTTGACGAGGCCTGACGGGCCCGGCGCCATCACGGCGGGCGAAATGGGATTCGCGCTCGGGATTCAACTTGCGGTAGGCCGAGGCCATGAGATCATCGCACCCATGAATGCGCGGCGTCTGGTGCTGATGATCGGCGTGCTCGCCGCTTCCGTCGGGTGCTCCCGCCAAGGGGGAGAGCAGAAGGCGTTCGGGGCGAAGGAGACGTACGGCTTTCTGAAGAACGTGGGGCAGATCAGGTTGCTGATCAACGCGGACAACAAGGACCGGATTCCGGCGATGATTCGAGGCCAGGACACCGCGGCGTTGGGCGCTCAGGCCGTGAAGACGGAGGAATACAGGCAAACCCTGGTTGCGATCGGATCGAAGGGGGTCGACCCCGATGCGCTGACGTTCACGAAGAACTTCGGGGCCATCCTCGATTTGTACCGATCCGTGTGCCTTGATACGGCCGAGCTTTTCCGCGAGATCAAGGCGGCGAATGACCGTGCGTCGGGGCCGCACATCGATTTGCCGCCGGTGGAATACGGGTCGCTAACATATCAAAGCGACACTCTTGGGACAATTGACTCGCTGCTGGAGTCCCTTGGACGCCTGGACATGAACGCCGGGGGGGGTGCGGCTTCCCTCCGGTCGATCGTGGACAAGGTGCGCGACGATCGGGATAGACTCAAGTCGGCGAAAGAGACCCATCATGACTTCACGAATCGACTGAAGGCGGACTTCCCGCTGAGGTATCCCGACCTGGATTGGACGTCGAAGGAGATCATGCCCTAGCCCAACCGGCGCGCGGGAAGGCCGGCTGCGGCACGTGCCCCGGCCGGTCCCCGCCCCTTGCCACGATGGACGCCGAACGTCCGCCGCAACCCGGGGGGGCCGGCCCACGGCCCTGCTCGGAACCCAGCCTTGACCGGGCCCCCTTGAGGGGCGGACCCGGCTTCCGCAGGCGCGAGGCTGCAGATCCTGTCCGACACCCCATCCGGCAACACCGGGATCCGCGAGCAACCCAAGTCCCATGAACGTCGTAATGGTTCACGGCTTTCTCAACACCGGACGCCTGCTTAGGCCGTTGTGCAGGGCGCTGGAGGCGCATGGCCACACCTGCCACGCACCCACCTTCCACCCGCGCGACGGAAGGCTGGGGCTTCCCGATCTCTCCCAAAAGCTGGCGTCGTTCATCCGGGAGCGTCCGGCCCCCGGTGCCCCGCTGGCACTGATCGGGTTCAGCATGGGCGCGCTGGTGGTGCGGCACTATCTCCAGGCCCTTGGCGGTGCCCGGTCGGCGAGGGCGTTCTTCTCCATTGCCGGCCCCTACCGGGGCACGATGAACGCATACCTGTACCCCGGCCTTGGAACCCGCCAAATGCGTCCGGGCAGCGCGTTTCTGCGGTCGCTCGACGCGGGCGCGAGCGCCCTCGATTCCGTTGCCGTCTTCACGTACCGGACGCCGTTCGACCTCATGGTCTTGCCTTCCACCGGATCCCTGATACGATCGTCGAAAGATCTGCTCTTGTGGTGTCCGCTACATTCGCTCCTGCCGCGTGATCCTAGTCTCGGGAACCATATCGTTGACGAATTGGCAAAACTTGAGCCGCAGGCGGCCCACCGATCTCATGCACCGGTCCACGAATCCGTCGTCTGAAGGAGGCCCCGGATGATCCGGATCGCGCGCCGGGAATGAGCCCTTTCACCCGCCTTGCATTCCAATGCTATTTGATCCCCTCAAGATTCGCGACGTAACGCTGAAGAACCGCATCGCGGTGTCCCCCATGTGCCAGTACTCGAGCGAGGACGGCCTCGCCAGCGACTGGCACCTGGTGCACCTCGGAAGCCGCGCGGTCGGCGGAGCCGCCTTGGTCCTTACCGAGGCGGCCAGCGTGGAGGAGCGCGGGCGCATCAGCCCGCAGGATCTCGGCCTATGGGAAGACGATCAGATCGACATGCTGCAGCGCATCACGTCCTTTATCCGTGCCCAGGGCAGCGTCGCGGGCGTCCAGCTGGCGCACGCGGGGCGAAAGGCCTCGACGTCGCGCCCATGGGACGGCAACGAGCCCGTTGAAACGGACCAGGGTGGATGGCGGCCCGTTCTGGCGCCGAGCGCCATTCCATTTGACGAGGGATACCCGACGCCTGAAGCGATGAGCGTCGACCACATCCGCGCCGTGACCAAGGCCTTTGTCCAGGCGGCCAGGCGGGCCCAGGAGGCGGGTTTCCAGGTTATCGAGATTCACGCCGCGCACGGTTACCTGATGCATCAATTCCTTTCCCCGTTGTCCAACGAGCGCACGGACGACTACGGCGGCGCCTTTGAGAACCGAATTCGCCTGCTGCGCGAGGTCGCCTCGGCCGTGCGCAAGGTCTGGCCCGACCAGTTGCCGCTCTTTGTCCGGCTTTCGGCTACGGACTGGGTGGCGGACGGGGGCTGGGACCTTGAGCAATCGGTCAAACTGTCTCGGCTGCTCAAGGAGGACGGCGTGGATTTGATCGATTGTTCTTCCGGCGGGACCGTGCCCAAGGCAAAGGTTCCCGTCGGTCCCGGGTATCAGACGCCGTTTGCGGAGCGCATCCGCCGCGACACGGGAATCCTGACGGCCGCGGTGGGAATGATCACCTCCCCCGAGCAGGCGGAAACCATCCTGCGCACCGGGCAGGCCGACGTGGTCGTCCTGGCGCGCGAATTTCTGCGCGACCCGTACTGGCCTCACCACGCCGCCGCCAAGCTTGGAGCCAAGCCCTCCCCGCCCGTCCAGTACAGCCGCGCGTTCTGACGCGGACCCATTGAATTCGACTGCCTGCAGGCATGGGGCCCAACGATCACCAGGGCCCTCCTGTTCATGCCGGAGAATCGGCGCGGGGCCGGGTTCTTCGCTCCGCTTTGCCGCAGCCGGGCACAACCGTAAAATGATGGAACCCCGAGAATCGCCGCGTCCGGATGGACGGGAGCAGGCCGGTGCTTAAGGCGAGAATACAACGCATTCTGCGGCAGATCGGCATATACGACCGCCTGAGGGAGTCGTTCGCATACGACTGCTACCGCCGTTGGAGATACGGGCGCCCGATTAGATGGCGGCACAACGAGCTTCTCTTCTACCGTTCTCTTCTCGGCGGGCGTTCCGGCGGCATGCTGGTTTTCGACGTCGGTGCGCACCGCGGGCAGAGAACGGACGTCTTTCTGCAGCTGGGGGCGCGGGTCATCGCGATCGAGCCGGATGCGTCGAATCAGAGGCTTCTGGCCAGAAGGTATCGCGGCAACCGGTCCCGCGGGAATCCCGTCACAGTCGTGGGAAAGGCGGTGAGCGACGCGAGCGCTGCGGCGACACTGTGGGTCCACGCGCCGGGCTCCGGCCTCAATTCGCTCAGCCAGAAATGGGTCCGGGAGCTTGGAAAAGACGACAGGAGATTCGGCAGCAAGGTGGAGTTTGCCGGCCGCCAACAAGTCGAGACGACGACCCTCGAAACGCTGATGAACTCCTTCGGGGTCCCCTGCTACATCAAAATCGATGTCGAAGGGCACGAGCCCAGCGTCCTGCGCGGGTTGAAGCGTCCCGTTCCGTTTCTCTCATTTGAGGTCAACCTCCCAGAGTTCCTGCCCGAGGGGCTTGAATGCATCGAAATCCTCGACCGACTGGCCGGGGACGGGCGCTTCAACTGGTCCCGCGACTGCCAGGGCGGACTCGCGTTGCGCGAGTGGCTCGCCGGGGCCGAGTTTGCCTCCTCCCTGCGCGGGTGCGCGGAGGCGTCGGTTGAAGTCTTCTGGAGGACCTCGCCGGACCCTACTGCAGCCGACCGGCCCCCGGTCGACGATGGGAAGGCGACCTGAGCAGGCGCTCGGCGAACCCCGGCGCCGTGGGCTTCGCCGCCTTCGGCACTCCCGGCATTTCATGGCCGCCGCCCGCCGAACGGGGACGACCGCATCGAGCGCCGCGGAATCAAACCCGAGAACCGCCGCTCAAGCCAGGAAGCCGATGAAGAGCAGGCATGCGACCAGGGTGTACCCGGTGAAGGCGCCCAGCAATGCCTTCAGGGCCGGCTGCCGGCGACCAAGGCGCTCGTAGAGAGAATCAAGCATCACGAATCCGAGGCCGAAGAAGACGACGAGGGCGGGCAGCACCAGCCGCGGCAGCCAGAAGCCAGCAGCGTAAGGATCCACCAAGCGGGTAAGGCTGAATAGGATGGGCGAATAGTATCCCACAGCCATCGCCGTCATCACGATGGCGGCATTCGGGAGAAAGGGCCTCCGGAGCAGCAGTGATTTCCCGCTGAGAAAACCGCAGAACAGCGTTCCGGCAATAGCGAGAGCGGAATAGACGAGACACCAGCGGTCCGACCAGGTCTGGAGAGCCTGGGACAGCGCCGTGCGCTCGCGGAAGAACGGCTTGCGGGTTCGCTGGAGCCAATCTGTCGAAACCTTCCCGGGTGGAGCCTGAAACAGGTCCATGACGTCCGTGACGGAGGAGACGTGGAGCAGCCCGAGGTAGCTATGCTTCCTCTCCTCGTAGATCTTGTCCCGGAAATAGTCGGGAGCCGAGAGGAGGCTCAAGTCGCTTCGCTTCAACAGCAATATGTCGCTCCAGCGCATGACCGACGGCTCGCCCTTCTGAAGCCACACGACGCCCGTGAAGGCTCCCTTCACCCGGTCGATCTCCCTCATTTGAAGCAGGAAGAGCGCGCTTGGCACGGCCAGGGCCAGAGTGCCGATTGCGCCCCACCGAAGCCGTTCGCCCCTAGTCAGCCGCGTCCCAATGGCGACCGCCATCAGCAGGGCCATGACGGGCAGCATCCCGGAGAAGGTGTACTTGCACACCATGCCGAACGAGAGGCAGAGCGACATCCCGGCCCAGGAGCGGCCGTCCCTGGGATTCTCAAAGAGCCGGAAGGTGAAAAGGGCAACCAGCGCGAAGACCGGTAGTGTGAATGCATCCGCTGCAATGACAATTGAGTGGATGACCCGGAACGGCAGGAAGGTGATGAACGCAGCCGCGGAGTAGCGCAGCTGCCAATCCGCGATGCTCTTCCAGAGGAGCCCGTAGATCACCCAGAGCCCCAAGACATTGAACGCCAGGAATCCCAGGGCGATGATCGCCAGGTAGTATTTCGCACTGACGTAACTGTGGATCAGGCTCCCCAGGTAGTAGAGCGCGGGAGGGCTCGTCTGGGAATAGCTGAAGCTCCAGGGGGTGTAAGGGAACGTGAGGATCAGCCCGCGGTGATAAAGAAAATCCTGCCCGATGTAACCGTAGCGGGACATTCCCCGTAGCCCCACAAGGCAGGCCGCTGCCGCCAACAAACTGAGAAAGATCCGATCTCTTGCCGCAAGGGAATTGGCCCGCTGATTCGTCGAAGCCGGGAGCATCAAGGTTGGTCGATATGCCTGTAGGCGACGAGCCGATTACTGAGAACCGATGGTCGGGCAGCGAGACTTTTCCTCACCAAGCTTTGATCCGTTGTCCGTTCGGGGCCCCGCCGAGCGGCATCTTGCATCGGCTGCATCGGCGAAGCCCGAGGCGTCGCCGGACGAAGCAAGCGCTACTGGGCAGGCGCTTCGGGCGACCCTGGCAGGTGGATGCGAAACATGCTGGCAGGCCCCGGGGCGCTCTCGACCTCGATCCACCCTCCATGCTGCTTCACGATACCGTGCACTGCCGCCAGTCCCAGGCCCAGCCCCCGCCGACTCCCATGGTCGTGAAAAACGGCTCGAATAGGCGCTGCCGGACGGAACTGTCCATCCCCGAACCCTTGTCCTCAAAGCTCAGCCGGACGACCGATCCCGGTCGCGGCCCCCCGTCCGGGGCTGAAGCTGCGGGCGAACCGTCAATCCTGGTCACATCGACAGTCAGGCACCCGCCCTGGGCCATCGCGTCACGCGCGTTGGTGCACAGGCTCACGATCACCTGGTCAATCGCCGAGGAATCCGCCTCCACCCAGACCGGGGACGCCCCTCCAGTTAGACGAAGCTCTATGCCCTTGCCAAGGAGGCGGACGATTTCGGGCTGCAGCCTGGCCACGGACTCCCGCAGGTTCATCGGCTCCATCCGCAGGAATTGCCGCTGCCCAAAGGACACAAGCTTCTTTGTGAGGTCGGCCGACCGCTTCGCCTTCGCGTCCAGCGCCAGTATCTGGCTGCTCACGTCCGCCGGCAGCTGCCGGTTTTCCCGCAGGACGCCCAGCCGCATCAATGTCGATGTCAGGATGTCGTGCTGCATCGAATACCGATCCGCCCGAGGACAAACGGACCTGCCTGAGCCATCTCGAAAGACTCGAGCCTCAAGCAAGTGCCGTAACAAGGCTTAATATCCGCCGTTATAGCTATGGCGGCGGCCTGGACGGCGCTTAGGGCAGGGAGAGCAGCTTTGCCTTTGCCTTCTGAAACTCCTCGTCGGTCAGGACGCCCTGGTCCTTGAGCGCCTTGAGCTTTCCCAGCTCGGCCACCAAATCGACTCTGGCCGCAGCGTTGTCGGCCCTGACGCTTGTCGGCGGCGGCAGCAGCGGGTTCCCCAGATTGTATGCCGGTTGCGGAAAGTCAGGCTGGCCGGGAAGCGCACTTGTGACGGGCCGGTTGTAAAGGTCGAAGAGCTGCGCAAAGCGGCCGAACGACTCGACCTTTCCGTTGACCAATCGGATCATGTACGGCTGGTCGCGTCCGTAGCCGGCCTCGCTCTCAAGGTAATAGGTCATGTACTCCACGTTCGCCTGCGCGCTCGTGCTGTCGGGGGTTCCGAGGATCGACTGGACCTCTGCCTTTGTCATGCCGATCCGAATGTTATTGAGCTTCGCGGAGGATTCACATCCGGCAAGGAGGACGCCGGCGAGCAAGGCAAAGACTAGGGCGATTCTTGATTTCATCTCTCAGTTGCTATGGGGTTGCCGACCAGGCTTCACTCTTTCCCCGGAACGACGGGGAGGTATTCTCATGGATGAGAAGAAGGTCTTCCCGAGGGGGGGTACAAAATGGCAAGACGTGCTTCGGCTCAAAAGGTTGTGCGCGGGGTCAATCGATAGGGCGAAGTCTGCCGGAAAGACAAGGGTCTTTCGGCCACTACCATTCCCTGCCATCCGATGCCATGGCCAGTTGAATCCGAGTCCTATTCCTGAAGAAACACCTCGTCCCGAGTCACCCCGGAAGGCTTGCATTCCGGATCCGGGCGCAGAGCCGGGTGGCGACGGCATTCATGCACCACGGTCAGACCGTCCAAATCGGCCCCATCCCGGGCGCGCCCTCCTTGTCCGCACGCGTCCCGCTTTCCTTCGTCTAGCCTTGCTAGTTCCGAAGATCGCAATAAGCTTCGCTTAGGTTTCGAATAAGTTCCGCGCATAACCACCCAAACGTGAACAGGCCGCGTTTAAAAACCAAGGTCTGCCTATTGCTAGGCTTGGCGGCGATTTCGGCGGCCCCACCGAGCGCCTGCGCCTCCAGCAGCGATGAGATGATGGCTGTGTCATCGCGAACGAGTGGCGACTACCTCCGCGGCCGGCTGGCCGATGGATCATTTCAGCCCGAGTCCTACGCATTTGGAGAAGGGGGCCGATGGGCAGCCGCAGAGAGTGACGCCACGGTCGACCGGCTCAAGTTCATCGACGTGGCCCGGGCAATCGCTAGTCCGCTGGAATACCAGCATTACGTTCCTACCAACGACCCAAAAACGACCAAGCTGTTGATCCTGGTGTACTGGGGCAGGACCGGTACGCCGGCGCGATCCAATGATTCGCTCGCATTGCAGGAAGTGCAAGACGCCGCTGCGGTCGCGGCTGACACCAAGAGCGCCAATGCCCAGGCAATGCGCGGTGCTGAGATCATACTACACCCGGGGGGGCAGATGCCGTGCGGACGTTTTGATCCAGATACCAATGTCTTACTGTTGGGCGATCAGATTTCGGCCGACAATGCCATGGCGAGCGCCATGGGCGTGGCGGCAGCGGCAACCCGCAGCCGCGATCTGGCCAATGCCCGTGATGCCGCCATGCTTGGCTACGACCTGCAGTGGGGTTCGACCGACGCCTTGAAGGGGACGCCTCTCGAGCACCGCAGGGAGGACCTAAGGAAAGAACTCGATGAAGGCCGCTATTTCGTGGTCTTGATGGCTTATGACTTCCAACTGATGTGGAAGCAAAAGAAGCACAAGCTCCTCTGGGAAACTCGGGTCAGCATCCGCCAACGCAAACATGGTTTCGAAACGGAGCTCTTGGCGATGGCCCAGACCGCCTCGCGGTATTTCGGCCAGGACAGCCACGGCTTGGTTCGCAAGGATCTTCCCGAAGGCCATGTCGACATCGGCGAAGTCAAGCTGGTGGGCACCGAACTGGAGAAATAACCCGCAAGCGCGCACGATCGGGTCCGCAAAGGGCTCTCGCTCGGGCCTAAAGTCGGATCACCCGGAATCCGATTCGCGGCGCCAGCCTGGTCGCTCCGGTGAAGCGGGAAGGCCAGGGGCGGCCTTCGATTCCCCGGCCGCCGGGACAGGAATGGCATTCGGGCTTCCGTCCCGGGGGCCTGCAAGAAAAAGCTGGCCTGCGTCGGCAGCTACCGCTCGCGGATATAGGCGCGCACCGCCTCAAACTGGCTGTCGCCGTCGAGGCCCGCCTCCGCCATGACCAGCGCCCCCGCGCCGCTGCCGAGGAAGTGCCCGTGGCGGAACGGGTGGAGGGAGTGGGCGCGGCCGTAGTTTGAGCGCACCCAGCGCGTCATCGTCGCCAGCGTAAAGTCGGTGACGCCCATCGCCTCGACCTGGTGGGTCTCCGGGAAAATGCGGTCGCGCTCGGCCGAAGGCAGCAAATCGAACAACTCGCAGGACGTGACTACATAGGCGTTGATGTCGAAGCCCTCGCGCTCCAGGAGCGGCAGCGCCCTGGTAATGAACGCGTAGGTGACGCCGGTGCCCTGCAGGACGATGGTGCCCTGTCCCCGGCCGCGCGCCGCCCGCAAGCGATAGACGCCCTGGGCCGCTCCCGCGGCCGGCGGCAAGCCCAGGGCGGCCCGATCCAGAATGACTTCCGCAGGACGGGTGACAAACGGGGCGATCACTGCGGGCCGCCGCGCGAGCGCCGCAGCCACCAGGAACCAGATCTCCTGGGGCTCCCACGGAGTGAGGGTGATCATCGTTCCAACCGGAAAATTGTCCTGCAACAGCTGAAGGGACTGCGGGTCGGCATGCGTCGGGCCGTCCTCGCCCGTTTTGAGCCCGGCGTGCGCGCAGACGAGGAAGAAGGGACGGTAGGATCCACCCTTGGTCGCGACGCGCGCCTGGTTGCCGATGGCGTGGAGTCGCGCGGCAATGTGACCGAGCGGCGCGCTGAAGGCGCCATACGATGACCCGATTCCGACGTGGCCGCCGAACGCCGATATGCCGGCCAGCATGGCGGTCATCGCGTCCTCGCAGATGCCGCCGATCGAAAGCTGGCGCGCTGCGGGATTGTCGCGCCTGTGATAGAAACCTGGCGGGAACCCCTCGCCGACCTTGCTGACACTTGTCGAGGCGAGGAGGTCGGCCGACGCCACCACGAGCGCGCCGCCGCTGGCGCGATTGTAGTGATTGAGCACGCGCCCGAGCTGTTCGCGAGGCGCGGTCATCGACCCCGGCTTGAGCACGAGATCGGGCGGGGCCTCCGCCCCGGCCCGGGCGGCGATCTCGTAGACGGCGTCGAGGCGAGGGGCATCCGGCCGGGGCTGGCGCCGCCGGTTGTCGAGCCGCTTTCTGGCCGCGCGGAGCCGCTCCGCCAATGCCTCGACCGCGGGCCTCCGCGCGGCAAGCGCGTTGCGAATGATGCCCAGCGTCTCCCAGTAGCACTTTTCGATGACGCTTGCGTCGGTGCCGCCGTTGCAGCGCTGGGGCACCCCGTCGCAGCAAGGCAGATGGACAGCCTCCTTGGGCAGGAGCGGGGCCACGGCGGCGAAGAATCCCGCCGAGCAGAGGGCGTGTCCGCCACCATGGGACGCACGGCCCTCGATCCCGTACTGCCAGCCTTTCACGGTTCGGTAGACGACCGCCGTGGGCTGGCCGTTGTCGAGGGCGAGCGCCGCGCGCTGCGCCATCGCAATCTGCTGCCAGTCGAATCCCTCCGGAACCAGGATGACGTTCCAATCGTGCAGATAGGCCAGCTCCGCCGGCGTCCATTGCACGTACTCGCCCGGGGTTTCCCCTTCGCGGCAGACGCGGTTCGAGTCGATCGAGGCCTGGTTCCAGTCTATGTGCAACACGACGTTGCCGAGCGAGGCGGTGCCGCCGGCGGCGAGTGCCTCGGCCACACGGCCGGGGGTCAGGCCGCCCTCCCCTTCGACGATGTGCACGCGCGGCGCGTCGGCTCCGTAAAGGTCGGCCGCGCCCCACGCCAGACCGAGCGAGGCGGGCAGGCCCACGCCCGACGCTCCGGTGGAAAGCCGAACAAACGGGGTCGCCGGCGTGGGATGGCCGTCCAATGCCTTGGCCTGCAGCTTCCCGAAGAGAGGGGTCCCGCCGGCCGGATTGCGGCGGAAACCGATCAGATCCTCAAGCCGCAGCTGGGACTTCTCGTCGCCGGGAAGCAGCTCCGGCGCCGCGAGGCGGGCCACCTCGTTGCGCAGGGCCCACAACGCGTAGAGGCCGAGTGCCTTGTGGCCCGCCGCGTAGGAGATGATGTCCGCATCCTGTCGGTCGGGGCGCGAGAGATCGTAGTCCATCGCGTCGAAAAGGAGCCGCATCACGAAGCGACCGGACGAGATCGAGCCGCCCGGGTGGCCCGAGAGCGGCACGTAATTGTACATCACCGCGCATAGCGTGCGGTAGACCAGGTCGAGCACCTCGAAGTGCGCAACGGCGGCCTCGTCGAGGGGCGCGCCCTCCGCCGCCACCCGCTCCGCCGCGTTGATGAACACGCCGCGGCGGGACCCGAAGGACACCCGTGACGCGGGCGCAGCTAGGGCCACGTTGGTTAGCATGCGTACTTGCCCTCTTTCATGAACTCCTGAAACCCGTCGCGATCACCGGCGGCCACGCGCATGCGCTCCAGCCCCGTCTTGAGGTCGTCAAGCCCCGTGGCGATCGACAGCCGGAGATAATGCAGGCCATCCGAACCGATGCGGCCGAACGAGCGCCGGTCCATCGTCGCCACCTGATACCGCCACAGCAGGAACATCTGCACCAGCGTCGAGGGGCTGCTCCGGCCGCGGTCTGCCGCCGGAAGTCTCCGATGGGCGTCGATGGCGCCGATATTCTTGCACAGGCCGGAGATGTTCGGGAAGAGGTAAAAGGCCCCTCCGGGTTTGCTGCAGCGGAAGCCCGGGATGGCGTTGAGTCCGGCCACCATCAGGTCGCGCCGCTCCGTGAAAGCCTCGCACATTCGGGCGATGCTCCCCTGGCTCAGGGGTGACTCGAGCGCGATCCGCGCACCCATCTGGTTGTAGGCCGGAATGCACGAAAAATAGTTGATGTTGAGGTTCTTGAAGACGGTCGCCTCCTCGGCAGTCGGGAACACCGCCCAGCCGACTCTTCCCCCCGTCCACGAGTAGGATTTCGAAACGCCGCTGACGATGATCGTGCGCTGGGCCATTCCGGGGAGCGACGCGATCGAGAGGTGGCGGTTGCCGTCGTACAGGATGTCCTCGTAGATCTCGTCCGAATAGATGCGGGCCTGGGCCGGGGCCTTGTGCTGGATGACGTCGGCGATGCTTTCAAGTTGCTCGCGGGTGACGACGCTGCCGGTCGGGTTGGACGGAAAATTGAGGATTATGATCCGCGTGCGGCGGCTGATAAGAGGAGCGAGATCGCGTCCACTGAAGCTGAAATCGGACTCCTCGCGCAGGTGCAGGGGCCTGGGCCTCGCACCCACATAGGTCGTGAACGACTCGTAGATCGGAAACCCGGGGCTAGGGTAGATCACCTCGTCGCCGGGATCGCAATAGGCCTGCTGGGCCAGGCCTATGGGCGGCTTGGCTCCCGGAAAGACCACGACCCGGTCCGGGGTGACATCGATTCCGCGGCGCCGCGCGACCGTTCGGGCGACGGCCTCGCGAAGCTGCGGGATTCCTTGCGGGTCGCAATAGTGCGTGAGGCCAAGGTCGATCTGCCTCTTCACCTCCTCCGCGATATGCGCGGCCAGCGGAAAGTCGGGCTCGCCAAGGTTGCACCGGATCACCTTTAGGCCCCGGTCTTCCAGGGTCTTGATATGCGGGCCTATCCGGAAGGCGTTTTCGCTGCCAAGCAGCCGCGTGCGGGCGGAAAAGAGACTCGCGCGCGGCGTGGGCCTGGTTGCCTTGGCCGGCACGGAGCCTGCTTTCGCCTTACGCGGTCGGGGTGATATGGTGGGGCGCGTTGTCATGGTGACGATCCCTCCCAGCCGAAATCCATTCCCTTCGCCCAGGCAGCGCGGCCGCCGGGGCGCCGAGCGCCTTTGCGGCAATCGGGGAGAGGCGGGGGATGGAATGACCGGGCTTGGGCACTGAGGTGGGGAGAGTTTGGAGCCGGTCCGGCCGGCTGTGCCGGCCTTTCCAGCGGCGCTATTATGCTGTCGCCGCTGCCCGCGGACTACGCATCCCTAGGGATTCACTATGCAAATATTGATGCGCACCCACGGTGCACCGGGAACGGCACCGTCGCGGTCGAGGACTCTTGGGTCCGCAGTGAGCCAATCGCACGGGTCTCCAGGCGGCGGGTCGCCCGCCTTTCCTTCTCGATGCAGGATTCAGGAACCGGAAAACCCGGCGGACAGCCCCGACCGTCTGTGCCTGCCCCTCATCGGGCTCGAACCCAACCCCCACCCGGTGCCAGAGTGGCACGGGGCCGGGCTTCATCGCCTCCCTGGGCCTTATCCAGCCCCCATCGGGGGCGACTTCATTTGAAGGCCCCCGAGGCGAGGAATCCACGTTCAGGTGCTAGAGTCCGGCCGGCTTTGACGAGACCAAAGAGGCGGGCCGTCGCCAATCACGTCGTTGCCCTAGAATATCCTCCAGCGGAAGCGCAGCACCTCCTCCCACGCGCTGCGCCCGGATCCGAGAACACGGCTAACCTCGAAGTCCCACTGGAAATTCCTTGAAATCGAGAGCGTCGCCCCTCCGCCCAGCGTCCCCGAGGAACTAGACGATCCCGCTGTCGACAGGCTCATCGTTGTCTCGGCATAGGCCCCGAGCCGACCCCCGAAATCCCACTGCACGGCAGGGCTCCCGTACCACCGCGTGTCATAGCGCGTGTTGGACAAGTTCCGGAGCTCGTCCCATTCGACCATCCCCTCCGCCTTCAGGCCAGCCGCGACGTTCCGGATCCAGGGAACGATAACTCCGCCCTCGACTGAATTGTTGCCCACCGCGCTCGAATTCGTCGGCAACATCACGTAGGGGATGACGGCGGCCTCCTGGCCGGACGAGGGATCGCTCCAAAACGTCCACTTGGGCCTCAGCGTTACGTCCCCGATGCCACTCTGCGTCTGGTCCGTCCCGGCCGTGGAGAACGTGTCCCGCAGGAATAGCTGCGTCACGAACTCGAGGTCGACGCTGTCGGTGATCCTCACGGAGACCAACGTCGTGCCAAGCGCGAGCTCCTTGTACTGGTTGGGCGCAGCCGTGTCGGGCCTGATCCCGAGCGAGATGGCGTCCATCCGCATCAACACGCCTCCCGGCTCAATCGTTTGCGGGGACTCGGTCACCTGCGCGCGCAGGCCGGGAATGCAAGCCGCCAAGATCAGGATCGATCCAAGAACCGCAGGATTTGACCGTCTCGTGCGTGGTATCCGGACACGCTCGACCACGGCCGCGGAACCCGCCAGCAAAAACTCCTGCTGCAAGCCGGCGGCCATTCCCACATTTGAGATGAAACCTTGCCTCTATCGTTTCCCCACCAAGAGTCCCTCGCCAAAGTCATGACTCGTGTGCTGCTTTCGGTGCCCCCGCACCTGCGAGATTTCATTCATTCCCCTGCGGGGCGACGGCTTTGGAGAGGGCGGCTTGCGGAGCTCGCCGGCGGGGCGGATGTGTTTGTCGGAGCCGATCCCCGGTCGCGCCGCTTGGGGTCCGGCGGGGGTACGATCGCTCTTCTTGTGCAGGCGTGGAGCGATGGCCTGAGGCGCCACCGCAAGTCTCTTTTCGAATGGCTGGAGGGTGGCCAGACTCTGGTGCTTCATGGGGGTGGCGAAAGCCGCCGCCTCCCAGTGTACGCGGCGCTCGGGAAAGTGTTCCTGCCGATGCCGGCGGTGGACGGACTCGCGCCGCGACGATTCGACCAGATGCTCGCGGATTTCCAGATCCCAGCTTACCAGCAGGTGCTCCAGGAAGCCGGCAAGAAAGCGGCGGTCCTCGTCACGGCAGGAGACGTCTGGCTCGATTTTGACCCGCTCCAGATCCCGGCCGCGACGGCGGACATCACCGGGATCGGCATGAGAGTGCCGCCCGAGGTCGCACGCAACTTCGGCGTGTATTTCGTTGCGAGGGATCAAGGGGCCGCCGAAGGCAGCAAGCATCCGATCGCGTTCTTTTTGCAGAAGCCGGCTGCGGAGGAAATCCACCGGCTCTCGGCCCGTTATGATTTCTTTGTCGATACGGGCATGTGGCTCCTAAGCATCAGCGCCCTAAGGCTGCTGTTTCGCCGATGCGGCTGGGATGACAAGCGGGGCTGCTTCGCGACGCCTGACGGCCATCCGGGGCACCTAGACCTTTATACGGAGATCGGGTCCGCCCTCGGCAGTGAAACACGCGCCCCCGCCCGCCTTCGGCGCCTCGGCTGGTCCGCCCTGCGTGAGGCCGTAATCCCCCTAGAGGAGGCCCGGTTCTACCACTTGGGATCAAGCCGCCAGATCTTTGAGTCGTTCGAGCACATCCAACGCGGGAAACTCTCTCCGCGGAGGACGCTTTGCGTTGCTACGCCACCGTCCGCCTTCACGAATTCCTCTTCCCTGCCTGTCTGGCTCGATGCCGTGGCGGCGGAGAACGCGCTTCGCCTCGACGGGCACAACATAGTCTCCGGGCTTCCTGCGAAGGCCCGGATCCGGTGGCTGGGGCAGGGCTGGTGCGTCGAGGCCGCGCCGGTTGGCCGCGACGAATGGGTCCTACGGGCGCACCATCTCGATGACACGCTGGGTGGCGCGGTGGGCGCCGGGGGGAGGATCTGCGGACGCGGGGCGCTCGAATGGCTCGCCGCCCGCGGCCTGCCCCAGCCAAAGCGAGAAGTCTTCGAGCTGCCTATATACCCGGTCCTGCCCGCCACCGAGATCGACCAGGATGCCCTGAGCTGGTTCTTCGATCCTCATCCGGATCCGGCTGTCGGGGCGCGCTTGGCGCGCCACCGCCGACTTTCCGCAGCGCAGATTCCCGAAGCCGTGAATTTCGCGCGTTGCTTCGCGGACCGCAGCGCGGCCCACGCCGGATGCCTACGCGCCGAATTTGAAGCCTGCGCCGCCGGGGCCGACATGCGGGTCTTCACGCATGATTTCGCGGCGATCTCCCTCTACGCGCGGCGGGATGCGCCGGCGCTCGGCCGCTGGTTGCGCAAGCAGGGGCCACAGATCCTTACGACGATAAACAAGCCCGAGCATGCCTCCCGACTTCTCCTGCTCCTGGCAGGGCTCGAGAAAGGGCGCAAGCGATCGGCATTCTTGAGCTCCAGCTACACCCGGCTGCAGGAATCGGTCATTGCATCGAACAGCCTGGGAATGTCCCGTCCGCGCCTCGCGCTTAAGGATGATCAGATCGTATGGGCACGCAGCCCCCTGCGCCTCGACCTGGCAGGGGGCTGGACGGACACCCCGCCCTATTGCTTCGAGTTTGGCGGCTGCGTCCTGAATGTCGCCGTGCTGTTGAACGGCCAGCCCCCGATACAGGCCTTTGTCCGCCCAATCCCGCACCTGAAGTTCAGGCTGCGTTCGATCGACCTGGGGTCGATGGAAGATATAGAGAGCTTTGCGGACCTGGCCTCCTTCCGCAGCGCCCACCTGAGCTTCAGCCTGCCGAAGGCGGCGCTGGCGCTCGCGGGTTTTCTGCCCGGATTCATTCCGGGCAGGCCTCCGGGCACCCTGCGTGAGCTGCTCAGGAGATTCGGCGGCGGGCTCGAGATCTCGCTCTTGAGCGCGGTGCCAAAGGGGTCAGGCCTGGGAACCTCCTCGATTCTGGGTGCGACGCTCCTCGGGGCGCTCAACCGCGCATGCGGCCTCGGCTGGGACCATGTGGACCTTTACCACCGGGTCCTGTCGATTGAACAGTTGCTGACGACCGGCGGCGGATGGCAAGACCAGGCGGGTGCGCTTTTTGGTGGCGTCAAACTGATCGAAACGGAGCCGGGGCTAGCGCAAACGCCATGCGTGCGCTACCTGCCGGAAAACCTCCTTGGCGACGAGTATGCGAACCAGACGCTCCTTCTCTACTACACCGGCGTCACGCGCTTGGCCAAAGGCATTCTTAAGGAGATCGTGCACGACATGTTCCTGGCGCGATCGTCCACACTTCGCACGCTGGGGTTGATCCGCGCAAACGCCCAGCATCTCCATCGCGCCCTGCAGGAGGGCGATCAGGCATCGCTGCATCGCTGCATCGCACGCTCGTGGGACCTCAACCGGCGGCTCGATCCCGGTACCACAACGCGGCAGATCGAGCGCGTAATACGATCTGCCGGCGTCGACCTAGCCGCCTGCAAGTTGCTCGGGGCCGGCGGGGGAGGCTACATGCTGTTGTGTGCGGACTCGCCTGAAGCCGGCCGCCGGATCCGTGCGCGGCTCGAAGAGCATCCCCTGAACGCCCGCGCCCGTTTCATCGACTTTCGTGTGTCCAGCCGCCCGGTCGAGGTGACCGTGAGCTGAGCGGATTCCGGGTAACGGGCCCAAGCGCCGTTTCAACCCCGAGCGCGATGCCGGCTTGATCGCGCGCCTAGACATTGGGTCGGCGCAAGTGAGCGCGAAGCAGGCAAAGCGCCGCCCCACACTGATCGACCTAGTGCTGCTCCTGCCCGGAGCTGGCGAAGGGCCCGAGTTACTCTCTATTTAAGCACCATCTCCCGGACGATCTCGCTTCCCAGCACGTCATTGAGGCTACCGCGATCAATCTCATTCTGATTCGATTTCGTTACGGAACCCTCGACCTTTTCTGCAATAGCATCGTACTTTTCGGTGAGACCGTCGAGAGCAGCCATGTTCAGATACGTGAGCGTAAGGATTATGTCCGGATCGCTCGGGTTGCGAGGATCGACTGAATAAGCCGCGTAGGCGGTGATGATTCCGGCCTTCGGTTGTTCGCTGGAATCTAAATCATTTAATAAGATCGATATCCAATGATGGTGCGATTTTTCAACTGGATTCTATCTTTGGGCAAACAGGGACAATTCGATTTGCGCAACGAATTCCCTGATAGCCTGGTTGGTTAACGGACACGAGATTGTGATTTTGAAGAGAATAGCGGCTTTTCACCAACCGGTTGTCATTTGGTTTAGAACACGGGATGTCCCGCCGAGAACGACCGGCCATTAAACGTTGTCGGCCGTGCACCTACCAAATCTCTGGATCAAATTCAGATGACTGCAACAAACGGCCGCAAACACCTTTCAACTGCTCTGGTAACGATCACGCCCGGCACGATGGACCGCAGGATGTCCTCAATCTTCGTCCCCACATTGGTTGCAATTGCAGCGATCGCAGGGTTGCCGGCACATGCGCAGAAAGTGATCGGCACAGTGGCCGTCGGTGTCAGTCCCGGCGCCATTGCCGTGAACCCGGTACAGAACAAGATCTATGTCGTTAACAATGGCAGCAACAGCGTGACCGTTATCGACGGCGTTTCGAATTCAATCACCACCGTTGTCGACCCAAATGCCGTTCGCCCCCAAGCTGTTGCAGCCAACCTTGTTACCGGAAGTATCTACGTTGCAAACAACGGCAGTAACAACGTGACCGTCATCGATGGGCGCACGAATGCAACGACCACCGTCAATGTTGGAATGGGTCCGTTTGCAATCGCCGTTAATCCTGTGACGAACAAGGTCTACGTCGCGAACAATGTCAGCAATGACGTGACGGTCATCGACGGAACCACGAATATAACGGCAACCATCGTCGTCGATTCCCTCGACCCTAAGGCCATCGCGGTAAACCCGATAACCAACCAAGTCTACGTTGCCACTTCGTCTTACTTCGCCATGGTTAACGTAGGCGACATTTGCGTTATTGACGGGACTACTAACGCCGTCACCCGAGTTGCCACGGGAGTCGGATGGAACAGCTTCGCCGTGAACCCGGCGACAAACAAGATTTACGCCGCGGAACGCGCCCCCGACGACGAAATATTCAACGTGAGCACAATGTTGATCATCGACGGAGCGACAAATTCGACCTCGGAGGTCACCGTGGGAATCAATCCGTTTGGTGCCGCGGTTAATCCGGTGACAAACAAGATTTACGTGGCAAACGCGGGTGACCGACTCGCTCTCGCGAGAGGAAATACCGTAACTGTTTTCGACGGGATTGCGGGCACGACGTCAACGGTCGCGGTCGGAAATGGCGCCGCCGCCTATACGGCCGGAAACCGCCCGTTCGCAATTGGTGTGGATCCAGTTAGCAACAAGATATACGTCACCAATTACTTAAGTAACAATATGACAGTGATCGACGGGGCCACAGACGCAACCACTACTCTTACTGATTCAAATGCAGTCAATCCTCTAGCAGTCGCGGTGAATCCGGTGACGAACAAGGTCTACGTTGTAAACAGCGGCAGCAACAACGTGACGGTCATCGATGGGACTACTCCGGGCGCACCGTCCTTCACGACCCAGCCTCAGGCGCAGACCGTGAATACGGGCGCGCCAGTCGCATTGAACGCGGCTGCAGGAGCCACGTTGACGCCAGTATATCGATGGTATTTCAACGGCGCGCCTCTTTCGGACGCCGGCGGCGTCTCCGGGACATCGACCTCCACGCTCTATCTGAGCGGAGGCGCAACTCTGGCCAACACCGGAATCTACAGCTGCGTGGCGACCAACGGCGAAGGCAGCATGAGCAGCAACGAGGTACCGCTCAGGATAGTCAACTCGTCGACACAGGGCCGGTTAATCAACATTTCCACCCGCGCCGTCGTTGGAAACGCTGGCAGTATCCTGATTTCGGGCTTTGTGGTCAGAGGAGCAGGATCAAAGACGTTGGTTCTGCGCGCCATAGGTCCGGCGCTTTCGAGCCTAGGCGTCTCCGATATATTGCCTGATCCGGTTCTTCTCCTCTACGACGGCTTCAACCCGGCGAATCAAGTCACCGTTGATTCAGGCTGGCAGAACCCGCCCTCAGTTCCAGGCGGTCCTTGGACCGGAAAAGCCACGCCAGTCGACGCGACAGCGTTCGATTTCGCGCAGGTCGGCGCCTTCGGACTCACTCCGGGATCAAACGACTCTGCGATTAGGATCACCTTGCCCGCCGGAGCCTATTCATCCCAAGTGACCACTGCCTACACTTCCAATATCGCCGGAACGAAAATCGGCACGGGCGTGGCCCTCGAGGAGGTATATGATGAAGATATCGGGAACCTAGGCGCGCAGCTCGTCAACTTGTCATCGCGCGCATTTGTTGGGACAGGTGACAACATCCTTGTAACGGGCTTTGTAGTCTCGGGATCGACTTCCCAGACGCTCCTTATCCGAGCATCCGGACCAGCGCTCGTTCCTTTTGGCGTTCCCGGAACGCTTCCCGATCCCCTGCTCCAGCTCTTCGATGGCAAGCAGGAACTCGTGGCCTCGAATTTCCGCTGGGGAGGAAACGCGCAGTTTGCAAGTGCTGCGTCGACCGCGGGTGCATTCACCTGGAACGATCCTTCGAGCGACGATTCGGCGATCTTGATCACGCTTCCACCGGGGAACTATACCGCCCAAGTCGCCGGCAACAGCGGAGACACGGGTGTCGCCCTCATTGAGGTCTACGCTATGCCCGAAACGTCGCAGTGAGGTTTCCGTTCTGGGTGTGCGATGACAATGTGGTTTCGCCGGATGTAGCCCGCGAAACTGCTTGCCAGGGCTTTTTCAACGAACCGTAAAACCCACTCTTTGCCAGTAGGTTGGGCAATGTCGCGGTAGCCAAGTGGTAGGGCCGAGGCCTGCAAAAACGAATCGTCAGACTTAACCTTATTCACCCCAGGCATCTGGCGCTACCCCGAGTTGGAGATGAACTCGTTAAGATGAAAAACGAGCCCCCCTGAGTCATCCTGAATGTGCTCAAATTCTGAAATCGGGTGACAACAAAGGTGACAACTTTTCCCGGCGGGAATCGGAGCGCATTTCGCCCCTGCTTCCGCGGCTCAAGTCATCCGCGGCACATTGATTTTTTCTTGCGTTATGCGCCATTGGCGTACACGCTTCTTAGTGGAGTTTATTCGCTTTCCTTCGTTTGAAAGGTCGGTTTCTTGAATTCTAACAGAAACCGACATTTTCGAGCTCGAGCTGGCTCTCCTCCTTAATCCCGAGGCAGGCGATGTGATTCCCGGCGCCAGAGGCCTCCGCAAACTCCGCCGACCGGCAAGCGGACGCGGCAAACGCGGCGGCGCTCGCGTCATCTACTATTCTGTCACATACGAACGAAAGATCCTCCTTCTTTACGCCTACGCAAAGAACGTCCAGGGCGACCTAACACCCGCGCAAGCAAAACAACTCTCACAAATCGTCCACAAGGAATTTCCATGAAAAAGACTGCATTCAACGAGCTCTTGCAGGGTGTACGTGAGGCAGGCTCTTACCTTCGCGGCAATCGCAAGGCCGCTGCCCGCATCGACCGGATTTCTCCAGATTCCATCGCCGCGGTACGAGGCAAACTTGGTTTCAGCCAAACGCAATTTGCTCACGCGATTGGCATCAGCCTCGACACGCTTCAGAACTGGGAACAGGGGCGGCGCCAACCCACCGGCCCCGCAAAAGTGCTTCTCAAGGTGGCTGCTAAACACCCTGAGGCGATTCTAGAGTCTGTTTCCTGAAGAATGCGGGCCGTCTTGGTTGGTGGGCTTTCCGCGAAATTGCTTGTCAGCCCTTTTCGATCGAACCGTAATACCCCCCTTTTCCCGGCATAGTTGAGCAAGGGCGCGGTAGCCAAGTGGTAAGGCCGAGGTCTGCAAAACCTCTATGCGTCGGTTCGATTCCGACCCGCGCCTCCAATTTTTGCTGCTTGGGCATCAAAGAGATACGTGGACCGGAAGGGCCACTGTCAGTGAAAGTGTCAGTAGATTGGGGCGGGGACCGACTACCCTGCCACAATTCGCCGGTACTCCGCTGAAACTCGCCCGCTACTCGCTAACGCGAGTCCCTCGGGTTGCCTTACGATTCGGAACATCCGAATGGGGCAACGATTCACAATGTTCCGCAGGGCATCGGTCTTTTACTGCCAGGACAGGGAAACCGGCCAGCAGGAGAGCCTTCGCACCAAGGACCAGGGAGAGGCACGCCTACTCGTGCATTCCAAGAACGAGTCTTTCCGCCAGCCCATGCTTAACCTCCAAATGGCCCGCACCTATCTCTCTGCGACCGACCCCGAGATTGCCCGCCGCACCTGGCAAGCCGCCATGGACGAGATGGCCAAGTCCAAGCAGGGTCCCACGCTGGTTCGTCATAGCCGCGCGATGCAGGATAAGGCATTCGACCTGATCCGGAACCTGCCGATCCTGGAGACCCAACCCATTGCCTTCCTAAATGTCCTTGAGGAAGGCACGGTCTCAACAAGCGTATTCCTTCGGCGGCTTCATAACTTTGCCCTCGATATGGCCTGGCTTCCTTGGGCCGTACTGCCGAAGAGACGCTGGCCGAAGATTCGCTTCAAAGAAAAGCGTGCGGTCACATTGGCTGAGCACCAAGCCATTGTTGCCAATGAATCCAATCCCGAGCGCAGGGCCTACTATGAATGCTGCTGGCACCTGGGCGGAGCTCAGACCGATATCGCCAAACTCACCGCCGAGGATGTCGACTGGCAGAATAAGATTGTTAGCTTCCACAGGCAGAAGACCGGCACGCCTTCCATTATCCGCTTTGGCAGCGAGCTTGAGGCAGTATTGCGCTCACTCCCCCATTTCGGCCCGCTCTTCCCCAACCACCAGAACAAGCGGGAAACCCACCGTTCACGTGAATTTGCGCGTTGCTGCCACCGAGTCGGAATTACTGGCATCACCCTGCACAGCTATAGGTACGCCTGGGCCGAGCGCGCCAAGACGTGCGGTTACCCGGAAAGATTCGCCCAGGAGGCCCTGGGACACAACAGCAACGCCGTGCACCGCGCTTATGCCAAGAATGCGCAGGTTATTCTACCGCCTTTGGAAGACTATGAAAGGAACATGGCAGCCGTCCCTTCTATTCCTCTTCCAACAGCTGCTGCCGTTTGAACGTCCTAATGATCCGCGGCGACGGCTGGCGCGCCGCCTGCCCTAGCAGGAGGCGTGACAGACGGAGACGTCGGATCCGGTAGTTGGTTAGGCATCTTTCTCGTGGCGCTTCCTGCCATTGGGCAACACAGCTGCCTGCCGATTTGCCAGTTCATGCAAGATTCCATCGATTGATATTGGGCGAAACCGAATCTGGAAAATCGGTATCCGTAGCCCGAAATTCTCGAACAGATACAGGCGCAGTTTCCTCGTCCCAAATCCTAGCTTCCATTGGTCAAGATTCCAAAGGTTGCCGTTAAAGCAATCACCCGGCCGAAGAACTCCATAAGGAATGCCATAACACCTCCCAATTATCCTAAGAATCATCAGTACCTTCGAAGCGTCCAGATCGTTCGCAGCGAAAAGGCCGGATAGTTCCGTGTCATCGAGCACCTTTCGCCGGAACATGAATTGCCTTATTGCAGCGAAACGCACGATTACCCACACCACCACAGTCATTATTGTTATTACAACAACCTGATCCATCCCATTTGTTTCCAGGTTCATTCGCGAGGGTTTGTGCCTAACGTCCTAGTGATCCGCGGCGACGGATGGCGTGCCTCCTGCTCCAGCAGGAGGCGTGACAGACGGAGATGTCGGATCCGGTAGTTGGTTCGGCTGCAAAACTTGAGCACAGTGAGCACCGAAGAGCACAGTATAAGAGACTAGCCAAAGAAAATATCCTATGCCCAGGGCAAACGGATCTTTCTTATCGATATTGGTTAGATTCACGACGAGCCACGAGAGAACCTGGAGTAACGAAGCCAGAGAAATCCAAAGACGCGCCTTTGAAAACGGCGCCGGACAAAAAATGGCTCCGGCAAGGGCGACAAAAAGAGCGTTTGCTGCGACAAATCCCGAATAATATACCCATCCACCTATTGGAAACGTGTGATAGCTATCCGATCGGGTGAAGACGCGCCAGCAGTCAATAAAACACGAATAACCTGATTCGTCAGATAAAGCGGGCAAGAAGAACGAAATGCCAAACGCAGCGGACGCAATAAACGCTAGCTTCTTTTTAAGCTCCATTTTCATTTGGCCGAACGTTGAGGTGAACCGCTCTAAGGAAGGCGCGGCTCCTGCCCCGCAGGAGACGTGCCTGACGAAAGAGTCGGTTCCGACGATTGGTTCGGCATCAGAGTTAGGTGTTGGCGCCCTGGACGATGCGTCCTCTCGCAACTCGCCTATAGATTAGAAAGGAGGCAAGAGCGGACACCGCCGTGACGATTAATCCGAGATCCTCGATAGTTTCAGAAATGCCAAGACTCTTGATTGCGACAAAAAGGGTACTGACGCCCCGATTAGCCTGATCCCAATCTCTAGCCATCACACCTTCCTTGGCGACCTCGTGTCCCTCACTGAGATCTCCATACGCGGTCGAGACACCCCAAATGCCCCAGAATGATAACCCGATGCCGACAAGCATTAGGAGGATCGGGATGAAAAGCGCGGATCTCATGGTGGGTGTACGCGCCTGAATTTGCCGAACGTCCTAGTGATCCGCGGCGACGGATGGCGCGCCTCCTGCTCCAGCAGGAGGCGTGACAGGCGCGGACGTCGGATCCGGTAGTTGGTTAGGCTCAGGGTTCATGCCCATATTTCCCATGGAAGGCCTTCCGTGCCAAAACCTTCTCTGCTTCGCTTGGAATTCTCATTGTAGCCATACCTTTCCCATAAGGATCACACTCGTACGCCAAGATTATGTGAATAGCCGGGTTATTTATATCGTCCGGGGTCCCGCAAACAATGAGTACGTTGCCGGGCGCCCAAACAACGACGCAATCTCCTTCCACCCAAGTTAGAATCTCTTCAACACTGGGTCCACGAACGTGAACAAGGAGAACTCGCAGACGCATCCTGAAGCTCGGGCCAACTTCACCGAGCGCAATGCCGGATAGCGCTATCATCTCACCCGAAGGCGACGGCGAGCTTCCGTACGAGCCTACGTACTTCTGCGCTGCCACAGTCTCTTCGGCAGCGTCCAAAGCGGCGCTGACCCACACAACGCTCCCCAGAATGCAGCCGATCAACGAGAGCGTTTTCATAGGGCCTAACTATGTATATGCCGAACCGGTGTCCATGTTTCCCAGGTTGTATTTCATTTGAGAGGTGGAACTTAGGGAAAATCAGGTCCGGTCGGCGGCGGGACCTGGTTAGGGTTTCAGATTTTCGGCAATAATCGTATACCGTTTCGGCATATCCAATCGCACTAGGAATTGGCAGTTAATTAATAGCGTAAAATCAGGTATTAAGTTTCAGGCGTTCAGAATGAGATGCTCTTTCTTCCGACAATTTTTCTCCCGCCAGTGTTGGCCGATCGTATTTGTCAGCTTGGCCAGCCAGGTCCGGTCCTTTGAAAGCTCCAGTATATCTGCTGTGGCGAAGAATTTGACGCTGTTGGCTGCCGGACTGCCCAATGGCTTTAGTAGCCGGGCCATGACAAGGATTGCCACATCGTATGCCTGGCAATTGAGCACCCAGGCCGCCTGCTCCGCCGTAAGCCGAGCCGGAGGCTGCCCCAGCAGCATCAGAAAGCGGTGTTGGTCGTCTCTCATTACCACCTGTCAATTACACCGAGGTATAACAAGGAAAGGCGGGGCGCCCCGACGGCGCCGGCGCGCCGCTGCGCGGCGCATCCGGCGACCGCCTGGGGCGGCCCCGCATTGGCTATCCTATAACACGTAGGCCTCATCGGACCAGTTAGGCGAGAATCATGCCTCCCACCGTAATCTGACCCTTCTCTGTCGTTGCCCGCGTCACCTTCACCTTAACAGGCTGGAACAGCTTCGGGGGAGTGAAGCCCTTATCGTCATGCCGATGACGCATGAGGAAGACCTGTTCCCCGTCGCTGATGCTTATTGTGGTTTGGGTGTATTTCACCTTCTCCCATTCCTTATCCTCTGTCCGAACGGCAATGACCGTTCCCGTTAAGAACAATCCGCCACTCATTTTCACAGGTTGCGGCTGTTGTGCTACCGATGCGGTACCTTCATTCATGTGTTAACATACTAGCTTCTAGCTGGCTGATGTTGACGACCCCAGGAGGTGCCAGCTGGACCCTCCGTTTGATCGATTCATTGGCGCGCTCCAAAAGGAGAGCGTTGAAAGTGGTCTTGAGCTTGGCGACTCGATGCCGTGAGTTGCCCAATAGATCGGTCATCACCATACGTGCCTTTCGCTTGTCCGCCTCCATACGCGTAAAGAGGTCGATCTTTTCAGCAGTTGCCTTCGCCTTTTCGCGCTTCGCCATCCGTGGTCGTTGTTCGGTATAGAAGCCCCTGCTCGTCTGGAACACGCGGATCCGGCCTTTGTGTGCTCCAACCCATTGAGGCACCTCCTCAATCGCCTTGGTGACGTATTTGAATAGGTAGCCGATATCTTGAGCTTTGACCCGACGAACATTGATTCGGCCAAGACCCCACCACCGCTCCAGCGCAATGAGCACCTCTTCCGGTATCTTCTTCCGGTATTCGATCAAAAGGTGCCAGTGAGGATACCCGTCATCGTCATGGTGGAATTCGAGCTTCCAGCACCATAGAAACCGCCTTCCTAGGGCCGTCCTGAAACAAGCCAAGAACCTGCGGATACGATCCTTGCCCCGAACATAGGATTCCGGGGCACAGGTTTCCCTGTCCGCCATCGTCAATGTTACGAACCGCCAATTCCTGAAATTAGGGAGCCCGGCTTTTCTTAGACGCCGCTCCTTCTTCCGCGCCCCTGTAGCTGTCCACCAACTCTCCGAGGAGTATGGATGCAGTTCTATCGAACTGACCAAATCCGAACGGAAGCCATCGCTTCGGCGTGTTCTCATAGCGTTCTCCGCTTCCTCAGGTAGATCTGTCTTAACTCCAGATGCGAATCGCCGTCTCCAACATACAGATTCGCCTGTCCGAACTCGTCGTACCAGAACCGACCCAAAGCTAGCATTTGCTCCGGCAACAACGGACCGATGAAATCCGGTCCGACAGGGTTAATTGTGGCAGACGGTGTTGAAGCAATAGAGTTGTCCATGCCTCAGGAGCATGACTATCGCGTATCGATCCGACGCCCTATTCCCTGGCTTTGAAAATTAGGGTTGTTTCACCCGCAACATCGTGACGATCGCCTCCACCGTCTTGTCAGAGACGTCTTCTCCGTGTTCCTCGCGAAGCCAGGTGTGCAATTCGGGGGCACTGGTACGCCCTTCGAGTTTGGGCCAGAAAAACCACACCAGGTAATAGATTCTCGCTGTCGCAAATTTCATTCCGACAAACTCGCCGTCCGCGCTGATGGCCTTTGCACCCGTCCCTGATCGAATTAGCTTCTCAGTCAATTCCTCAGGGCTCGGAGCCGGAATCGAGCAATGAAATCTTGCTTCAATCCTCGAAATCAATCTCAGGACCGCACGCGAAATGAACTTGGCAACCGAGCGTCTCAACGTCTGGAGCTCGCTGATTCGTTTCTCCTCAGCTTTTTCTTGGCGCGAAGGATTGCCGATGAACGACACGATGCGCCTATAGATCGACGCTAGTTCCCAAAAATCCCCCGTCTGCATTCGCCCTAATTGATCCGGTTGCAGCCGCGCAAGTGGAGAGAATACCCTTTCCCAAGCCTCCCGCGCCGCGACGAGCGCCCAATCATGCGGCACCCGTTCACCTGCTGGGAGCTTACCAATTTTCCCCAACGCGAAGGCCAATTCGTGGTTCATGACCCTCATACGCCCCCGACAGAACCGAAGCCTCGCATGGATTTCCCGCCGCCTGTTTAGCTCATTCAATTCCCGATTGCTCCTCATACGGTGGCATGATGCCGACACCAGGCTCCACTGTCAGTGAAACTGTCAGTAAAAGTACTGGCAGAGTTAAGCACGGTTACCCGCAGTTAGCTTGGATTGTTCTTGCTCCCCAGAGGGAGAGGGATTTTCTCCCTCTGTCCGAATTGTTGAGGTTAGTCCGATTCCGACCCGCGCCTCCAATCTTAACTGTCTTTGCAGCAAGGATCTTGGGGGTTCGGGGTCCACAACGGACACCAAAACGGACACCAGCCAGGCTACTCCGTGAGTACTTTGGGCAACCGGCTCTAACCCGCCGACTACCCTCTAACTCCCCGGGATCGTTTTCATCTATCCTCGCGGTTGCACAAAAAACCATGAGGGCAAGATACCGAATAAGCCGCAGAGGATGCCGTGGAGACAAGTTCTACTGCGTGGACACTCTCTCGTCCAAACGCACGAGCCTTCACACGTCAGACGAGGACGCAGCCCAGCAGATCGTTGAGGCAAAGAACACGGCAGAACGCCAACCCGTCCTTAACCTTCAAATCGCCAAGGCTTACCTAGCCGGATCGGACACTGGTATGCGCACACGGACCTGGCAGGATGCCGTGGAGGCCCTGACAGCCATGAAACAAGGGGCCAACAAGGAACGCTGGTTACGGGCCGCCAAAGACAAGGCGTTCGCTCCCCTACTCCCCAAGGTAATCATCGAGACCCACGCTGAGTTGCTGCTAAGGGTGCTGCAGCTGGGGAAAGTGTCCACGAACGTCTATCTGCGGCGGCTGCATAATTTCTGCCTGGATATGAACTGGCTCCCGTGGCCCCTGATCCCAAAGCGCCAATGGCCTGTGGTCAGATTCAAAGACAAGCGCGCCATTACTTGGGAGGAGCATTGCAGGATCATCGCCCGCGAGAACAACTTCGAGCGAAGGGCTTTCTATCAGCTGGCATGGCACATCGGAGCCTCGCAATCAGACTTGGCGCACCTAGAGGCATCTAACGTCGACTGGCCCAATCGGATCATTTGCTTTGTCCGAATGAAAACACGATGGAGGAGGCAACAACCGCCGCAGATACGCTTTGGAAGCGAAGTGGAGGCCATCCTAGCCACACTGCCAAGGTTCGGGCCCCTATTCCCCTATCTGCGAGCCGTCCGTCCTGGCGACCGTGCAAACGAATTCAGGCAACGTTGCGTAGGACTCGGCATCAAAGGAGTCACCTTGCACAGCTACCGTTATTCCTGGGCGGAACGCGCAAAGGTCGGTGGCTATCCTGAACGATTCGCTCAATTGGCACTAGGGCACAACAGTAAGGCAGTCCACCGGGCGTATTCTAAGAATGCCAAGGTAACACTGCCACCATTGGAAGACTACGAGAAGAGCGCAGCGACCGCAGCGTTAATTCCACTGCGGTTGATGGCCGCCGTTGGCAGCTAACCGCCACTTTTTCTTGTCCGTGCAATCTCCCTCTTACCCCGACGCTTTTGCCATTCTCTGTAAGGCCGCTATAAAAATCGTCTGTGCAACAAAACCGCAGATCATAACTCCAAAGAATGCCTCCATCACTGCACCTCGTGTAACCGTTCCAATTATTGTCAGCACCAGTGTAATGAGGCATGCAATGCATGTTGAGAACATCATCACGGCACCCGATCCTTGATCCTCACCCTGAGCCATGTAAACCCACGGTGCAATGGCTACTCCGTACGCCCAAATCATTCTTGGAATAACGGTCTTATCAGTCGAGTGCTCAGCTATGGAGAAGAACACCGCAATGCACCAGATCGCAGCAATGACGTACTGCCATAAGCTCGCCATCGACACGAGTGCCAGAAAGGCTGACACCTTACCCTTTTCTGCGAGCTTACTTCCTAACAAAATCAGTCCTATTGCAGGCATCATTGCCAGCGAAAGTAGCCAAGTGGCAAAGATGCCAGCCAGCAGACCGAAAACAACGAGCTTCCACTGACCAATGCAGAGCAGCCAAATGCCCGAGACGACGCCACCGAGTGCGTTGAGTGCGAAAATAGGAACAGAGAGAGCCGTGATGATTGCGGTGAAAACTTTCATGTTCGTGAGTACTTAGCCGGAACGTAGGGTCGTGATATTCGCTCTGCCGCCCGATACCTGCACAAGCGAAATTACTTTCATATAATTTCGCCAGTTAACGTTTGCCTCGGAATACATAGTTGCTTGCAGGTGCCTCAGAACGATCTCCATTGCGCGCCTCCGATTCGGTTCCTCCAAAGATTCATGGTTCGTGCCGCTCGTGGGATGTCCTGTTGCCTGGGAACACGCCTTCCACATCTTTGCCAAGAACGTAGCGTCGTCGCTGGGAATTGGGATTAATTGATGCTGCCCAAATCGGCTAAGATCCTCGCTCGTGCTCCTCCAGGTTGGGGGCCTTTTCGGCTGAAGGTCTTCTGCAGCATTGATTCCAACAAAATCGATAAGCCAACGTAAAGCCGCTATATGCCCTTCATGGCGCGCCTGCTCCGCACAGAGGTCTAATGACAATTTCCGATTATATGATGCCGAATCATGAGTCGTTAATGTCTCATCTAACAGTGACGTCGTATCAAGAGCCGCTCGAATCCGGTGCATCAAATGTTCCGTTCTCCATTCTCGCTCTTTTTCGGTTTCGCCCATGATCCATCTCTATCACGACGATTGTCACACGTCGAGGCGTCTAGATCCCCATTATTTCGACCTCTCGATAGTTCCACGAAAATTTGGATTCTTCCTGGACCGGCCTAAAGCAAATTGCCGCTAATCCCAACTCCTGAGCTCGTTCCTTTACGCAAATTCTTAGTCTTCCAATGCTGTCCTATTGCGTTCGTAAATTTTGCCAGCCATGCCCGATCTTTGCTTAGTTCGAGTATATCTGCCGTGGCGAAATATTTGGCGCTGTTAGGAGCCGGATTCCCCAACGGCTTCAGTAGCCTCGCCATGATTAGGATCACTACGTCATGTGCCTGACAGTTCAGGACCCAAGCGGCCTGCTCTGCCGTTAGACGGGCCGGAAGCTGCCCCATAAGCGCCAGAAACCGGTTCTGGTCGTCACTCATTTCCGCCTGTCAGTTACACCGAGGTTTAACAAGGAAAGGCGGGGCGCCCCGTCGGCGCCGGCGCGCCGCTGCGCGGCGCATCCGGCGGCCGCCTGATGCGGCCCCGCATTGTCTATCCTATGACCCGTAAGCCTCATTGGACCATTTAGGCGAGAACTATGCCTCCCACCGTGATCTGACCCTTCTCCGTCATTGCGCGCGTCACCTTCACTTTTACAGGCTGGAACAACTTCGGTGGTGTGAAGCCTTTATCGTCATGCCGATGACGCATGAGGAAGACCTGTTCCCCGTCGCTGATGCTTATTGTGGTTTGGGTGTATTTCACCTTCTCCCACTCCTTTTCCTCTGTACGAACGGCTATGACCGTTCCCGTTAAGAACAAACCGCCACTCATTTTCACAGGTTGCGGCTGTTGTGCTACCGATGCGGTACTTTCATTCATGTGTTAACATACTAGCTTCTAGCTGGCTGATATTGACGACCCCAGGAGGTGCCAGCTGGACCCTCCGTTTGATCGATTCATTGGCACGCTCCAGAAGGAGCGCGTTGAAAGTGGTCTTGAGCTTGGCGACTCGATGCCGTGTGTTGCCCAATAGATCGGTCATCACCATACGGGCCTTTCGCTTGTCCGCCTCCATGCGCGTAAAGAGATCGATCTTTTCAGCAGTTGCCTTCGCCTTTTCGTGCTTCGCCGGGCGCGGCCTGCGCTCCGTATAGAATCCACGACTGGTCTGGAACACCCGCATGCGTCCCTTGTGCGATCCTACCCACAGAGGCACATCCTCGGCCGCCTTCGTGACGTATTTAAACAGGTAGCCGATATCTTGAGCTTTGATCCGACGGACGTTGATCCGGCCAAGACCCCACCACCGCTCCAACTCTGAAAGCATGTCCTGGGGGATCTGCTTCCGGTACTCGATCAACAGGTGCCAATGAGGGTAACCCTCACCATCGTGGTGGAATTCCAGCTTCCAGCACCAAAGGAACGCTCTTCCCAGTGCTTTCCTGAGGCACGCTAAGAACCTCCGAATCCGCTCCTTGCCCCGGACATAAGCTTCTTGGGCAGAGATCATCCGATCCGCCATTGTTAGCGTTACGAACCGCCAATTTCTGAAATTGGGCAGCCCTGCTCGCCTCAAGCGGCGCTCCTTCATTCGTGCGCCTCCCACCGTCCACCAACTCTCCGAGGTATACGGGTGCAATTCAATCGAACTCACGAGCTCGATTCGGAATCCGTCAGCAAATCGCTTCCTGCCAGGGGCCGCATTTCTTATGATTCTCACAGGACAAGGTTAACACCCTGGCCCCGTTCCGTCTCCCTACTCTCCAATCATGGAAAGTAGGTTGACTTGCCCCGCCGACTCACGCTCCAGGACAATAGCCAATCTCCTGACAGACTTTTTCGAACAGCTTAAAGCTGCATGAGACAAACTTCATTGAGGCAATCCATTCATGGACCTTCGCCCGGCTTCCCACAGCTTCGACGTCGGGCCACAACATCCACATCCAAAAGCAGAGCTCGGCCTTCATGCTCATTTCGGCGTCTTCCGAGACAAATTCCGCCGCTTTACGCCCCCCTTCATGGTACTCCTCAACTTCCTGCGGGGATTTCGGTTCCCCAACTTCGGGATAGGCATGCGCCAGCTCGCTCTCGGACCTCTTCATTTTGTTAGCTAATGGCCTAAACAATTCACGAAGTCGTTTAAGTTGAGGGTTGTTTTCCTCCTCTGCCTTCTCTTGCTCAGTAGGGAAAATCATCGAAAGCGAGCCAGCCCTCGCCATTCCCGCAATCTTACCACGATCCTCGGGGCTCACGCCCATCGGACCGCCGATTGATTCCAGTTGCAGAGGCATTTCTCGAGACATCCGTAATATTGCCAACTTGACCCAGTCCGGTGGCCGTATGGCTTCAGGCAAATCGGCCTTTCCGGTCGCCCAAGTCATTTCGGATACAAACGCTCCGAAGCGATCTTTTATCCGCTCCAAGACAAACGATCTCCTTTCGTCGGAGCTCAACAGTTGATTCATGGCTATCGTGTATCCTGCCAATGTCCTGAGCGACTGTCAGTAAAGGCGCAGACAGTGTTAAGCACGGTTATCTTCCCCTGCGCGAAATGAAATTCGAGCATCACTTCAACCATGCGCTTTTGAATATCGATCTTGGGATACATCGCCGGGTTCTTACTGCTAATTCTCATACGACCTAAAACCACTAAACCACCCACTCCAAAACGGACAGGTAATTAAAATTGTCGCATTAACAAAAATACGTAGAAAAGCGCTGTTATGGCCCTCGCAAAATGCCAAATGATCGCCCAAGTTTGGGCACATTTCTCCCCAAGATGAATATTTTCACGGATACCCTGCTTGGAGGAGTGAGAGCTAGGAAGAGAACCTCAGAACCAGCCGAGATGCTATGAATGTATTCCTCAGTTGGTCGGGTGAAACTAGCAGGAAGGCAGCCATCGCGCTCAGGGATTGGCTTCCGTGCGTTTTCAATGAAGTGAAGCCCTTTGTTTCGTCAGAAGACATCAGAAAAGGAAATAGATGGCTATTGGAGGTGTCTCGAGAGCTTTCGGTTTCTAATTTTGGAATCATTTGTCTTACGAAGGACAACCTGAGTGCCCCGTGGATTCTGTTTGAAGCAGGCGCGTTATCTAAGGCCCTAGCCGAAGCAAATGTCTGTACGTTACTGCTAGGATCCTTGCGTTCTATCGACGTAAAGGGTCCGCTTGCAGGATTTCAGGCAACGCTGTTCGAGAAGGAAGATTTCAGGAAGCTTGTTTCTTCGCTAAACGCATCGGCAGGGGATAAGAAGCTAGTTGATGGTACACTGACAAAAATCTTTGAAAAATGGTGGCCCGACTTGGAGACCGCAGTGAGCTCCATTTTGAAGCACGATACAAAGACCACCGAAGGCCCTATCGAGAGATCTGATCGCGATATCTTGACCGAGTTATTGGAATTGACTCGGTTCCTGGTGCGAAAGTCCGACAGCGGATCTTCGAGTAGTGAATCGGATAGGGGGTTTTCTGATGCTCGGGAAAAGCTTCAAAAATTGCTTTTCCTAGCTATTAACGAATTACCTCAGTTGAGTGCAAAGACATCTGCAGCATTGCAGAAAATAGGCATTAGAAACGTTGGAGATTTAACAACTCGCTCTAAGGAGGACTTGCTTTTAACAGAATTGCCGGTGGCAGCTATAGACGAGATTAGGGACGCAGTCGAAGCAATCGGCCTTTCTTTGGGAATGCGGTATAACGAGAACATTTGGCCGTCTCAACATGTCAGGACGCTGCCTCTTCGAGATATCCGGCATACTCTCAAAAATCGAAAACCTACCTGAAATGTTAGTGCTATAGGTGCCGTATCCGAACAACTTCAAATCTGCGGAAAGCTATGGGCAAGAGATATTCCGAATTTACAGTAGCACTCATATTCCTCCTTATTTTCCCCCTTCTTCCTCTGCTTTTTGAGTATTGGATAAGCGGCACAATTACCGAAGCATCTGCCGTCGTTGTTTCGTCGATGTACGCCTTTTCGATCGCCTTCGCGACTCGCCTTAAGTTCGTCTTCGCATTTGCGCTCTTAATCGGTGTCATTTTTGCCATGGCTTTTGGAGCATTGATGATCAGGCCAAGTTCACTAGATAACTCGTGCCCGCTCTCACTTCTCGCGATCTCCTGCTTTTTTGGCGCACATGCATTGGAACGCTATAAGATTCACGTGTTGGACGGACAATCCTTTCTCAATTTGGAGTAGTTCATCATGTTGATCGGCGTAGCAGCTTCGCTCAGTGTTCTTATGTTAGGCGGGACCTTTGTTTGGTTTCTTAATCAACTGCGGCTTCCGAGGCGTCCCACTTATGGCACTGCCCAGCGATCAGTTGGTATAGAGAGCGGTGCCGAGGAGTCTTTGAAGAGCGACGCCATTGAAGCGTTGTTGGAGAGAACAGATCAGCTCGCAGAAAGGTCGCGGTCACTGGCAGAGAAAGCTCTTGCTAACATGGAGTGGGGCCAGACTGACATAACGATTAAGATTCCTCTTGGCACACCCAAACAAGAAATCGAACATCTCTTCCTCACATCTCTGACTGAACCGGAGGCGCATTGGAAATTAGGCCCGCAGAAGAAGAGAGCGGAAGAAAGGCCTTCTGCCGCGCTGGAACCGAATCAACCCTTCTAACAGCGGACACCAAACGAGTTAGACTTGGCAGTTCACAAGTAGAGGCCGTTTACGCTTGGCTCCCTCTGTAGATCGGTCATTTTCACCCTGTAATCGCGGCGTTAAATGGCCGATTCCGACCGTCGGTCAGCTATGGCCAAGCTTCTGAGCTGATTCCGCAATGTCCTTCTGCGCACTAGCAACAAATGCGTCTAACCGTGCCTTGTCATCCGCGGTCGGCTCGATGTGGAGTATTACGCTCTGAAACGTCCATCGAGCGTAGGCCCGCACAATTAACGACATGGGATAGACTGGGAGTACGTATGCGATATCGTTGGGATGGCCCGAGCAGATCGCCGCATATTCTTTCCCAAAACACCAACCCTCGGTATCCTTAACCCCTTTGATTAGAGTCTTGGCGAGTTGGTATTTCTGGATGCCGCGGCGCTCTTGTGTGCCGAGATCTAAAACATCCGATTCCGTTGCCGTGGAGGTTTCCTTCCCGGTCCCCTGGAAGCTCAAAGCCTCGATGGATACAGAGGCCGGAATGTTACTACCAAGAAATTCCTTAGCTAAGGGATAAATCGCCGCTAACTGCAGGTCGAACACACATTCGATAAGTTTAGCGCGAGCACCGAACAATCGCGACATTACTCCTATAGACTTCATTAAGGAGCCAGCTGTGCTATCCGCGTCTCCCAGTAAGCGCTCGGCAAGAACCGGCATTGCATCTATGACCGCAGACACCTTGGGGTCAGCCCCCATTTCCTTCCGCAAGTAATCCAATGCACGGTTACCGGGACGTTCGATCTTCATGGAATTTCATGTAGACTGCCTAACGCAGGGTAGCAACCCAGTCATCTGGTCCACGCTCCAAACATTGTCCGTCCTTTCCTAGAGCGTACTTAGCCAAAGCCAAGGAGGCGTTAGCACCTGATGTTTTGCGGACACCAAAACGGACACCAAACGAGTTAAATTCGGGAGTAGGCGAGTAGTGGCAGATTATGCTTGGTTCACTCTGAGAATCGGTCATTTTGACCCTGCAATCGCGGCGTTAAATGGCCGATTCCGACCCGCGCCTCCAATCTTAACTTACAAGTAGAAAATCACTTATGAGATTTTAATCAGCGAGTGGCACAAAACCGCACTACCTTCGGCGGCAAACTTGAATTGATCTTCTGCCACGGGGCGTAGCGCCACTGAGCGTCATCAGATCCTCCCCAGCCTCCAGCCTTAGGGCACCAGCTCCCGCCGTCCCCACCAGCTCCCTACCCTTCTCGCACTGAACTCGGGCGATGGGCAATTGGCAGCTTCTGTGGACCAGTCAACCGGGAGAACCTGATGATCGGATCCCGGCCGGCTGGCGCGGCACAGCGACCTACAACGCCCTCGCCCGCCCGTCCCTCACAAGCTGGCTGAACATCTCGTATCCCGGACGGCTCTCGCAGGTGATGCCGTCGCTTAACATGCTTCGCTTCAAGTCCTCAGGCTTTCCCGACGTCGCCAGCAGGTAGGCCGAGTACTGGCCAGCCCGCTCGCACTCAACGTCCTTGGCGAAAAGCCTCAGCTCCTTTGAAACGCCGTCCTGCTCCACTTGAAAGCGGAACGCCTTTCCGGCCCATTCCACCTGCAGCGGCAGCGGCGTCAGAAGAACAAATCGGCCTGATAGCGCAGGAGCCTGTCCCCGAGGGGCGAACACGTCGTGAACTTTGTCGGAGTAGATCATGGCCACAGGCTTCTCGGACGGGCCCGCGCCACAGTCGAGCACTTCCGAGTCTTGCCCGACGGTCGCTCTTGTTAGGGAACCTCGTAAACTTCCGCCAGGGCGACCCCGGTCGTGTTGTTAACACCGGAAACCTCCGCCGTGTACGCGCCCGCCGTCAGGTTGGTCACGACAGCACTGTCCGCACTACCCGACGCAAAGCCAAAGGCCCCTACAACCGCTCCGGTGCTCGCGATCAGGGACGGATTGGCGCTGGTGCCCCATCCGGTATTCGACGCGATTGTGGCCCCCGAGCCTTGGTTGATCACGCTCAGGCTGGGCTGGGCCAGGGCTCCTGTAACGCCGAACTGGGTCAGGCTGGGGCCGTCGCCCCGTACGAGCAGCTGCTCGGTGCCGCTGCCCGAGATCACGAAACCAGCGATCATGATGTTGCTGCCGGTTCCGACTGGGGCCCGGGTAGAGATATTGGCCAGGCGGGTGCCGCTCGACGAAACCTCGTAGACCTCGGCAATCGCGACCCCCGTGGTGTTGTTCACGCCGGAGACTTTCACGGTGTACGCACCTGCTGGCAGGTTGACAATGACGGCACAGTCGGCGCTCCCAGAAGCGAAGGCAAAAGCGCCCACCTGCGCTGCAACGCTGGCAATCTGTGCCGGGTTTGGATTCGTGCCCCAGCCCGTGTTTGAGGCTACGGTGCTCCCCGTGGCTTGATTAATCATGCTCAGGCTGGGCTGAGCCAGAGCCCCGGGGACTCCGAGCGGGGTCAGACCGGGCCCACCAGCGCGGATAAGGAGGGACTCCGTGCCGCTGCCCGTGATCACAAAACCAGCGATCAGGATATTCACTCCGGTTCCAACCTGTGCGCGGGTCGAAATATTAATGAGGCGGCCGATGTCATTGGTGGAGACAACGGCAAGGGTGGCGGGTAAACTGGTCGCGCTGCCGAGCGGGTTGGTCGCGACGCATGTGTAGATTCCGGCGTCGGCCGTCGTTGCATTGCTCACGAGGAGAGTGGCGCTGGTGGCCCCGGCGATCGCGCCACCGTTCACGTACCATTGATAGGAAAGAGTGGTGCCGCTCGCGGCAACCGAGAGACTGAATGATTGCCCAACGGCGATCGTTGCGCCGGTCGGCTGTTCCGTGATGGCCGGCGCGCCTGATGCCGGAAGATACTGGAGCTGGCTGTAGACGGCATATTGAGCAGGATTCAAGGCACTACTAGGCAGCACAGTCCCATCTGGGTCTTCGCCAGCGAGATCTCCCCACGCCCACCAGTCTGTGCTGATCCCCTGCTGGTTCCCGCTAAAAGTTGGACCGCCTGCCGCCTTCCCGTTCGCATAGGCAACCAGTGTTGAGGCCCACGCCTGTTCATCGGCCAGATTTGGCCCGCTACTATCGTCCGTGCCATCGAGAGAGCCGCCCATCTCACCGATAAAAATGGGAGAGATATTCTGTGTCAGCAGGTAGCCCCACGATTGATTCATGGAAGCGATCGCCGTTGTGCCGCTATCTGGTGACACGCCGCCGATGGGTGTCGGATAGTTGTGGATCGAGTAGACCAGCTTGTTTGGATAGGTCATCGTGACCGGCTGACTCTGGGCAAGTGTCAGGTCAGCCTCGCCGACAATGACGGGAGATGCTCCATTGAACAGGGTTCCGGTTTGGTTGATGACACCCTCAGCGATGATCATCGCCCCAGGATTCACAGCTTGGATCGCCACCGCCGTTTGTGAGTACCAATATCTGATATCGGTATCGCTGCCCGGGGTGGCGCTGCCATTGCCGCCGGCGCTGGTCCCCCATGTCGATCCACCGGGGTTGGTCGCCCAACCGGAGGGGCTCAAATGTGGCTCATTTGTTAGATCAAACCCTATGACCGTTGGGTTGTTGGCATAACGTTGGGCGACCGTCACCCAATCAGCGGTAACCCGCGCGCTCGTGTAGTGACCGGGATTATCGCCATTTCCATCGCCATTGACGGCTGCCCCTCCCAAATCATACCAGAGTCCGTTGCCAGGATAGGGCAACCAGCCATTATTGGGACCCGGGGTTTCATCGCCGTGGTGGTCCAAGATAACTTTGAGCCCTACGGCAGATGCAGCCGCCACAATCTGGTCTGTCTGGGCTAGACTGTTTACGCCAGTCCCGTACAACGTCGCATCATACCAAGGGTAACGAAGGCAGTTGAATCCGGCCGCGACCATTCCAGCCATGTCCGCCGGAATATTATTTCCAGGAGAAAAGTAACCGACGCATGCGATACGTACAGGGTTGCCGTTTTGATCGACGATCTGGTTGCCTTTGGTACTTAGATAGCCGGAGGGTAAAAGAGAGGCCCCCGCCTGTGCGGGAGCGGGCGAAAGGATCAATGCCAGCGCGCCTAGGCTCGCATACGCGAGCTTTTGAGACGTGGTGATCACGGCGGATGCTCTGCTGCTCGTGGGATTTTGGGTATGATCATCACGAGTTTCGGCGAGGGCTACAAGGGTTATCGAGTCAACCAAGAGCTCGGTGGTCTTTCGGAACCAAAATGGTTACAAACAAGAAGCTTACTCGGGATTTCCCATTTGGATTCATATTTTGAGTGAGCTATGGGACCGGCCGGCGTGAACGTACAGCAGCGATAAGTTTTATCCGAGCCAACTTTCGTAACTCCTCGAACGCTCCATTTGGTCCTAATTGAGACAGGAGATTTTGTCCGCCGTAACTCGTTGGCAGCTGCAATGTCTCATTCAGGGCTTGGGTTTCTTCAGAATTTCCGAATGCCGCAGAGCCCTTAGGATCAAATCGTTACAGATCAACTTAACTGTTCGCTTACTGTGCGTCATGTCGCCGACCTTCGATCACTTACGCAAGCCCCACCCCCTCCCCGGCCCGAGTACCCACCCCCGATTCCCGGGCCCGCCGGCATGAACCGGCTATGCGGCCATAAAACTTTTTCGCCGCCGCCCCCTGATGCGGGTATGGATTCAGCCTTGATGACACGATAATGCGGCGCAGTTCTTGCACGGCATGGCTGCCGCCCGCGGAGTGAGTGGATGCCCACAAACCCGGAATTCCTGCGGAAGAGCTACATTGAGCCCGCACCCCATCGATCCACTACCGAATGAACAACACACTCCACCGGTTCCTCACTCTTGGCGCCGTTTGCGGCGCAGTCCTTCAGTTGAGCGCCCAGGCGACTTCAACCGATTCTATCCAAGTCCGGCAGGAGAGCGTTCAATTCGTGACCGTGGGAGAAAATGTAAGGTTGGAGGTGGTAGATTGGGGCGGAACAGGCCGGCCGCTCATATTCCTCGCAGGCCTGGGCAACAACGCCCACAGCTATGCCGCGCTTATCGCAAAACTCGTCCCGGACTATCACGTGTTCAGTCTCACGCGGCGTGGGTTCCCTCCCTCCAGCATTAGTGAGTCTGCGGAGGCATATTCTTCCGACCGTCTTGGCGACGATGTCGTGGCGGTCATCGATGCGCTCAAGATTTTCCACCCAGTCTTAGTCGGGCATTCAATCGCTGGCGAGGAGTTGAGCTCTGTGGGCTCTCGGCACCCCGAAAAGATTTCTGGCCTCGTTTATCTGGATGCGGGCTACGGATACGCGCTCTACGACCGGGTCAATGGGGATTGGCAGGTCTCCATGAACGAGGCGAACAGGGAGCTGGCCCAGCTGCCTCAGGCAAGGCTGTCGGGAGACCCTACCCTGGTGATCAACCAACTGCTTGAGACGCTGCCGCAACTGGAGAAGGCGCTGGCAAACCAGAAGCAGATACAGGTGCTGGTTGCCGACTTGGCGCCGTATATTCCTCAGGCCCGCCAGCACCCACCTCGCCATCACAATGCCCCCGTTGACCCCACGGTGATGGTCATCCCCGCAATCATTGCCGGCGAGCAGGCCTACACCGACATTCGGGTCCCTATACTGGCCCTCTTCGCCTTTCCTCATGCTCTTGGCGATACGTTCAAGGACGACCCAAAGCGTAGAGCCGAATTGCAGGAAGTCGAACGATTGAACGCAGGCGGCCAAATCGAAGCGTTCAAGCGGCAGCTGCCGACGGCGCGCGTCATCTGCCTGCCCAACGCAACGCACTTAATCATGACCTCGAACGAGACAGACGTCCTTCGGGAGATGAACGCCTTTGTCAACGGGTTGCCTGCGATAGGTGCTCAAGGACTGGGTAATGGGGCGGAAAAGCAGGATCTGGAAGCCGCCAAGAAAACGAGCCCAGGTGAAAAAGTTGCACTAACTGAACCGGCGGCAGAGCCGGAGACGATGTACCTTCGGGGATCAATGAACAGTTGGGGGAAGACCGCTATGAGTTTGGTGGATGCTGATACCTGGAAGGTGACGGTCAGCCTGCCAGCTCACACTACCGAAAATCTCAAGTTCGACGCCTGGGGCGATTGGACGCACGGCGCGAACTGGGGAGGAGCGGGAGTCGGCGCGATAGGCACTGCAGGGCCAGATGGCGGGAACCTCACCTTCACCACGGGGGAAGGCACGAGCTATACGATCACATTCAATGAGCACACTCTGAGATATTCTGTCGAAGCCGCCCAATAGCGGGATCAAGGCATTCCATGAAATTGCCCCTCGGCTAGCGCTGGGACATTTTTTCAAGGGAAGCATCACATCCAGACTGTCCCACTACCGATAGGGCTTGCCTCGAAAAAATGGACACCAATTCAGGCGGCTTTGATGTTGTTTAGTTGTTGTTTGTTTTCGAAGGCCACAGGAGAGATCTGACCG
>CZKI01000061.1_pt1 | contig 60284 bp, 56 predicted proteins | sample 700541 | NCBI WGS metagenome assembly CZKI01 (sample SAMEA3539301, study PRJEB10725) | soil metagenome | biome: tundra; feature: field; material: soil | place: USA | collected 2010-05 | depth 0.15 m
CAAATACCTCTTCACGAGCTTCTTATGAATGTTGATACAAGGACTGGCGATGTCGATATTCCTAACCAACTGGAGATCAAGTACTCATAACTGGACAGCCGTGCCCGGTGACCTGAGGTGTTTCTATAAGGATCTCGGCTATTCTTAGCCAGTAGCAACACTTGGCGGACCGTCGCACCAACTGTCCAGAAGGGGACCCCTTCCAGGGCAAAAGCGGACCCGATTTGTGGGCCCGACGAAAGCGCGCCTAGAAATGACGAATATTTCATGACACGCCCAACGCTCGTCCGTAAACCCGTTGGCAGCGAGATTTTCGTGAAACAAATCCCGCGCCACCATTGAAATAGCACTCTCTCAATTCGAATGGAACCCAGTTTCTATCTTCAATAGCATTTGACTGGCTAGCACGGAGGGTTCATTACAATCGACAGTTGCGCTTGAAGGACGCTGTTAGAACCCCTCCTGCGGGTAAGTAACCCCAAATGAAACGATATTTAACTCCCGCGCTGATTTCTGCGATACTGACGCTAACTGTGTGGCTTTATACGCATGACAAGAGTTCCTCACTCATTATCGGCTTATTGGTGAATTTAACTCTGCTTTTGATCGAGCCGTTCGAAATAGTAACGAAGGTTTCAAAGTTCCTCGATACGCGAAGCGGCCTCGTCGATTGCTCTGATCGTACTGCATCTGTGGCGGCAAGAATGCGGAGCCTAGAAAAGGGTGGCTCTAGCATTCAGCAATGGCTAGCTGAGCAAGCTCTCGCGCGAATTGACGACAATCTAGGAAGTTTGAACAACGGACTTTGGACCGTTCATTCCCTTGAGGGATTTGTGGATATAGCCACAAAATTGTATGACCATGAATTCTGCCGGCACGAGTACTGGGGCACAAGCGTAATGAGCGATTTCAAGGGATATTGGCAATCATCTCACGGAAAGCGTTTCAATCACCTGGCGCTAAATGCTATAAAGACCGGAATCGTCATTAAACGAATCTTTATCTTCGAAGAGACGGAAGAAAAAAACGAGATGTATGCTATCATGTTTGAACAGTATAAGAGCGGCATTGATGTGCGATATCTCGCAAAGGGTGATGCCCCAACTGGAACGCCGGCCCTTGATCTAGGCATCTGGGATCAATCGGTAGCAGTGGTACTTACAGAACCACAATACCAAGGCTCAGCTTTTCGTGCCACATTGCACCTCAAGTTGAGTGAGGTTCGCCATCTAACGGAGATATTCGATTCGTTGTATAGTGCGGCAACGAAGTTTGAACCAAATGAGACCGGCAACCAGGGCCGGTCACCTCCGACCTCTCGGAATCCCCGACATCCGAATCAATGAAGTCGGTGCTGGTCGTAGGCGCTACAGGCTTCTTGGGGGCAGCGATCTGTGGGCGGCTGCTTGAGATGGGAGTGGAATTGGGCGCCTATCATCACGAATGCCCCTTGGTCCCACAGAAATCTGGAGCGAAGGTAAAATATTACTATGGAGACATTAATGATGAATTGGCGCTGCGAAGGGCGATGGAGGGTTTTGATACTGTAATAAACACAGTGGTCTTGGGGCGGTATAACCGAAGATATCGAAAGCAATTGTATTCGGTGAATACAACCGGGACTAGGACCCTTCTGATGGCAGCAGCGGCAGAAGGAGTAGAGAAGGTAGTCCTCGTAGACACAATTAGCGGCTTTCGGGCTTCGCGAAAACAGGTGACCCGCGAAGCGGATTTTTCATCCAAGGTACGCATGCCTTGGCTTTTCCCATATTTGGACAGCAAATTAAAGGCACAAGAGACGGCCGAGCAATTCAAGCATAGAATGACGATCGTATTTGTGCATTGTTCACCAATTTATGGAGCGGGAGACACGCATGACCACACAGGGTGCATTATTCGTTACTTAGCGAACAATAAGGTAACCATGGCTCCGCCTGGAGGCACATCAGTTATCGACGTAAACGATGCAGCCGACGCATGTATCTACGCATGTAGACTGGATAGGTCCCAGCAGCTGGTCGTCACAGGAGAACATCGGCTTTTCGTGGATTTATATAATATCATACTGGAGCTTTTGGGAACGGAACACCGGATCTCCCGAACAATCCCCGCTTGGTTATACGAGCCAATATTTTGCGCAGCTATCGTCGCCGATTTTATGGGAAACGACACCCAATTCAGTCCGTATCTGATTCGGAACGGTTTTTCCTTTCGGTACTATAGCTCAGTGAGAACGCAAGAGGTGCTCGGGTGGCGGCCGACTACGGCAATAGAAACCTCCATTCGTCGGCAAGTGGTTTGGATGCGGGCAAATGGACGATTGGCGAAGAGTATTGGCAAAGGTTAAATCCAATTGCTGCGAACGGATTTGTTAGGCTTTGCGCGCATAACACGCAACCCAATGACAACAGACACCCCCGAAAGAAAAACGCGTTGCTTCAAGCATGGAGTGTCGGGCCGGCGCGACGCTTTGTGTGGACTCGAAAGGCTGGTTTCTAGCCGCGAGCAGGGACCAGCAACTTAGTGCGTATATGCATGCCGACCTCGGCCAGGTCGTAATAGACGAAGTGTCCGATGCGGTGATGGGGAATGCGGCGTAGCTTTGTCCATTGTCTTAGGGTGCGGATAGACGGTTCCTTGCCCTTGGGGAAGATCCCTCCAACGCGCAAGCCCTTGATGTCCGTAAGCTGGGTTCCACTGGTTCGTGTTGAGGGTGCCTCCATACCCTAAGCGGTCCGTCAACTCATGCCGCCCGAGGATGGCGGGGTAGGGCGACGACCGGCATGTCGCTTTTCAGGTTGGGGAATGCCGCGCCGGCAGCCGGCACGATTCCATGAGCCCGCTTAGGCATGATATTGAAAAACTCCTCGGCCTCCGACGAGGTTTTCAGATCGAGGTAATATTTTCGGATTATAGATTCGGAGTTGCCCGCTTGGAGCGCTGCCTCGCCCATCGACCGGAACTTGGCGACGAACATTGAAATGAACGTGTGGCGGAGCACGTCATGGGTGAGGTGAAACCTCTTCGCGAATTTGGCCCGACGTTTCTGAAAGTCCGCTACTACGATGGGAAATCTTTCGAGAGGATAGGCTCGGAGCCACGCCGCAAGGTTCGGCTGAATGGCCACCCTGCGGGACTCGCGGATCTTAGATACCTCGGCCGGTACGAAAATCGTGTTAACGTTGAGATCGACGGCTTCTGGCCGGAGCTTCGAAATCTCGCCATCAGGCACCTCAGGGCGGATTCCTGCAAAAAGGCAGAGGGCGAAATAGGGCACCCACCGTCCCCCCTCGAAACTTTCAAGGTGTTCCATGAGGTCGCGCGTTTGGGTGGCGGAAAGCGTGCCCGCGGATCCGATCCTGCGGCGGATCCGGTGGTGGGGCACTTTGAGAATCGGATTGTCAGCGATCAAGCTTCGATGAAACGCGAACTTGAGAAAGGTCGAGAGTATGCCGCGCCGATTGTTATAGGTCTTCATGGCGGGCCGGCCGACCGCAAGAAAGGTCACTAGCCGAGGTACCGTCAGGCCGGCGACGGTCTCATTAGGGAATTGGTTTTGAAGCCGTTTCAGATCCCATCGAATTCGGCCAAGCTGCGGGCGCGAAATGTGGTCCTGCTCGAATTCGTGCTCCTTTGCGGCGACATATTCGGCAATGGCGTCGGCCAAGAGCTTCTGGCGTTCCGGAGCACGGTAATTCGCTAGCGCATAGTCGACGCAGGAGGAAAGCGTTTGCTGCTGGCCTTCTAGCCGCTGAAAAGCGGTCACGGCCTCACGTATTTGTTCATCGCTGAGGCGGGTGATCGCGGCGCGAACCTTGTCCTTGGTTTGGAGGCTTCCGACTTCAAACACCTGGCGCTCAGCTTCCGCTTCGGCACGGGTGGCGAAGTTCTTGCGGATGCGTTTGCCATAGAGCCAACCTGAGACTCTAAAGACGACCTCCCCTGAGGGATTGGTGAACGGAGATACGACGAACGAACTGAGTGGATTCATGCTAGATTTGCCACGTCAACTGGCAAATCTGCGTTCGGGTTGCGGTCGATCATTGGTAGCCAACTATTTAGTTGGCGTCCACACGGGGATTCGAACCACCAGCGCCTTGACAACACAACTCGTTCGCTGACCGAGCATTTGTATTGTTATGAGTGAGTTAGAACTTCGAAGAACATATAACGAGTCAAACCCAGTTCAATCTAGAAATACATTTTGGCCAAATCCTGGCCAAATCGGTGACTTTTCCCGCCAATCGCAAGCAAAGGAAGAATGTCTCAAGAGGTACCTGTTACGCAACGGATGCATTGAAAAGCACCAACCTGCATGTCGGCGGCGGGAGACAGTCAGTCCGACTGTTTCAGGAGCGTCGCCAAGTCGGGCTTGCTGGCCTCCAGAGCTGGCCGTATGCAGGCCAGCGTGGATGAAAGGAGCAGGAGGCAGACGACCGTCCCGACCACGACGCCGTCAAACGGCGGGGCCTCGAACAGGAGCGACTGGAGGAAGCGGGTTTTTTCCGGGCCCTTCCCGCAGGTTCGTGGTGAATCGGACCATTTTCCCAACCGGGGTATCGCCCACAATAGACCTTTTCTAGCAGCGCGAGATTGGTGGGTGTGCCGATGCTCCGATTCAGTCCCTTTTTTGCGGGACTAGAAATTTCGCCTGTTCTACGGTAGTTAAGCCGCTTGAGTCCAATACCCTCCTAGCCCTTGCCATCTCGCATACCGCCATACTTTGCCCGCAATTGGGACTTCGTTTCACGCCTCCGAGGCGGTGGCCAGGCTCGCACGTCTGTCGTCCGCCACCGAGCGACTGGGGCGAAAGGCGTCTTGAAGCTGCCCAAGGACCACTCAGCGGTCGTCGTCGCGCGCTTTCGCCGCGAGGTCGAGATCGTGCAGCAGGTCCAGCACCCAGCGATTGTTCGCTTGCTCGACGTCTGCCTCGACGACGATGCGCTGGGGTACATCAGTCCACTCGGAATTCCCTTGGATCGTTACTGGAAAACGGTCCGCAACGAACTTAACCCCACTCAGCTGTACGACCGAGCTGGCGAGTTTATGACGGCGATCGCTGAGGGTTTAGCGTTGATCCACCAACGAGAGGTGATCCATCGCGATCTTAAGGCCGGGAATATAATTGTCCTTGAGGACGAAGGACGTCCTCGTCCCGTGGTAATCGACTTCGGTCTGGCGTTCCGCCCGGGCGACGAACGTCTTTCAATCGTGGACGGTCGCCGCGTGCGAAATGTCGACGCCGCGCCAGCTGAAGCCTACTACCGGCATATCGAGCCCACAACGGCCTGGGACTGCATTGGCCTAGGCTGGCTCTATGGGTATTTGGTCGGAGCCGGCCAGCCCGATGAACACCGTTTTCACTGGAAGTACCACCCCCTGGTCCCAGAAGCCCGCGCCGACAGAGTGCGCAGCCTCCTGGCTACCTGTTCCGATCTCGACTACGCCCCGCAGAACGCCGCAGGATTTAGGCTCTTGATGGACTCCCTCGGCCTCGGAGCGCAGGCGGCGCCTGTTGTGCCTTTCGTGGTCAATGCCGACGGCGCACGTGTGGCCATGCAAGAGGGACGCGCCGCTCGGGATCGTCTCGCCGTTGAACAAGCCGAACTACACCAAGTTTGCGCTCGGCTTTTCCATCAACAGTTTACCCGGGTGCGGGAGCTCCTGAATCAGCGTGCTGCCGCGATACGAGACCTGCCGATCGTCCTGAACCAAAACCACACGACGCCGGATCTCGCCGGACGTGACTTCGATGAGCATTTCAGAGCGGCGTTTGGCGGGGACCGAGAGAGTCGCACTTGTTTCTTCTGCGCGACGTGCGGCACTCCGCCTTACCGCCATTTCTTTGTAGCTGCCTGGCTCGAATATGAGCCTAATCCAGCGGCAGGCTTTCTCCCCTTCCATCTTCTTCTCCTCTGTTATCATGGGGATCGGCAATTCCCGGAAAAGAGGGTGAATTATCTGTTCAAACGGGACGGCACATTCTGGACCGTCGTAGAAGGCGTATACCAGCAGGTCGATCTCGAAGGTATCGTCGGCGTCAGCATGAACTGGCTGACTGAAAACGACCACTGGAGGACCGCTTCATAAACTTCGCTGGTTGCCACCGAACATGCGACCACACTTCGCCCTAGAGCTAGTTCCCCTGGCATTCGCAACCCGCAATGAGGCCGTGTTTCGCCGCAAGTCCGGCTCGCTAATAATCGTATAGAAACCTATTTAGAGCTAATGAATCTCGTCTCCGTCCGGCTTGGCGTCCTGATATTGATAGCAACATGTTTATTAGCGTTCACAAGGCTTTCGGCGGCATCAATCGACGGGTATTCGACGATCGTGGTGCCGCCGCCTTCATATGGAAACCCTGAGATTCAGCAAATTATCATCCGCACACTGCAGGAGTCAGGGATCACTGTTGTAGGGAAAGCCTCTAATGGGCCTGACGCCGCCAAGACATGCTTACTCCTTTGGTCTCAGCACGGCACTCTTACCCAATATTGCGAGTTCACCGTAAAAGACCTCCTCAGCGGGAAAGAGGTGGCGCACTCGGCGGAGTCCTCACGAAGGCGCTTTGGTGTACCGGCGAATGTGGTTGGTTCCATCGAGGATGCGTGGAAGGCACTTCACTTCCATGGATTCAACGAACTTGCGTATCAGGCGAACCTAAAGGAGCTTTTCCCCGATCGTCCCAGCTATCCTTTAACTGAGCAGGATTTGAGAACAATGCCGCTCAATCAGCCAATTGAGGGCATCTGGGCCGACCCCGAAAATCATTACCTAATTGGTATGGTGGAAGATTCGCGCCACCAAGTGGACTTCGTAGGAGTAGTTCTTCACACGGATATGCCGATGTGGCATGCTGGGGAAATTAAGTTAGAACTAAGGGAAGCAGCTTCGGAGGTCTCCTACGTCGGCAGCATTTATCGGGCAGATAAGCAGGCGCACGGGGTTGTGGGTCGGTTCGATGTGACTACCGGAACACTAAACTTCGAAGTAACGCTTCCGGATGGCTCCAAGACAGAGACGGTATTGGTAAAGACCTTTCCCAAAATTCCAGGTGCCAGTGCAACATCGGCGCTCCCACAAAGCGGAGAATGGACGGGATCTGGGTTTCTGATTTCGGCCAATGGACTTGTAGCCACCAACTATCACGTTGCAGGTCAGGCACGGGAATTAAAGGCGAGATTTCCCAAAGCTGGAAAGGAATACGCCGGTCACATTGTCTTAAAGGATCCAAACAACGACCTGGCGATCGTCCAACTAGACGGCTTCTCCCTCAAGGATATCGGCCAAACTCAGATTTTGTACGGCTTTGATCGGAGCAAGCACCTTTCCTTGGGCGCTTCTGTTTACGTCATCGGCTACCCGTTGAGCGATGTAATGGGACAGAACCCTAAATTTTCTAATGGAACGGTGAACAGTAAGTCGGGAATGGGCGACGACATGGTTCACCTGCAGATCAGCGTTTCGGTACAACCAGGCAATAGTGGTAGTCCGCTTTTTGACGACGATGGAAACGTCGTTGGTGTTGTGGTGGCGACTTTAACGCATACTCAGAATGTAAACTATGCGATCAAGTCCGATTACCTTTTGAACCTCTGCGAAATGCTTCCGGATAGCGTGAGTCTAGCCGCCAAGGGAATGAGGCCGAAACCCGATGACGTCGCGCCCTTCGTCTGCCTGATTACAGCTCGATAGATTGCGCCCTGAGAGACTGCGTCCGATTGCCCGATTTCTCGAGGCCCAACTACAACGACTCTACAGACGGTTGACAGAAGATCGTCAGACATGCTGCACGACCATATTTAGCGTAAGCCTGGCGTCTCACCCCTGAACGGCCCGGGCGAACCGAACAAAAGGTGCGAAACGTCCGCTGATTTGCAGAAACGTCACGGTGCTACGAGCCGAGAGGATCGCGTTCAACACGAAAGGTCTTTCAACTATACTATTTTTCTGAAGATCGATTGGGCGTTGTTCCGAGAATTGAAGCTGAATCTGTTCTTAATGGCTGCTTACAAGACCCAACATTTCCTCCCGGCTGCCTACTTGAGCCATTTTTCCGCCGACGGGAAATCTGGAAGGAGAGTGTCGGATATCTGGTGTGCCAGCGCCAAGGGACAGACCTGTGCTTCAGTGGAGTCGTTTTGTGCGGCCGATTATTTCTACTCCGTAGATGACGCGGAAAAGGTCGAAAAGGAGTTTGGCAAGCTGGAATCCTTTTACGGCACTTTGCGCAATAATTTCTGGAAGCAGCGAAACCCTAAGAACGAACGGGAGTACTTCGGGCTAGTGATCATGATGTTCGACATCCATTTGCGGAGCGCCGCATACGCCAAGAATCCGAGTGACAACTATGCTGACTATTTGATGCGCACATCGGGGTTTCGCAATGACATGCTGTTCGGCCAAAGGAAGCGGCAGTCCACGGAGGCGGAAATCATCGAGCATCTTCGTAAGAATTGGCGGGTGCGAATGGTCGAAGCCGGATTCAAGCGAAGCTTTCTGACATCGGATAACCCTTCGCTTTTATTTCATGCCAGCAACTCGGACCTCGTCCAGCTGGTCGTTATGCCGGTTACGCCTAGGTTTTACGCCGTCGCATTTGACCGTCGGGCGTTCGATTTCACATCATCAAGTGCCAGCAAGGACGATGAGACTTACCTGAACCACCTGCAACTTGGGCACAGTATCGACTGCGTCTTCACAGCAGAGAGAATCAGCGATGCGGAGGTAAGCGCCCTCCAGTCCTTCTTTGCAAATCGAACGATGCGTACGGTCTCTAATGTCAAAGATGGTTGGGTCGCGAACACGCACCGTACTCCTAAAGGAAAAGGCTTCGATTTCATCGAACAAAGGCGACAGTGGTCCGTTTGGTATTGGTTAAAACGGATATCCCGACGTTGGAAATAGGCTAAGTCGGGAACCCATACCCGTGCCAAAGGATCAGACCGGCGAGCCGCGATAGCTCTTGGAGCTTGGAATCATCGGATAGCACCCCATCGAAAAGAGTGCCAAGGGTCACGTAAATGATATCGACGCTGTCGTTACGCATCTTGGCCGGTGTAACCGTCTCATGTCCGCCATCGCGCAGCCACTTGAGCGTCAGTGCCTGGAGGGCGACGGTGTAGCGGAAAGGCACCCAGTACATTCCGTCCTCCATGTTTGGCAATGCGCGGTTGGGGAATAAGGCGCGATAGCGTTTGGTTGTAATTCCAGCCACCATTCCCTTAGCGATATCCAGCTCCTGAGCCGTCACGGGTTTGTCAGCCCGCCAATGCGGCTTCTGATCGGCGGGCACGGATTGCTCCAGTTCCGTGATTGAAAGCCGGTACTCCTCGGATGTGAGTTTCTCGATCTTCTCCATAAATGCCTGCACCCGCGTCTGGTTCACGCGTATCGTCGCCTCTATTTGTGGGTCATCCACGTGCAACATCTGACGGCAATACTCCGGAAATGACCTAGTTCGATCAAGGTCCACAATGGCATCATAAAACCCTTCTTTTCTGGGCGGCAGGTGTTGAAGATCCGTGAAATCCTTGAGGACGACGACTCGATCTGCGTATGCCTCGAACACGGCAAACGACTTCCGAAAGTTGGCCACGCTGTCTCGCTTGAGGCATTCGAAGGCCATGAAATCCGAGATGATCCCGACGTTGCGCTTGTCCGCGAAAAACGCATCCAACGGCCGCTTGTTGGAAGCAATAGCATTAAAGTCGATGACCTTGTTCACTTGCTGTTACTGCGCATCACGCGAATTCGTATCCGGACTTCGTGCTTAACTAGCCGTCGGGAAACGGACTCGCTCCTCAGGCAATGGGGAATAGACTTAGCGGCCTAAGAAATCGACTGCTATTACGCCGATGCCGCTCGAGAAAACAATCACGTTCGACCATCGATTCTTCGACGATGTGTTTAGGAAGCTGGGTTGGGAAAAGGTGCCGAGGCTCCAGGGAAACACCCCGGGCGGAGAAACGGTCGACTACATCGGCGATGGCTACGCATTGGAGCTAAAGCACCTATCGACGAACTCCTATCTTGAAGCCGACTCCAAAGCCGAAAACCGAAAGCGGCGCCTGCTCGAATTTCAAACCGTTCAATACCTAGCGGGCAACCTAGTCGTTGATTGGATCAATAACGTCGCCGGACCCTCGCCTGGAAAACAGAATGCGTTCAACCGTCAGCTCTTTGAATGGCACTTCGGCAACTCCCTTAGAAATGCAATGACGACCGCCGACGGACAGATTGCCAGCACGCGCACATTGCGTCCGTCGGCCCACCTCCGGGGCGCCGTCTTTGTCGTCAATAATGCACTCCCAATACTGGACACGAACGACCTGGCACAATTGATGGTAATGTACTTGTCAGAGCTCGAGGGGGCGGGGGATGCCTACACCAAACGCCGCTTGCCCAATACTGACGTTGCATTCGGACTATGTGCCGCTTTGGAAGAAGCCGATATTCCATCTATCCTCGCCGAACCAAAAGCTGCCAGCGCTCAAGGCATTGGGATCCAGGCATTGGTTTGCGCCGGTCCATCTCCGATAAGTGCTGAGGACGACGCGTTGCTCCAAAAACTAACCGCCGCAATCACAGTGGAAGTACAAGCCCGATTTTTCCCAAATTCCGCGCCGCTCATCACCACCGAGTTACAGACGGCGGCCATCCGCCGTAGACGAAGGACCCAATCGGTGAACCTAAACTCGAAGCCGATGACAATTACCGTTGGTGCGGATGCGGCCGAACTCGAACCGGGATTCGCCGCAATTCTGAAGCGGACTTGGACGAGAGCGAAGGCGTTTTCTGATGAGAAGAAAGGCCATGAAACCAAAAAATGCCATTATACTCCGCGGTCATTTCTGGCGAGGTGGGCAGGGCCCGATGGAATGCTGCAGATTCAGGACGTGAAAACCGGCGGCACCGCATCGGCGGATCCGCGCGACGTTGCCACTAGCGAGGATCTTTATACGCTCCTTCTGCCAGATGGCACCCAGGAGCGCCGATTCACGGAAAAGTTTTTCCAGATCGTCGAAGAAGCCATGGTCAATTGCCTAAAGGAACCATTTCTTTTCCCTGCCGGCGGTGCTGATATTCCGAAATTCGTCCCAAAGGCACGCCAGGTGATGGCGTTATTTGCCGCCGTTCAAATCATCCGACTGCCAACCGTATTGGACCGACTGTCGGGGGAATGGAAGAAGGACTGGAATCCGGAATGGGGAGTCATTGCGGATGGATCGCCCCATCGAGGAAATCTCCTTCGTCGTCTCCTCGGAGGCGCCGAGCCATTCGAGGTCTATGGCAAATGGTTTGCCTCAATGGTTCAGACCCTGTCCGAGAAGCGATGGACGTGCCTCGTATATGCGACTCCAAGCAATCTTCAGCATATCCGTTTTCAGACAGGAGACATACCCCTCAGATTCGCCGTTCGAGGAGATCGGAGCATTTCAAACGATCCCAAGGACTGGGCCATTCAGATGCCGCTGGGAGCCGATTGCCTACTTGCTCTCGATGAAGTGACCCCAGCGGGCGAACTCCTCTCCGAAGGGCTGCATTGCATCGATCCGTCGAAGCCAATGGGAATTTGGGATGCACCCGGACTCACCGTGCGAATTCTCTAGCCACACGCAATAACCACAGGATGGCAGGGTGGGGACAAACCGGTTTCGTCCGGGCAAGGAGGATGTCAAGCCGCCCGCTCGACCCTGAGACGGCCCGGGCAGGCTGAACAAAAGACGCGAAACGTGCAGGTCGGCGCGACGCACCAATATTGATGTTTAGGTGCACGGGAAAGGCCTCCGAATAGGTGTCCACTAAACGGTCGTTTTGAGAATTCTGGAGCGGCTGGCGGAATCCTTGATGTGGCGGCAATTGAGCCCTCGCCGATACTAGGTGCCCTGGGCTGAATTGACGATTGGGTCCCCGGAAGCGATGCGACGGCGGAGCTTTCGCCCGTTGAAAATGGTTCTCAACGTTGAACAGCGGTTGACAGCCGTTGAAAACGACTTTCAGCGGTTGGTAACCACCATCTAAATCCAATGCCTCATTTTCTGAAACGTAGTCACCCCACAAATTCCGGACTAGCCTCCTGCAGTGATCGGGCAACCTCGGATGAAACCGAGACAATCATTTTTCCTAAGCCTCTTTTCGCCGAAGTCGGAGCAATTTTCCGGCGCGCGAGGCTAAACTTGGGCTGGAGCCAAGAAAACTTTGCGGAGAAGGCCATCGTCTCGGTCGGTACTGTCAGGGCCGCCGAAGCTGGAAGGCGGCTGTATGCCCGCACCCACAAGAAACTTCTTAACGCGATCAACCACGCCCGAGCTACAAACCGACCTCCCGAACTGCCCTTAATGCTCCCGTTCCCTGAAGAAAACGACAGCGGAATTCTTGAAGATTCCAGAGGCGCGCCTGAGCTAAAAGCCCGGCCCGAACGACCTGCCGCCTCCGAGAAACATAAAGCGACTGCTATGAAGATCATAACATTCGAAGGGTCCACCCGGCTTGTAGTGTTTCCATCTGGAGAAGAATGCTCGGGAGCGCCTCCCACTACTATCTGCAATGGCGCATTGAAAGCGATTCGGTTAGGAAATGAGTTTCGTTTTATGAAGCACTCGAACGAAGATGCCGTGGACCGGCAGTTCCTGACCTTAGCCGAGGTAGCTGCGATGATAGGCTGCACTCGGCGCTTCTTGGAAACTAGGATCGAAGACGGCGAGCTGAAGGTGTTCAAGCCCAGTACCAGACTCGTCCGCATCCGCAAAGCAGAGCTGGAGAAATGGATCGAATATTATTCGTTTGGGGGGAGAGCGGCGGGCGCCAGTGCACCCGCCGCTCCGGATACCCGCTGTTAGACGCGAATCCCGTTGGTCCGCACCGTCTGATTCAGGGCCTCCGTCTTAGCAGCGTTGATGAACGCCCGTTCACGGTTGGCCGCAGGCACGTTGCGGAGGCGTTCCTCGATCTTCGCTTTGATCTCAGGGTGCTCCTCCACCCATGCCCGGATTTCCTCGTTGCGGCCGTTCGAGTATTCGGCCTTCTGCATCTTGCCGAGCATCAGCTTTCGGATCAGCTCGTCTTTGCTGAGTCCGTTGTAATACTCGACCAGCTTTGGATTCTCCCCGATGAACTTATCCAGTTTGGCGTCGATCTCCGGGTTTCTCCGCAGCGCGGGTTCCTGCGCCTTTTTGTCGGCGACTGCTTGTTTTAGTGACGGCATAATGCCTTCTGTTTTTTCCCAACCATTTGTTGAGCAAGGCGGCTGGTCGCCAGCGGCATTTGACCTTGTTTGGGCGGGAATCGCCCAAAGTTAGAGACAGTCTTCATCGAATTCGCCGTTCTCCGGCGGGTTGATGGTTTTGCGTCCGATGTCCAACACGGCACGCTCGAATTCGCGTTGGATCTCACGTGACGTGCCGCAAGCGACCCAAAGGCGCACCAACTCGGTGACACCGGGACTACTGCCGTAGGATTCCAAGAGTCGTCGGTCGGCCTTCTCGAAATTCGCGGTCAGATGCGCCGGCAATACAAGCGGCAAGCCCTCGATTGTGGGTGGTTCATTTGTTTCCATATCACTTCCCCCCTTCTGCGTTCGCTGCCGATTGTTTGGCGCGTATTTCCTCCATTTCCTTCGTCAACTTCGCCAACTGCGCCGAAAGCGCCTCGTTCTGCTCGATCAGTGAGGCCATAAGCTGATTCTGCTCGGCCATCTTCTGTTCCAATTCGGCGGGCAGTGGAGTTGGCTCCTTGGCTGGGTCCGCCACGGCCAGGACCGGTCCGAGCGGGACTACGGTAGGAACATTCGGATTCAGATTCCAATTCGGTCCCGCCTCCCGCCGGTAGATCGTATGGCCCTCATGCATTACGCTCGGATCGTTCGGATCGACGTAGCGGCCCGTGGGGTAGGCTTTGAGGGCTTCAGCAACCCGGACGTTCTCGACCTTCTTTTGGTCAAGCTCGGTTCCGGCAACCGGCGCAGGCGCCGGCTCGACGCGCGCAGTTGGTGGCGCCTGCACCACATCGGTTTTCAATGACTCGCAACCCGCGGATGGAAATATCGCGAGGAGAATTAACGCGCTAGTTTTCATTGGCTTTCCTCCAAATGGCTTCATTGCTCCGATTGCCCCGGGTGCCCGACGCCTGGTCGATGGTCTGGGTCACGTAGAGGTAAAACTGCTTGCCGGCTGGCACGCGGACAAAGAAGCCGTCCCGCTCTATTGTCTCCTGTATTTGGCGCGCATAGGCGTTCAAGACCCCCGACGTTCCTTGGAGGGCGGCGTCGCGCGCCGTACCGGCCGAAATCTGGGTGACGCCGAAGGGTGTCGTTTCCGTCTGCAACTGCTGAAACCCGCTCGCCATGCCGGCGAGGAAGGTCGAGGCGAAGAGCTTGATCTCCGCGAGGTTGTCCGTGCGGATCAGGGTGCCGACGAGGCCAGCGGACCCGTCGCGCAGGCCGAATTCTCCCGTGAAATCGTTCTTTTCGCGGTCGAGCGCGATGCCCGAGAGAACAAGCTCGGTCCCGTTCATTTGGGTTTCGTCGCGCCAGACGAAAACCCATTTCCCTTCCGCTGCGATCCGCTCCCTAGAACGATCCAGCGAGGCCCGTCCATGCACCTCAGCTCCCGCCGGAATTATTAGGCGGCCGCCATGCCAGACATCTTCGGTGACGAGACCGATCACCGGGGTTTCCAGTTTGGAAGATTCGAGTGTGATGACGGTCTCGCAGGGGATCAGCCGACCATAGGGCGCATAGGCCTTCGAAAGTTCTGTTCCGTCCTGCGCAGCGTGATCCGCTGAAAAGAGGGAAATGGGCAGCACCGCCGGTTTGGCGGCCTTCGCCTTATCCTTCAAAACTGAGGATGAATCAACGTCGCCCGGAATAGCGGGCTCGTTTGCCTTCGTAGCGACCGGGACTGGAGGAGTCGTTTTGAACGGCACAGCATTGCGGACAAATGAAGCCACGGTTCCTGGAGGCTCCGCCCTCTCTTCAATCTTCGTCATCTGTTCGGCTTGGGCCTTGCTCCGGAGATTACCCCTGTGAATGAGCAGACCACCAACGACGACGAATCCGAGGAAGATCACGAAATTACCCGTAGGAGACTTGAGGAATGACATCAGCTTCATGTCATTGCGGAACAATCAGCTTCGCGTCGCGCTCCACGCGCATAACGATGATGCTGAAGATGTTCTTTGTGCTCAGGTTCGCGCGTCCGCCCGTCGGGCTTCCTGTGATAGCGAAGAAAGCCGTTGTCGCGGCTTTCGGCGGAACGATCCCCGACGCATCCACTATGGACGGGTAATAGACATGCTGGCCGACGCGGACGGCCAGACGCTGCGGCTGGTAGAAGATTTCGGATCCGCCTTTGTTTTCAAACCGGAGCTTGAAGATCACAGTGTCCTCCGGGTCGAAGCGGAAGACCTCCTCCACGATCACCTGGAAGTCGCGGTAATAGCAGACGTTGCATGGTTCGGTATGCTCGATCTGCTGCACGGCATCGGGATACTGCATCTCGATCAGTTGATAGCTCTTTGCCCGGTCGAGAAGGCCGAGCAATAATTCCGGAGTCACTCGCTTCCCGACCGCGTGTCCGAGGGCTGAAATGTTGTCGTCGAAGAACGTGACCGAACCGTAAGGCGCTGATCCTTCCTGGAAGCGCATGACGAACGTCCGGTTCCTCCAAACCACATTAACCGCGCCTTTTGCGTTGGGAACCAGGGCACGCACACTCAGGAAATATTGCCCCGCGTTGTAGGTGAGCAGGACTGGGGCGGGCGTGTCGGGGTTGGTTGTGACATTGGCGCCCTCGATGGCGGATATTGCTGAGGGAAACATGAGCGTCGTCGGCACGTCCCGTCCGATGGGGATTTCGTAAACCGTGCGCTCGTCCAATGGGAATTGCTTGATGACATTAGTCCTCGGCGGTCGGGTCTCGCCGAGAGCCGCGCAAAAAACGATCGGCACGAGCGCTGTCGTCAGAATATGGTGTAATCGCAGCTCCATACGCCAAGGGGATACCGCCTGTTCGCGAGCATGTCAGGATTCCTCACTAGGGTGAGGTTGAGGGTGAACTTTGGCGATTCCGTGAATGATTGGCCCTCGAAAACGCCTGTGCGGATCAATTGCCCCTGCACCTTCACGAGCACCTGGTTCTCACGCGTCCGAAGAATGTCGATTTTGAAAACCTCCGGCTTCTGGTGAATATTCTTCACCTCAAATTCCCCCGCGGTCTTTTCGCGGTCGGCCTCCGCCGTACGGAAGGCACCTGACAGGAAAAGCCGTTGGAGCATGTCCGGGTAGTCGAAGCCCTTGGGATTGCGCTCAAAGAGTGCAAGGGTCGCCCACAGCGCCATCGCCTGGTGGAGATCTTTCGCCTCTTCGAATCCAAGAAGAGGGGAAACCGAGAAGGTTCCGGATCCGTCGAGCACGACCACCCGATCCCGCGTCCTGTAGGCTTTGATTATGAGGTACGGTTCGACCAGGCACAATGCCACAGCCCCGCAAGCCACGAAGAACCATGCCCGCGCGGCGAAGGCATGGTCGGCGAAGAGCTTGGCGGGCGAAAATGCCGCCCGTCGCGAAACCTCCGTCGGCAACCGCTTCGTCGGATCGACAGGCGTCTCCCGGAGAGCCGGCGACGAAACCGTTTCGGAAGCCTCGGTCGCCATGGGGTGACCCTCAGATGCCCGGCCGGCTGGCCGGTCCGACCGGCGGCGGCAAGCCAGGCGCGGGACTTGCCGAGGATGCAGCCGATGCCACCGGGACCGCCGCGCCGCGCAGAGTCCGGTAGCCGTAGATGGCGCTCGTCGCGGTTCGGAATATGGTCACTGGGTTTCCAGACGACCCGGTAAATGCATGTCCTTGGGCGAAAAGCGCCTGCATGACAATGGGAGTGGAGATCATCCCAACCACGATTACTATCGTGCCAAGGATGGCTCCGGTAAACGTGAGTAGAGGGGAATATAGCGCGTCGCTCATTGATTGCGGATTGGCACTGACGGCACTGCGGAAATCCTGCCAGACCGAAAGCGCCGTCAGATTGGTAATGGCAAAGCCCACAGGCCATGCGTGGATGGCCAGGACCTGCTGGAAAAAACGCACACTAATGCCGCCGAATCCGGGCACGAGAATAAGCGCCAGCGCAAAGGGCGTAAGGAGGTACAACAGCCACCTGAGCACATATTGGAGAATCAGCAGCGGCACCGTTATGAGCGTGCCGAGGTAGACGAATACGTTGGCGATGGCATCCGTCACGGCCTGATAAATGGATTGGTTAAGGTGACGCCAGGACCAAGGCTGGCCGCTTGGATTGATTGCCGTCGAGGCCCGCACCGATTCGGCAGCCGCAGTGGGATTCTGCGTGTACCCCGGATCAACATAGTCGGCCACCTGGAGGAAGCTGGTATCGAGCAACGGGAACCACTGGTCCATGGTGGCGATGGCCGTGACGATAAGCACCGCCTTCGCTATCGGCGCCAGAAGGCTCAGGCCCGTTGTCCGTGACGACGCAGCGTACACGATCAGTCCGACGACCATGATCGCGAATACGATGAATCGGAGCGTCCCGACCAATGCGGTGATCTGCGATTGGAATGTGGGCAGGAATATGTCCATTGGAGTCCCGGGCTACTGCGGCGGCGGCGTGGGCGTCGGCGACGGCTGTGCGGGTGGCGTAACGGTCTTTTGGGCGTACAGGCCGGAAGCAACCTTGTGGTCCACATTTGCAAGCGCCTGGTTGGCCTCCTGGGCAGAGCGTTGGTCGCGGTCATCCGACTGAGCCTGATCCTTTGTTTGCTTCGAGCCGCAGCCCGAAAGAAATGCACATCCGACGGCGACCAACAGTAGAACGACAGAGCTATTGGTTTTCATTTTAGTTTTGCCTGAGTTTGAGGGTTTGCATGTAAGCGGTGATCCGCTGACTGGCCAAGTAATCGTCCTGAGCCTCCAGTTCCGCCGCTGCATTGCGCTCTTCTTCAAGGCGGGAGTCATTTGCGGCTTTCTGTGCCACGACCTGGTCGGCCTCATCGCGCCGTGTGGCGGCGATTGCCGCGATCTGACCATTCAAAGCGTCGACCTTGGCGGACTGCTTTTGCGCTTCGGCCTCCGTAGTGGCACTTTTCATGGCAACAAGCGTAGATGCCAGGTCCTGCTGCAACTGCTGCTGGCGCGCATTGGTGCTGCTGACCACCTGCTGATAGTTCTGCTGCTCGGCGTCCAGAACGGAATATCGCCGATAGGTGAAGGGGTCGTGCTGCACGGGATTGCCGCTGAGGTCCGTGTCCTGGAGCGCGCGGTACGTCCCGGAAGACGTGTTCCCCAGCGAGGCCAGGCTGTCGGGCACATTGACGAGGGCCGACTGGATTTGGCCATAAACTTGCGTGAGGCTCGCGACACCCAGCGTGGATAGGCTGACATTGGCTCCGGCAACTGAGGGATTCCCGATCCAACTGCGCAAGTCGCTTTGAATGCTGATCTGCTGGTTAAGCTGGCTTACCTGGGTCTTTAGCTGCGCAATGCTCTGCGCCCATTGCGCGAGCGTCTCTGCAGTTGAAAGCTCCTGCTGCACGATGCTCGCAACGTCGGTGACAGGAATCTGGGCGAATGCTGGGGCGCCGGTGGCGGCCAGAACGAGAAGGCAAAGGAGCGTTTTCATGGTTCGATACGAAGGTACTCAACGTGGGATTTGACGATGACACCGTTTATCCGGCTCTCCGGGATCAGGACTGGCACGAGCCGCGGGTCCCGCGCGTCGGCCGGTTGCATCGTTTTCTGCCGATTCTGGGTAATCCAATATTGCTGCTTCACGGCCTGGACCATCGCCTGGTCATAGCCGGCCTGTTCCGCCTCGGTGGTTTCATGCTTGTAGGAAGCCTGCGCTATCTTTGACGCCACATAGCCCGCCCCGGCCCCGATGGCGGCCCCCCCGACTTTGTCTCCGCTCACCTCATAACCGAGGACACCTCCAGCTCCAGCGAGGCCGACATCGGAGGCCGCGCCGCCCATCCCTGTTCCGCACCCGCAGAGCGCAAGTGGAAGCAGGAACGATAGGAATTCAGGCCGCCACTTTTTCATGGGAAGCCTCCGTTGCCGGCTGGACGTTGCGCACGGTGCCGCAAAGGGGCGGCTCATTGACCGGGCTGAAAAAGCACATGCTCGAGAATTTCTTACCTTCGGGCTGCTGCTCAGGCATGGGGTAATTCTGGATGGAGGAGCAGACCGATTCCGGCAGGCTGATCGCCCGGGCGATGTCCTCCACGTCGCCGCGGTCAAACTGGCGCATCAGGAAGAACTGCTTGCTGTTTCCGATGACGACGGGGCGTATGCGGGATTCCTTGAATTTTGCGTACTGCTGGACAATCGAAGCCGTCCAGCAGTTGAATTTGCGGAGTTGGGCATAGGATTCGGCGACAATCTTCTCGCCGCCCGGTACGTCCAGAAAACGGGACAGCTCTTCATAGACGATCCGCTTCCACAGTGCCCTCGGTAGCCCGATGATGTGCTGCCGGGCAAAGCCCGTGATGACAAGCCCGGCAGCGGTCTTGAGCTCGATGGCCTGCTCCGGGATATATCCGAGTTCAAAATGGGCGATCCTGCCTGTGAGGGAGACATTGGTCGCTCCGTCAAAGAGCCGGCCGTATTGGCCTTGAGCCGTCCAAGCTGAAAGAAGCGTTGCCAGGCGGTCTATCTGCTCCCGCTTGTGTTCGGCAAATTTGGAGAACTGCATGAGCTCGACAAGGCTCGCATGCACCGGAAAATCCCCGCGCCCGTAGTGGGCATGAGCCATGGCCATGACGGCCCGCTCGGTCTGAGGCTCCTTGAGGAAGCGCGTGATCTCCGCCTCGGAAATAGCGGCAACGGCCTGCTGGGCCTCGTCTTCCCCGGAGTTCAACCGGTCACGGAGGTCGGCGAACGCTTCCATCTCGGTTGAACCAAGCGGCATTTTTTCCCGCCTCCAGCGGTGCGTTGCGCAGGCCATCCGTTCAACATGGGGGACCAGATCGCGGTGGCGCTTGGACCACTCATCAAACGTGTCTTCATAGAGCTGATTGATGTACTGGGCGAGAAGCGCCTGGCGGATTTGCTGGGTCTCCGAATCCGGCGGTTCGCCGATCATCCGGGCAACAAGCGCAACGGCCGTCGCAAGCTGCAACTGGGCGAGGGGAAGGCCACCGGTGTCAAAATAGTTGATGGTGAGGTCGCCATCCGGATGCAGGATGATCGGCCGCTCGCCGAGCGCCCGGGTGAACGGCTCATAGGAAAGCCCCTCTTCTATGATGACAGTGTAGTGATAATAAGCCGCCGTCTGTTCCAGGAAGTCGCGCATGTGGACAGACTTACCCGCACCGGTGGCTCCAATCAGGACGGTGTGCTGGGGGGTGGGAGGAGTTCCGAGAAACGTCCTTAAACCCACCAGGTTGTTCTGGGAACCGTCGTAAATCGCCTCGGCCTCGGCCAGGTGTCCGGTAAAAGTCGCCGAGAACGGAAGCATGTCCGCAAGGTAGGCGTCCTCGGCATAGAGGGAACGATGCTTGTAGGTCGAGCCTGTCCAGCCCGGCCAGGAAGCAAAGAAGAGCTTCTTCGCTGTCGAGGGAAGGGCGCATTCGTAGTACTGCGCCCCGCTCATCAGGTTGATGGCGTTCTTGATCGCGGCGCATTTTGCGCTCAAGGCCGCTTCGCTCTCGTCCCAGACCCTGATGAAATAAGTGACGGCAAACGCGGTGGTAAATCCCGTGGAGAGCGATTCGATTTTCCTCTCCTTCTTCCCAATCGCAACCAGGAGCGAGTGCCGCTCTTTGTCCTCATATTCGCCGCGGAGGCGTTCGATGGCCTTTTCCTCCTTGTCGACCTCGCGCTTTGCCGGCAGGGGTTCGATTCCGACAGTGATCTGGTAATCCAGGAACGGCAGTCCAGTCAGGCGGTAGATTATGCCGGGATAGGTCCGGCTGGGCCACCGCTTGAGGGTATAGATCGTATGGTAGTGTCCATCCAGGTAGAATCCAATCTTCGGCAGGTTGACCCCATCTGAATTCCAGCAGTTCTCCTGAAGCGAAAGCGACGGGTTGAACTCGGCGTCGAGGTTCAAGTCGAAGCGGTCTCCGAGCGACGGATTCAGAAACTTTTTGCAGTATTCAAAATGCTCCTTGTCGGCCATCGGCGAGACCGTTGTATCACTTCCAAAGATAGTTCTCAGAGTATCCGAAAGTTCGCTAAACTGCCCCCTGAGCTGGCCCAGCATGCTCTCGTAGTACCGCTCAAGGCCGCCCCGAGCCATGCCGTCGCCGCTGAAGGCTGCCATCTCCGTCGTCACGAAAAGGACGAGATGCTCCCGCCGCAGTTCACGGCGGCTCATCTTCTCCCAATAACGATCGAAGCGCTCGGAACGCACCCGTTTCAGATGGACATGCGTTGCCCGCTCGGTCTCTCGGAAATACCGCGTCAACTCCTGCTTGTAATCGCAGTTGCACGTCCATTGGAGTTGCGCACGCATCCCTGGCCCAAGGTTGCCCAGAAAATTGCGAATCTTGTCCTGGTAGGCATTCGCATAGGAAATGCTGCTGCCGCGAAGATCCGGGGGCTGAAGGACGAAACCCTTGGCCGCGATCCCGCTTTTTCCTGGCGAACCGAAGACAATCATACCCTCGGCGAAATATGCGTTAGGAGCGGCCTTCATGATCGGACCTGCGGACAAAATGCGGTTGCGCCTGCACGACGAAGGACCAGCCCTCCCCGTTGAACTTCTGGTCAAACCAGTCCTCGGCGTAGCCCTCCGGCTTGTTGTGCCGCAGAAGAACCACCCAGCTCAATGGAGCGACAAAGAACGGCGAGACGAAGGCAAGCGAGCCCAGCTTCCCGAGTCTCAGAAGCACCGTCAGGAGGAGGTACAGGCCGAGAGCCACGACGAAAGCAACGAGAACGTATATGAAGTCGTTTCCCTCGAGGCCGAATGCGCGACCTCTGCTGTCGTTCGCGCTGTTCGAATCAGTTATGCGCAATCCGTCCATGTTCAGAACGTCGGGGTCAAAGCGCCGTCGCTCAGGCCGAAGATCGTAAAAAGAACGGCCATAATGGCAGCCGCACCGGCTATGATGATGCCGGACACGATGCCCATCTTCCCGTCGGCGTCGCCCTTGGACATGCGATCGGCCCCGCCCCAGATTTTTATGACCCCCCAGATGAAGCCGAATATGAATACGACTCCGAGGGCGGTCTGCACAGAGGTCTTGAGGGATGATGTCGCCTGTGCCAGCGGCAAGAGAGGCAAAGCCTTGGCTTCGCTCGTGACGGCGACCAAAGCGATGAGCCGGGTGGCAAGGATGCGTAGATTTCTTGTTTTCATTGGGAGTATTTCGGCTTCGATGAACGCGGATTTTTTTTGATCGCCCACGGCGCGGGCGAGATGCGATCTTCAACGGACGCAACTCTACCCTAATTGCGGGCTGCAATCTTGGACGTTTCCGAGTTTTCTCTGTACGATTTCGCAGATTGTGCCTTCTGAAGCACGGCCTTGGGCGTCAGACCAAAGAACTTTCGGCAATGCCTGTGAAAATGGCTTTGGTCGCAAAATCCGACCTGGAAGGCGGCGTCGGCCACCCGAAACTCACCCGAGCGCAGAAGCTCGAGGCCCTTTTCGACGCGGCACTTTAGGATGAATTGCGAAGGCGACGAACCGGTCGCATTCTTGAAAATCCGCGAAAAATGGCTCTCGCAGAGGCCCGCCTGCCTGGCCAGATCCTCGACGGAAAGTCCGCCGTCCAGATGCGATTCGACATGCGACACAAGACGCTTGAGGACACTCTGGGACAAGACCGCTGGAGCCTTGGCGATCACTTTACCCGGATGGAACTGACGCTCGAGCACCCGCGAGGCCAGGGCCGTCCCAATGCCCTCGACAAAGCTTGCGGCCGGCGAAAGCGGTCGTCCGCATGTTTCCCAAAGCGCCTCAGCAAGCGACCAAAGGCATCCGTCCAGGCGGCTAAGCGGCTTAAAGTCCTCGACCACGACTCCCTGCATCGGGCCGGCCAGATGCTCCTCCACAAGACGATCTCCAAGACGGAGAAGCACAACGTCGGCCGCGTTCCTCCACCTGAGTGCATACAGGCATGCCGGTGCGACAAAGCAGTATTGGTGCGCATGCAGTGGTTCGGTGACAATATTGCCCGAGCGTCGACGCCAGGTGATTTCGCCGTCTGCGCCGTCAAAGGTCAGGAAAAGCTGAGCCTGCCGGTCCATATGTTCCGGCCAGTATTTTGGCTGCTGATGGTCGCAGAAGACGCTAAGCCTGTCCCCCCGGCATAACTCCCTGGCACCGGGTCGCTCGTCTACGGATGATTTTGGGTCACCACAATCGTTTTGGCGCTCTCCCGTCCCAGGCAACTTTGTCGCGACATTGCCCATTGTGAGCGAAATTTATTGTTTTCGAGTGCGGGCGAAATCGGCACGAATGCCGACCGTGCCGCCAATCATGACAATCGAGGAGCAGATGAACGCCTGCTTTTCCGGCAACGCCTCCGTTAAATATGGCCGTATTCCCGTGGCGGCCGTCCGAAGCGGGTGGGGGAGCTTTGTTGTCGGGTGCATCGATCGCAAGTTAACGCGTGTAATTCGACGTGTCTTATGTGAGATACAAGTTAAATCTCGATATCCTAAACGGGCGTCGCATTGCATCCTACGGCAGTTGCCGTTCAACAAGCCCCGCGAATACCGACGTATCGGAAGGCCCCGGACTTGCCATCCGCGCCGTTTTATGTCTCGCCGCGCTCAAACAAAATCATCCCTGCAATTCCAAAGTCTCGTTTCTGCAATCTACCACCAGGCGTCCGCACCCCGAATCACACGCGAGGAGCCGGCCGGCAACTGCATCCTGCAGATACCGCTCCACGACTGAACGCATCGGACGCGCTCCGAGCGACCGATGATATCCCTTTCGGATCAGGAATTCGACAGCACCGTCGCTCACTTCAACGCTGAAGCCCATGCCGTGCAGTCGGGCGCGCTCACGCCCGATTATCAGCTCACAAATCTCGCATTGGGTGTCGAATTCCAGCCGGCTGAACACGATTTTCTCGGTAATTCGACCGACAAGCTCCGGTCGAAGCTGCTGGCCGACACGCGAGAGGACAGTGCGCTCCACGGTTGCCATTGGGGCCGACGTCATCCGCATGGCCTCCGACGAACCGATGTTGCTCGTAAAAACGAGGTAGAATGGCGCCAGGTTTTTCCGCTCACCGGTCGCGAACGTTATGCTCGCGTCATCGAGCATCTGGAGAAAAAGGTCCAGCACCAGGGGATGCGCTTTCTCGATCTCGTCAAAAAGGAGTGTGCCCCCCAAGATCCCTGACAGCGCCCGGCCAAGAAGCCCGACCTCGTCCGCCTCGCGCCCTATCAATTTCTCAACGGACAATTGGTTCTGGTACTCGGACATATCGAAGCGGATGGGCTTCAAACCGTCGAAGAGGTACGCGGTAAAGACATTCGTAAGTTCAGTCTTCCCTACGCCCGTGGGACCAACGAAGAGAAAGGAGCCCTTGGGACGAGCCGGATGAGCAAGGCCCAGCTCGCCTCGTGTCAGCACCGAAGAGACCCGCTCCATCACGTGCTCCTGGCCGCGAATGTTGGCTTCCAGATGCCTCCGGAGCCCGAGAAGCCTTTCCTTCCCTAATGCATCCGGCACGGCGGCCAAGACTTTGGCAGCAGTGGGCATCAGGTGCTCCTTTGATACCAGCCTGGCACCCGGCCGTCGGCGCCGAGCGGCGGAATTCGCACCCTGCGGAAGCCCAAGTCGCAATGCTGCACCACTGCCTGGAATTTTCGCAAACGACGCAGTTCGTGAGGTTCGATATGGTACTTGTCCTCGTCCGTCCATGAAGTCGAATGCTTGCCTCCCGTGTAGCCAACCGTGCGCCGCCTTCCCTTCCGTTTCCCGAAGGTGTCGGCCGCGATCTTCGCGGAATCCTCGTCTGCCGCGCAAAAGGTGATCCGGTTCGCCATGTTGGCGATGAAAACCTTTGCCTTTCGTTCATCGCCCATCGGCGGAATGAGTGACGCATAGGATTGCGTTGCCGCCACGACCGTCGCCCGCGCCTCACGCAGCACGTCAACTACGTTGTAATCGCTCATCCCATCGTCGCTCGCAGTAACGATTTTCTGCGCTTCATCCGCCCAGAGAATGACAAGGTTGTCGCGGGCACGCTCAGACGCGGCCTTGTCGAAACGCCGCAGCGCATGGGCATAAAACGTCAGCTTGAGCAGCGTATTGATGTAACGCCGTTCCACCGGAAAACGTTGCGGGATTGAAACGCAGATGATTTTCCCCCGGTCAATGTCGTCGAAACTGAAGGTCGATTCTTTCGGACAAAATACGGCGGCGATGTCCGGCTCGGTAAAATGCTTTAGATAGTTCGCTATAGTCGTCTTGATGCCGCCCAGTTGCTCCGCCGGTTGGGTCAGGAAACTTCCTTGGAAATGATCCACGAGCAATTCCGCCTCGCGGGTTTCCTTCTTTTTGACCAGCTCCATGACTTCGCGAAGCTGGCTGTCCGATGAAAGAAAATCATAGGCAGTTTCCAATGTCACAGGCACCCCGGCGCAATGCAGGGCCTTGAAGGCAAACTCCATCTGCACCTGCGCCTGCATGCGGAAAAAGCTTTGTTCACTGCGCTGGCCGAGGGCGGTAGCAACGTCGCAAACAATCTTGGCCTTCGCCGAATACGGCAGATGCGGGTTGTCCAGGAAGTTGAACCGATGGGTCGGTTTCCAATCGGCGCCGGCGCCTTCGGGCCGAACTTGCAGAAGGATGAGATCTGAAGCGCGGCCGAAGTGCCCGAGCATTGGGGAGAGCGTTTCCCAATAGAGCCCCTTGTCATCGACACAGACTCCACCCCATGTCGGGCAATTCTTGGAGACCTGCCAAAGCATCGTGTTAATTGCGGCGACGGTCTTGCCCGTGCCGACCTGACCCGTGATGAGCCAGCCACGGCAGAAGCTGAACATATCCCAGGAAAAGCCGCCGAGCCGGAAAATGACCGAAGCGGCCGGGCGCCGTCCCATTGCGCAGCGAAGCTGCCAGATGGACAGCAATCCGAGCGCGTAGGCGACCGGGCGGCTGATTCCCGCATGGGACCAGAACGCCAGGGCAGCAAGGGCGCTGCCTACCGCGAGAAAGAGATTTGCCATGATAGCGACGAGCGACGGGGACGGCCGTGATCGGCGGACCGAGCCCAGTCGCCAGCATATTCGAATCTCTCGCGGCTTTCTTGGACGAATCCGCCTTTTTTCAGCACGTTTTCGGGCTGCTCTCCTGAGAATTCAATGCGGAGCGCACGGAGACGCGCGTGATGAACGGCTCGTTTTTGTCCGCCTGCGAACGAAATTTTGTCGGCATGTCGCGCAGACTATCGAGATGAAAGCTGGCAATCTCAGGCAGAAGCAGCGCTAGGCGCGCACCCTCCAGAACGACTTCATGATTGGCGAACGACAGCACCAGTTGCTCGTTTTCCCCGCTCCCCTGATGACAGGCGGCCGAAAAATGCGACCACGGGAAGACCCATTTTTCACCGTTCCATACCTGAATTTTCAACGCGCGCACCGGCGATTCCGCCGTATCGCACGAACGACTGTTCGGCTGCTCTGCCCGCCGCTGTCTAAGTGTTTCCTGTAACGTGCTCATGGCGCGACAGTGAGGCGATTGGCATTGCGGCTCGTGAGACGCATTACGGCCTCATGCAAGCGAACCCGCTCAGCGGCAGCAATCGCCCGCCGTGTCCATGCCGGCAGGTGTTGACGCAATCCGAGGCGGTCGGACGGTCCAGGTGCAGAGACCTTCATTTCCAATGCGAGCCCCCGATCGCCGCTTTGCTCAATGCTGGCCCGAAGCTCGGCCTTGTTATCCGTGAACACGATGACCCGTTTCCGGCCGCGCGAGATGGCAACATACCACTGGTTGCGGTTCGTTGCGGCGCGGCAGGAGGCGTCCGAAATCAAAACGGTATCCACAGTCTTGCCCTGCGAAGCGTAAGAGGTAACGCCGTACCCCCGGTTAAACAGCCGTTGTTGCGGCGAGAGCGTCTTAACCGTAAGGCGATCGTCTTCAATCGTTAACGAACCATCGCCGTGAACACGGCGCACGGTCACGAGCTCGCCGTTGCTGATCGCGTGGCCTTCCTTCGATTTGCCGTTGAACTTCAGTTGCAGCCGGTCGCCGGGGGCGACGTTCGTGTTCCGTTCAACGGCGATGGCGAGCCGATGGGTATGGCGGTAACTCATGGTTGAACGCCGGCCATTCTTGATCAGAACCAGCCCGCGTTCATTAATGCCGGCGATGGGGCAGACATCGCCCCTGGAGAAGCGACCGTATCGTTTGAGAACGTAGGCGAACTGGCCCGGTTGATAAAACCGTGCATCGCGCTTTTGCGCCTCATCGAGATCGATCGCTTGATACGTTTTCAAGGCGACGCCGGCCCCGATGCGCCCGGCCGCTTGGAGCGCAGCCCGGACCGCCTCGTTCACTCCATTCACTTCGTTCCAAGTTTGAGCGACGACGAGTGCGCGTTCATGGCAGTTGAGGCTGGCGAGGTATTCCCGTGCCAGCGCGGTCCGGCGCTCATCGGGCGCGACCTCGCGAATGCAGCCGAGCCGATCCAATCGATCAAAGGATTCGCCGGTCTTTCCGGTTGAAGCCGCTCTTACTGCCTTCTGGTAAGCCGCCACGAATGCGCGCTCTGCTGCCGATTTCGCCCGCGCCGGATCCTGCCGGCGAATGTCCCGTAGCACCGCCGCCCTCAACCCGCTGAACTCTTCGATGGCGCGCAGCGCATCCGAAGCCTGAACGGCGCCATGCTGGCGGGTGTCGCCTGAAAGGATCAACCGGCCGCCGTGTGCGTTCACCAGCTCCAGCAAAGCTCCCAGTTGCTTCCCGCCAATCTGGCCGGCCTCATCCACGAGCACCACCGCGCGTTCAGGCAACATTTTGGTTTCAAGACAGTGCGAGATCGTTGCTGCTGCGAGGCCATCGTCACAGAGATCGGCGACTTGCTGGCGTTGCGGAGCGAGCATAACCACGGTATGCCCCGCGGCCCGAAGACCCTTTGTCACCTCCCGCAGGGTAAAACTTTTCCCCGTGCCCGCACTGCCGCGAAACAAGGTGATAAAATCACGGCTGGCGAGAATCTGCCTCACCGCCGCCTCCTGCTCCCCAGAAAGGGCTGCTGCCGGTTGGTAGCCGAGGCTGAAAGGCACGTATTGCCCACGGCCATCATGGGCGGCGACCACGATCCCGAGCTCGCAGCGCAGCACCTCCCGGGAGGTCAATCGGTTCGTTCCGTCCTCCCTGATGTACCCATGGTTTTCGATTGCCGCCCGCAAAGCGCCCAGGTCGAAGTTGTCACCGCGTCCACGCTCAAGCGCCGCCGCCATCAATTCTAAGTCGGCCACGATGGATCGCCGTTCAAAAAGGTGCTCGTCCGCCCAGGCGACTATACCCGCCACGTCAGCCGGCTTGGCCGGTTTCGGTTGAACGCCTTGTAAGGCTCCAAGCAATCTCTTCTCCTCCGGCGCCAATTGGCTCTCCCATGACGGCCGAAGTCGGTCGGCAGTCGAATCCTTGATTTTTGGCCGCCGGTTTCCGTGAGCAATCCGTTTGCGCAATTCACCAACGTCTCCAGCCGGTGATCCTATTTCCAGACGCCGCTTGGCCTCAACGTCGATTTGGCGGTTCCGCTTCGAAAACCGGGAGATGACTGATGCTGGGACACCTTTGATTTCAAAGCCATTCGTTGAATTTTCAATTTCGTAGCCGAGGCCCCGAAGGCTCTTGCAAAGCTCGTGCCGATAGAAATTCGTGGCAAATCTTTGGGCACGGTACATGCCCGCCGGATGCAGCGCCTTCCACCGGCTTTCCACGGGGTCAAAGGTCGCATTGAACACGATGCAATGCGTGTGGAGATGAGGATCAAGCTCTCTGCTGGTGTCGTGCCGGAAACAGGCGGCCAAAAGATTGCCGGTTAACCGTTCGGCGTTCTGCCCGGATTTCCGCACCCGCGTCTCTGCGAACTTCTCCAGTTCGAACATCGTGTTCCGAACCGCCTGGTTGTGCAGGTCCAAAATACGATCATCCTGGTACAAGGCCACGACCGACACGCTCTTTGGCGGAGCGATCGTGAAATCGAAAAAGATTCTTCGATTGGCAACCGGATCCACTCCCGTCCCCTGGCGAACCGTGTTCATCCGCTGGCCGAGTTTCTGGCCGGTCGCTGGATTCCTGCCGTCGCATAACGCAAGGAACGCAGCCTCTTCCACCGGGCCACGCAACTCCAGCGTTTCTGCCCCGCGACCAAGCCAGTTTCCGGCCACTGTCATCCCCTGCGAGTAATAATCGCCAGAGCTTAGATGCTCGCGAAAGTACTGCCTCGCATTCCTTAGATTGAACTGGATTTTTGGTTGAATCATCAATGGAACATCCGACTTGGCGGAAACAACTTACGCAACGTAGCCACGCCGCTTTTGATCCCAGACACAGCACCCCTTACGCTAAAGCGTAAGGTTTCGATTTCCGTAAGTGCGACACGGCCTGTGTCGCATTACGCGAAGCGTCAACCGGCGCAGACCTGCGCCCAGAGGAAAATGGGCGATTGCCCGGAGGGCAGACGCCCAGGTTCCGACCTCCACGAAGACACGCCGCGCTACGCTGTTTCGGCGCGCCCTCGTGGACCTCGCGGAGCGTGCGGCACGCGCGAGGAGACATGGCGACGCTCATCGCTTTCGCCCGCCGTCCGCCACCTGGCGAGCATGCTGCGGCTCCCGGCTTGGCCTCGCCCGTTGCGTCCCCATGTCTCCTCGCCGGCCGCCGGTTGGGGCAGCCGCCCCCTGACTCGGAAATAGGTGCAGTCGCGTTCATCGCGCGCCGCGTTCGCGGGTGCGGGCGACCCGGCGCTGGACCGCATCGGCGAGGGATTTCAACTGGACTGGCCCGAGTTCTTTCAGCGACGCAACCGGCCGCCTGAGCCCAAGGGTTTCCGATGTGAACTGGTAAACCCGTTCGCCGTTCCAGCCGAGTTCGCGGGCACCTGCGAAGATGGCGCGAAAGAAATCGTTCCGGTAGGCCACCGGATTCCTCCATCGCAGGCGCGACCGGTGGATTGCGCGCTGCTGTTTCAGGAAGGCCAACGCGTCCGAAAACCTATCGCGCGGGAGCAAGAGGTAGGACGCAACGTTGTAGCGGCGTTGCAGCATCCGATGGGCACCGGCAAAGTTCGGCGCACCATCATCCCCCGCGAGCCTCGCAGCTAGTTCAGCAATTACCGACTGGACTTGGTCGCGCTGCCCGACGGACAGATGGCGTTCGTCGGGTGTGATCGTATTTCGCTGAATGTGCTTCATAGTGTGGATAAGATCGCGACCCGCGACCTGCACGCTGTTACCGCAACCGCTCACCCGCACGCAGGGTCCGTCGGTTTGCACCGAGCCCGGAACGAGCAACGAAAGACGTTCGATGAGCCGATGCAGGATTGTGTCCTTGTCTAGGCCGGACGACGCACTTTCCTCAACTAACAGCGCTTTGCGGAGGAGGGATTCCGGCTTCGCCGTCGCCAAGTCCAACATCTTCGCCGCCTCCGAAGTCTCGCCGAATCTTTTCCGCAGATGCGTCTTAGTCGCATCATAGGCATCCCGTAACGAATCCGTCGCCAAGTCTTGAACCGGCTTTTTTAGGAATGCTGCCGCCGCGAGCAGCGTCGCGAAGATTGCTTCTGTTTGCATGATACCCATGCGGGCGCGTCAAGCGGCGCACATCGCTCGGGGCCGCAATAGCGCGGCCCGGCCGATTCACGGGTGAGGGGTGTTCTACTTCCGCGCGTTTTCCCATTGTGCCACGCCCGTCAAGGTATCGCTCGCTGCGCTCGACTCCACCTTCCCTCCTTCGGCCTTCCCCTTCGCGCGGAGCACCAGGCTCCGTGCTCAGCGGCCGGCGTCGTGACTGGGCGTGCCCCCATGGGCCAACGCGCGGGCATAGCCCGGCAACCGGATATGTCATCCGGCCCGAGGCAGCGCACGTGCGCCTGGCACAATGAATCAATCGACATTAGACGTTAGCGACTACGCACCCGAGCACGGGTTCACAATGGCAGTCGGTGAGCGTCCGCAACAGCGGTTGGAAAAATTCGGAACCGCAGCGGTGAGCGACACCGAACTACTAGCGATGATCCTACAGGGAAATGGCACCCGCACCGAACAAGCGGTGAATCTGGCCTCACGGTTGATCGCCGAAGCCGGTTCAATTGCGGGACTCATTTCATGGGTTCCATCCGACTATCGCAGATTGAAAGGGATCGGTCGGATCAAAGGACTGCAATTAGCAGCGATTGCCGAGATCGCCCGGCGAATGATGACCTCGCAAAGAGCACCCGCTCCGCTGCTAAACCGCTCTGACCTCATCGCTGCCCACTTCGCATCTACCGCGGCTGGACTTCAGGTCGAAAAATTCTGGGTACTCTGTCTCAACCGAAAGAATCGCCTAATCAAACAGGTTGAAGTCACCTCGGGTACGGCCACGTCGGCATTAGCTCATCCCCGCGAAGTTTATCGGGAGGCGATCCGGCAGGCGGCGACGGGAATCGTATGTGTTCACAATCACCCGTCTGGCGACCCCGCCCCTTCCTCGGCGGACATCCAACTCACCCGCATACTTCGTGAGGCGGCGCGAACCATCGAGATCGAGTTGCTCGACCATGTGGTTGTCGGCATCGCGGCGGCCGATCCAACCGGACTCGGCTACTACAGCTTCCGCACAGCGGGACTTCTCTAACGAGGGCGACATGCAAACATTTAAATCGTCCTCGTATGTTATCCCCGGTTACGTTTCTTCGACTGGTCGAATTCGATCCGACAATGTCCTTAACGCCTCGTCTTTCTTCTGAATCCCCAAGGTCAGGTACTTGAGGACTTGGGGCACCCACCCTGTTATCGAGCACTGATAGCTGATGTCGCGATGATTGAGTCGGTGTTCCATCTCACGAACGAACGCGGTTATCTCATCGACCAAGGTTTTAATCTCCGCAAAGGGAATGTCGGGCAGCGTATTGGTGCCGAGAACCGTGGCCATGTCGGAATGTGACAACTTCTTATGCCGCCAGTTCTGGATGCCCTTTGACCAAATTGTGACCAGTGTGTTCAATCGCGTTTGTAAGTCGCTGCGAAAAGGATCAGTTTCTGGTAAAGCGGCCATCGCGGCTAGGGAGCAATTCGCTTGCCCCATGGACTTCGGCGGGTCGAGAAATCTCGAAATCGAAAGCATCAGGTCATCGATCAGAAGATTTTCCAGGGTCGCCCAAAAATTGGCTCCCGTTCGATTGAGTACCGCGTAGTTCTTCGCGTCGGAGTACAACTCATCGAACATCTGCCATCGTACATTCAGCTCCAGCACGAGCTGGTTCATCGCCTCCAGCGTTGGATTGATAGCAGTCAAGAGAACGAGGCAGCCCAGGTTTTTAGACCCCGTTCGCCTTCCGCAGAAAAATGGCCCCATGCCAAAGCGTTCGCCACCACTTGTTGGAGTTCTTTTCCTCGGCCTTCAAGAATGGATCGAGGAATGTTTTCCTGGTCTGCTTCATTGATGGCATTTTCTAGGACCGTTACAGGGCGACGACGAATGTGAGCAGGTAGCCTCTTATCCAGGCCAAGCAAATCCTGCGTAGCCTCCAGTTCGGGCATCGGGGCCTGAGCAAAAACTCCTTCATGGAGGATTTGCTGCAAGTCCTCCCACGTAAGGAAATCGCGGTTGTTGCCGAGACTAATGGCGTGAGCGGCTTCTTGGGGCGTCATTTTAGTACGCTTTATCCGTGCACTGACACGCCAAGTAGCTCCCACCGGGGAATCGTGCCTTCGGCAAACTCAGTGCGACGGGAGGAAATCCAGAGGTTGAGCGTTTCTTCGGCACGTTGCTCGGCGTCGCCTTCAATAGTGGCGCACGCCGCAGGTTGGGGCGCATTGAAACGGCTGGGATCGTGACTCAACTCCTCAACCTTAGCCGTGCCATTCACGCTAACGATAACGATGCCACTGAATGCCCCCTTCTCGGCACGATCCCACGTCACCCGATAACGGGCTTCGACGTTAGCTCCTACAAGCACTCCAGGCAGACAAGCAACTTCGCCAGCAAAGGGGGGATTTTGCAGGTAGCGGATCAGGCCATCGACAAAGGGGTGACCAATACCGAAGAGTTCGGATCCTTTTTTGCGCGTCGCGAGGTTTCGATCAAAAGTCACATTGTCATAGCGCGCACCGACGTTGGGAAAGTTCTTGAGCGATTCTGGAGTGATAATCTGCCAAAATTCTCCGTTTGGCATGGCTCCGCCGCCGAGGCGAACGACGGCTTCGCGGCACCATTCGCCAAGTTGCTTCAAATGAAACTGACCCGAAATGCGCCGGTATTGCTCCAGATTGAAGCTGGTCAGGTCTTGTGAGAGGTCTTGCAGCGCTGCCCGTGCTTTCTGCGCGGTCAGCATCATCCGGTCGAGTTCACGGCTGGTGCGGGCATAGTCCCGGTCAATCAGGGCCTGCTTGAATAACTGCTGATAATTGGGCGTGGACCCTAGGAAGCCGAGGATGTCGCTGCGAAAGTCTTCCAACGGTTCGCCGGTTTCAGGGTCGGTCTTTCCGATGGCTTTGGCGATCTGCTCCAGTTTCTCCCAAAGCAGGGTGTAAATATTTTCCTCAACGGTGTCTTTGGCGACAAGGTTGTAAACCTGCGACACCTCCTTCTGGCCGAAGCGATGGATGCGACCGATACGCTGCTCGACAGCCATGGGGTTCCACGGAAGGTCGTAATTGAACAGCACGCGGGCAATCTGAAGGTTGATACCTTCACCACCAGCCGAAGTTGAAATAAGGATGCGTGCGCCGTTTTCTTCCCAAAATTGTTCCGCCGCCGCGATCTTGTCTTCCAGCGGGCCGCCTTTGATGGTGACAACTAGCTCGGGACCTACAATACGGCCAAGCTCAGCCTTTAGAAACTCTAACGTTTCCCGATACTGAGTGAAGATGACGAACCGCTCGGCCGGGTTCTCTTGGCGAAGTTTACCGATGATGGTTTCGAGTCGCTCGAATTTGCGATCCACTCCCTCGGGTACAATGCGCAGCAGCTCGCGGACTTTAGCCGTCTCGTTTGGAATTTCTGCATCGGCATAAATGCCTTCGTCGCCTTCCTCGTCGGAATCGAGTGACCAGTTGGTATCGTCATCAGCCTCGATTAGCTTCTTAAGCGTCCGCTCCCGAACCTGAGCAATGCAGGTGTCGGCCTGAGCATCGGTAGCGCGAGAGGTGGCCAACCCGTAGATTTCCTTGGCCAGTGCCCGCATTTCGTCTTGGAGACGCAATACGCTTTCCGCCAGATCAGGGGTCGGTGCGGTCTTTCGTCTCCTCTCTAGGTCAATTTGCTGGCGCACCAAAAGCACCAGCAAGCGGCGGCGGAGGGCCTGCCGGATGGCGCGCGGGCTCGACGACATCATCTTTTGAAACGCCACCATCACAAATCCGATGGCCCGTTGGTCACGAGAGGGACGGCCAACACCGCCGCTTGAGCCGACACCCGCAGCGCTGTAACCGTCTTTCAGGTAATTGGTGAGCTTTTCGTAGAAACGTTGCTCGCGGAGCGCGGGTTCAAAGCGCTCAGTTGTCACCTGTCGGCGCACAAAGAGCGGCAGCCCCTCGGCATCGGTGACTTCGCGCTTGGTGCGTCGAATGATAACGCGATTAAGCAACCCGCGATGATTCTCCAGTGCCTCTGGTGAGTCGAAGAGCTGGTCATCAAGCAGGTGGATGAGCGACCAGAACTGAAAGGCGTCGCCTTGATGCGGTGTAGCCGAAAGAAAAATCAAGTCTCGGGTGTGCCCGCGTAAGGCCTCGGCAAGCTTGTAGTTCTGCGTGGACTGAATCTTGGAACCGTAGCGCAGACGGGTAAGATGATGAGCTTCGTCGAAGACGATCATGTCCCATTTTGGCGCCGCGAGCAGGCGGTCAGTGCGTTGCGGGCGTTTGAGTGTGTCGATTGAAGCAATGACGCGATGATGGTTCTCCCAGGAAGTGGGCGCATAGTCTTGGAAATCGGTGCCCAGGATTTCAAACTCCAGGCGGAAGCAATCTCTCAACTCGCGTTGCCAGTTTTTGACGAGACCGGCAGGCGTAATAATGAGCACCCGACGGGCTTCCCCTCGGGTAATAAGTTCACGGATCGCCATGCCGGTCTCGATGGTCTTGCCGAGACCCACATCGTCAGCGACCAGCACCCTGCGGCGCTGCATCTTGACCAGATCGTGAGTGAGTAAGATTTGATGTGGCAACAGAGCCGTGCGGGCGTTGGACAACTCGCCGCCGGAATTGCCGAGCGCGAACTGCCAGGCTAATTGGCGAAGAAGGAAATCTCGCGGATCGTCATACTGGCCAGCGCGGAGGCGATCCCAGGGCGAGGCAGCTCGCTCCAGTCGGGAGACAGGCAAGGTTTCGAGACGGCGTCCGCCCTGACTATCGAAAACAACGTCGGCAACGAGGAGGCCCCCCGTCTGCTGTACCCGCAACACTTCGCCGACGCCGTTGACGTAGCGACCGGCAATGCGCACGCGGTCTCCGACGCGAAGGTCGAGCAAAGCGGTATCTACGTTGCTCACGACAAGTTCTCTCCGAAGTGATAACCGACCTGGCGCGGGGCAACCTCGCCGCGGGAGGCGGGATTGTGCCCAAAGATTCGCCATAGCGGCACTAAATCCTGGGGCGTGTGCCGGGCGCCTAAGCGATTTTCGCCGCCCAAGCTCAACTCGTGGGCAATGGGAATCTGAATGTCCGAAAGTTGACCAATCTCGACCGCAACACGCTTGAGACGGAGCTTGTAGTCCCCAAGTAGGGTCAGCTCCTTGGCGGTAGCCCTTTTATCGGTGCAGCCGAGCGTAACCAACAGTTCGTCGAGTCCCGTGACGCACAACTGGGTCCGCGGGGCGAACGGAAATGGGTCTTGCTCGATCTCGCGCAGGAAATCAAGGAATGCGATTTGCTCTGGTGCGGTAGGCACTGGGCCATCGTAGAGGCTGAGAGCTTGTCTCGGTAGGATGAGATAGCCGGACATAATTAGGGAATGCTTGCCGACGTACTGCCAAGCACACCGCTGAACATGTCCGTATAGAACGGCAATAGCCGATCACACGTCTTCGCCCAACGGTTAGGATCTTTGCTCTTAATGAATTCGAGAGCCGCTCGGATTTGCGGCCGGTGGGCGCGGAAGCGCTCGACCAAGATATCGAGCCGTTCTCCCGTTTCAGCATGCGCCAAAAGATAATGGAGAACGTCGATTAGATTGGGGCCCATTACTGTGAGGGAATTATCCTCCATCTGTCCAAATTCCAATTGGCTGAGGGTGTAATCAATGTTGTGCAGCTTCCTATGCAGGGCATCCAAACGCTCGGAGGGAGTAAGCACAGTGTAAGTCCGGCCGCCTTTAAGCCGACCTTTTCTAACCAACGGCGGATCGTAGTCGGTGAGATCGCTCAGCTCAAAAATTCCTTGGGTGAGTTTACGAATCGAATCGATAGACACCTCACGGATATTGCAGAGAGCCCTAAGCCACACCCGGCTCACAACATCTGTCTCTTCCAATTCACTGGGCAATGGATTGTCCTTCGTAATGAGTTGCTGAACCATCTCATCGATGTCTTCGAGGGCCCGTTTCATTGGAAGCACACTGCCTTCGCCGTCGATGACGGTGCCATAATTTTTGGAATATAGCTCAAGACACTTACCGATGAGAACCATGCGGACATCTGCAGGAGCCAGTGGATCTCTCCCGTAACGACCGCTTTCGATCACCTTAATTTCTTCAACAGCCCGTCTGCGAATGTCGTGCCGCATGCCCTGCCAAGTTCGCCTCCGTTGACTATCATCGGCCGGCCGTTTCCGGCAAATATGAATAAGATCATAGGAAATACCTTCGTTGTTTTGAAGATTGAGCGATGATTCTTTCTCGGCATGAACAGGGTATACCGCTTCGATCGCAAAACCCGCCAAGCAAACCGCATCGCATAAGTCCACCCACTGTTGATTACCCGAATGATGGTAAGTGAAAACCATCAAGCCGTCATCCTTCAGTTTGGTGCTGGCGCGATCAAAAACGGTTTTCAAACCAAGTCGAAAATCGTCATTCGACAATCCCCTGCTCTTGTTTTCGACAATCTCGGTAATTTTAGGCGTATACTCAGGAAGGAATGAAGGATAACAATCTTTCAAAACCAGCCGAAGCCAGACGTAAAAGAAATCGTAGAGTTCGCTGTAGTTAACGTTTCCCGCGTAAGGCGGATCAGTGATGACTGCATCAACTAGGCCTTCGATCTGCGGAATGATCTGGCGAGAGTCGCCATTGAGTATCGTTTCACGACCAGTAGGAATAATCTCAGACGAAAATATTAGGCTGTCTTTTTCTCCCAACCGATCAATGTCACGGTCGTAAACATGTGCGCGAAAGGCCAACCCTTCACGCACTCGACCGAGCATGTTGTGGAATGAACCACGAATTTCGGCCGGTCCCCAGACGCAGTTTTCGGCGGGGTCGATCTTCGGAGCGTAGTCGTGACGATCAAAACTACCTTGTATCGTGTTGCGATCATTGAAATATCGACAGAAGAGGTTATTCCTTTCGATTGCTCCAGAAAACGCTAAAAGCAGGAGTTCACGGCAGGGATTATCCTCTTCGCTTTTTATTGCTTCTAGCAGTGTCGAGAGTGCAAGTAGCTGCCTCTCGTTGAACATGTGATGCCAACTGCGATAATGATGTGCATGAAGGCCAGACTTGGTTTTGTCACCAGCCGGTATTTCGCTTCTCGGATAGAGAAGATTACCCGAGTGTTCTTGCCACAAGGTTTCGATGGCCTGAAATGCGGCTAACTGTTTGGGAGAGATTTTCTGGAAATATTTCCCTTTGTTTTTCCAAACTAGATTGTCGGTTTTAACGCAGAGCACATCTTGATGACGGTCCCTTGGGGCCCCAAAAAGTTCTTCGGTCTCGTCGTCGAATTCCTCCCGAGGGTCAGCAGCCGACCAGTAGGCTTGCGAAGCGTATGCATGCAGAGGGAAACGTTTGTCTTCGGGAAGGCCACGAAGAGACTTGATGTTGTCGTCGCGTTGGCCGCAATGCGGGCAGATAAATTCTCCGTCGTCGGGAACATTTCCCTTTTGAGGATCGAACTCATGACCAAGCGGAGAGGTTACGAGCTGCCCGGAAGATAATTCGCCGCGCCACTGAAAAACCTCATCGGTTTTGGGGGAGTAAAGAACCGAAAGCGGCACTTTTTTTCGCTTCGCCTTTAGGCTGCCCAGTCGCGGCTTCACTACTTCGTAGCAATGAGGGCAACAAACATGAGCAGTCGGGACGTGACCTGATCGGACCGGAGATTGACCACCTTTGGCGTCACCTTGAGTAACAAAGAGGCCGCCGTCCGGGTGAGCATACGTCCAACGAGCAGTGCTGCGGCTGAGACCGGCCGAGTAAGTACTGGCGTGAATCATCAATAAGGGATCCGCGACCAGCGCGGCGGGCTCCAGCTCCCAATCGAAAGTCTTCTGGCAACGCGGGCAGGTACAATCAGCTTGGTAACGAATTGACGGAGATTTGTCGGCAACAATATAGTCGGTGAATAAAGGAACCTGTTTTCGGCATGTGGGGCTCGTGCAAATCGCCGACTTCACCCAATAGGTGTGGATGGCGTGAGCAAATGGTTTGAATTGCGGTGCCAAAGGGCCCTTAAGGTGGAAAGGGGCGTCATTCTCATACAGCTCTGTCAGCGTTTTGGAGAGAGGCTTGCCAGACCAAGCTACTGACCGCTCTTCAAGCCGAGTTACCGCGGCGTCAAGAGCCAGAACGTCAGCGGGCGCCAGTGCCATCTTTACGACAAACCAGGGCACTGGGTTCAACTCAATGCCGATGGGACGAATCCCCATCCTCGCCGCTTCAACGATGGTAGTGCCACCGCCCATAAACGTGTCGAGAATGACCTTATCTTTGGTGTCAGGGTCTTCAGTGTGGTCCTTGTAGAATTCCGCCATTATGTCTGTCCCCGCCGGTTTGAGCGCGCCGAGAATAATTGCCCGGAAGACGCACGACGCACGCGGCGCGAAAGACTTGTGCATCTGATAAATCGGCTTGAACCCATTTCGTTCAGGCACAACCAGCCGATTGATTTCGACGATGGGGAAGGATTCCTCGATGGCCCGTTTTTGCATAATCACTGGTCGCGTTTACGGGATGACCACATCCGCAGGTTTGTAGACAATAAAACCCTGCGCCGCATCGAAGCCATGGTCTGCGGTCGCGATCTCGGTGATTCCCAGGCGACGCGCGACAGCGAGATTGAGAGAATCGTTGGTGAGGAGACCGAACTGCCGTTGAAACTCCAGGGCGATGTGAAAATCGTCGGGCCGGAGTGATTCGATGTTAAGACCTCCACCAAGAAGATCGCGAACCTCCTCGGGATAACGGCTGAGCTGGCGCAATAGCGCGGGTTTCTCTGCGAGCGCGCGGGCCGGATTGGAACCGACCAAGCCGATGGACTGCGCCTCCTGGATCATGCGCCGGTGACTGAATTCGGCGATCACAGAAGTAGTAATCCATCCCTCGATCGCGCCCGTATCACAGCGGGTGAGAAAACTGCGACACTGCGGTGAAGCCCCGCGGCGTGCATAGATAAGGATATTGGCATCGACGAAAACACGGGTGCCGTTGCGGATGTCGTCGAGTTTCATTGATCGTAGAAATCCGCCTCCATGCTCTCGCGGAATTGCTCCTCGGAAATCTTGAACGGCTCCCGCTCCAGAAGCCGAGCGAGGCCGGACTTCTGTTGGCGACGGAGATAGACCGTAACGGCGTCCTGGATGACTTCGCCGACTGGCCTACGCTCGCGCGTCGCCGCCAGCTTTAGCTTTTGGTAGATGTCTTCTTCGATCTGAGTGCCTACTTTGATTTTGCTCATGGCGATAGTTTAGTTGCGGTGAAGGAGGACCCACGGGACCAGCACTTCCATTAGGGAGAATCCTCCGTGTTGATAGAGATGCTTGGAGCTAGTGCCTTTGGGGCGAGTCTTAAGACGGCCGCGCAGCATCGCAAGACGCTGGGCCGGAAAACGCTGAAGGTCGGGATGGGGGGCCGGATAAGGAGCCTGTTCCTCGAAAACTCGGTGACGTTGCTGGCGAAGCTGCTCTGCCGCGGCGGATTCGCGGGCACTTTCGGCTGTGCCGCCAAAAAATATGTAGCCGTGATCACTGGTGATGACAATGGGCATGCCGGGAGGGATAGCCTGCACGGTGTATTTCCAGAGGGTGGCGACATGGTCGCAAAACTGCGGGAAAAGCTGTGTGTCAAAGCGGGCTTCGTCGTTCTTGAACAGACGATCCGGCCAGGTGGACCAGAGGAGCAGCGATTTCCCCGTTGGTAGTGCGACGCGAGGGTTGAGACTGTCGAGATACTCGGCATGGACCCCGCGCACTTTAAGCGCTTTGACGGACGGCAACTGGCTGGGGCCCAGGCCATGGGCGGCATCCGGGCCCACCACCCGCTGCGAAACAAAGTCGATGGTCTCAGTAGGCAGCGACGTGGCTATCGCGCGGGCTTCATCGACCTGGAACCCGGTTTGGCCGGCTAGCGCCAACAGAAGGGGTAGTTCGCGGAGCGAGAGACCGTCAAAAACTACTACAGCGCGAGGCGACGCCTGGGCGGAGGTGGGATGAACATCCAGGCCAAGAAACGAGCGCGGCGTTGGTGCCCGGGTTGTCTCGACGACCAGTTCGTCCCAAACTCGGGCAGCCCCAAGCGAGATGAGTTCCTCGGCCTGCGTCACGGCGGCTTCACCAGTGCGCAAATATTCCTCCCGCGGCACCGCCGCAAAACGGGCCGACGACCAGACGGTGTGAAGCAGCCAATTGGCAATCGCAGGAATGCGAGAGCCACTGGCAATCAACACGTCGGAAGGTAGGTCAAGCGAGTGCACGAGAATTAAGCACCGAGAGTGAGGGTGACTTTTGCCGATCCGGGAGAAAAGTCCGGCAACCGCTCCATCATGTCCTCAACGGCGGCCTTGGTGAACGAGCCTGGAAATTCCAAGGTAACTTCACCATTGAAGGTTCCGGAGCCGGTGAGTGAACCACGCAGGAAGGTCGGCAACGTGGACATCTCGACGGTACGGGACTCAAAAGTCATGCCGATCCGCACACGCAAGACTGGACTACCCTCGGCCTGATCGAGGCGGGCTGCGACCTCCTGCCGGAGCTGCTGCCGGGACTCACAGAAGCCGGTGGAGAGCTGTTGCTCCGTGGGGCCAAGAGGCAGCGGATCCATACCACCTACGCCACCAGTCACCCCAGATGGGGAGGGGGTGGGCAGTGATCCGCCAGGTGGTTGAGGGCGGGGTGACGGAGCCGACGCAAGGCGCGCCGAGGGCGCAGCCAACGCCGCATCCATCAGTTCAGAAGCGCTCAGCGTGGGCGACTCTCCCGCGTGTTGCATGCCTGATGGATGGGCGAGGTTGAATACGCCATCCACGACCAGACTCTCAATGGCGCGATGAAACTCGTTGGTGTAAACGATGACGGGGTAGCTGAGTGTGTTACGATATTGCGCTTCGATAGCCGAGACCTTGAGCCCCAACAAATCGGCAGCGCGGCTCTGCATATGCTCGGCGAGGTAAGCGCTCGGGAAAAGATTGCGCGATAGGTGCAGGAGAGTGGCCTCCTTGGTGAGTGGTTGAACCGGCTCCAAGGTATATTCCCCTTCGGACGCGGTAGTGCCGGTGCTGTGAATCTGCACATAGGCATAGTTTATTTTTTTGATCGCATCCGTGACGGCGGACTTCTGGTCGGTAGCGATTTTGGTGAACTCCCGAACTTTTTCGGAATCGCCACCCGTGGCTGTAGCGAGCGCTTCGGCCGCGATGGCTTTCCTCGCCCAAGCAAGAATGTCCTTATTGGCACGAAGGTTCTCCTTATCTGCCCTCGGTTCGAGGAGGACAATGGTGTTTCGCCGCTTCAGCCCAAAATAGAGGGCGTAACGTTCTTCGGATGACAGGCGGCGCGGCGAGATGACAAACCGAAGGCCCTCGATTTGGAGGGAATCAACCCGGCCGCGTGCAAGTTCTACCTCGTTCAAAACGACGGCCTCGGAGTCCCGGAACACTTCCGTCCGCCACCATTGGCTGATGCGTTCCCAGGCATCGTTATCCTGCACAGACAAGCTACGCAGCTCGACCTTGGCATGGGCGTTTTCCTTGGTGTCGAAAAAGAGCTGCTGGTCGTGACGGTGAAAGTAGGAGGCGAACTTGATGAAGCCGTCGAGGGTATGCTTGAACTGATTGTAGTCGGCTGCCGGATCAATGGTCTGGCGGGACAGTTCGTCTTCAGAAATGCCGGGATTCCTGGAGGGCGCGAGACTGGCCATCAGGGTCGCGGAGGCGATGCGATCCGCCAGTGGAAACTTGGTGAGGTCGCGAAGATTGGACTCAGCGCAGGAGATAAGGTTTTGCGATGGTTCCAAATCGGCGAGCCAGGTGCGAATCTCGACATCGGCTAGCGAGACATCGGCCAACGTAAGCAGATTCGTCTGCGTGCCGCGCAATCGGACGAGAGCAGCAAGGAAACCGAGAGCGCCGCGTGTGCCCTGGAACCCGCCTCTTTGCGGAATGCGCTGCAAGACAATGTCCAGTAGTTCGGGCGAGAACGGATAGTGTTCACGCAGACGCTCGGCGTAGTCTTGGTTGGCCGGAATGCCAAAGCGCTGCCAGCCGTTGACATAGCTTTTGACGATATTGTCGATCTCGGGATTCTGGGCCTGCGGGGACTTCTCAAAGAGTCGGTGGTAAATGATGCGAAGACGGTCGCGGGAGTCGGTGAATCGAATTTCGGCTGGCTTGACGCGCTTGAGAGTCAGCCCGGGCTCAATGCTCCCATCATAAATGGACGCAAGTAGCACGACATTGGAATCAGAGCGCATCGACTCCTCGGAGACCATTTGCAGAAAGTTGATGTTATCCTGTCGGCGGTTGTCGTCTGAGATGGCGCGGATGCCGCTCTCGAGTTCGTCGAAGAGGAGGACGAGCTTCCGGCCAGATAGCGCGGCACGAAATTCAGGGAGGCTTGGCGGACGCTGTCCGGTAAAGGTCGCGCCTATCTTGTCGCCGATGACCTGCCAGAGAGTCTCGATGGGGAAGTCCGTGAACTTACGAAGAATAAGAACAACGTTGGCCGGGATCGACAGTTCGAGGTCATGCTCAGCCAGCCAAGCAGCCATCTCAGAGCGGTGTTCAACCAAGTGGTAAGCCAAGGTGATAAGATGGCTCTTGCCCTGGCCCTTAGGCCCCTCGAACAGGATGGTGCCTACCTCGTCATCAGTGGCGTTAAGGCGGGTATGGAGGGTCTTGATGAGCCGGCGTATGTCGGCAGAGACGAAGGTGGCGCGCGCAAAGTCGAGGGGCTTGGCTTCAAGAGACTTTTTCTTTGGATCGTTGATGCGGTCGGGGTCAATAACACCCTGTATGCGGCCAGAAAGAACGTCGGCGCGGGGCGAGAGGATGTGCGAGAGCATACGGCGATTGATAATCATATTTCTTCCTGTTGCAAGAAAAAAAGAAGCTTGCAGAAATAATTTGTTTCGCTACGGTTGGCGGTAATGAGCGCCTCGCAAAATCAAATCACCCGCGGCGACCGGCAGAGAGCGCTCATCTGTTTTCCAAGATGTATCTATCCACATTGACCATCAAAAATTTCCGGTGTGTTGATGCTGGCGCCAGCCGGATGGAAATTACGTTTACCAAGGGCCTCACCGCTCTCGTCGGTGCGAACGATGCAGGGAAGACCGCCGTTATCGATGCCCTCCGATTTGCACTTGGCACGTCAGATCAGGATCGGCAGCGCCTTCAAGATTCCGATTTTCATGCTGGCGCAGCGGAAATCACCATTGTTTGTAAATTCGAGGCTTTGGACGCCAAAGACCTCAGAACATTCGCGGAATACCTCACCTATGGCGCGAAACCTGGTGACAAACCAATACTGTATCTAAACTGGCTGGCCGAAAATACCGGAGAATCTCGTAGGGGCCGACCCTTCCATCGAATTGAAGTCCGGTCTGGAAAGGACGCAGCTGGCCCTGTTATTTCGGCGGAGGCCCGTCTGCTGCTCCAAGCCACGTACCTCCGCCCGCTTCGCGACGCGGAAGAAGCGCTAACCGCAGGGCGCGGATCGCGCTTAGCCCAAGTGCTTCGTCAGTCCGCATTGGTCAAAACCGGTTCCGATAGCCACGATGCCGCAACCCCGCTCAAGAATCAGCAGCTCAGCATTCTCGGGATCGCAAAACTGGTGAGCGAATTACTCGCACAACAAAAAGGGGTCGCTGACACACGCGGGAAAATCGACGAAACTTTGAAGGAATTGGCCTTGCATGGCGATAAGTTGACCAGCGCCATTCGAGTCAGCGGCGCGACGGCCTCGGATGACAGCCGACTGCGTGAGTTGCTGGAGAAACTCGATCTTCGGCTGGAGAGTGAGGGCAAGATGGGGCTCGGCTCCGACAACCTGTTGTTCATGGCCTGCGAGCTTCTGCTGCTCGGTCAGGAAGAAGTTGGAAACAAGCTCCTCCTGATCGAAGAGCCAGAAGCCCACCTCCATGCTCAACGCCAGTTGCAGGTCATGAAGTCGCTTCAAGCGCAAGCCAAGGAGGAGGGCATCCAGGTCATCGTCACCACGCACAGCCCTAATCTCGCCTCCGCCATCGAACTGGAAAACTTGGTCATCGTTCGCAACCGCCGAGCCTTCTCGCTTGCCGCCGCCGAGACCGAGTTGGACAACTCTGACCGCCGCTTTCTCGAACGATTCCTCGATGCCACCAAGGCCAACCTGTTTTTCGCGTATGGGGTCATGATCGTGGAAGGCGACGCCGAGAACATCCTCGTTCCTACCTTGGCCAAGCTCATCGGGCGCGATTTGAGCGAACGTGGCGTCTCGATTGTCAACGTCGGCGGCGTTGGCCTCGGCCGGTATGCCCGAATCTTCAAACGGAGGCACCCGGAGAAGCATGGCGAACTGGGGATTCGCGTGGCCTGCATCACAGACATGGATGTCATGCCCGACCTGGCTCCCACCCGTATTGGCAAGGTCGAACCCGGCCAACCGTGGCCCGAGCTAGGCAAACGACGCTGGCGAGCAAAAAGCGACATCGGCGATGCGAGCGCACTCGCCGCTCACCGGGCAGCGAAAAACGCCAAGTTCGACGGCCAAGCCGTGAAGACCTTTGTTTCTGACGAATGGACCTTCGAATACGATCTGACGCTCGGTCCGGAAGGCGCCGACGGCAAATTTCCGTGCGGGCTCGCTGAGGACGTGTTTGTGGCGGCCTACCTCGCCGCAAACGATGATGGGATCAATTCCGGCAAAATCACGCTCGCCGATTCAGAGAAACTTGCAGTGGAACAGTATGCCGCCCTGAAGGCCGGCCTCGCCGCCCCCGAGGGTGGCTCTCCGGAGGAAGCGTTGGCTGCGTCTGTCTATGCAGAATTCGTCGGGGGCGTGTCAAAGCCAATAGCTGCCCAATACCTCGCTTACCGGCTTCAGGAGAAACACGCTGCGGGGAACCTAACGGCGGCTCAACTGCGGGCCAGCCTGCCGCACTACCTCATAGCCGCAATTGATTACGTCACAGGCGCGGATTTGGAACAGCCCGCTGGCGCTGCCCCGTGAGTAATATTGAAAAATTCGAGATGCCGTCGGTCACCGATGACGAAATACGGTGGGTCAGCGGCCAGTTGGGAATGAAAACGGATGCCTTTTTTGGGGCCGATGGGGCGGACATGCGAGCTACGGTTTTGAAATCGATGGAATGCACCGACGTGGCCGCCTGCCCTGGGAGTGGTAAGACGACCTTGCTTGTCGGGAAGCTAGCAATTCTCGCGGCAAAATGGCCTTATCGCACCCGCGGTCTTTGCGTCCTTTCACACACCAATGTCGCCCGCATCGAGATTGAGAAGCGACTGGGCCACACCGCCGCCGGACGGCGCCTGCTCAGTCATCCTCACTTCATCGGCACGATTCACGGCTTCGTAAACGAGTTCCTCGCGATTCCGTGGCTACATTCCCTTGGTTACCTAGTGCGGATGATCGACACCGATTCGTGTCTTGAACGCCGCTGGCGCTCTCTCAGTGCCGACGCACAATACGCGTTAAAAAAGGGCGGCCACACTCCCTCAATTCTCGTTGCTCGTGCCCCGAATTTCAACGTCGGCGAAATCAAATGGGCAGGCGGCAAGCTGGGGATCGACACGCCGCTCTATCAAGGTCTTTGCGAGGCGTGCAAGAAGTCGGCCCAAGACGGCTTCTTCTGCTACGACGAAATGTTCATGTGGGCGCACGACCTCATCGACAAGGTGCCCGGAGTAATCGAAACAATGCGCGGCCGCTTCCCGATGCTCCTTCTCGACGAGGCTCAAGATACCAAGGATGAACAGGCTCGCATTATCCACCGCATTTTCACTGAAGGCGCAACACCAGTGACACGCCAGCGGTTCGGGGACGGCAACCAAGCCATCTTCGATTCCACCGAAAACGAAGCGACCGGGAATCCTGATTTGATGTTTCCACTCGCGGCGATCCAACGCGATTTGCCTACGAGCCACCGCTTTGGCCAGATCATCGCCAATCTCGCTGACCCGCTCGGTATCCAACCCTATATCCTTCAGGGAAAGGGGCCGAAGAAGTCGCTCTCCTCCGGCGTAGCCGAGGCCCAACACACCATCTATCTTTTCGACAGTCCGGACGGCGCCGCACGTGTCTTACCGGCGTTCGGCAAACTGCTGCTCGACACTTTTTCGGCCATCGAACTCCGCGCCGGTCTTTTCAAGGCTGTCGGCCAGGTGCACCAGAACAAGGGGGACGACCATTTCCCCGGGCACCTCGGCCACTATTGGCGTGACTACGATCCGGCCTTGTCGCGGGCTGAGCCTAAGCCACAGACTTTCGTTCAATACGTTTTCGCCGGCGTCGGCAAAGCAGCGACGCAGGGCGAATCACACCAAGCCGTGGAAAAAATAGCCGAAGGCGTGCTACGATTCGCGGCCCTCGCCAAGGGCGGCCACATACTCGGCGATGCGCGCGAACGTCAACGGCACCGCCAGATCCTGCGGTTGCTCAAGTTACACACAGGCGAGTTGGAAAAATACCAGGAATTCATCGTCCTATTCGGTGTGGAGCGACAGCGGCTCACCAAGGAGCTTTGGAACACTACATGGCGTGCCCACGTGAAAAAAATTGCCGAGACCATAGGCGACGGACCGCTGACTGACGCGCAGGCTCAGACCTTCCTCGAATGGAAAGACGGGCTCGCCGATGGCGCGGCGAATGGACAACCCTCCCGCCGGGAAAACTTCCAGTGCTTTGCCCAGGACAAAAAAGAGGTCACAGTCTACTTCGGTTCGATCCACTCCGCGAAAGGCGAAACGCACACGGCCACGCTCGTTTTGGAGACTTTTTGGTATTCGCACAATATGTCATCGATTAAGGACTGGTTGCTAGGCAAACGCAGCGGTGGCGCTGGGGCGAAGGATACCGAGGTTTCTCGCCTCAAACTTCACTACGTTGCGATGACGCGGCCGAGCCATCTCCTCTGCTTGGCGCTGCCCAAATCCGCGCTATTCGCCAAGGCGAAGGATGGGGGCAAAGGCATTGTGGATGCATTGAAACTGCGAGGATGGGCAATTCATGAACTCTAACTTCGTCTCACCAATCACCGCACTTCATGCCTCATTGGGTCGCCATCGGCCTCGGCACGCCGCCTTTGGCAACCGAGGCATCACGAGGTGAGAACCGCAGTGCTTGATACCCTCTAGAAGAGTGCGCAGCGTAATTCATATGCGACTCGTCATCTCTCCTTGGCGAACTGAATTTAACAAGGTGGTGTCTTCGGCAAAGAAAGAACTACGTATCGTAGCTCCATTCTATACCGAGGGTGTGATTGCCAACATTTTGCAACGATCAGCGAAAGGGGTCCGCAAATATTTCATCTTGGCATTGTCACAGCAAGGGGTGGGAGCCCAGAGCCAATCTATCGCGGCGCTAGAGAGGATTGAAAATGATAAATCGGCCCAAGTTCGGCTTATCAGGAATCTACACGCCAAGTTCATTATTGCTGACCACAAGACGGCGGTTGTCACGTCATCAAATCTTACGAACTCAGGATTGGAATCGAATGTCGAGATGGGCCTGCACGTTGATGACACCGAGATAGCCGGAGGGCTAATCCGTCACTTCGATGAACTGTGGCAGCATGGGAAAACAATCACAAAAGCAGAACTCGCAGAATGCGCTCACTTGCCCAAGCAGTTTAGAGGAGGGAGACGCCACGGAAAAACTTTTGGCGGTCGCGTAAAACTTGGCACCCCGCAAGAGCATCCACCCGCGCCGGATACGCCAGCTCCCGGTTGGATTTTGATTCACAAACTCAACGGCTACGGGGGACCAGGCGAGGACGAGAGCCCGAAGGAAGAATTGGCCCGCTATTACCGTCCTGGGAGGCTCTGGCATTGGAAGCTCGGTTGGCCGATCAAAGAAGATAAAAGCCCGCGTAAACTTCTACTTGCCTGGAAACACTTTATATTTGGTGAGGCGACAGTCAGCATCACACAGAAAATCGCTCCTGACAAGCGGCCTGAATTCAATTTCGCCTTTGTTTTATTGAAATACAAAGCTCTCCCAAAGCTCATTCCTTTTAGTCGGTTGCAGCTCGGCAGAAAAGAGCACAGTCATCGCTCCTTGATTAGATTGGATGAGAAGATTCTAACCGCCTTCAAAAAGCAGAAAAGAATGAAGCCAACCCGCTGAGGCATGGATAAAAAATCACTGACCAGCCTTTTTGCCGAATCCCTTTTCCGTATCCCTGACTACCAGCGCGGATACGCTTGGGAAACTGAGCATATAGATGACTTTATCCAAGACATTGACGCTCTCGTTGAGGACAAACTGACAGTAAAAAGCCATTACACCGGCACAATTGTGGTCTACTGCGGCAATGACGCAAAGATTATGGACTATGGCACGAAGCGATTGAAAGTGGTGGACGTGGTGGATGGGCAGCAGCGATTGACCACTTCATGTCTCTATCTGTCGGTGGTCTTCCGCTCCTTAGTGAGCAAAGGCGAATCAGCCTTCGAGCGCGAAATTCCCGATTTTCTGTATTCCGGCGCAATCTGCAAGCTGACCCCCAATAACGATACAGCAGGCGTCTTCTTCGATTTGTTGAGAATGGGCCGGGCCAACACCGCAGCACAATCACCGCATGAAGCACGCCTCGTCGCAGCCTCAAGTCGGTTTCAACACCACATCGATACGCAACTAGCGAAGCGGGGTACTGACGGGGTGGCATACTTAAAAGAACTTTATCACGCGGTCACCCAGAAGCTCCTATTCACTTTCTACACGATTGAGGAGGAGTGTGAAATTGGCATGACTTTCGAGCTGATGAATTCGCGTGGCAAGGACTTGTCCGTGCTGGAATTGCTCAAGAATTACCTGATGCACTGGGTATCACGGAACACAAGTGCTTCAGAACGCAATACTCTGACCGCTCTCATCAACAAGGGCTGGAAAGATACCTACACGAATCTTGGTTCTTGCGATGGTGACGAGGATCAATGCCTTCGAATTGCGTGGACGCTTTATTGCAACCATTCCCCTAAAAACTGGCACGGATACAATGGATTCAAGGGGGACGAATACATTCCATTGCGGAATTTCACGGCCACGCGCACTAAGGTTGATACCAAGAGTTTCATCAGCAAATTTGTCGATGGGCTAGCGGAAGTTTCCAGGTACTATTCCATCGTTACATCTCCGACCGCGACCAACACAACATCGTCGGAGGAATTGCTGTGGCTCACCAAAATTCACCACACGGGGAATATCGCCAATTTCCTTCCATTAATGGTCGCCGCTAGGAGGAGCTTGGATAGCCGGATGATCGTACAATCTGAATACATTGCCTTGCTGAAAGCCTTGGAGTGTTTCGCCTATCGGGTGTTTCTGTATGATGGGCGACGAAGCAACGCGGGGAAATCGAGTTTCCATCGATGGGCATCCGAAGTTTTTACCCAATCCCAAACGTTGTCCCACGTGACAGCATGGGTGCATGACCTGACCCGCCACTACGCGACCGAGGAGTCATTCAATGGAGAGAACGCTGCGCCCAGCAACTGGTATGGCAGCCGGCACCTCTTGAAATACACCTTGTTTGAATATGAACTTCACCTTCTGGCCGAAGATGGAAAAGGTAAGGCGCCACATCTGAAATGGGAGCAATTGAGTGATTCTACAATCGAGCACATCCTCCCTCAGACACCCGTCGATAAATCGCATTGGCTTGCCGTTTGGGGCCAAGAGGAAATCAAGGTGTGCTTGCATGATATCGCCAATCTCGTGCTGACGCAGAACAACTCCAATTATTTAAATTTCGAGTTTTCCAGAAAGAAGGGGCTCCCCGGCCAAAGTCCAAGCTACAGTAACTCCGACATTCGGCAGGAGCGCAAAATCTCCGGATATTCCGACTGGACACCGAAAGAATTCAGCGACCGCAGGAAGAACTTAGTCGAATGGATCAACGAACACTGGAAAACAGAGAAAGGTCATGGAGTCCCGCCGTTGGAAGTTAATGACGAAGCGGATGAGGATGGAGTCGTAAAGGCGGGCCGCAAAGCGCCGGAAGAACCCGCCTCGCCGAGTCGAAGTGATTCATCGTAACCTTCGTTGAAGAAGCCATGGCGAATCCTCAACTCACCAAGCAACAGCGCGAAGAGCTATTTGCGCCGCTCTTCAAGCAAACGAAAAAAGAGCTTGATCGACTATCAGGTGGAGACGGCGACGTGCTGTTCGCGCTGCGAAGGAAGCTAGCGAAAGATTTGGGTTACCTAGAACGAGGCGAGCCTATGATGCGCGTAAAACTGAAAGCCCAAAAGCGGAAAGAGCAGTCTGGCCTTTGTGCTGTTTGCGGAAAGACACTGCCTGAAAAAGGTGCGGAACTTGACCGCTTCGTGGCGAAGCTCGGATACACCCTAAAAAATACAAGGCTCGTGCATCACGAGTGCCATATTGAGGATCAGAAGAAGAAAAAATACGCCTAGTCCTGATCTGCTTAGAAGGGGCGCAGGGATGGGGTGGACGGGGCTTGATAGGTGTCGCCGGAGCTTCGCGCGCCGTTCCCTGCGGCGCTTTGCCACGGCGCGCGCGGCTCCGAACGCCGCCGCACCTATCTGGGGTGCGAGTCCGGCCCCAGCCCCCGTTTAGCCGGCAGCTCGCGCGGCGGTGTGAATGCGAGGACGGCCCGCGCGTTCATCGCGCCGGATGCCGTGCCGCTTGCAGAAGCGCCGGAAGTCGAGGGAACTGATTTGCAGACCGAGTTGGAGGAGATGGGCGCGCAGGTCGCGCGTGCGATAGGCTTCGCGGGGGTGCCGCATCATGTAAACCAAGGCGTGCAGCTTCCACCAATCGGCGTAGCCAAAAGCCGTGCGCAGACGGCCTTTCTCCAGGCTGGTCAGCAGGGCGACGGCCCGACCGAGTTCCGTGAACAACCGGGTGTCGCCGGAACGGATCGCGGTGTCCAGCAAATCGGCACTGGTGCGGAGCAGTTTCGGGGATGCTTTCGCCGACTCGCCGGCCTTGCGCCAGTCGCGGACGAGCAGGAAGACATCAAGCCGAAGGGTGCGCGCTTCATAGCGCCGCACGAGCGATTCCACTTCATCCCAAGTCAGCCCGCCGAAGGGACGCGTCGCTTGCGCGGGCAATTCCGCCTGCATCCGGCGCTTTTCCTCCCGCCACGAGCCTAATTCCCCGGCCATTTCGGCGAACGCATCGGCCATTTCCTCGCCGCCGAGGTCGCCATTTTCCACGAGGCCGAGGAAGTTCGCCCGGACCTTGGCGTCCCGCGTGAAGTCCTCCACCAGCCATTCCCTCAGATCGGGAAAGCGGCGGCAAATGTCCGCCAAGAGCCGAAGGAAAGCGCGGCTCCCGCGCTCCGGGGCGCGGGCGGCCGGCGTTGCGATGGCGACCTTCATGGCTTATGGGAACACGTTGGCGCGGAAAAGTTCGCAACTATGCGCACGCCAGGCGCAGATTCGAACCACGGGCGGAGCCTTTCATAGAGCGCCCGGAGGTCGCGGCGGTAGGCTTCGCCTTGCTCCTCGCCTGCCTTGCCCGCCCGGCGCTTGAGCGCGCGGAAGAGCTTACTGGCAAGGATGATATGGGCCGGCAGTTTGTGTGATAAAGGATGCTTGGACGGCGTTTTGGGCTCCATTGCGATCCCGAGCCGGGCATACGCTTGGCGCAGGCTCATGCCCTGCAAGAAAGCGATGTCGGCAACGCGCTGCGCGAGCTGCATGTAACGCTGCGCTGTCCGCGCCGTGCCGCGAAAGTTCGCTTCGAGCCACAGAAGCCAAGCACCCCGCTCCATGCAGTGACACACACGCCTCTTTTCCGCGATCAGGAGCTGGCCCGCGTGCCAGGCGGCAGCGAGCGCGCCGTGCAAGGCTTGGCGCGAGGCAATGGAGCACCTCTTGGCCTCTTCGTGGAGGCGGTTGATCTCCGCCGCTACCGTGGTTGCCGGGGCCGGGTTCATGGCGCAAATCCCGTGGTTTCGCGGAAGCTCTCCGCGAGTTGATGCACTGCCTGCCGGGACCGGCCGCCCGCGTGGCCGATTTCCTCCAGTGTGGTTTCGCCGATCAAATCGGGCCGGATGCAGTAGAGTGCCACGGTCGCGCGCACGCCGCGCTCTTCGAGCGACGCGCCTTCCGCCATCCAGATCAGGAGCCGGCTGACTACTTCCAAGGTGAGGAAGCGAGCTTCCTGCCTGGCATCGACTGGCTCCGCAAAGAATAAATTATTGTTGGTTTTCATAGTATGGGTTTTTGGTTCGAGCCCACTCTATGCCCCCGGTGAGATTCGTAATAGATACAGCGTGGCTACGGCGCGCTGATCCCATTTGCGTGATGCTGCCTTACGATGCGACACAGTGCATGTCGTTTCACTTTCGAAAACAAAAACGCCGCGCTGGCGATGAGCCAAGGCGGCGTTGTGGCGGCGGCAGCGAAAATGTCATCCGCGCGCCTGTACCTTGAGTTTGGTGCGGATGTGAATTGAGACCTCGACGGGATCGAAATAGACGAAGTGACCAACGCGGTGATGCGGGATGCGCCGGAGCTTTGTCCAGTCCCGCAGCGTGCGGATGGAAGGTTCATTGTCTTTCGGAAAAATCCCGCTGAGACGCAGGCCGATGATGTCCGTGAGCTGGCTTTGACCAGGCGAGGGAGTTGATAGTGTTTCCATGCCCTACATCGGCGGTCAAGTTGGCTCGCAATATCCGCAATGCGCGTTGCCCTTTTCCTAAGCGGGCACTTACGCTGTGTCTGTGCCGGCTCCTTCCATCAAAATCGCCGTTCTCGGCTGGGGCTCGCTGCTTTGGGACGACCGACCGGAATTTAAGTGCTTCAATGGCCGACTTAGCGCTTGGAAAGAAGACGGCCCAACACTTCGCCTCGAATTCGCCCGGGTGTCCAAATCACGCGGCAATGCGCTAACGCTCATCCTTGTGGACGAACCTGCCGGACTGCCATGCACCGTGTCTCATGCGCTGATCGACCGAAAGCTTTTGGAGGACGCTGTGTGCGACGTGCGTTGCCGGGAGGGCGCGAATCTCGCCGACATTGGCTACTGCGTCGTGGGCACCCCGAGTGACTTTCGCGGGCGTGACCGGTCGGTCGTGGATGCCATTCGGGCGTGGGCGGCCGATAAGAAATTCGACGCGGTCGTCTGGACTGATCTCCGAAGCAACTTCCCTGAGAAAAGTAACCCAAAGGCTGAGTTTTCGGTCCTGGCCGCGCTTGCCCACATCCGGCGGCTCGATCCCAACGGCAAGAGCAAGGCCGCCGAGTATGTCTGGCGAGCGCCGGTTTTCGTGCAGACACCGCTTCGGGCGGCCCTTCAAGCCGAACCGTGGTTCGAGCCGCCGCCGCCCGCACCCGGCGCTGCGGCGGAACCGGCGACTCAGGCTCCGCCGCAGTAGGTGCTAGGCCGCGGACCGCGTCAGCCCTTCGAGGAGGACTAAGCGGGGCTTCGCGCTATGTTTCGGCAGGATACCGAAGAACGCGTCCGCCTCCGCCGTGGTTTTCAGGTCGAGGTAATGCTTGCGGATGATGCTCTCCGAATTGCCCGCCTGAATCGACGCTTCGCCGATGGAGCGAAACTTTGCGACGAACATCGAAATGAACGTATGCCGGAGCACGTCGTGCGTGAGTCCGAATTCCTTCGCGAACTTCAGCCGGCGCTTTTGAAAATTGCCGACGACCAGAGGGAATTTGTCGAGTGGGTAGGCGCGCAGCCAGGCCGCGAGGTTCGGCTGGATCGTTACCCGGCGCGGCTCGCGGACTTTCGAGACCTCGGCGGACACGTAGATAACGCCTACCTCAAGGTTCACGGCGTCCGCCTTCAGCTTGGTAATTTCGCCGTGGGGCACGCCGGGCCGGATACCAGCGAAGAGGCAGAGCGCAAAATACGGCACCCAGCGCCCGCCCTCGAATGTTTCAAAGTGCTCCATCAAGGCTTGGGCTTGCGCGATGGAAAAGGTCAGCGCCATGCCGCGACGGCGACGGATGCGGAAGTGCGGCACCTTGGGAATCGGGTTCTCAGCAATCCATCCGCGTTGGAAACAGAACTTGAAGAACGTGGAGACAATCCCGCGCCGGTTGTTGTAGGTCTTCATGCCGGGCCGGCCGGTCTCCAGGAATTCCACGAGCTTCGCGACGGTAATCACAGCCACGGCGGCGCGGGGGAAGTGCGCGTTCAGTCGTTTCAGGTCCATGCGAATCCGCCCCATCTGCGGGGGCGAGATGTGGTCCTGCTTAAACTCGTGCTCCTTCGCCGCGACATATTCGGCGATGGCATCCGCCAGTAGCTTTTGGTTCTCGGGCTCGCGGTAGTTTGCCACCGCGAAATCAACGTAGAATGAGAGCGGGCGAGCATTGTCGGTCAAACGGTGGAACACCGCCTCAGCCTCGCGCACCTGCTCTGCGGTCAAAACGGTCGCAATCGTGTGCAGACCGTTGGCCGAATTCAGTGCTTTCAATTCCAGCGTTGCTTGCTCTGCGGCAGCTTCCTCCCGCGTCTTGAAGTTCTTGCGAAAGCGAACGCCATGCAGACGCCCGTCCACTCGCCACGACGTGACACTGTTCCGATTTTCGAAACGGCTGATGACAAACTTATTGTGATTCATGCTTAGGTTGCCACGTCAAGTGGGCAACCTAGCTTCACCGAAAACTTAACTTATTTTATTAGAATAAGTTAGCTGGCGTCCCCACGGGGATTCGAACCCCGGTTCTCACCGTGAAAGGGTGGTGTCCTGACCGGGCTAGACGATGGGGACGTAGCGCGGAATTCGGCAAGCTAGGCCCGGGACCCGCTCAAGCAAGTGCATTTTTCCGTCTCGACCCGCGCCGCCGCCGGGGAATTCTCAAGCGGATGACCTTCGCTGAAATCGAATCTGCCCTGCCTGGGCAGGCCGTCACGTCGATCGAGGTTCCGTTCCCGAGGATCGGATCGGGAAAGGTCCGTGAGATCTTCGATCTGGGCGACGCCCTGTTGCTGGTCGCAACCGACCGGCTGTCGGCATTCGACGTCATCCTGCCCGACGGGATCCCGGGCAAGGGGATCCTGCTGACTCAGATGAGCCTTTGGTGGTTTGCAAAGACCTCGGGAATCATCGGCAACCACCTGCTGCCGGACCAGGAGGCCGAATTCGACCGGCGCGGCATCGCGGGCCGGGATCTGCGCCTGCGCAGCATGGTGGTCCGCAGGCTCCGGCCCCTCCCGATCGAATGCGTCGTCCGGGGCTACCTGGCGGGCAGCGGATGGACCTCCTACGCAAGCTCGGGCTCCATTTGCTCCATTCCGCTGCCGGCGGGCCTCCGACAGGCCGACCGGCTGCCGGAGCCGATCTTCACGCCGACTACCAAGGCCCCGAAGGGCAGCCACGACGAGCCGATTGACGACGCCGGGGCGTCCGCGATGGTGGGCGCGGCCCTCTATGAGAAGGTGAAGGCCGTGAGCCTCGCGCTCTACCGGTTTGGGCACGACCGGGCCCGGGACGCGGGAATGATACTTGCGGACACGAAGTTCGAGTTCGGGACCGATTCCGCCGGCGGGCTCGTCCTCATCGACGAGGTGCTCACGCCGGACTCGTCGCGCTACTGGCCGAGGGACAGCTACGAGCCCGGCCGGTCCCCGCCGAGCTACGACAAGCAGTTTGTGAGGGATCACCTGCTCGGTCTGTCCTGGAACCAGAAGCCGCCGGCCCCGCGGCTGCCCCGCGACGTGGTCGAGAGAACCCGCGAGAAGTACCTCGCGGCTCTCCGGAGCCTGACGGGCGGCGGGCCGCCTATTGCATGACGCCCAGGCGCTTCGGCTGCATGGCCGCGCCGCTCCGGGCGCGGGCGAGCTCGCGCCGGAGCCAGTCGAGCGCGGCGTTCACCGTGCGCTGCTTCACGGTGGAGCGCGGGCCCGGGTAGCTGAGCTTGCGCGACCAGACGCCGTGCGGCGCATGGAGGGCGACGAAGATCGTGCCGACGGGGTTCTCGTTCGGCCCGGTGCAGGGTCCCGCGCATCCGGTGATCGCCAGGGCGTAGTCCGCCGCCAACTTTTCGGCGGCGCCGGTGGCCATCGCGACGGCCGCCTCGGCGCTTACGGCTCCGTGCTGCTGCAGCAGGCACTCGGGCACGTCCAGGAGCTGCATCTTGGAGTCGTTCGAGCAGCACACGCATCCGCCGGCGAAGAACTTCGAGGCGCCGCAGATGTCCGTGAACGCGTTCGCCAGCAGGCCGCCGGTGGCCGTCTCCGCCACGGCCAGCAGCTTGTCCTGGGCCCGCAGGAGCTCGGCGCATACCTTGGCAAGCGAATCGTCGCCGAAGGTGAAGAAATCCTCCCCCAGCAGCTGTGCGCACTCGGCCGCGACCTTCTCGACATCGGCGAGGCTCAGCTCTCCGCCAGGCGAGCTCAGCCGGCAGTCGACATGGCCCGAATGCGCGCAGAACGCGACGCCGAGCCGCGACCCGTGGCGGCCGATCACCGGCTGGAGCCTGGTCTCGAGCAGCGATTCTCCGATTCCCGCCGTCCGCAGCTGGACGTAGGCCTTGCGGTCTCCGACAAGCCCGAGCCGCGCGAGGCGGGGAAGCACCTGTTCCGTGAACATCGGCTGCATCTCGTTGGGCGGGCCCGGCATCATGCAGAGCACCTTTCCGTCCTGCTCCACCCAGAGCCCGGGCGCGGTTCCGTTCGCATTGGCCAGCACCTCGCAGCGCTCGAACCGGTAGGCCTGCTTGAGGTTGTTCGCCGTCATCTTGCGCCCCAAGAGGGCAAACCGGTCCCGGATATGTCCTTCGATCCCGGGATCGAGCACGAGCCTCTGCCCAAGGACGCCGGCAACCGCCTCGCGGGTCCGGTCGTCGCAGGTCGGCCCGAGGCCGCCCGTGATCAGAACGAAATCCGAGCGGGCCAAGCTCTCGCGGAGCTGCCTGGCAATATCCTCGGCATCATCGGTTACCGTGACGTTCCGGCGCAGCTCGATCCCTCGGGCCCCGAGCTGGGAGCCAATGAACGCCAGGTGGCCGTTGGCTGTCAGCCCGAGGAGGAGCTCGTCGCCGAGGGTGAGCAGCTCGCAGCGGATCCGGCGCGCCGGTTTTTCCAAAGGGTGTGCTGGGGTTTCGCTGGAAAGCATGCTTGCGGACGGTGAAATTAGGCTAATCTCGCAAAAATGCCAGCCGCCGGCTCAGATACCGTAGTTCCACTTACGCTCAAGGAGAAGGTGCGGCGGCTGCCCGACCGGCCGGGGGTCTACCTCATGAAGGATCGGATTGGCAGGATCATTTACGTTGGGAAGGCGAAGGCCCTCAAGAGGCGAGTGTCGTCGTATTTCCAGCCATCGCGGGCCTTCGCGCTCCACCCAAAGATCCGGGCCCTGGTTGAGATGATCGCCGACTTTGACGCGATCGAGGTGAAGTCGGAGCCCGAGGCGATCCTCCTCGAGGGGAAGCTCATCAAGCAATGGAAGCCGCGCTACAACACGGACTTCACCGACGACAAGCACTTCCTTCTCGTGCGCGTGGATCCGCGGGAGGAACTGCCCCGATTCCGGCTCGTCCGGCTGAGGAAGGACGACCACTCCCGGTATTTCGGTCCCTTCGCCCACAGCGGTCCCCTCCGAAGGACCCTTGCGCAGATGCGGCGCAAGTTCGGCATCCTGCTGGGCGACGCATCGCCGCGCCATCTCCCCGACGGCTCCTGGCAGCTGTACGACGACGTCAGGGGGGAGATCTACGGGTTTCCTGCGAGCGTGACATCGGCGGATTACCGGGAGCGCGTCGATCGCGCGTGCGCGTTCCTCGAGGGCAAGTCGCACGAGTGGCTCGAGTCGCTTCGAGCCGAGATGCACGCGGCCGCCGGGCGGCGCGAGTTTGAAAAGGCCGCGGGCCTGCGCGACATCGTGCTTGCGCTCGAGAAGACGCTCGAGAAGACGCGGCATTTCGAGCGGACCGACCCGACGGCCCTCAGCGCGAGCGAGCCGGCGCTGGCCTCGCTCCGGCAGGCCCTCGCCCTGCCTTCGGCCCCCGGCGCGATCGAGTGCTTCGACATCTCCCACATCTCGGGAACCTTTGTGGTCGCCTCCATGGTCCGGTTCGCGGATGGCAAGCCCGACCGCGACAGCTACCGCCGCTTCAGGATAAAGGGGTTCATCGGGAACGACGATTACCGCGCGATGGAGGAGGTGGTTGGGCGCCGATACCGGAGGCTTCGCGGGGAGGGCCGGGCCTTTCCCGACCTGCTCGTGATCGACGGGGGAAGGGGGCAGGTGGCCGCCGCCCTGAAGGCCTTCGCCGCCCTCGGCCTCGACCCGCCCCCTATCGTGGGCCTTGCGAAGAGGGAGGAGACGATCGTCTTCCCCGACGACCGGCCTCCGCTCGAGATTCCGCGCGACCATCCCGGCCTAAGGCTCCTGCAGAGGCTCAGGGACGAGGCCCACCGCTTTGCGAACACCTATAACGCCGACCTGCGGTCTAGGAGGATCCGCGAGTCCCTCCTGGACGACCTTGCGGGCCTGGGGCCGGTCCGCCGCGCCGCGCTCATGGGGCGCTTCGGGAGCATTGGCCGGCTCCGGGGCGCGACGATCGCCGAGATCTCCGAGGTGGCGGGCTTCGGGCCCAAGCTAGCCTCGCAGCTTCACTCCTTCCTGGCCGGGACGCGGGCGCCGGCCGTGAAAACTCCTTGATCACGCGGGCGGTTCGGGCCTCCTACGGGGACTCCATGGACTCCATCGGCCGACTCCTGCTTTTCATCGCCTCATCCGCCGGCGCGGCGCTCCCGGCGCTTGCAGTCCCGGAGCTGGACGCGCTCTTCCAGGACCACGCCGTGTTCCAGCGCGACAAGGCGGCGCCTGTGTGGGGCCGCGCCGCACCGGGAGAGCATGTGAGCGTTTCGTATGCCGGGCAGACGCTCGGCGCGACGGCGGCCCCCGACGGGCGCTGGATCGTGGTCTTCGCCCCGATGCCTGCGAATTCCTCGGGATCGGACCTCGCCGTGACCGGTATCGGGAGGGCCGTCGCCCGAGATGTCGTCGTCGGCGAGGTCTGGCTCTGCTCGGGAGGGGCAAACATGGAGTTCGAGGTCGCCGACGCCAGCAGGCCCCTGTTCCGGGCAAGCGATTCGGCGGCCGAGGTCGCGGCGGCCCGCCACCCGCTGATCCGCCACTTCAAGGTCGCGCCCCAGGCGTCGGCACGTCCCATGGATGTGATCCGGGGCGACTGGAAGGTCTGCTCTCCCGAGACGGTAGGCCAGTTCACGGCCGTCGGCTATTTCTTCGCGCGCGATCTCCTCGCGCGACTCGATGTGCCGTTCGGGATAATCAACAGCACCTGGGCGGAGGCGCCGCTCGAATCCTGGATGAGCCCCGTGGCGCTCGCCGGGTTGCCGGGCCTCTCAAACCGGCGGCTGGCCGAGGGCGACCCGCGGGCCCCCGGGTCGGCATTCAACGGGATGATTAACCCGCTGCTGCAATACGCGATCCGGGGGGCGATCTGGTACCAGGGCGAGGGCGACGCGGGCCGCGCGGCCGCCTACGCCGCCCGTTTCCCGGGGCTGGTGACGTCCTGGAGGGCGCATTTCGGACAGGGGGACATCCCCTTCTTCTGGGTGCAGTTGGCGAACGTTGATTCGTCGGGGGGGG
>CZKI01000082.1_pt1 | contig 30844 bp, 27 predicted proteins | sample 700541 | NCBI WGS metagenome assembly CZKI01 (sample SAMEA3539301, study PRJEB10725) | soil metagenome | biome: tundra; feature: field; material: soil | place: USA | collected 2010-05 | depth 0.15 m
ACCTGCCGCACCACCACAATGAGACTGGCGTGAACGTCCAGCCCGAGCTTAATTACCCGGGCGCGAGCGCCAGGGTCTGTCTGTGTGATTTGATAGGTAATCATGACGCGGACAGCTTGGCGCTTCGCGCGCTGCTTGTCCGCCCCATGTTATCTAGAAGCCTGCTGAATCCTTTTGTAGGTTGCTACGGATCAGAAGGTTAGTGGTTCGACTCCCTCCGGGTGCGCCAATTTTTGATGCGTTTACTTTCGGCATCTATTGCCCGAAGGGCGCGGATTCCCCGCCCCGCGGACTGCCGGGTCGATGGAGCATCATCGGGAAGACATCTCTGCCAGGAGCCATTGGCTGATACGAAAGATGACCAGGCCAAGCACCGCGGCCACCACGACATCACTGAAAAAATGGAGGCGGAAATACACGCGGGTGATCCCCCAAAGGATGGGCAACAAGATGAGCAGGAAAAGAGCAGAGGGATAATAGGAGGCCAAGGTGAGGCCGACTGCCAGATTGTTCATCGTGTGTCCGGACGGAAGGGAGAACCGGTCAAGGGGGGGCACCTGCGGCGGCAAGCCGTTCGTTTCGCGCTGAAACGGGCGGACGCGACGAATCGAAAGCTTCAACGGCAGGTACAATGCCAGGCTTGCCGCCAGCGCGAACAGGCAGTGGGAGATGATGACCGCGAATTCGCGGTGCGGCCGCGTGATGAAGACCGCCAGAATCACGGGGAGCCAAAACCAGCCGTCGCCGGCCCGTGCGAATATCCTGAGCGCCGAACGCAGCCTCGGGTGGAGGTGAATCCCGCAAAGCCTCGCTACGAGCCGGACATCGACGGCGTGAATTCGTTTGAACATCTGCGGTGCACAGCAAGGACGACAGAACCCGGCCATCAAGCGAGATCTCGCCCCGGCGAGCGGCCGAAATGTCCTTGCCACCCGCTGCGCGTTTGGAAGTATCGGCCGTCATGAGGCCAAGTAATTGAACTTATGAGCGCGCCCAGCATTCCCAACACGTTCTATTTGTATCCGGACCTCAGCGGAGGCGTGGATGTCGGACTCGAGAATATCAACGTGACGGGACTGCCCCTCATTAAACTCGAGGCCACCGTCAAGGCCCTGCCCAAGATTGTCACCGACAACACGGTCAAGATGGGGCTGGACGACATAAGGGTTAAGGAGCTTCCGACCGTGCATCTTGAATTGAGCGTGGCGCCAACTCGCGTCCACTATCCTGGCCACTACAAACTCTGCGCGGCGATCTTTGGCGTGGAGTTCTTCAGCCTCGCCGTCTGCGGAGAGTCCATGGCGATCGCGGAGCCCTACGAGCCGCACAAGACCGAAATCTGCCATTGAGGCGGAGAAACCCGCAACGCCAGTCTAAGCCCGCCTCAAAAGATGGTCAGCGAACGCGAGGTCGGCCAGCGCCTGGTGGAATTGAGCAAGGAACCGCTGGTTTTCGCGGGCCAGCCGCCACACCTGGTCGGATTCATCGACGTGAAGAATGTCACCGGGGAAAGACTGAGGCTGCGCAACGTCTCCCTGTCCGGCCTGGATCGGAAACTGGTTCACGGGGGCAGCTTCGGACCGGTTCAGGCGTTCGGGCTTCTTGGCGCCGGCGAACGCAAGAGGGTGCGGGTGCGCCTTGCCGTGCAACCGCAGGCGCCCCCGGGTGTCTATAAAGGCAAGATGGAATGCGCGGGAGAGCAATGCGAAGTCGCCATACATGTCCTCGAGTCGTGGAAACTCAGGGTGAGCCCCGAGAACCTGAGCATTAAGCTCCTGCCCGGCGAGAAAATGGTCCGCAGCGTTCATGTGACAAACGAGGGCAACATGCCGTACGCGTTGCACAGGGCGGTATTCGCGCCACTGCAGGAGAAGGACGGCCTGCACCGCGCCATTTACACCGCGCTGATGGAAGCGAGCTCGCAGGGCTCGGACAAGACCTTGGACGCCTTTGTTCGCGAGCTTGGCAACCGCGAGGTCAAACCGCTCACGGTCAAGGTGAAGTCCGGTGGCCGCGTTCTCAATCCGGGCGCCTCATCGCGGCTGGAGCTGGAGTTTGAGGGAACGGAGTCGCTGAAGAGACACTGCCTGTACACGGGCTCGGTTCAGTTCGAGAACAGCAACCTGAGTTTCGACATTGAAATCGTTGATCAGATGGCAACCGCCGGAAAAAGTACCACCAAATGAGCAAGTTCAAAATCGAGAACAACACCGACAGCGAATGCCGCGGCGGAACCGACGATTTTGCGCAGCTCGGCGTTCGCCTGGTGACGCTTTCACTCGATGGCGCCAGTGAATTCATGAAGCAGAGCTCGTCGCTGTTTCTTTCGTCCCTGCCGAAGCTGGGCTCGGCGAGGGGCGCCACGTGCTGCGAGATTCCAGAGACATCGTGCCCGCCCCGTTGCGCCTGCGAGATCGAGTGGGAGGGATCCGCCGGCGAGGACCTGCGCACGGCGATTAAGGTCGTCAACACCTCAAATCAGACGCGCGCGTTCTCCTTTAGCTCGACGCCGTTCAAGAACGCCGCGGGCTTGACCCTGCCGGTGAGCGTCTCCCCGGCGTCCGCTACCCTAAGGGCCGGCGGATCCGCAACCATCCTCGCGGAGTTCACCGTCACCGAGGCGATCGCATCGGGCGGACCGCTCGAAGAGGCCGAGGTGCTTATCCAGGGAGCCTACGAGCAGCGCGTCTGCATGAAATTGCGCGCCCTTCCGGATAGGGTTGCGCATTGCGTGGTCGAGCAGGGCGATCCGCCCGTGCGCCTGCGCGCGCACCAATGGTGGGATCATTTCCAGTGCACGGAGCCGTGCATAAGCGATGTCACGGCGGCGCAGCCGCAACCCATTATCGGCACGGTGATGCTGCCGCGTTCCCCAACAAACGCCAGGACAAGGAAAAAATCATGAGCACTGCAACTGATACCAAAGAACTGTCGGATAAATTCCAGGCGCTGGTCAGCAAGTCATTCAAGGAGAATGCGGAGCTCTTCAAGCGGTTCACGGCCTTGTACACCGATGGGGCCAAGCAGTTCTCCTCCGGGTTGAAGGGCGAGCCGCGCCTGGAAGCCGGGGACAGCCTCACTCGGCTGGCCGAATTGAATATCTCGTACTGGTCCGCGGCCACAAGCCACGCCCTGGCGTTTGGCCGCGACCTCGCAAGCGCGTATGAGAAGGCCCTGGGCTTTAAGGATTCGGCAGGGGCCGAATCCAAGGTCGAGATCACCGTTAGCGCACGGGCTGGGGCGCGGGCGTCGGCGGCCTTCCAGCTGGAGAACAAGTTTTCCGAGACGCTGAATGTCTCGCTTTCGGCCGGGGACATCCACTCGCCGAGCGGCGGAGTTGTGAAATCGGTGCCCGTCACGCTAAATCCGGCCACTCTGAGCCTGGCCCCCAAGGCGCAGGCCGTGGTGCAGGTGTCCCTGGACATACCCGGCGACTGGCATGTCGGTGGCGTCTACACCCTGCCCGTCAAGCTGGCGGGTTTCCCCGCCAAGGAGATTGTGATTAGGCTCCACGTTGCCCAGGCCGCAGCGGGCGCCGTCAAGCCCGTCTCCACTCCGCGCAAGGCGAAGGTCTCCACTCCGCGCAAGGCGAAGAAATCTGGTCGCTCGAAGCCGGCGTGAAGCGCTTGCGGATTGGCCCCACCCACGTTAACCGAAGCGCATGGCAGTTCGAGCAGGGAAGAAAAAGAAGGCGTCTCCTCAATCCCGGTCAAAGCAGGTTAGGAAAGCGCACGTAGTCATCGTACGGACGGCCTCGAACGACAAGTTCTCGCTGCTGGGCATCGCGCTTGAGCGGGCCGGTTTCTGGCCCCACATCGACGCGGCGCGCCGCCGCGCGGGGATTCCGGGCGAGGGTTTCCAGGTGCTGATCAAGCCCGACCTCCACCTGTTCGGCACCGCGGAATCAACCGGAACCGACCCCGAGCTCGTCGAGCACTTGATCGACCTGCTCCATGATCGCGGCTACTCCAAAGTTGTCGTCGCCGATGCCCGGAGCGTGTGGGAACTCTGGCTGGAGAATTGCGACGTGCCTGTGCGGGCCGAGCTCGTCGGCTACCACTATGTGACAAGAAGGGGCCGCGCCTACGACGTTGCGGACCTGAGCGAGGACGTCGTGCCCGTCTCGTTTCCCGCAACGAGCGCATTGCGGGGCACCGGGATCGCCCGCGCCTGGGTCGAGGCCCACTACCGCATCAACTTCGCTAAGAACAAGACACACGAGGAATTCGGCTTCGCCCTCTGCCTCCAGAACCTCCTCGGCGTGCTTCCCCTGCGAGACAAGGACTATCACTACCGCAACCGCCTGAAGCCGTGGGATGTATGCGCTGAGGTCCTTGTCCGGTCGCCCGCGCAATTCAACCTTGTCGACGCATTCATCAGCAACCACGGCAGCGAGGGCGATCGAGCGTCGCACCCCATTGAGACCCGCACGATGATTGCCGGCCCGGACGCGCTGCTGGTCGACTGGGCTGCCAGCCTGAAGATGGGCCTCGACCCATACGCGTCGGCCATAAGCGCCAAGGCCCTTCGGGCCGTCGGCCTGCCGAAGGAATACGAGATCCTCGGCGATCTGACGCCCTATCCGGGCTGGATCAACGTGCCGCCGCTGCTCAGCGACTCGGTGCGAAGGCGCAACGAGTCGCCGGCGTTCGGCAGGCTGGTCAAGCCCTGGCTGCAGTCGGTGAATCGCGAGCTCTTTCCGTTCAAGGACCTGGTCAACGACCGCGCCAACGCGATCGCGATGAAATACCTGTCGAACGTCGACACGAACAACGGCGGCTTCTACACCCTTGTGGGACTGAATTACCTGCTCGGATTCGCCCACAGCAGCCTTGAGGCGTATCAGATTGTCAATCACAAGGAGCGCCTGCGCTGGAGGGATGCCCCTCTTGACTTCGACCCAAAGGCATTCGCGGCCGCAGACTACAAGGCGGTGCGCGCCTACATGGAGCCCCTGCAGCGGATCATCAGGGAGACCCCGGCCGAGCCGAACGGCCTTCGCTGGCGGTATTTGGATGGCTCGGTTCTCTTTGAATTCGCCCAGGTCATACCGGTGCCCTTCCGGAAGTTCGTTTCCCGCGTCACCATCGCCAAGGCGGTCCAGTCGATGAACGACTACATCGGCGGAGCCTGCGCGCCCGTCGCCTTCGACCGCAGCGGCCGGGTGACCTACCAGGTCGAGCGAAACATCTACCTGCCGCAGCCGAACTGGATCGGCCTCTTTGGCGGGCAGCACATCGACGTGGGCAAGCTCGAATACATCGAATACGGGAAGGGTGTTCAGAAGATCTTCTGGCGCGCAATCAGGAGCAGCAACGGGTCCGCGGAGTTTGACGACGGCATCGTGACATTCGCCGCGGAGGAGAAGGACCAGACCCGGGTGACGATCGTCGCGCGACAGAAGTTCGCGCTGCCGCTATTCTGGCAGGCGATCAACATGGACCTCACCCCGAAGATAAAGAACGCCCTGGTCGTTGACGCCTACACGCGCTACTTCCGGCAGACCATCGCGAATTTTGAGGCGCAATACCAGGGTCGCGAATTCCGGGTCGGCCGTCCTTGGAACCTCGCGGAGGGCGAGACCGGATCGGGCGCCAATGCCCGGCTGGAGGCGATTGTGGAGTTGTTCAGCAGCGTGGGGAAGGCGCTGGGCGGGAACCTGGTCGACTTCCCGTCGCTCCTGCAGTCGCTCGGGATCGCGAAGAAGGAAACCCCGGCCGCAGCCGTGGATGACCAGGGCTTCCGGCATTTCGACGGATCCTTGGGCGGCCCACAGGCCGTGCGCGATGGCGCGGGCCTGGCCGGCTTCTTCAAGAACGCGCGGACCGAGGCTTCCGGGTTCTTCACGGACGTTGCCGAGGCGATGCGAAAGGACGCGCAAATCGGGGCCGCCCAGCTTCCCCAGGGCGAATGCGGCGCACCATGAGAGCCCTTGTCACCGGGGCAAACGGGATTGTCGGGGCCAATCTCGTCCGTGAACTGCTTCGGGACCGCCACGCGGTCAGGGCCTTTGTCCGGGAGAAGAGCGACCGCCGCAGCCTGCGCGGCCTGGACGTTGAGACGAGCGTCGGAGACATCCTTCAGGCCGAGAGCATTGCCGGTGCCGCGCGGGGATGCGACGTGCTGTTTCACACCGCGGCCGTGTACTCCTACTGGAGGCACCCGGCGGAGGATCTGAAGAAGGTCGCCGTGCAGGGGGCGCTCAATGCCGTGGAGGCCGCGCACCGGGCCGGGGTGGGGCGGGTGGTCCTGACCTCGACATCGGTGGTGTGTGGCTCCGGCACGCAGCGCTACGTGCGGGACGAGACCAGCCCGGACACCGAGACCGACGCCTACGCGGTGGCCAAGGCGGCCCAGGAATACCGGGCGTTCACGCGCGCGGCCGAACTCGGCGTGGACCTGGTGGCGGTGTGTCCGAGCATGTGCCTCGGACCGCACGACTACCGCCTTGGCCCGAGCAACGCGATCATCTGCTCCTTCCTGAGGGATCCCTTGAAGCTGACCTGGCCCGGGGGCTGCAACCTGGTTTCGGTTCGGGACGTCGCCCGCGGCCATATCCTGGCGGCCGACAAGGGCGTGAGGGGAAAGCGTTACATCCTGGCGGCGGAGAACCTGGAGTGGCCCGCCGTTCACAAGTTGATAGCGGAGCTGTGCGGCGCGGACCCTCCGAAGTTCACGGCGAACCACACCTCGTCCTATCTTGCCGCCACGGCCCAGGAGCTGATCAGTCTGGTCACGCGGCAGGAGCCCCTTTCCACCCGCACGCAGGCGAAGATGGTCGGGCGCTTCTACTGGTACAGCCACGAGCGTGCGGCCGAGCTTGGCTATGCGCCGCGCCCCGCGCGGGCGGCCCTGGCGGACGCCATCGCCTGGCTGCTGAGCAGTCCGCACATCTCGATGCAGCTGCGGGCCGCGCTCCGGCCGACGCGCGAGGTCTACGAGGCCTGGGAGGCGCACCAGGAGGCCGAGCAGCGATTGCTCAAATTGAAGAAAACCGCCTAATCCCCGCCGAATTCCATGAGAATCAGTTCCGTCAGCGTTCTGAAGCATCCGCGCGAGAGCGTGTGGGTCGCGATCCGCGACCGCCTTCCGGAGGTGGTTCTCCTGCTCGATGACATCGAGAGCGTCACGGTGGAGTCCAGGAAGGAGCTGCCCGACGGAACGGTGGATCTGGTGAACATCTGGAAGGCAAAACCGAAGCTGCCGGCCATCGTCACCGGCTACATCAAGACGGAGATGCTGGCCTGGACGGACCGGGCCGAGTATCGGCCGCGGAGCTACGAGTGTGTCTGGCGCATGGAGCCGCATTTCCTGGCCGAGAGGATCAGGTGCTCGGGGGTGACCCGCTACGAGCCCGCGATGGGCGGGAGGGGCACGCGGGTGACGTTCGAGGGCGACCTTGTGCTCAGCCTCCAAAACCTCGCGGGCGTGCCGTCCATTCTGGAGGGCCCGCTGGCCAACGCGGTCGAGCTTTTCGTCGTGGCGCTCGTGCCGAAGAATTTCCGGAAGCTCCTGGAGGCGGCCGGGACCCTGCTGAGCTCCGCGCCCGGGTCGCCGCCGGGCGGGAAGGCTAGGGCGGGCTGATCAGGTAGCTGTGGTGAAAGCCGAGCCTCGGGTCGGCGATCTTTGGCAGCTTCACGAACTCGTGCAATTCGGGCATCTGCACACGGAGACGGATCTCGTTCGAGGGATAGTCGTATATCGTGATGTGGTTCAGGCCGCGGTTGGCGGTGAACAGCAGTGACTGGTCCTTGGACAGCTGGCATGCGTAGATCGAGTCCAAGAACGTGAAGCGGCTCACCCTGAGAGCGCCCAGTATGTGCCTGGTGCTCGTGAAGAGGCCGCCGCGGGCGAGGGAATCGTAGATCTGCGTCGCCATCGACCTGGAATGCTTGAGGCTCGTCTGGAAGCCCGGCCTCTCGTCGATGATTCGAAACTTGGCGAAGCTCTCCAGATCTATGAAGACGATCGTCTGGCTGCCGCCGTTGCAGAAGATGAGCTCCCGATCGGAAATCGTGACGTCCGAGTTGATATGCGCCGGGGTGTCGCGGCTCGCGGCCCAGTGCCGGGTCACCTGCTTGGTCTTCGCGTCGATCTCGTAGGCGTATTCCTTGAGGTAGGCCATCGCCCACTCATGATAGTCCACCCCATCCTGCGGGAAGACCCGGAACGACACGCTGTAGAACAGGTCCTTTTTCTTGTGCGGTATCAGGTGCCAGCAGGTCGTGGGAAGCTGGATCCGCGTCGCCTCGCCGGTCTTCATGTCCCAGACGCCGACCTCCTTCGCCTCGCCGCGGCGGCCAAACACCGGGTTGTCCATCGAGCCGTAGCACAGGTACCGGCCGGATGCCGTGAGCTTCATCGCATGGGGCAGCTTCACCTTGTGCGGGCCGAGTTTCTCACCCTTTGATATCCTCTTGACGTTGAACCTGTAGAAATAGTCGCCAATGGCGGTGATGAACTCGTCGTTGTTCAGCCAGATCGAATGGGTGCTTCCGCGCAGGCTGGTGTCATTCACCTCGAAACGCAGGGTGGAGATCCGGTCGTACTCCTCGAGGTTCTTGGCGTCATAGAAGATGAGGTGCTGGCCGACGTTTCCCAGAAACCCGTGCGTTCCGGCGGGGTTCACGTTGACGGAGTGCCCGGCCGCCACTCCGTCGTAGTAGCTGATCTTGTACGCGTAGGAGTTGTCCGCGGGGTCGTACCGGAACAGGCAGACCCCGGCCATGCCCTCCAGGCCGTTGATGCCGTTCCCGTCGAGGGCGACATGGAACGAGTACGGATACTGCTTTTTCAATGCGAAGTTGGGCTGATTTGAGGAACGAGAATCCCGGCCTTGGGGGAGATTTGCCCGAGCTAAAATCAATGTTTTTGCGGCACGAGCTAAATCGTCCGCCGATGCTAGAAATCCCGGCGGACGGCGCCGTGACGAAGAGCCGCCCGCTTTTCGCCCCGTCATTCGCGGCGGAGGCAGCCCGCGATGGGCCTGCCATCCGGAGCGGCTGGCCTCCCGTATGGGCCGGTCAGGGGCGGACTGCGCCCGCCCAGGCGGCGCCTCGCCGGTCGCGCACCATCATCCAGAGGAAGGCCGAGGCGGCCAGGGTGGCTGCACTGATCAGGAAGATCACGTTCTTGTCGGCGGCCCTCTGGATGATCGAGCCGACGAACAGGCTGACCAGAAGCTGCGGCAGGACAACCGAGAGATTGAAGATGCCCATGAAGAATCCCATGCGGCGCTGCTCCACGAGCTCGCTCATGATCGCGAAGGGAATGCTGACGATCGAGGCCCAGCCGATGCCGGCGACCGCCATGCAGAGGTACAACCCTGTCGGCGACGCCACCCTGAGCGCGATCGCCCCGTAGGCCAGCGCCATGAGAGCGCATGCCAGCCCGTGGACGCGCACCCGGCCGATCCTCTCCGAGAGCGGTTCCAGGACAAAAGCGGGAAGCAGGAAGCCCACCGTGTTCAGCACAGCGAAGGCGATCGCGATGATGGGGCCGGACGCCTTGTTCACCGCTTCCGGCGCGACCCCCGCGGCGAACATCTTCTGCTGGATGAAGGCGATGATGAAAACGAACATGGTCTGCACCCCGATCCACGAGAACCCGTGGGCCAGGTAGACCCGCCACAGCTGGCTCCAGTCGGCGGACCGGGCGACAGTGGCGTCGGCGGCTGCGGCGACATTCGTCAGGATGCGCGGCTCCTTGATGAGGAATGGGGGAAGCACGGAGAACAGCAGCACGAGGACGGCGCCGGCATAGATCAGCACATAGTTGCCCAGCGTCGCCCCGATCACATAGGCCAGCACGCCGAAGAAACCCGAGATTGTCTGCATCCAGGTGTACCCCTTGGTCCGCTCGTTGCCCTCGGGGGTCACGTCGGCGATGATGGAACGCGTCGGGTTGAAGCTGATGTTGATCGCCAAATCCAGGGACAGCGCCACGATGGTCGCCACGATCAGCAGGTTGGCGATGCCCAGAGCGTGGGAGATCGTGTCGATATTCGGCAGCGCCAGGAGCATGAGGGAGGCGAGGATGCCGCCCACCACGATGAAGGGCCGGCGGCGGCCGCCCCCCACCCAGACGTTGTCGCTGATCAGTCCGATGATCACCTGGCCGAAGATTCCGGCGAGCGGTCCCGCGGCCCAGACCAGTCCCACCTGATGGATGTCGAGGCTGTACTTGGTGGTCAGGATCCAGCTGAGCGCCGAGATCTGAATCGACAGAGCAAAACCCATCGCGGTTGAGGGCAGGCTGAGCAGGGCATAGAAGGATTTGGAAAGCTTTTGCTGGATCGTGAGCATTAGGGGGTAATCACATTGGTTCGTTGTCTCAGAACCGGTCGATGTCACCATGAAAACGTCCCGAAGGGCCTTCTACGGCCTCGGAATCGGCCGGCCGTAAACGCCAGCCGGGCCTTGCGTGCCAGTTCGCGCCCCGGCGCCCGTTTGCACCGGGCAAACCAGGGTCATTCATCCCCTCCCGGCCCCGGGGCTCACCAGGTGAGCATCGCCACGGGGACCACGATCGCGGCCAACCCCGCCGCATTTGCGGCCAGGGCCGCCCAGAACAGGAGGCTTCGCATCCTGCGGAGGCCGTCGTGGAACACCTCCGCCCAGGCCATGCCAAGCGCGAGGACAGGCAGAAAGAGATAGCGGCCGACCAAACCGGGGACGTACCCCATGCTCACGGTCCCGAACGCCAGCCAGAGCGTGAGGGCGGTAACGAAGACGAGGGCAAAGGATACGACCAGCATTCCGTCGGCCCAGACGCGGCTCGGCCTCTCGCTCCACGAGGCGCACCCCAGGAACCCCGCGAGGAAGACCAGGGATAGCACGGCGTTGAAGCGGTACGCCCCGCGCGAAACCCAGTCCCCCGGATCGCCGTAGAGGTGCGGCCATTGGGCGGGGAGGTCGTGCCTCAATGTGAAAAGGAAGGGATCCGAGAAGCGCAGCGGGTTCCCGAGGAACCACTGCCTTTGCACCGACATCGGCGGCCGTTCGGGATGATACCAGCGAGCGACGTCGATGTCGAAATTCGCCCGGTTCCAGGCGATCCACACGCCGGCCACAAGCAGGCAATAGGCGGTGAGCGCCGCGGCCTTGGCAAGCCCCTTGCCGCCGAAGCGCCGGGCGGGAATCAGGAACAGGCACGGCAGCATCGCGAAAAGGACGGGCTTGAGGAGCGTCACGAGGATTCCCAGGGCGAGCACGCACGCCAGCTCCCGCGCCGGATGCCTCACGTCGCGGACCGTGAGCCTCCAGGTCCAGGCGAGCACAAGCAGCGGCAGCGAGAAGTTGATGGCGTCGGCGCTCAAGGATGAGGCCTGGATGACGAGGAGCGGGCTCGAGGCAAGGAGCAGGATGCCCCTCTGGAAGTGCGGCGAGCACTCGATCGCGATCACCACGAGAACCAGGTAGCCCGCGAGGTTGAAGAGGCACCCCATCCAGTTTGCAAGGAGAGGCGCCTGGGACAGGGCGGCCGCCAGCCGCATCCCGAGGGCCTGGAAGAGGTAGTTCGCCGGGCTGTAGATCGCGGTGTTGGTGAACTCCACGAGAACGGTCCCGGGGACCCGCTCGTCCTGCCTCGAGAGGGCTTCCCACCGGGCCCGGTCCATGTATTCGTGCCCGGGCTTCCAGTAGTAGGCCCAGAGAAGGGTGTTGAGGAATTCAAAGTGGCTGCGCGCGATCGTTCCGCCCGCGGCGCGCTCGGAAATGCGCTCCGCCCGCATGTGGCCCTCGGACACCTGCAGCGCGCGCGCGTAGTGGCTCGGGCCGTCAAACGTGACGGCGGGAGGGACAAGGACAACGGCCGGAACCCCGAAGAGCAGGCCGATTAGAAGCGCGAGCCAGGATTCAGTGCGCAGCAGCGGCTTCATGGGACGGGCCCGCTACGGGGCTCCCCGCACGCCCGATCAAGGCCGCCGGATGCGGGGGCATCGGCATTCGACCGGCTGGTCCGACGGCCCGCGCCGCGGTCAGCCGCCAAGGAAGGCCTGGAGGAAGGGGCGCCGGGGTTGGGGTCGCCGTGGCCGCGCGGGAAATCACGCCCGCCCTTAGATCATCCCGGCGAGGTTCGGGCAACCAAGATCCCGGCCGCCGCGCGCCCGCTCCGGCGATAGCGCGCAGGCGGCCGCGCCAATTCCACTTGCGTGCAATGATAACGAAGTTAATCCGAGCTCACCCGCCTCAATGCGGCGACAAGGAAGCCCATGAGCAACATTCCCGATCCCTTTCGCGACCACCGAGACGCCGCGGGCGCCCTCGAGTGCGAGTTCCAGGGCGAGGGCGTGCCGATGATCCTGCGCCATGAGGACGTGCGCCGTGCCGCGAAGGACTGGAGGACGTTCAGTTCCGATGCCCCGTTCCGGGTGCCGATCCCGTCGGAGGAGGACGTCCGGACGATGCGCCAGCTGCCCATCGAGACGGACCCGCCCGATCACACGGAGTACCGGGACATCGTCGAGCCGTTCTTCCGCCGGGCCAAGGATCCCGCCGTGGTCGCCCGGGTGGAGGCGCTGATCGAGGAACTGATCTCTTGCGCGCTGGGCCGTGAATCGATCGAGGTGGTCCGGGAATTCGCGCTTCCCCTCCAGTCCCGCGCGCTCGCCTACCTGCTCAACGTGCCGGAGGCCGAGGCGCAGACCTGGATCAGCTGGGGCACCCATGTCTTCCGCGACGGCGGCTCGGGAAAGCGGAAGGGCGCCGAGCTGGAGGCCTACCTGCACCGGCAGTTCGACCGCGCCGCGGAGATTCCGGGCGAGGACTTCTTCAGCGCCCTCACAAAGGCAACCTTTCGCGGGCGGGCGCTCACTCGGGAGGAGATGATGGGGTTCGCCAACCTGGCGTTTGCCGGCGGGCGCGACACCATCATCCACACGATCTCCTCCGTCATGGCCTACCTCGGCCGGAACCCCGAGGCATTCGAATACCTGCGCAGGGACCCGTCGCGCATCGTCCATGCCTGCGAGGAGTTCTTCCGCGTCGTCTCGCCGCTCACGCATATCGGGCGGGTGTGCCCGGTGGAGACCGACGTCCACGGGGTCACCGTCAAGGCCGGCGGCCGGGTGTCCCTGTGCTGGGCGTCGGCCAACCAGGACGAGGCGGCGTTCGAGGCGCCGGAGGAGGTGCGCCTCGACCGGAAGCCCAACCCCCACGTCGCGTTCGGCATCGGGGCCCACGTCTGCCTCGGCGCGCCCCACGCGAGGCTGCTCCTCAGGACCCTGCTCCAGAAATGCACGGAACGGGTCGCCGGCATCACGCTGCTGGATGCTAAGGAGCATGTGGAAATCGAGGCGCGCTACGAGCGGTCGGTCGGCTACGAGTCGCTGACGGTCAGGCTGGCGCCGCTCTGAAGGGCTTCAGGGGGCGGTTCGCCGACGATTGGCGGGGTGGAGCCAGCGCGGGTCGCGGCGACGCAATCCGGCGCGGGCGGCCAGCTGGAGAGCTGGCCGGCCACAGGGCCCCGCTGCCCGGCGGGAGGGGAGGCGGTCCGGGTTACGGTGTCCGGGAGCGAAGGCGCCACCGGGCCTGATGATCGCTCGCCAATTTCCTTGAGTCGCTTAGGACGGCCCTCTGTCGTCATCCCTTGGTCCCCAGATGATCTTCACCACCTACTGGTTCCTGCTCTTCGCCATCGCGGCGATGACGGTGTTCCGGCTCCTGCCCGGGCCGGTCCTGCGGCAGGGGTGGCTGGCGGTGGCCTGCGCGGTGTTCCACTGGCACTTCGCGGGGCCGGCCGGCGTGAAGCCGATCATTGTCCTGATGATCCTCACGTTCCTCGCGGGGCTGACCCGGCGGGGCTGGGTGTGCGTCCTGGCCATGATCGCCAGCGTGGCGGCACTCTGCTTCTACAAGTATTCCCTCTTTCTCATAGGCAGCGCTGTCGCCCCGTTCAGCGCCGCGCTCGCCGCCGCGCTCGCGAGGCTCGCGAAGTCCGTCATGCCGGGGGCTCCGCCCCTGGGAGTCAGCTTCTTCGTCTTCGAGTTCGTCCACTACCTCTTCGAGGTGCGCCGCGGCGGGGAGCCGATCCGCAACCCTGTCAAGTTCCTGCTCTTCGCCATCTTCTTCCCCTCCCTCGTCGCCGGCCCGATCAAGCGCTACGCGCAGTTCCTGCCGTCCCTCGGGGAGGCGGCGCGCTCGCCGTTCTCGTCGGCCGACCTGGCCGAGGGCCTGGCCCGCGCGGGCCTCGGCTTCGCCAAGAAGGTCCTGATCGCGGACCAGTTGACCGCCTACATCGATTACTTCCAGCCGCACTTTGACGAGCAGGGATTCCTGGGACAATGGATCATCCTTGCCGCGATAGCATTTCGGATCCTGATGGATTTCTCGGGCTACAGCGACATCGCGATCGGCTGCGCCCGGATACTCGGCATCCGCCTTCCGGAGAACTTCAACTGGCCCTATGCGGCGCGCGACCTGCAGGATTTCTGGATCCGCTGGCACATCTCGCTCAGCCTCTGGATCCGCGACTACGTCTACATCCCGCTCGGCGGCGGCCGTCAGGGCTGGCCCCGGAGGAGCCTGAACGCCCTCGTTGCGTTCGCGCTCTGCGGCCTCTGGCACGGCCCGGCCCGCCATTTCGTCCTATGGGGCGTCTACCACGGCTGCGGGCTCGGCCTCTGCGCGACGTATGCGCGGATTCCGCAGCTCGGCCGGGTGGTCGAGCAGGTGATCCGCCGCGACCCGGTTATCGGCTGGGCGGTGACCCAGCTCTTCGCCTGGCTCGGCTGGCTGCTCTTCTTCTATCCGACGGCGGAGGCCTGGCACATGGCCCGACAACTCTTTGGCCTGTGAACCCGCCGACTCCCCACTTCCCGCCCCCCGCCCGTTACGGGTGGATCCGTCCCCGCTGGTTCCTCATCGGGTTGGCCGTCGGGCTGGGCTCCCTGGCCTGGAGCGGATGGAAGATAAGCCGCACCGACTACCACCCGGGCTTCACACGCTTTCACTCGCTCATTTCGCCGGAGGGGAACTATTACCCCACCCTGGACGAGATGTGCGCCATCGTGCGGGCGAAGTGCCGGCCGGACCAGATCCTGGTGATCGTCGGCGGCAATTCCATCCTGCTCGGGGTATGGCAGCGCGGAGAGGACATCTGGTCGAAGCGCCTACAGGAGCTGCTTGGCGACCGGTTCTGCGTGATCAACTTCGCCTTCCGTGGCGGCTCTCCGACCGATGGCGGAGCGGTGGTGGCCGAGGCCCTGCGCCGGGAGTTTCCGCGGCAGATCCTTATCATTAACGAGGCGCCTGTGACCAACGTCGAGTCGTTCGGCCACGGGCCCTATCGCTACATCTTCTGGCAGGCTTACTTTGGAGGCAAACTCATGGACGCGGCCCCGCGAGAGAAGCAGGTCCGCGAGTATCTGAGGGACAATCCCGACCAGCGGTTGCCCGTTCTCGAGACCCGGATCAGCATCTGGTTCGATTCCGCGCTCCATTATCACGACTTCTGGAACTGGATCACGTTCAAGTATTTCGGAACGGTGCCTTCATACCGGGAGGAGTATTTCCCCCATTTCCTTAGGCCGCGGCGCGTCTATCCCGACCCCGAGGTCGACGGCACCGACCCGGTTTACCTGGAGCACCATTATCCCGTGTCCGCCCTCGATGCGGAGATGCGGATCATGCGCGGGCTGTCGGCGTTTTATCACCGCGAGGCCGACGGCCGCTGGGTCCTTTCGGAACGCTCGACCTCGGACCTGGCGATGTACAGCAACGAGGCCTTCCCGGCCCCGCTGAAAAGGCGCACCCTCGTCCTCATAAGCGGGAACAGCCCGTACTACCGCCGGCTGCTGACCGAGGGTGAGAGGGCCATGGTGCGCCAGACCTTTGTCGACACGGTTGGCATCTGGCGGCGGGTCGGCTACCCGGCCATGGACTACGGCTGGGACTACAACGCCGATGACTTCGGCGACCGCACGCACCTGACGAAGCTTGGCGGCTGGAAACTCGCGGCCCAGGTGGCTCCCGAGGTCAGCGCTCTGGCGGAACGGCTGGGATACTTTCGATGAAGACGCTCAAGTCGCTGTTCGCCCAGATGCCGCCGCCGTACGCCCGGATCCTCGCCGCGGCGCTCTCCTTGGCGGCCGGGCTGGCCGTGGCGCTGGTGTTCGACTACCTGCTTTACCGGATCGGGCTCCCCAGCAAGCCGTTCATCTACGTTTCGTTCTGAGGGCCGTTCGTGGAAGGGCGGCGCAGGCTCAGCGCAAATGCCGGTCAAACCAGTCGATGGTGCGCGTGAGGCTGTCCTCGGTGTGCGCCGGGTTTCGGAACCCGTGCCCCTCGTTCTCGTACACGACTATACACGACGACATAAGTTCCGACACGCTGGATCAACATCTATTGTTAGCCGAGATGCCCAATCGAGCGGCGATGCAGGGCGCCTGCGGCAAAATGCTCGTGAGGAACGCAGGGTCCAAAACGGCGGGGGAACGGCGCGGTGGGAACTGGAAATCGGGGGTTTCGGCCGATCGCCTGGGCTGATGACTGCATACGGGTTCAATCGAGAGCATTTTTTCCTTGATACCGTTCAGATGAACGCCATTCAATTGAACGCCTAATCCGGTGGGTTAAGCAAAGCGAAATCTATCGAGCGCGATCAAGATGACCCGCACAATCAAACTGCGTTATGAGCCGATCGCCGGTTTCGCCGAGGTGCTCGCGGACCAGCGGCGGCGCCAGGGCCGGTTGATCCGCTCCGCCTATCAGGGCTTGGTAGCCGGCATGGCGAAGCGCGACCTCTATGCGGCGCTGCGAGCCCATCCCGTCGGCCAGGGATTGCATACATGGCTCACCCTCTCCGGAATCAGAAAGGCCAGCGCGCTGTTTTCGCGCCATCCCAACGGCAAGGTGGTATTTGGCGGCAGACGAGCCCTCCTTGAGCGTGCCCAAGGCAGGATGAGTCGCCAGGAGTGGCGAAGCGCCAGGCTGATGCCCCTTTATGTCGAAGGACACGCAAAGAGTTACGGCGCGCAAGGAGGCAACCATCTGGTGACGCTCGATATCGTTTCTGAGCGCGTGATCTACCATGGGCCCGACGGCCGGGACTTCCCGATCAAGCTTTGCCTTTCCAGGAAGAGCCGCGAGTACCGGCGCCGGTTGATCGGGCTGCAGGCCCGGTGCGAAACCCTGCGGGACGTACCTTTTACCGCCACGATCAACGAGTCGGAAATTGCCCTGAGTTGGAGCGAGCCACCGCCGCCAGTTGCGTGCGGCATCGCCAATCGGGTGCTGGCCCTTGACCTGAACCCGGCGAGGCTAGGCTGGGCCGTGGTTGAACGCGGCCATGCAGGGCCGGGTACCTCCCGGTGCGTGGCTTGGGGGGTGTTCGAGTACTCGGACTTCGCCCGGCGTCTTGGATTCACCTCTGACGATCCGCGCTCATTGGCCCACAATCGCAAACGGCGCTACGAATTGGCAATACTGGCAAAGAAAGTGGCTGTTCTGGCGAAGCACCATCGGGTGTGCGCCGTCGTCACGGAGCGGCTTGCATTGGGGCCGAAGGACCACGGCAAGGGCAGGCGGTATAACCGCCTGATCAATCAGGTGTGGTTGCGTCGCGGCCTCCTGGAGCCGCTCACCCGGCGCCTTGCGGGAGCCGGCATCGCCCATGCGGAGGAGAACCCCGCCTTTTCCTCGAAACTGGGCAACCACCTCTGGGCCGATGTCCTGCGTATCCCGGATCCGGCCTGCGCCGCGGTTGAACTCGGCCGCAGGGCGATTTGGCCTGTCAGATTTTCCGCTCCGCAGAAAGATGCCGCGCAGCTGCCGAAGCCCAACGCGCGCCGCCGATGGAAGGATGGCGCACGGCTCAAGCCCCGCAAGGGGCCCGCCCTCGGAGGTTGGCAAAGCGTCTGGAGCCAGCTCCAACCCAACGCGGCCGATACACGCCGCCGTTCCCGGGCCGATCTGCGGCCCAAGCTCCCGCCCGGGAATCCACGCCTCGCTCCGCTTGTCAACCCCAGGTCGAAAGTCCTCCGTTACGAGCCTCGCGAGGGGGCGTCATTGCCGTTCGGTCGCGACCTTCATGCGCTGTGCTTGCGGGTCCGTTCCGACACGGACTAATGGCGTTGTGTATAGCTTCGTTTCCACGCCGAGCGCCCGCAGGGCGTGCCAGTATTCGTAGGACTGCGGCGCAGGGCATTCCTTGTCGCTGTCACCCACGATGATCAGGGTGGGCGTGGAGGGCGCTGATGAAGTTGATCGGCGAGCTCCGAGCGTACACGGAGGGGTCGTCGTAGACGGATGCGCCGAAGTAGGGGATCATCCACTGGTCAATCAGGTTCTCGCCGTAGTAGCTTTGCCAGTTGGAAATCCCGGCGCCGGCCATGGCCGCGCGGAAGCGGCCCGTCTGTGTGAGCACCCACATGGTCATGTAGCCGCCGTAGCTCCAGCCGCACACGCCGAGCTGCCGCGCGTCGACGGGAGCGGTCCTGAGCACGTGGTCAAGGCCGCTGAGGATGTCCCGAAGGTCGCCGTAGCCAAGATCCCGCACGTTGGCTGTGGTGAAGGCCTCGCCCTGACCGTAGCTGCCGCGCGGATTCGGCTCAAAGGCGAAATAGCCCTCCGCCGAGAGGGATGACGCCATGCCGCCCCACCCGGGCGTCGCCTGGGCCGCCGGGCCTCCGTGGACGTGCACGACAAGGGGATAGCGCCTGCGCGGGTCGAAGTCCCGCGGATAGATCAGCCAGCCTTGGACGTGAAAGCCGTCGCTGGTCCACTGGACGCTCTCCGCCCGGCCCCACAGGGGCTTGAGGTTCCTGTTCGCGCCCGTAAGCGGCTTCCACCGGCCAATTGGGCCCAGGTACACCTCGGGCGGCTGGCCGTACGACCGGCGCACGACCGCGGTAGTCGTGCCGTCTGCCGCGACGGACAGGCTCAGATCCTCGCCATCGCGGCCGGTGTCGATGCGCTCGTCGCCCCGCCACAGGGTTGTCGTCCGCCCGCTGGCGGCGTCGAGCTCGCCGGCCGCGCATCCTCCGTTGGCGAACTCGCTGAACAGGAGCCGGCCCGGGCCCGGCTGCCAGTGGAGCCACGCGGGCGAGCTGGCCCGGCCGGGCGTGAGGTTGCGCGCAGGGCCCCCGGCGGCGGGAACGAGCCAGATGTCGCCGCCCGTTGAGCCGGCGTCGCTCATCAGGCCCTGGATGAAGGCGATCTGCCGGCCGTCGGGCGACCAGCGCGGGACGGCGATCTGCGCCTGCGGCCTGTAGAGCTCGCGCACGGCTCCGGTGGCGGTGTCGACCGCGCGCAGGCGGGCGATCCACCAGTTGCTGTCGCCCGAGCCCGGCGCTGAGATGAAGGCGATCTGGCGGCTGGCGGGCGACCAGTCGTATTCGTAGACATAGCTGCCTGGGGGGGAGACCGCGCGGGCCGCGCCCGTGGCGGCGTCGACCAGCACGAGCCGCGCCTCCGCGACGTGCTCCGCCACCTCGCCGGTCTCGTGCGCCGCGGGCTCGACCGCGCCGGCAGCGGCCTGCGTCTCCGCTATGTTCAGGAGCGCGACCGTGCGGCCGTCGGGCGACCATCGCGGCTGCTCAAGGTAGCCCGACAGGCTCGTGAGCATGCGCGGCGTGCCCCCGGCCGCCGGGGCCACGTAGAGCTGCAGCCGCTGCTTGAGCTGGCGGTCCGAGAGGAAGGCGAGCTGGCTCCCGTCGGGCGACCACGAGATGCCGTGTTCATCGCACAGGTAGATGGAGGCGTTGGCCGTCGGCGTGCGGTCCGCGTTGGGCCGGGCCTCGGCCCAGGCGATATGGCGCCCGTCGGGCGCGAGGGCGACGTCGTTGAACTGCTGGGTGGCGTAGGCGAGGTCCAGCGTCTCCCTGGGCGAGGCGAGCAGGAGGGTGGGAAGAACCGCCGCGGCCGCGGCAAGGAAACGCTGAATCTTCATGAACGGGAGAACTTGGCCCGGGCGCGAAGAGTCTCAATCCGATTACGCGCAGTCCCCTTGCGGCGGTTTTGGACCGGCGTCGCCGGGCCCGAACCCCTTTCGGCCCGGCTTCAGTGCAGGCGCTCCTGGGCGGAGGCCGCCGCCTGGTTGGGAGTCCCACCCGCGAATCCCCATATGAGCCCGGCTGCAAACCCGGTGGCGTGGGCCCCGACGTCGATATGGAGCCCTCCCGCGCCGAACAGCCCGAGGAGAGTGATGCCGGCCGCAAGGGGCGCGAAGACGGCCTGCCAGCGGTGCGGGCGGCCGTCCCACTGGACGGCGCGGATCGCGCGGCCGGTGAGGAGCCCGAGGGCGGCAAAGATCGCCGTGGACGCGCCGAGCGACCGGTAGGGGCCCGGATAGTTGAGCGCGGCGATCGCCAGGTTTCCCGTGACCGACGCGAGCGCAAGCAGGAGCCACCCGCGCCGCCGGCCGATTGTCGAGAGCACCGCCGAAAAGGCGAAGATCCCGCTCAGCATGTTCGAGATCAGGTGCCCGAGGTCCGCGTGGAGAAACAGCGCGGTGCCGAGCCGCCACCATTCACCGCGGTCGAACACGGCCTGCGCATCCAGCGCACCGGCGTCCTCCAGGCGGCCGGGCAGGAGGCCCTGCGCGCAATAGGCCGCCATGAGGACAAGGGCCCACAGCAGGGGTGTGGAGAGTTCGAACCTCCGCAGCGGGTCCTCCGCGATGGGCCGCGGCGGCCAGCCGATGCTCTCGCGGTCGAAGCACGCGAGCTCGCCGCGGACGGCCTCGAGGGCCTGCGGCTCCACCAGGAGCCGGAAGCCGGCGTCGTCGGGAACGAGCCAGTAGGGACTCCCCATGGCGAGCACGACCAGGCCGTGCTCGAACCCCTCCTCCGCCGTCGGGTAGGCGCCCGCCACGGCGAGGTCCCCAGGGAATGGACCGCCGGCCGCTTCTTGGGATGGGTCGGGTGGAGGCATCGAGGGGATTAGGGGCCGATCGGGCTTCGCTGCGACGAGAAAGAGGCTCGCGGGGGCCCGGCGCGTCCGCAACAGCAGGAGAGGCCGGATGCTCACCATACCCGGCAAGGCGCCCGCTCCCGGGGCCGAACTTTTCCCTTGCGCGCTCGGGCGTGCACCGCAACACCTCCCGCCGAGGGCGCGGCGCCCGACCCCAAGATGATTTTCCTTTCGTCCGTCGCTGCCCGGCTGAGGACCCAGCCACCGTCCCCGACGATCCATGACGCCGGGGAGATAGCCCGGAAGTACCGCTACTGGCGCGGGCGGGTGATGTACTCGACGACGGCCGGGTACGCGATCTTCTACCTGGTCCGCAACAACATGCCGATAGCCACCAAGTCCATCACCGACGAATTCGGCTTCTCCAACACGCAATGGGGTGCCGTGCTCAGCGCGGGGACCGTCATCTACGCGTTCTCCAAGTTCCTGAGCGGGGTGATCGGGGACCGCGCCAACCCCCGCTACCTGCTGGGCATCGCCCTGCTGGTCTCCGCCCTGGTCAACCTGGTGTTCGGCTTTGCCGCCAGCCTTGGCTGCTTCGCGGCCCTGTGGGCGCTCAACAGCCTTTTTCAGGGAGTGGGCGTGCCCCCGTGCACCCGGCTGCTGACGTACTGGTACAGCCCCCGCGAGATTGGCCGTGCGTGGGGCGTCTGGAACGCCTCCCACCAGATCGGCAGCGCCGTCATCGCGGTCTGGGCCGGATACCTGGTCGCGAATCACGGGTGGCGGGCCGCCTTCCTGGCGCCGGCCGGGGTCGCCATCGTCGGCGCGTTCTGGCTGATGAACCGGCTGACCGATTCGCCCGAATCCATGGGCCTGCCGCCTATCGAGGTCTACAAGGAGCGGGTGAAGCGCCCGGCCGACGCCCCGTCCGTGCCCTTCCGCGAGATATTCGTGCGGCACATCCTGGCCAACCGGTGGGTGTGGGTCGTCAGCGTGGCCAATTTCTTCGTGTACATAGTGCGCATCGGAATCGTGAACTGGGCCCCGAAATACCTGATCGAGGCCAGGGGGTTCACGCTGGCCAGGGCGGGGATTTCCCTGTCCTTGTTCGAAGTGGCCGGCATCTTCGGCGCCCTGGCCTCCGGCTGGCTGTCGGACACGGTCTTCAGGGGGCGGCGCGGCCCGGTTTCAGCCGGGTTCATGCTCTGCCTGGTCGCCTCCGTGCTGGCGCTGTTCGCCGTGCCCAGCGGCCGCGTGCCGGCGATGATGGCGCTCTTCGCCGCGCTGGGATTCTTTGTCTACGGCCCGCAGATGCTGGTGGCGGTGGCGGCGGCCGATTTCGCCACCAAGGTGGCGTCCGCCAGCGCCGTGGGGCTCACCGGGCTTTTTGGCTATCTCGGCGCCGCGTTCTGCAACCTGGCCACGGGCATGCTCGTGGACCGGTACGGCTGGAACGGCGCGCTCTGGCTGTACGCGGTTTCGGCGGTCGTCGGGTGCGCGCTCCTCGCCTCGACCTGGGCAAAGGCTTCGCCCCTCCTGAGGGAGGAGTCGGCCTGATGGCGGACTAGCTTCTCGCCGTCGTGCTCGCCAGCTCGTAGCTGATCTTGCCCTCGATGATCTCGCGGAGGGCGGTGTCCTCCGCAGACAGCTTCTCGAGCGATTCGACCAGCGGGCGGTTGCCGCGTTTGAGCTGCTTCACCCGGCGCGACACGACGTTGACTAGGATGTTCGGGTCATCGATCGTCTTTAGCGCCTCCCTGATGTAATCGTCTCTCATGGCCTGCCATTCTAGGAGGCCGCTTTCCCGAACACGACCCATATCGGGGCGGATGGCGCGCAAGCGCGGCAATCCCGTCGCAGGCCATTCGTTTAGGACAGTTATGCGAATGCGCCGAAGCGGGCTTTGCCCGCGCGCCGGCTGCATGACGCCCGGCCGAGCCTCTAGGTGCCGACAAGCCGGTAGCCTATTCCCGACTCGGTCTTTAGGTGGCTGGGTCTGTGCGGATCGGCTTCGAGCTTCTGGCGCATGTGCGTCATGTGCACGCGCAGGTAGTGCGTGTTTCCCTCCGACTTTGGGCCCCACAATTCGCGGAGCATCTGCCCGTGCGTCACCACCTTGCCGCGGTGCATCACCAGGAGGCGAAGCATTGCATATTCCTTTGCCGTCAACCGGACCTCGGCCCCCCGGCGCCGCACGAGGCGCGCGGCAAGATCCATCTCGATGTCGCCAAAGACGACCACGGACGGCTCGTTTTCCCCGGGCGCGCGCCTCAGGATCGCCCGCAGCCTGGCCGTGAGTTCCGCGGCGCCAAAGGGCTTGGTTAGGTAGTCGTCGGCCCCGGCGTCCAGCGCGGCGACCTTCTCGGTTTCCCCGGCGATCACGGTCAGCACGAGCACGGGCACGCGCGACCATTCGCGCAAATGGCGCAGGACCTCCAGGCCGCCCATGTCGGGCAGGCCGAGGTCGAGGACGATCGCATCAGGCTGGCGCCGGGCGGCCTCATCGAGGCCGAATCTCCCCGTGTCGGCCTCCGCGACGCAATAGCCCGCGGACTCCAGCGTGATGCGGAGCAGGCGGCGGATCTGCACCTCGTCGTCGATCACAAGGACCGTCTGAATTGCCGGGTTCGCGGTCATTCCTCGGGCACGTCGCCGTGCGGCTTGTAGGGCAGGTAGACGGTCAGGACCGCGCCGCCCCCGGGGTTCTCGCCGGCCACGACGTCGCCGCCCTGCGCGGTCACGAATCCACGGATGATGGAGAGTCCGAGCCCGAGCCCTCCGGCCTTCGCGGCATCCCCGCGCTGGAATTTCTGGAACAGGCGTTCGCGCATCGCCGCCGGCAGGCCGGGGCCCCGGTCGGCCACCGTGAAGAACACCCGCGCCTTGGCGGTGTCCACTCCGGCGGCCAGGAAGATGGGCGTGCCAGCGGGCGTGTGCAGCGCCGAGTTGAGGAGCAGGTTCGCGATCACCTGCTCCATCAGCGCGGCGTCGGCGCGGAAGAGGGGAAGGTCCTTGGGGATGTCGACCTCGAACGGATGGCCGTCGAGCTGGTCGCTGACGCCCTCGGTTGCGGCGTTGACGAGATCGTGGCCGTCGCACCAGTCGAGCCGCGGCTTGAGCGCGCCCGACTCAAGGCGCGTCTGGTCGAGGAGGTTGTTCACGAGGCGGTTGAGCCGGCGCGCGGCGGTGCGGATCTCGTTGGCGAGGCTGTCGCGCGTCGCCTCGTCGGCGGATGCGAGGTTCTCGACCGCGGCGCTCAGGACCGCAAGCGGCGTCTTGAGCTCGTGGGACACGCCGTCTAGGAGCGTGCGGTGAAGCTTGTCGGACTCAGCCAGGAGCTTCTCGCGCTCCCCGGCAGCGCGCAGCTGCTCGCGCTCGACAAGCTGCGCGAGCTGCGTGGCGAAGCTTTCGGCGAGGTCGCGCTGGGCCAGGGTGAGCAGGGCCTCTGGCGGCAAACACAGGATCAGGACGCCGACGGCAGCGTCCTCGCGCAGGAGCGGCACGTGGAAGCCTTCGGCGGAGGGGAGCGTGTCGGTGAAGCGCCCGGCCTTCCTGCGGTTGCGCCAGGCCCAGTCGGCGACAGCGCGCTCCTTTTCGGCGACCGTATACGAGCCGGCAAAGTGCGGCATGATCGCGGAGCCGTTGCCGTCGTCGAGGAGAAGCGCCGTCGTGGCGCCGAAGTATGCGTCGGCTTGGCGGAGCGCGGCAAAGACGGCGTCGTCGAGCGTGCGCGCGGAGCCGATCGCCTGCGTGAGGTGGAAGAGCGCGGTGGCGCGGTCCTCGCGCATGCGCTCATTGCGCTCCTGGGCGCGGATTCGGGAGGCCAGATGGCCGGTGATGAGGGCGACCGCAAAGTAGGTCCCGAACATCAGGCGATCCTCGAGCCTCCCGATGACGAAGGTGAAGACCGGCGGGATGAAGAGGAAGTCCCAGGCCACCGCGCTGGCTATCCCGGCGACAAATATGGGGCCGCGGCCGACGCGCAGGCTCAGGCCGATCACGGCGAGGAGGTAGAAGAATCCCACGGCAGGGTAGCCGGTGTGCGGCGCGGCAAGCCAGCTCGCGGCCGTCAGGGCCGCCAGCGTGCCGAACACCTCGGCATATTCGCGCGCGGGCGACGGCTCGATCTGGCGCCAGCCGACCCATGGGGCCGGCCTCTCGCCCGATCGCTCGGCGGGGACCACGTAGATGTCGATCGACCCGCCGATCCGCAGGAGGCGGTCGACGAGGTTGCCGCCGCGCAGCGCGTCGAGCCAGCGCGGCCTGAGGGACTTGCCGACGACGATCTGCGTGGCGTTGTTCTGCAGGGCGACGCGCACGAGGGCGTCGGCGACGTCGCTGTCGTGCGTGACGACGATCTCGGCGCCGAGCTCGCGCGCGAGCGCGAGATTCTGCTCGAGGCGGCGCTGGGCGTCCTTATCGAGAGGCCGGGTATCCTCGACGCTCACCGCGATCCAGGACGCGCCTTGGGAGGCGGCCATCCGGCGGGTCCAGCGGACGAGCTGCGTCGAGGAAGGGCTCGGGCCGACTGCGACGAGCAGCCGCTCGCCGGAGCGCCAGACCGTCTTGAGGGCGCTGGCGGAGCGCAGCTCCCGCAGGCGGTTGTCGACCTGCTCCGCCACGAAGCGCAGGGCCAGTTCCCGCAGGGCGGTGAGGTGCGTGTCCTTGAAGAAATTCTCCGCGGCCGCGGCCGCGCGGCCCTCCATGTAGACCTTGCCCTCGCTCAGGCGCTCGCGAAGCGCCTCGGGCGTGATGTCCACAAGCTCGATCTGGTCGACGAGCCCGAGGAGCGAGTCGGGGACGGTTTCGTGCACGGTGACGCCCGTGATCTGGCGGACGGCGTCCGCGCGGCTTTCGAGGTGCTGGACGTTGAGCGTCGTGTAGACATCGATTTCAGCGTCAAGCAGCTCGATGACATCCTGGTAGCGCTTCGGATGGCGCGAACCCGGTGCGTTCGTGTGCGCAAGCTCGTCCACGAGGACAAGCCGCGGCTTGCGCGCGAGCACGGCCTCCAGGTCCATTTCGGTGAGTTGGATGTTCTTGTAGGCGATCTGCTTGCGGGGGACCACCGGAAGGCCCGCGAGCAGGGCCTCGGTCTCGGCGCGGCCATGGGTCTCCACCACGCCCACGACGAGGTCGACCCGCTCGCCCAGCTCCTGCTGCGCGGCGCGCAGCATCGCGTAGGTCTTTCCGACGCCGGGGCACATGCCGAAAAAGACCTTCAGCCGCCCCCGGCGGGCCCGCGCCTCGTCGCGCTTGAGCGACGCAAGGAGCGCGTCGGGGTCGGGTCTGTCCGGTGCGGTCACGCCTGAGAGCATCTCAAAGAGGGCGCGACGGGCAATCCTTCAGTAGAGGAGCCGCGCGGATGCGGCGGGACGGCCGCGGCTATTTCGCGGGAGCCGCCCGGTCGAGCGCCACGTTGAGGCGCAGGACGTTGACGCCGGGCTCCCCCAGGATGCCGAGGTCCCGGCCCTCGGTGTTCGCCGCAATGAGCTCGCGGATCTTGTCGGGCGCGAGGCCGCGGGCCTTGGCGACCCGTCCGGCCTGGATCAGGGCGTTGGCGACGCTGATGTGGGGGTCGAGGCCGCTGCCGGACGATGTGACCGCGTCGGCCGGCACCGGCGCATCGGAGCCGAGACCGTTGGAAGTCCGGTACGCGGCGACCGCGGCCTTGACGCTGTCGCTCAGCTTCTGGCTGGTCGGTCCCAGGTTGGTGCCCCCGGAGCTGGTGGCGTCGTAGCCATTGCCGGCCGCGGAGGACCGGGGCTGGAAGTACCTGTCGCTGGAGAAATTCTGCGCGAGCAGCGTTGAGCCGCGGACGACGCCGTCCTTGTCCACGAGCAGGCTCCCGTTGGCCTTGCCCGGGAACAGCGCCTGCGCCCCGGCCCATACCGCGAGCGGATACGCGCCGCAAAGCAGCACGACCAACACGATCATGAGCAGCAGGGAGGTTCTGAGTTCTGTGAAGAGTGTCTTCATGGTTCAGACGAGGTGGGCCGCATTGACGATGACATCGATCAGCTTGATCCCGACGAACGGGATAAGGATTCCGCCGACGCCATAGATGATGAGGTTGCGCCTCAGCATCGCGGCCGCCCCGATGGGGCGGTAGGCGACGCCCTTCAGGGCGAGAGGGATGAGGGCGATGATGACGAGGGCGTTGAAGATGACCGCGCTCAGGATGGCGCTCAGGGGCGAGACGAGGTGCATGACGTTCAGGGGCGCGATGGCGGGAAACACCCCGACCAGCATCGCGGGTATGATCGCGAAGTACTTCGCGACGTCATTGGCGATGCTGAAGGTCGTGAGCGCGCCGCGGGTGATGAGCAGCTGCTTTCCTATCTCGACGATGTCGAGCAGCTTCGTCGGGTTGGAGTCGAGGTCGACCATGTTGCCTGCTTCCTTGGCGGCCTGGGTGCCGGTGTTCATGGCTACGCCGACGTCGGCTTGGGCGAGCGCGGGCGCGTCGTTGGTGCCGTCGCCGGTCATGGCCACCAGGTGGCCGGCTGCCTGCTCCTCGCGGATGCGGCCAAGCTTCATCTCGGGGGTGGCCTGGGCCAGGAAGTCGTCGACGCCGGCCTCGGCAGCGATCGCCGCCGCGGTGAGCGGGTTGTCGCCGGTGATCATCACGGTGCGGATGCCCATGGCCCGGAGCTGCGCAAACCGCTCCTTGATTCCGCCCTTGACGACGTCCTTGAGGAAGATGACGCCGAGTGTCTCACGGCCCTCCGCGACGACGAGCGGGGTCCCTCCACGGCGCGAAATCTCGTCGACCGCGGTGGTGGTGGATTCGGGACAGGCCCCTCCCTGGGATTCGACCCAGGCCCTGACGTTGGCGGCGGCGCCCTTGCGGATCGAGCGGGCCGGCGAGCCGTCGGCGGCGGCGAGGTCCACGCCGCTCATGCGCGTCTGCGCGGTGAACGGCACGAAGTGCGCGCGCTGCGCGGAAAGATCCCGGCCGCGAAGGTTGAATTTTTCCTTCGCCAGGACGACTATGCTGCGGCCCTCCGGCGTCTCATCCGCGAGCGAGGCGAGCTGGGCGGCGTCGGCGAGCCGCTCGGGGGTGACGCCGGGAGACGGCAGGAACTCGGAGGCCATCCGGTTGCCGAGGGTGATCGTGCCGGTCTTGTCGAGGAGGAGCACGTCGATGTCGCCCGCGGCCTCGACGGCGCGCCCGCTCATTGCGAGGACGTTGCGCTGGAGCAGGCGGTCCATGCCGGCGATGCCGATCGCGCTCAGGAGCCCGCCGATCGTGGTCGGGATCAGGCAGACGAGCAGGGCGATCAGGGCCGTGATCGAGAACGCGACGCTCGAGTACACGCCGAAGGGCTTGAGCGTGATGATGACCAGGAGGAAGATGAAGGTGAGGGCCGAGAGCAGGATCGTGAGCGCGATCTCGTTCGGCGTCTTCTGGCGCGTGGCGCCCTCGACGAGGCTGATCATGTGGTCCAGGAACCCCTCGCCGGGATTCGCGGTTATGCGGATCAGCAGGTGGTCGGATAGGACGGCGGTGCCGCCCGTCACGGCGCTCCGGTCGCCGCCCGCCTCGCGGATCACGGGCGCGGACTCGCCGGTGATGGCCGATTCGTCGACGGACGCAGCTCCCTCGACGACCTCGCCGTCTCCGGGAATGAGCTCCCCGGCGACCACGAAGACGAGGTCCCCCTTGCGCAGATCGGAGGCGTCCACGGATTCCGTCGCGCCGTCCTTGCGGCGGCGGTTGGCGACCAACTGCTTGCGCGAGGCCCGCAGCGCACGAGCCTGGGCCTTGCCGCGGCCTTCGGCGACGGCCTCGGCAAAATTGGCGAAGACGACCGTGAAGAGTAGCCAGAGGGCGATCTGCAGGACGTAGCCGAAGGGCTCCTTTGATGTGAACAGCTGCTGGAACGTGAGGATCGCGCCGACTAGGGTCACGAACATCACCGGGTTCTTGAGCTGCAGCCGCGGGTTGAGCTTCAGGAACGAGTCCGCGACGGCCTTTCGCATGATCGCTCGGTCAAAGAGGGAGATCGATTTGGTACTCATGTCGGCTGGTAGAAGGGTGGGAGGGAGAGGGGGCCGGGTTCAGAACAGGGTGCCGGCTCCCATGAGGTAGTGCTCGACGATGGGGCCGACCGCCAGGGCAGGCAGGAACGTGAGCGCGCCCACGAGCAACACGGTGCCGATCAGCAGCGCGATGAACGTGAAGCCCTCTGTCCTGAAGGTGCCGGCACTGGAGGGGATGAGCTTTTTCCCGGCGAGGTTGCCGGCGAGGGCCAGGATGGGGACGATCATGAGGAAGCGCCCCACCAGCATCGCGATTCCTAGGGCCGTGTCCCAGTGGGGGTCGCCGTCCGCGGGAGCCGCGGTCAGGCCCGCGAAGGCGCTCCCGTTGTTGCCCACGCAGGAGCTGAAGGCGTAGAGCATCTCGCTAAAGCCGTGCGGCCCGGCGTTGTTGAGCCCTGCCTGGCCCCAGGCCGTCACGCTGGCCCAGGCGGTGAAACCCAGGATGGTCGCCGAGAGCACCATGAGGACGAGCATGACGAGCTTGACGTCGTAGGCCTCTATCTTCTTGCCGAGGTACTCCGGCGTGCGGCCGACCATCAGGCCCGCGATGAACACCGCCAGAATGACGAAAATGAGCATGCCGTAGAGGCCCGCGCCGACCCCTCCGAAGATCACCTCCCCGGTTTCGATGTTGAACATCGGGACAAGGCCGCCGATCGGCGTGAACGAGTCGTGCATGGCGTTGACCGCCCCGCACGAGGCGTCGGTCGTGATCGTGGCGAACAGTGCGGAGCTGAAGATGCCGAAGCGCACCTCCTTGCCCTCCATGTTTCCGTCCGCCGCCGAGACGCCCAGCTTCTGGTGGATCGGATTGCCGGACGATTCGGCCTTCCAGCAGACGAGCACGCCGCAGGCGAACATCGCGAACATGGCGCACCACACGGACCAGCCGTGCTTCTGGTTCTTGACCATGCGCCCGAGGAAGTACGTGAGCGCGCTCGGGATCGCGAAGATCGAGAGCATCTGGAAGAAGTTCGACAGGGGCGTGGGGTTCTCGAATGGATGGGCGGCATTGGCGTTCACGTATCCGCCGCCGTTTGTCCCGAGCATCTTGATCGCGATCTGCGAGGCGACAGGCCCCTGCACGATCGTTTGGGTGTCCACCGACTGGTCGACCATTACCGGCGTCTTGCCGTCGGCAGCCATGACTGGTTTTCCCGCGGCGTCGACCTTGGGAACCTGTATCGTGAAGGCCTCGAACGTCTTCGCCGTCGTATAGGGCTTGAAGTTCTGGATGATGCCCTGCGAGACAAGGAACAGCGCGAACACGAGGCAGATGGGCACGAGCACGTAGTAGGTGACCCTCACGATGTCGGCCCAGAAGTTGCCGATGGTCCTTGCCGAATGCCGGGCGATGCCGCGGACAAGGGCCGCTGCGACCGCGATCCCGGAGGCGGCCGACATGAAATTGTGGATCGCCAGGGCAACCATCTGCGAGAAGTACGACATGGTCGATTCGCCAGTGTAACTCTGCCAGTTCGTGTTGGTCGTGAAGCTCGCGGCGGTGTTGAAGGCGAGGTGTGGGGCGAGGCCGGGCAGCCCCTGGGGATTGAGCGGAAGGTGATCCTGGAAGCGCAGGATGAAGTAGGTCATCAACATGCCGACGAGGCTGAAGATCAGCAGCGAAAGCGTGTAGCCGACCCAGCCCTGCTCGAGCGCGGGGTCGATGCCGCAGACGCGGTACGTGATCCGCTCGAAGGGCTTGACGATCCGGTCGAGCCATGTCCTGCCCTGCACGTCGAGGACCTGCACCAGGTAAAGCCCGAGAGGCTTCGTAATGAGGACAAGCGCGCCCACATAGAGCGCGAACTGGAGCCACGCGTTGGGATTGTTCATTGGCGGAATTCCCTAGAACTTCTCGGGGCGCAGAACGGCCGCGACAAGATAGGCGAGCAGGGCGAGGGCGATCAGGCCGATGACGATGTTTTCCATGGACGGGGGGGGGG
>CZKI01000045.1_pt1 | contig 25578 bp, 21 predicted proteins | sample 700541 | NCBI WGS metagenome assembly CZKI01 (sample SAMEA3539301, study PRJEB10725) | soil metagenome | biome: tundra; feature: field; material: soil | place: USA | collected 2010-05 | depth 0.15 m
CTCCGCGCGGGGTGCGGGCGCCTGCGCCCCCCTCCGCTGGGCGGCGGCTGCGGCCGCCGCGGGCCCGGCGGCGGGCTCGGAGACCGCAACGACGCTCAGCCCGCGGGCCGAGAGAAGGCGGAGCGCGTCCTTGCGGCTGGGCGCGTCGATCGCCGCCTCCACGGTCTGTCCGGCCTGGTCGCGGGCTTTGTAGGCAAAGCGGGGCATTGCTTCTCCCGGGCGCGCCTACTTTTCGACGACCGTGATGACGCGCAGGACCTCGTCCAAGGTGGTGTGGCCGGCCTTGACCTTCTCCCATCCGCTCTGGCCCAGGGTCCGCATCCCGTTCTCGCGGGCGCAATGGGCCAGGGTCCGCGTGCTCTCGCGCTTGAGCACGAGGGCGTGCATGTCGTCGTTCAGCCGGAAGATCTCGAAAAGGCCGATCCGGCCGCGGTAGCCCGTCCCCCGGCAGCGGTCGCAGCCGACCGGCGCGCGCAAGACGCTGACCGATTCGGCCTCGGCGGGGTCGCAGCCTAGGATCGCCAGGGACTCGAGAAGCTTGATCTTCGTCACGGGTTCCAGCCGGTTGCAGTCGGGGCAGAGCCTGCGGACCAGGCGCTGCGCGATCACGAGCTCGATCGCCGAGGCCACGAGGAAGGGCTCGATCCCCATGTCGACCAGCCGCGTGATGGCGCCCGGGGCGTCATTCGTGTGCAGGGTGGAGAACACGAGGTGGCCCGTCAGGGATGCGCGGATGGCGATGTCGGCCGTGTCGCGGTCGCGGATCTCGCCGACCATGATGACGTCGGGGTCCTGGCGGAGCACATGGCGGAGCGCGCTCGCAAACGTGAGCCCGATCTCGGGGCGGACCTGCATCTGGTTGACGCCCGGGACCTCGTACTCGATCGGATCCTCGATCGTGATGATCCTCAGGTCGGTGGAGTTGATCTGCCTCAAGAACGCGTTGAGCGACGTGCTCTTTCCCGATCCGGTCGGGCCCGTCACGAGGATGATGCCGTTGGGGTAGTCGAGGACCTGCTTGATCTGCGCCTGCTCGCCGGCGCTCATGCCGAGCTTGTCCATCGTGTAGGCCTCCTTCTTCTTGTTGAGGAGGCGCAGCGAGATCGACTCGGCGTAGATGGTCGGGATCGTCGAGACGCGGATGTCGAGGGTCGTCCCCCCCGCCTTGAAGTTGATCCTGCCGTCCTGGGGCAGCCTTCGCTCCGAGATGTTGAGCCGCGCCATGATCTTCACGCGTGAAATGATCGCATCCTGGAATCGCAGGAGGTTCTCCGGCACGGAGACCGGGACGAGGAGGCCGTCCACCCGGTAGCGGATGCGCAGCTCGCCCTCCTGGGGCTCGAAGTGGATGTCGGTCGCCTGGTCGTTGACGGCTTGGGTGATCACGTCCGTCACGAACCTCACCACGGCGGCGTCCTCGTCGACCTCCGCCTCGGCCTCCCTCAGGGCCTCGGGCGCGATGTAGCCCTCGTCGCTGTCCTCGAGCGCGCCGGAGCCGACCCCGAAGTTCTCGATGATGAGCTGGTGCACGCGCTCGGGCACGGCCAGGTGCCACGCGAGCGGCCTCGGCGTGAACGTCCGCAGCCAGTCGGCCATCGCCGGGTCGGGCGGCCACGCGGAGGCCAGGTGGAGGGGGGTCGATGGCGTGGGCTCGGACTCGCCCTCGGCGGGCGCCTGTGCGCCGAACCGGATCGGGATGATCTGGAAGTCGTGGACGAGCCTCGCCGGCAGGAGGCCGCGCGCGCCGGGATCCGTCTCGAGGTTCGTGGCGATATCGAGGCCGGCGGCGCTGGCCACGATCGACAGGGCCTCGTTCTCGTCGATGCCCAGGGCCGCGACGAGCGCGGCCAGGCGCGAGCCGCGGGGCGCCTCGAGGACCGCCTGGCGCTGCTCGTCCGTCAGCCTCGTGGCGAGCGATCCGGGAAGGGAGTCCTGTGCCGTGACCATGGCGGAAAACCGCGGCCGACTATTCGACTTTCTCCTTCAGGCTCATCTGCGCATTGGGAAGGCGGCTCGGATTACTGAGGAACTTGTTCAGCTGGTCCTTGTTCGTCATCCCCTGGATGGCCCTGTGGGTGTCCGCCGTCCCCTCGTCAGGCCGCAGGATATGGGGCCGGATAAAGAGGAGCAGCTCGGAGCGCAGGGCCTCGTTGTCACGGTAGCCCAGCAGGTTGCTGATGATGGGGATCTCAAAGAGTATCCCCAGCTTCTGGCGGTCGAGCGACTTCGTCGCGCTCTGGAACCCGCCGAGGACGATCATCTCGTCGTTCATGACGTTGACGAACGAGGTGGCCTGGCGGTGGTTGATGGACGGCTGCGAGTTCCCGTTGATCGTGACGGAGGGCCCCTGGTCGTCGACCGTCTGGTCTATCTTCAGCTGGACGCTCCCGTCGTCGCCGATCAGCGGCGTCACCTTGAGCGTGATGCCGATGTCCTTGTAGGTGACGGTGGAGGATTGGGCGAACGACGGGGACGAGGCCGCGCCGGTCGCAAGGGGCTCCGAGGTTGATCCCGTTATGACCGGAAGCTGGTCCGTGACGGTGATCATCGCCTCCTTGTTGTGCGTCGTCACGATCGTGCTCTGCTGCAGGATCTTCGACCGGGAGATGTCCCCCAGGCTGGTGAGCGTGGCGATGAGGTTCACGGGATTCACGCTGTTGGCGGCGGTCGCCGCCGCGGGGCTTAGCCCGAGCCCCGCCAGGGACGCCGTCAGATTGGTGATGGATGTCCCCCCGTTCGGGGCGGGTCCGACGGTCAGCGCGGCCGAGGAGATCCCGGAATTGCTCTTGTCTGCCAGGACCACCTCGGCGATGACGACCTCGATCCGGACCTGGGCCAGCAGGATATCGATCTTCTCGACGATCGACTTGATCAGCCGGATGTCGTCGACGGTGCCCGAGACCACCACGGAATTGGTCCGTTCATCGGGCTGGATCGTAATGAAGTTGCTGAACTCGGTTGCCCCGCCAAAGAACGTATCGATCGGGGCCGCCCCCTGCGCCACACCTGCGGCCTGGGCCGCCGCGCCGGGGGGAGGCGCCCCCTGGCCCGGCTTGACCGTCTGCGTGCCGGCCTTCTGCGCCGCGTTGTTCTGGCCGGAGATCAGCTGCGACAGGAGCGTGGACACGTCCTTCGCGTCGGCATGCTTTAGGTAGATGACCTCATTGCGGGTGTTGGGGTCCGCGTTGATGTCGAACTTCGTGATCAGGGCGTCAAAAAGCGGGTATTCCCGGGGGTCGGCGATCACGACGATCTGGCCGGTCCGGTCGTCGGGCGTGTAGGCGGTCGTGGCGCGGAGCTGGTTGCCCGCGGGGCCGGCGAACAACATGTGGACCTTGTTCACCACGTCGCTCGCCTTCGCGTTGTGCAGCTGGTAGAACTTCGGCGTGAGGCTGTTCGGCCGCGGCTTGTCCACCGCGTCGATGAGCCGCTCGATCTTCTGGATGTTCTCCAGGGAGTCGGTGACGAGCGCCACGTTGGCCTTCTCGAGCTGGACGATGCCGCCCCCGATGCCCGGCGTCATGAACGCCTGGACCTGCGGGACAAACTCCGAGACGCGCAGGAAGTTGAGCTCGAAGAGCTTCGTCACGATCTTTCCGCTGGGCGGGAGGTCGAGCGACGAGCCGATGATCATCTCGGGCGCCTCGCTCTTGGCCTGCGACAGGGCGGTCACCTTGAGGAAGCGCTCGCCCATGGGCGACACGGCCACGCCGTTCAGCGCAAGGAGCGTCTCCAGGGCGGTCACCAGCTCGGCCTTGGGAATCGGCCTGCTGATCTTGAGCGAGTAGGTGGCCGTGGGCAGCTGGCCGGGCCTGACGACGGTCCGGCCGGTGTAGGTTTCGAGCGCGCTCAGGATCGAGTCGATGTCGACATCGCTCACCTTGAACGAATCCACCACGTTATCGTTGGTCTTGGACGGGACCGCGGAGACGGCGGGCTGCGATGGCCTTGCGGCGTTGGAAGGCGGAACCTGCGCGATCAGGCCGGGGACGGCGGCGAAAATGCCGAGGGCAAGCCTCAGGCGTGCGGGGCGCAATGTCATGCAGATTGGGAGCGGTGATGAAAGGGCAAAGCGGCGGGATTGTAAATGGCCTAGTGATATGACGCCATGGCGGAGGGAAGGTTGCCCCCCTCCCCGAGATTTGCCGCTTGCGGGGCCGGTTTGGCAGCCCAACGTTGCCCGCGAGGCGATGCCCAACACATTCGGAAAGCTCTTCACCATCTCCACCTGGGGCGAGAGTCACGGCGCCGCAGTGGGGGTTGTCATTGACGGGTGCCCGGCCCGGCTGCCCCTGGGCGAGGCGGACATCCAGGGCGACCTCGACAGGCGAAGGCCCGGGCAGAGCGGGATCGTGTCGCCGCGCAAGGAGCCGGACCGGGTCGAGATTCTCTCGGGCGTATTCGAGGGGAAGACGACCGGGGCCCCGATCATGATGCTTGTCCGCAACGCCGACGCGCGCCCCGGCGCCTATGACGAAATCCGGGAGAAATTCCGGCCGTCCCACGCCGACTTCACGTACCTGGCGAAGTATGGCTTCCGCGACCATCGCGGCGGGGGGCGCAGCTCCGCCCGCGAGACGATCGGCCGGGTCGCCTCGGGCGCCGTCGCCAGGAAGATCCTTTCCCTCGCCGGAGCCGTCGAGATCCGGGCCTTCGTCACGAGGGTCCACGACATCGGCCTGCCGGCGGGCGCCGCGGAACGGTTCCCGACGCTCGCAGAGGTCGACGCAACGCCGGTGAGGTGCCCGGATCCCGCCACGGCCGCGGCCATGATACGACGGATCGAGGAGGTGCGCTCCCAGGGCGATTCGGTGGGCGGCTTGATCCAGTGCCGCGTTCGGGGTGTGCCCGCCGGGCTGGGCGAGCCCGTCTTCGACCGCCTGGAGGCCGACCTGGCCAAGGCGATGCTTTCGCTCCCGGCGACCAAGGGGTTCGAGATCGGTAGCGGGTTTGCGGGGACTTTCCTCAGGGGCTCCGAGCACAACGATGCCTACGTGCAGAAGTCCGGACGCATCGGCACCGCGACCAACCGGTCGGGCGGGATCCAGGGCGGGATAAGCGACGGCGAGGAGATCTTTTTCAACGTGGCCTTCAAGCCGACGGCGACGATCATGAGGGCCCAGGCAACCGTGGACGTGGAGGGGAAGCCCGCGGAGCTGGCCGGCAGGGGGCGCCACGACCCGTGCGTGCTGCCGCGGGCCGTGCCGATCGTGGAGGCGATGACGGCGCTCGTGCTCGTCGACCATTGGATGCGCAACGCCGCGCAGAATCAGGTCTTCAAATTCTGAGCGATTCGGATGACAGACCCCTGGTGTACCTCGTTCTCGGGGCAGCCGGCTCCGGACGGAGGGAGGTTTTGGCCGACCTGATCGAGGGGGGGCTGGGCGAGGGGGACCGGCCTTCGGTTCTCATTTCCGACCAGGAAGGGCCGGACGCCTCCGACGCCAGGCTTGCCGGGGTCGGGCGCTGGCGCCAGTTGCCGGAGATCGGGATCGAGGCCGAGATTCCAGGGGACGCGACCCATGTGTTCATCCTGGCGGACGGCAGGCGCAATCCGGTCGACCAGATCGAGGCGTTCAAGGCGTGGCTGGCCGAAAGGTCTGCCGACGTCGCCCTCGTCATCTGCGTCGTGGACTGCCAGCTTGCGGAAAAGAACCCGAAGCTCTTCGCGTGGTACGAGGCGTGCATCCATTTCTCGGACGTCGTGCTCCTCAACCACCGGGAGGGGGTCTCCAACAAATGGATCGGAGGCTTCACGGGGGCTTTTGAGGGCAGGTTCTACCCCTGCCTTTTCGAGTGCGTGAAGGACGGGCGCGTGAAGAATCCCGCCCTCGTCCTCGCTCCGGTGGCGCGGCGGATGTCCCACGTCTTCGACGAGCAGGAATGGATCGTCGAGGACGTTGACGAGGAGGAGGCCGAGGACGGGGAGGAGGTCGAGATGAAACCCGAGGAGGACCCCTATCTCGAGCGGAGGGCCGGCGGCCGGCGGGTCAACGAAATCCCGCGCATCGAGGACTTCCTTCCAAAGCCACGCGGTTAAACCGCCCTACGGGATCCGCAGCTCCGTGCCGATCGCCAGAATCCCCTCGTTGGGCAGCACATCGCGATTGGCCTGATAGATGGTCTGCCACCTGCCCGCGGTGCCGTAGTATTTCAGGGAGATCTTGGTCAGGGTGTCACCCTCCACAACGGTGTGGGTTCGCTGTGCCGGCGCCGCAGGCGTCGCCGGGACCTGGGTGGGCGCCTGCAGCGACGCGACCGCCGCGGAGGGGCGCACCGGCAGCGACCTCTTGAGCCGGGTGTTCTCGTCCTGGAGGAGCGCGTAGCTGCGCGTCGCCGCGGACAGCCGGTCCGCAAGGTCGGCCATCTGCTTTTCCAGGGAGCCCTTTTCGCCCGCCGTGCTGGCCGCCTCGGCCTTGGACGCCTCGGCGCTCCTGAGCGCTTCCGCGAGCTGGGCGCGGACGGAGCCGAGATCATTCCTGGCCTTTTCAAGCTCGACGGCGAGCGCCTGGGCCTTTGCTCCTGTCTCGGCCGCGGAGCTTGCGGTTTCGAGAGTCTGGCGGGCCGAGGCAAGTTCCGCGGCCTTGGCGGCGTCCTGCGCCTCGAATCGGGCCTTTGCGGCCTGGGCGTTCCTGAGCGCCTGCGCGAGCAGGCCGTGGGCTGTGTCGAGATCCCGATTGGTCGTTTCGAGTTCGGCGGCGAGGGCCTTCGCCCTGGCGCCGGAGTCGCCCGCGGATTTTAGCAGCGCCTCGTCGGCCGCAAGCTTGGCCGTGAGTGCCTCCGTTTCGGACGAGCGCTTCGTCAGATTTAATTCGAGCGAGGCGATCCGGGCGCCCGCATCCGCCTTGGCCGTTTCTCCATCCTTCAATGCTTGGGCAAGCCGGGTTCGTGCCGAGCTTAGGTCGGCCTTCGTCTGATCGAGAGCCGCATTCCTGGCGGATGCGTCGGCCCTTGCTGCGTCTGTGCCGCTGAGCGCCTCCGCGAGTTGGGTGCGGGCCGCGGCGAGACTGTTCCCGGATTGCGCGAGCTCTGCGGCGAGGGCCTGCGCCTTGGCGCCGGAGTCGCCCGCGGACCGCAGCGCCGCCTCATCGGCGGCCAGCTTCGTGGACAGCGCCTCCGTCGCGGACGAGCGCTTCGTCAGGTCCGCTTCGAGCGAGGCGATCCGGGGCGCCGCCTCCGCCTTGGCCATTTCTCCATCCTTTAGAGCCCGGGCAAGCTGGGAGCGAGCCGAGCTCAAATCGGTCTTCGTCTGCTCGAGGGCCGCTTTCCTGGCGGATGCGTCGGCCTTTGCTGCGTCGACGCCGTTGAGCGCCTCCGCGAGCTGGGCACGGGCCGCGGCGAGATCGTTCCTGGATTGCGCGAGCTCTGCGGCGAGGGCCTGCGCCCTGGCGCCGGAGTCGCCCGCAGATCTTAGCGTCGCCTCATCGGCGGCCAGCTTCGTGGAGAGCTCCTCCGTCGCGGACGAGCGCTTCGTCAGATCCGCTTCGAGCGAGGCGATCCGGGACGCCGCCTCCGCCTTGGCCAGGTCCGCGCTCTTGAGCGCCTGCGCGAGTTGGGTGCTTGCCGCGGCGAGGTCGCTCCTGGCTTTTCCGAGTTCCGCGGCGGAAGCGGCGCCTTGCGCCTCGAGACGCGACTTTTCGGCGGCGGCCTCCTCCTTGGCTGTCCCTTCGCTCTTGAGCGCCTGGGACAGCTGGGTGCGAACCGCGCCGAGGTCGCCCTTGGCTTGCTCCAGAGCGGCGGTCTGGGAGGATGCTTCCTTCCTCGCATTCTCGGCGGCCGCGTTGGCGGTCTCGATGGTTTTTCTTGTCGAGGCCAGCTCGGAGGCGAGGGACTGGGCCGTGGCCCCCGTGTCGCCGGCCGCCTTGAGCGCAGTCTCATCCGCGGCAAGCTTGGCGGATAGCGCCTCGGCATTCTTGAGCGCCTTCTCGAGCCGGTTGTCGGACTCGGCGAGATCACCCTTGGCGCGCGCGAGTTCCGCGGCGGCCGCGGTTTTGCGCGCTTCAAGGAGGCTCTTTTCGCTGGCCGCCTCCGCCTTGGCCGCCTCGTCGTCACTACGAGTCTGGGCCAGCTGGCCGCGGGCTGAGCTGAGATCAACTTTGGTCCGCTCGAGAACTGTGTTCCTGGCGGACGATTCGGCCTTTGAAGCCTCGGAGTTCGCGAGCGCCTGCGCCAGCTGGCTGCGGGCCAGGGCGAGGTCGTTCTTGGTTTGCGCGAGTTCGGCGGCGAGGGTCTGCGCCTTGGCGCCGGAATCGCCCGCGGACCGCAGCGCCGCCTCATCGGCGGCCAGCTTGGCGGAGAGAGAGCCCGCTTCGGAGGAGCGCCTTGCCAACTCCGCCTCGAGGGTTGCGACCCTGGATGCCTCCTCCTTCTTTGCATTCTCGGCGGCCGCGTTGGCGGTCCCGAGGGCCTTCCGTGCCGAGGCCAGGTCGTCGGCGAGGGCCTGGGCTCGGGCTCCCGAGTCGCCCGCCGCCTTGAGCGCCGCCTCAGCGGCGGCCAGCTTGGAGGAGATCGCCTGGGTCTCGGAGGAACCCTTCGCCAGGTTCTCTTTCAGGGACGCGATCCGGGAAGCGGCCTCCGCCTTCGCTGCGGCGGAGTTCCTCGCTGCCTCTGCGAGCTGGGCGCTGGCCGTGCCGAGGTCACTCCTGGCCTGCGTCAGGTCGGCGGCAAGGGCCTGGGCCTTGGCTCCCGAATCGCCCGTGGCCTTGAGCGCCGCCTCGTCCATGGCAAGCCTGGCCGAAAGTGCCTCCGCCTCCGAGGTGCGCGCCGCCAGTTCCTTTTCCAGCGACGCGGACCAGGTGACCTCTCGTTTTTTTTCATTTGCGGCGGCGGCATTCGCGGCGTCGAGGTCCTGGCGCGCGGAGGCAAGTTCCGCAGCCTTGGCCGCGTCCTGCGCCTCCAGGCGGTTCCTGGCTGCCGCTTCTTCAGCCTTAGCCGCCTCGGCGCTCTTGAGCGCCTCGGCAAGCTCGGTGTGGGCCGCGCTGAGCTCCCCCTTTGTGCGCTCAAGCTCCCTGGAGAGCGCCTGGACCTTGCCGCCCGAGTCGCCTGCCGCCTTGAGCGCAGCTTCATCCGTGGCCAGCCTGGCGGAGAGCACGTCCGCCTCGGAGGAGCGTTTCGACAGATCGCTTTCGAGCGCGGCCACGCGCGAGGCCGCCGCTTTCTTCGCATCCTCAGCCGCGGCGTTTGCGGCGTCGAGGGCCTGTCGGGCGCCTGCGAGCCCCGCCGCCTTGGCGCCGCTCTGCGCGTCGAGTTGGTTCTTGGTGTCCTTCAGGGCCGCGAGGGCTTCGGCCAGCTCCCGGCTGCGCTCGTCGAATTGCTGGGACAGCTGCTGGTTGAGGGCCACCTGTTGGGCGGCGCTTTCTTGGAGCTCCTTGATCTTCGATCGAAGCTCCACCAGCTCGGGCTCCGCCGTCGGGGCAGGTGCTTGGGCTGCGTTGAGATCAGCCTCCGGTTTGGGCTCCTTGGCGGGTGCCGGCGCTTCCTTCTCCGGAGCGGGTGCTGCGGGCGGATGAACGACGGGGGTGGGCACGGCGAGGCGGGAACGGAGGAGGCCGAGCCTGCGTTTGCCCTCGGCGAGCTCGCCCGCGCTCATCCGCGAGGCAAGGACTCCGATGTACTTGCCCGTGCTGCCCTGGTCCGACGCGAGCGTCAGCCAGACATAGGCCTCGGCCAGGTCCGCCGGTACCCCGCGGCCGTCGGCATAGGCCAGCCCAAGGTTGTATTGTGCGATTGCGTTGCCGTTTTCGGCCTTTGCGCGCAGCGCTGCGAGTTCGGGAGGGAGTGGATCGGCTGCCGCTGCAGCGGCAGCCAGGCTGAAGGCAAGGAAGGTGAATGCGAAACGAACTGGAGCGCGCATTTGCCTTTGTCCTTATGTGGAAGGGCTTCCGGACACAACCCGCATTCGTGTCCCATTGGTCCAACCCCCCTTAGGTTGTGCGGATTGACGAGATTTTAGCGCGGCATCGGGTGGCCACGATATCGCCCGTCTCTGCGCTGCGCCATTTCTGCTTGCCGTTGATTTTGGCGCGAGCGTAGTAGTCCCCCTCTTCGGAATAGCGAAGCAGGCCGTTGACGGAGGTTCTTTGCTCCTGCCATCCCGGTGCCTCATGTCTTTGGTCACTGTTGCCGGGGTGGGATGATTTGGTTTACATGCCCGGGTGGTGGAATTGGTAGACACGCAGGTCTCAGAAGCCTGTGCCTTAACAGCATGCGAGTTCGAGTCTCGCCTCGGGCACCAAAACCATTGATGTTAAATGGCTAATATAAACGGCTCAAAGCCCCATCGAGTATTGCTGTAGATATTACAGAACAACGAGTTGCAGAGACGTAGTTCCAGATTTGCGAGCCGAGCTGACAAATCGTCGATTGGTCAAAGATACGTGGAGTGGGTGTCGTGGCGGGGGCGGCGATGTGGAAAGCTGTGAAGCTTCAATCAGTGGTTATCACATCCTCATGAGCAAGCGCAGGCCCGTGGCGCTACATGAGACCAATCGCGACGACGATCTCTACCGCGGCCAACGCCGGATAGGAGATTACTCCGATGACGGCACCAAACACGTTCATCGCCAGATGGAACAGCGATGTGATCAGGACGCTCCGGCCTGATCGGTTGATAAGCCACGTCATGATAAACGACCGCGCCATGAAATCGACAAACCACGGCCAAAACGGAATCGCAGCCATCGCAATCCGCCCTTCGCTAAAAAAAAGATGGGCAGGTGCCACGCAGCCCACAAGACGCCCACTATCAGGGTCGCGACGATGGCGTGGTAGTGTGCCTGAAGGCGCATGAGGGCGAACCCGCGCCATCCAACTTCCTCCAGAGGATTTGCCAAAAGTGACATCAGGCCGAAAACAAGAACGTTTTTTGCCGACAATAACGGTGCAGTTGCCGGAGTGGCATGGGGCTAAACGGGACTCAGCGCGCTGGCGGCGAGTAGGAGGATCGGAGGGGCGACAACGGAGAACACGAACCAGCGCGGACCGACCCACCATCGAAACAACGTGTGCAACCACTGTGCAAAAGCTACGGTGAGGTGTCGCGCCGGAGCCTTGGCGGAGGCGGACGATCATGGGGTCTACAGCAAAAAGTTGGGGCGGAGGGGTGGATCGAGGGTTGCGGGTTTATACCAAATGATGATCGAAGTCCGGCTCGTTTCTGCGGCCGACCGTCCCGCGTTGGTAGAAATCCTGATGAATTCTCCGAACGCTTTGGCGGGACACGTACGGGCGTGGCAGTAGGTCTACACCCCATAGTAAAGCTCCTGCACCCCGTATAGGTTCGTCCCACAATGAAGACGTTGTTCACGGCTGAGGCAATTTCTAGGGGCGGACGTTCGGGAACCATCCAGACACCGGACGGGTTATTGGACATTTCATTGGGAAATCCGCTGGAGAAAGGCATCGAGAAGCGCGGGCCCAACCCGGAGCTGTTGTTTGCGGGCGCGTATAGCGCCTGTTACCACAGTGCCTTGATCGGCACCGCCAAGAAGCTCGGCACCGCGATCAAGGATTCTGCGGTGCGAACCCTGGTGAGCCTGATCGAAGATGACCAGGGCGGCTACCGCCTGGCGGTGGAGATCCACGCGCGAATCCCGGGTTTCGATCAAGCCCACGCTCAACGCCTCATGGACGAAGCGCACAAGACCTGCCCTTATTCCAAAGCCCTGCGCGGCGACGCTTCGGTCAAACTGGTGGTGGACTAACCTGAGAGAGCCGGCACGCGGGTGGCGAGAACACCTTTCCCGTCAGGTTGGCGGCGATTGAAAACGAATAGCGACGAATCACGAACTCGCTTAAAATCGAAGACGACTGGATGCGGCCTATCCTATGATCAAAGATGGCGGCCGGCCCTTCCCCATTTATGCCTATTGTCGCGGAAATTCACGTTAATGGCGTTCGGCATTCTCTGAGTGCGGACGGGGACGAACCGCTCTTGAATGTGCTGCGTGACGATCTTGGGCTCACGGGGACCAAATTCGGGTGCGGCGAGGGGCAATGCGGGGCTTGCACGGTGCTGGTCGATGGCGTGCCCATCCGGTCTTGCCATACTCCCGTGGGGTCCATCGGGCCGCAGCAGGTTACCACGATCGAGGGCTTGGAAAAGAACGGGCGGCTTCATCCGTTGCAGCAGGCGTTCTTGGACACCGGCGCCATGCAATGCGCCTATTGCACGTCGGGCATGATCATGTCGGGGGTCGTGTTGCTCACGAAGAACCCTCATCCAACGGATGAAGAGATCGTGGGCTTCATGGACGGAAATATCTGCCGCTGCGGGGTGTACCCGCGTATCTTGGACGCGATCAAGCGGGCGGCCAAAGTGATGGCGGGAGGCCAGCCGTGAGCGAACCCTCTTCATCGATTTCGCCGGAGCTCTATCCGGAGCAGTACGAACTGCAGGGGCAGCCGGCGGGAAGGCCGGTCCAATTCCGGCGGCGGGCGTTCCTCCAACTCCTTGGGACCGGGCTGGTCGTCCTCTGCGTGAACCGGCGCGCGAGCGCGCAGGCCGAAACCGGCGAGAAGAGCGGTCGCCCGAGCGGCCAGTCCCGACCAGCCAACCTGGACGCGTGGCTGCAGATTGCGACCGACGGCACGATCACCTTCTTCACAGGCAAGACCGAGGTGGGACAAAACATCCGCACGTCGTTGACCCAGGCGGTTGCCGAAGAACTGCCTGCGCCCATCGAGTCGATCCGCGCCGTGATGGGCGATACCGAGCTCACGCCCTACGACGCCGGCACGTTTGGCAGCCGCTCGACGCCCGACATGGGTCTGCAGCTTCGACGCGTGGCGGCGACCGCCCGGGAGGCGCTGCTCGACTTGGCGGCGTCGCTCTGGTCGGTGGATCGGGGCTCGCTGACGGTGGCGGATGGCAAGGTTCTGCATGCCTCCAGCCAACGCTCCATCGGCTTCGGGGAACTGACGCAGGGGCGGAAACTGGTTCGCACCATTTCGTCCGAGACGACAGTCAAACTCGCGACGCAGTGGAGCGTGGCCGGCACGTCGGTGCCCAAAGTGGATGGGCGCGAGTACGTGTGCGGCCGGCACCGTTACGCCTCCGACATGGTGCGGCCCGGCATGCTTTTTGGCCGAGTGCTCCGGCCGCCGTCCTACGGCGCGACGCTGGATTCGCTCGAAACCTCGCGCGCGGCAGCCATGCCCGGAGTCAGGGTGGTCCGCGACGGTGATTTTGTCGGTGTCGTCGCGCCTAGTTCCCACGTCGCTGCACAGGCGGTCGCGGCCCTGAAAGCGACTTGGAAGACGCGCGCGCAGCCCTCCGAAGGCCAGCTCTTCCAAGAGTTGCGCGGCGGCGCAACACCGCCGGAGAGCGGCCTGGATCGCGAACCGGACGGCGGGCTGGCGTTGAAGCGGACCTACACCATCGCGTATATCGCCCACGTGCCGCTCGAACCGCGGGCCGCGGTCGCCGAGTGGAAGGACGGGAAACTCACGGTTTGGACCGGATCACAACGGCCGTTCGGGATCCGCGACGGCGAATTGACGAAGGCATTCGGCCTCGGTCCCGAGCGCCTGCGGGTGATTGTCCCGGACACCGGCTCCGGCTATGGCGGCAAGCACACCGGACTGGCCGCGGTGGAAGCGGCCCGCCTCGCGCGGGCGATGGACCAGCCGGTAAAGATTATCTGGACACGGGAAGAGGAATTCACCTGGGCGTATTTCCGTCCTGCGGGGGTGATCGACATCGCCAGCCGCGTGCGGGCGGATGGCACGCTCGCCACATGGGATTTCCACAATTACAATTCAGGCAGCGCCGGAATTGAGCCGCCTTACGCGATTCCCGATCCGCAGACCAAGTTTCATCGCGCGGATTCTCCCCTGCCTCAGGGTTCCTATCGGTCCCTCGCGGCGGCGGCCAATCACTTCGCGCGCGAATCCCATATCGACGAACTCGCCGGCGAGTTGAAGATCGATCCCTTGGAGTTTCGCCTGCGCAATATCAAGAACCCCCGGCTGCTGGCCGTGGTCGAGGCGGGCGCGCGGGCCTTTAGCTGGGGCGGGGCGAAGACCGCGGGGCGGGGTCGCGGGCTGGCCGTCGGCATCGATAAAGGCGGGCATGTGGCGACTTTCGCGGAGGTCGCCGTCGAAGCGGAGAGCGGCCGGGTGAGCGTGACCCGCGTGGTCCAAGCCTTCGATTGCGGCGCGGTGGTAAATCCGGATCACCTCAAGCTCCAGCTGGAAGGGGCCGTAGTCCAAGGGTTGGGCGGGGCGCTTTTTGAGGCGGTTCATTTCGAGAACGGCCGGATTCTCAACCCCCATATGGCATCCTATCGCGTGCCACGATTCAGCGACGCGCCCTCGGTAGAGATTATCCTCGTCGACCGGAACGATCTGCCTTCGGCCGGCGCGGGTGAAACCGGTATCGTGGGCATCGCGCCCGCGCTCGGGAATGCGATCTGCGATGCGACGGGCCTTCGCCTGCGCTCGTTGCCGATGGCGCCGGATGGACTGCACCGGCCGGCGTGAATCTGAGCAAGGAGGTCAGGCTGCTAATTACTGGCCGAGGCGCAGGATGCGCCCGCGACTGCCGGCCAAGCCCGGCTGGCTTCTGTTCGTCCGGGTTTCGGACGTGAAGGCAGCCGCGGCAAAAGTAATCAGCCTCGGCGGCCGATTCCTCGTCGCGCCGAGCGACGCTCCGACCGAGTATTGGCGCGCAGTAATCGCCGACCCAACAGGTGTCGTCATCGGTTTCTTCGCGAGGCCACGTCAGCGCTTTGGGGTCACGCGACGATCGTGCGGGCACAACACTCCATATTCTTTCCCAAGCTTATGCGCATAATCCCGTTGAATTGGAACCAGCACGCACGAAAGGCAGGATCTAGATAACTACCATCCTCGGAGCAGGGGGAGCGATTGGCAACGAACTCGTCAAACTTCTCGCCGCCAGGAATCAGCCGTTCCGGCTTGTCGGCCGCAATCCGCGGCCGACTTCCGGAGCGACGGAGACGATCGCCGCCGATCTCACTGACAAGGACCAGACCATCCGTGCCGTCGCCGGCTCCAGCGCCGTGCATCTGCTCGCTGGCCTAAAATACGATCACAAGGTCTGGCAGGAAATGTGGCCGCCTGTCATGAGCAACACCATCGAAGCCTGCAAGCGCTCCGGCGCCAAGGTCATCTTCTTCGACAACGTGCACATGTACGGCAAGGTCAGCGGTGCGGTGGCCTTCGCGTCGGTCGGCGGAAATCTACTGGACCCCTCGACACGCGAGAGCACGGCCCGCGCCGGGCGGGAGCAAGGCCGGCATGTCGCCGCCCTGAAGGTGGCCTCACTGTGGCGGACGACGCAGGTTGGAACCAAATGGATCCCATTCAAAAGCGAAAATGACGATGATTAAGAAAACACCAAATATCGGGCCGCGCCTGGGCGACATGCGCGTCCTAACCCTCAACCTGAATCAGCGGTTCGGAAAATGGACCGACCGGCGTTCGGTGCTCATCGATGGTATTCGTTCGCTTCAACCTGATCTGGTGGCGTTTCACGAATCAATCAAGACGAGTGAGTATGACCAGGTGACGGATTTGCTAGGTCCGGGGTTCAATGTCGTTCACCAGAAAAGCCGAGATCCAAATGGAATGGGCGTCTCGATCGCTAGCCGCTGGCCGCTCGGAGAAGTTCATGAGGTGGACTTGAACGTGACACCCCGAACGGCGGGGTTCCCCTCTACGACTCTTGTCGTGGAGGTCATAGCGCCCGTTCCGGTGGGTCCGCTGCTTTTCGCCAATCATTTCCCCAATTGGCAGTTGAGCTTCGAGCACGAGCGCGAGTTGCAGGCCGTGGTGGCTGCGCGCTTCCTGGAGAAGCTTGTTGGACAGAACAACCAGCAGGTGGTAATGGTCGGTGATCTCGACGCTGATCCTGATTCAGCCAGCATTCGCTTCTGGTCTGGACGACAATCTCTGAGTGATACGAGCGTCTGCTACCGAGATGCCTGGGAGAGCGCGCATCCTGGGGATTCGGGCCACACCTTCACTCCTCTCAGTCCTCTAGTGCTGGACGGGATCGTAAAGGGCATGCGACCATTCCGGGACTGGCCCTTCCGACGAATCGACTACATTTTTGTACGTTTTGGTCCTCACGGAGGACTCGCGCTGGATATTTCGGCATGCGTGCGAGTCTTCGATCAGCCTGTCAACGGCGTATGGGCCAGCGACCACTTCGGTCTCGTCGCCGATCTCGCGAAACCACTTGGTTAGGCGTGGAGATTTGCCACGGATTTGCCAGCAAACGTATTCGTGCCTTGTTTTAATTATGACTCGCTGCATCTTCGTTCTTCTAACGAACTGCTAAACAACTTAAAGCACGCTCCACGAAGCTCTTCTGTTGTCGGGTAATCTGCGGTTCGAGTTCCCCCCTGGGCACCATTTTTGCAAGCGGTTGTCCAGCATGAGCAACTTCTGCGGGACCTGGTGTTCGACGACTCATTCGTGTCCATGTCGCCCAACATTGGACGAGATGTTCGCCCATTTGCCTTACTCGAAGACCTGCAACTCGCGGATGGAGTAGCTCCGTTTGTGGATCCCTTCATTCTTGGCGCCGGGTTTTGCCAAGTGACGCCTTGTGGCGAGAACCCGCACAAAACGGACATCGACCGGGGCAATGCGGACATCCGTCGCAACGGTCTTGTCATTGGCCGCCGTGATTACGTCGGTCCAGTTCTCCGCGTCACCCGAGACCTGGATGGCGAAGTCGAAGGAAAACTCCATCCCCCAGGAATACTCCACCCCCCAATCGATTCGAATGCGGCTGATCTTGCGCGTTTCGCCCAAGTCGACTGCCAACCACGAAGAATCGGAAGAGGCGGAGGACCAGCAGGTTGATGGATCGCCATCCACGGCGTTTTCGGGCCCCTCGGCCGAGTTCCAACTCGACGAGGCGAAGGCCTTCCTGCCAAACGCCAGGCCGAGCGACGGCGCATCGACGATCTTCACCTCGCGCACGCTGCGAACCGGATCACCGTCCGTCCCCGTCAACTCAGCCTCCAGGGTCCCCGCTCCGGCCTGGTCCGGCCACGGAAAGGCAAACTCGATCGCCGCATTGCCGTATGGCTCCAATTGGCAGTCCTGGCGTTTCTCGACAAGGAGGCCGCCATCCTTCCCGCGCAACCGGAGCGTCACGGGACCGCTCCAGGGCTTCTCTAGGTCATTGATCAAACGCACCGGTATTCGGGCGGGTCTTCCACTGATACCGGTTCCGCTCCAGTAATCCACCATCAGTCCAACAGGCGCGAAGGCGTCCCGGACGTAGCGATGAAACTCCGGGTCCCATTTCAACTTCTGCACGTCGCGCCAGTTGTCGCTCGTCTGCCCGTCAGGCCGGGAATAGGCAAGCATGGCGAACTGCATCACCGCTGCAGTCCGGCGGTAGCTGCGCCAGAATTCCGTATCGGCGGCCAGATAGGTCGCGTAGATGTGGCGGCGCTGTTCCGCGGTCGAATTCTCTCCGGCGAGGTTGCGGTAGAGGTCCCGCGTCAAGGTCGTCGGCGATCCGTCCCGGGAGAGCCATAGCCACCCATACTCGTTCATGATGACAACGTGGGTGCCGTCGTCGTCCATTGGTCCGCCGAACGGCACCTTGCTTCGATGGGCGAAATCCGCCAACTGGGCGCAGGGGTTCGAGAAGAAATAAGCGTGTGCTCCGAACGAGTCGGCCGGCGCCATTATCGGCATGCCAAAGCCGTTGTCCCAGGGGCGATTCGACAGGTCGAGGCCCCGCACGGCGGCCAGCGCCTCGCCAGTCGCAAGCGTGCGCGTCTCGTTCTGGGAAGTCCAGATGACCACGCAGGGATGGTTCCACCGCTCGCACATCCAGTCGGCGTACTCCCGCTCCAGCTCCTCCTTGGTCGCCTCGTTTGAATTCCAGAGGGGAAACTCATCCTGTATGAGGATGCCCATCTCGTCTGCGATGTCGTACCAGGCCTCCGGTGGGAACCCGAGCGAGTAGCGAAGGCAGTTCCAATGCATCTCCTTCACCCGCTCGTGCAACAGGCGTACCCAATCGGACCGCCACGGCAGATCCTTGCATTCAGAATCCTCAAAGAATCGATACAGTGTTATGTTGCTGCCGCGCATGAAGTAGGGCCGCCCGTTGAGCATCGCGCGATGGGTGGCCGGATCTAACCGGAATTCGCGCATGCCGAAGCGGGTTGTGATTCGGTCCGCGCCGCAGTCGGCCTCAAGCCGGTAAAGGAACGGATTCTCGGGAGACCACAGCCGGCAATCGGAGAGCGGAATGAGCGCATCCACGGCAGTCTCGCCTGCGGCGCCGGCGGGCAATGCGCGCCGCTTCTCGCCGACGATCCTGCCGGAGACGGCCTCGCGCACCAGGAAAGTCACAGTGGCTTCTGTCGCGGCGTCGTTGCGCAACATCGCCCGCACACGCACGGCCTGTTGTCCGATATCCGGCACCGTCTGCACGTTGAGGAAATAGGGCGCACCTGAAAGGATGAGGTCGACCGAATCGAAAATGCCGGGGATGTAGCGTGTTTTTTCGTAGTCGAAGCCGGAAGGCATGCCCGCGGGCGTGTCGGCTCGATCCGCCCCAATCCGTATCAACAGCACGTTCTCACCCTGCCGGAGGGCCGCGCGCGCATTGAAATAGCCGGGCGTGAAGTTGGGCACATGGTCGCCAAGGACCTGGCCATTGAGCACGACGCGTGTGCCGAACATCGCCTTTTGTACCTTGAGCCGCGCTATCGCGGGTATCGGCTGGTCCAGGCGGAAGGTGCGCCGGTACCAGAACGCAGCATGGGCGGGATCCGTGTTTCCCGGATTCAGCTGGTTGCTGACCGTCGGGCCGGGCGGGGGGTCGAATGCCGGTTTGGCCAGCGACACCAGCCCGGGGACCGGCAAGGTGCGCTCGAAGGTCGTCGGGGCCTGATCCATGGTCCCCGCGGCGATCTGCCAGGTGCCGTCAAGCGACACCACATGGCGCGGTCCATCGTCCGTCGTTTGCGCGGGCGCGGAGTAGCAGGGCAATGCGGCCAGCATGATGGCGACAAGGGCCAGGTGTCTGAGCGCGATTTGTGCGACCGGCATTTCTGCTGCCGAGACGGGACGATGGGCAAATCCATTCATCGGTTTCAGCAATCCATTCATCTCAGAATGGGTCAAGACGAACGAGGACACGCCTGCTTTGCCCGCGGCGCGGGATTATTCCCGAACGCCTGCTATCTAACGCGAGCAGTTTGCTTCCCGGGGGTGGGCACGGACAATGCCCAGCGCTTTCATTCATGGCCGCTCAGGATCTGATGGCGGGAAGGTTCTACACTCGCGGTCGGTTTTTGGGCGGAATTGGGCGTTTTCGGGCGGTGAGCGCATCGAGTTCGCAGAGTGATTGTCCCTCCGTGGCGGCGTCCAGCGGTATCCAGCGGATAATTACGCATACGTCTCGGAAGCCGTCGATCCGGATTCGACTCCTGGCACCCGCACCATTCTGATGAACCACTGAGGACATATTGTTCTCATTCCCGCCATTTTGGATTCGTGCCACGCAGCTCGCGGCAGTAGGCTTAAGGCCATGGCTAAACCATTGTTGAATCGGCGAACGTTTATCAGCGCTGTGGGCGCCGCTGGCCTCCTCGGCACCCTGCGCTCGGGCCTGCGCGCTCAGACAGGGGACGGGACCGTCTCGGGTGTCCCGTTTGCCCGTGATTTTGACGTCATGGCCCCACCGTCAACCGACGCTCATTTCTTTTCGGAGGAGGCCATGCTGCGCGAGGTTGGGGAGCCGACCCTGCGCACGCCGGGCGACGTCGAGGCGGTCGCCTACAATTTCCCCAGTTGGCACACGAGTCCGTACATGGAGGAGCGTTTTGGCAAGGGGTGGACCGAATTCGAGACCTTGAAGGATGCGAGGCCGCTCTTTCACGGGCACTTGTGGCCAAAATTTCCGTTATGGGGCTATTTCGACGAATCCGACCCGGCTTGGGCGGCCAGGGAGATCGACGCGGCGTCAGATCATGGCCTCAGCGCATGGATGATCGACTGGTATTGGCATGACGGTGTGCAATTCTACCACGAACAGCTTGAGCGCGGCTTCCTGCGCGCGCCGAACCGGGCAAAATTGAAGTTCGCCCTCATGTGGGCGAATCATGACTGGAAGAACGTCTACCCGGCCAAGAACCCGGACGAAGCTGCCGTCCTTCTGCCGCAGACGCACAGCCTCGAGGATTTCAGGAAGGTCACGCGTTACTGCATTGACCGATATTTCGGCGAACCAAATTACTGGCGGTTAAACGGAGCGCTCGTTTTCGGTATATTCGACGTGAACAAGGTCATACACTACCTTGGGGAGGATGGGACAAAGCGTGCCCTGGAGGAAATGCGCAGCGCCGTGATGAAAGCGGGCCTCGGCGAGCTTCATATACAATCCAACAATGGCCACGGCGGCATCGAAGGCAAATTGCGCCAGCTTGGTGTCGACAGCGCGACCACGTATCACACCATGGCGTGGACTTACACCAGGGCGCGAGGAATGGCCAACGCCTACGGGGAAGGCGCTGCCGAGTCCATCAGGGCATGGAAAAAGCAGAGGAGCGTATGCAACGTGCCTACGTTTCCAGATTGCCCAGTCGGGTGGGACGATAGCCCGCGTTTCGGCCTGGGCTCGCACCCGGCTGTGGGCCGTAGTCCGGACCAGTTTGAACGTTTAGTGCGCGCAGCGCGGCACATCGTCGCGGATGAAAAGGCGCGGGTGGTCTATATTTCCGCATGGAATGAATGGACCGAAGATCACACGCTCCTTCCCGACACGATCTGGGGCTACAGCTACCTGGAGGCCCTCAGGAGAGCCATTGGTTCAAGCCACGAATAATAGTTGCGACAGGATTGGAGCGAGGAAGGCCAGCAGCGGCTTTCGAGTCACCGGCAAGGTGCGTTGACGTGCCGCTGCCTCTTTTCAAAGGCTGCTGGGTCCCGGGAAGCGTCCGGCGCCGAGACTTTGACCAGGGCGTGTCTTCAAACCTCGTGCGTGAGCCAATCGAGCACCGTGGCGAACTGGACGAAGCCGAGGAAGGTGACGGCCAGCTTCTCGTAGCGAGTGGCGATCCGACGGTGGCGTTTGATGCGGGCAAAGTAGTTTTCGATCGTGTGTCGGTGCGCATAGAGGCGGCGGTCGAAGCGATAGGCAATGCGCCGTGCGCTTTTTGGGAGGGATGCAGGCCATCGCTCCGCTTTCGGCAAGGCGATGCCTGAGGCCATTCGAATCGAAGGCCTTGTCGGCAACCGCCCAGCGGCCGTGCAGCCTGGTTTCGAGCGGCTCGCAGGCCCTGAGGTCATGCTGCTGTCCAGGAGCGAGATTGAGTCCGACAGCCCTACCGACACCGTCGACAACAGCGGCGAGATTCGTATTAAGGCCGACTTTCGTTCGTCCCATTGCCTGCCAGGCTTGCCCGCCAATCGAATTGGCACCGTCCCAATGAACCTTGATGTGCGAGCAGTCCACGCAGCGGATCCGGCCAAATGCTGCTCGGCCAAGCTCGGCAAGGATAATGGCCCAGAAACCAGATGCACACCATCGTCGAAAGCGGGTATAGGCCGAACTCCAGGGTCCAAATCGGCGGGAAAGGTCTCGCCGCGGGATACCTGGGCGAAGCACATACCACATCGCCGTGACCATGCATCGGTCATCCCTCCGAGGTCGCCCTCCTTTGTTACGAGAGGCCACCTGCCGTCTTGCGGCGCGGACAGATCAATTTTTTAGCCGCTCCCACAGCGGCGCAGGCAACTCCATTCGACCTGTAAATAACATGGCGCCTCCTACGACAAATCATCAATTGTCAGGTTCCACGGAGTCTTAGGACATTTCCACATGTGATCGAAGGAAGGCAACTGATCGCCAACCTTCTTAAGCAGTATTTTCCCACTTTACTCGAACTAGCGTTCCTGCTTGAGGCCAGGGAACAGCCGGTGGACCTTGCGGCGCACGGTCGCCTTTTCGGCGGGCGTTCCGGCCTGTGAAACGCGGGAAAGGGCATTACGGGCATGAGCCTCATCCTCGACTGGATATCTGCGTCCGGGCAGTGCGAATTCGCCGGTCGGAATTTTCTTTCTGGTCGCTGTAGTTAGCTTTGGCATCGCGTATTCTTTTATGACGGGTTGAGGAAGGGATTCCTCTCACCAAGCAACTGCGCTATTACCCCGATGTCTCTGACTTAAGCATCGATCTGCGCGGGGACGGAATGGAGTTGCGCCTCGAAGGCTGGGCGATCAACCGCCAAGGTTGGCGCGCTGTTCACTACCCAGTCAGCTTTTCGTGCGAAATCCGCCCATCAAAAAGATGATAAGGCATATCAGTAGGATTAGGCCAACACCGCCTCCGCCGATCGCGGGCCCTCCGAAGTAGAAACCGCCGCCGCCGAATAGGAGAAGAAGTACGATAATAAGGATTATCAGATTCATGGCCAAAAGATAACACGATGCTCTGGCCGCTCCTATGGGGTCTTACCCTATGCAAAAACTGCCTTCGAAAGGCCTACCGAGAAGGCAAACGGAATACTGTGACGCTACATTCAAGGGAACATCCAAGAAAAGGCGTCGGGCAAACGCTCCCCGGGATTGTCCTCCCGGGGTCTCGTGAGGCTCGGTTCGGCGGGCTACTTGACGATGAGGTCGTTCTTGACGTCCTTCACATCGGGAACGGCCGAAGCATCTTTGCCTGCTGCGGACTTCTGGTCCGAAGTGTCCACAAAGCCGCTGAGCTGGACGACTCCCTGGTGCGTCTCGACTTTGATCTGGAATGATTTCACCGCGTCGTCACCCAGAAGGGCGCTCTTCACTTTGGTTGTGACGACCGTATCGTCCACGTATTGCCCGGTGGTTTCGGGTGTGGCTTTCGGCGCGCAGCCACTAGTCAGGCCGCCGAGCGCGACGACGCCGATCAATGCGAGAAACGATGCAGACGTCGCTAATTGGAGGGATGTTTTCATGGAATGGGTCAGGTTTATGTCCCGAGGACTTTCTTGATTTCTCCGATCTTCTTCTGTGTCTGGCCTTCGCCTTGTTCCGCTTTACCCGCGACTTTCAGTCGATCGTTTCCGGTCGCCTTGCCGGCGGCTTCTTTGACGTTGCCCGCGATATCCTTGGCGGTGCCTTCTACTTTGTCGTTAGTGCTTGATTTCATGTTTTTTGATTTCCTCTTAACTAAGACGTGCCGTCGAACCAGAGGCCATAGGGGCTGTGTTGCCTGCCAGAAAAGGCTCGGTTGCGGACTGCCTTGCTGTTCATTGTCAAGGAAGTATAAACGAAAGTTCGAAGGAGTCCTATGGGGTGTTACCCGATCAACACCGCTGCCGCACGGCCCAGTACTTCCGCTCCTCAGTTTTTAGAGTGACAGGGGAGTATCGGGCGGCGCCGGACGCGGGTTACTGCCGGGCTTCTTTCGCTATGCCCAATACGGGACTATCTAAATCGAAAAGGCTCTAGCGGCAAATCAGGGGAAGGATAAAGCCGCCTCGACATGCCCCAGTGCGGCAATGGCATGGGCTCTCGCTTCGTGGTAGCGCATGGCAAAGTACTCCTGGAGAATATAAAAACGCGCACACAAACCACGGAGGATCTCAGCCGAAGGACTGATCAAAAGTTTATTGAGGATGTTGATGGCTTCCGCGTAGAGCGCCTGCAATTCATGAAGACATTTCTTGAGCATGCGGAGTTTTTTGGCTGGAGCTGATAGGGACGAGCATGTTCGAACTCTTGGACGGCATTTTTTCACCCACCAATTGTACGCAATCTGCGCCCATGTCCGCGATGGGGTGTTGCCCTTAGCAGGATGCTATTGGGCCATTCTCATCAAGAATGGGAAAGGCGGTCCAAACGTCCAACGCGGTGGTGCTCGACCTGTGCCTGCGGCTGTTCCCCGCCCCTCAGATGGAAGCGACCAAATGGAACGCGATGTTTGATCAGAAAGGTTTACTCTCCAACACAGGACAGGGTCATTTTTCTTGCTCCCCGTGCTCCAAAGGAATCTCGGCGCACACGGTCGTGCCCTTGCCGGGCGCTGATTCGATGCTCAGTTGGCCGCCGACCATTTCGACACGTTCCTTCATGCCAATCAGTCCCAGCCGCTTTGGATTCTTTGCCAAGAGGACCGTACCGACATGAACCTTAATCCCGCAGTTGGAACTCGCACTACAGAGGTCGATTTCGAGATATCGGGTTCACCCGATGGGTGAGTTGCTCTTGGTATCAAAATTAGTGATGAATGGAGGATGGTAAGGCAGGTTTAAGTGATTGTCTATATGGTGAAAGCGTCATTTGCCTTCAACTGCGCCGCAGTTGAAACTCTTCGCGTCAACTGCGGGATTTAGGATGAAATGATCTTCCCTTGTCGCTGATTTCCATCCGGATCGCGCCCGGAACCTTGGTGATGCTCAATCCGACCTTGGTGGCGTGCGCATGGCGGGCGACATTTGTGAGTGCTTCCTGAGCTACCCGAAACAGCACTGTGCGCTTGGCGGTTCCGAGCGCTTCGACCGCGGCAAAGGCCGTCAGCTGAATCTTAAGCTTTTTCCGCGCCGCTAGGCTCCTACTATACGCATGGAGTGCTGGGATCAGGCCAACGTCGCCCAGCTCCGCAGGACGCAGTTCATGGGCGAATCGGTGCGCTACTTTCACGACATTTTCCCCGAGCCGTTGGATGCGGGCGATTTTTGCCTTTGGGATTGGCGTGCCGGCCGAACTTCCCGCATTCAGGGCTGACAACCCGATATTGATGGCGACCAGCTTTTGCACGATACCGTCATGCAGCTCGCGGCTAATCTCTCTTCGCTCGTCCTCTTGCGCTGAAATGAGCTGACGCGTTAAATTGCGGAGCTTTTCCTCCATCAACCGCGATTCTAAAACGAGGTTATGAATCTGAATCTTCCCTTCCCTTATGGCCACCTCGCCGCCCTTGCGCCGCGCGATTTCGCGCCTTAGCCGACCGTTCTTTTTAGTCGAATCCGCATTGCGCCGCTGCAAATGCTTCAATCGGCCGCCCTTACGGATCGGCTGCCCCCTGGCTTTGCGATGATCTGGCGCCGCGCGCAAAGATGGGCGGGAATCTGCGCGCATCGAATCTCGCGCACTGTCAACGCGCGCCGGTTGTGTAATGGCGTTTGCGCGTTATGCTTTGAAGTATGAACTTAACTTCTTCAATCAGTCACGAAAACATCGCTCGGCGGGCCTATCAGATTTGGGAAGAAACCGGTCGGCGGGACGGCAACGAGACGGCGCATTGGCTGCAAGCCGAATGCGAACTGCACGCGCAGCACGGAAAGACTGGCGAGGTGGATAGCGCCCGGGGCAAATCGGTGGAGCCGCCCGCCGCCGGAAAACACGCTCCTGAAATAAGTCCGCACAGCACCAATTACGTTCATCCCGGCGTCACGACCGATTCATTGCATCACGTCCGCAATCGATAGAAGGTTGGACCCTGCTGCATGATTCTGGCGCTCTCCCTTTGCCTCAGAAACCATTGCCAAGGCCTAAACCGCTAATATGGGGAGAACTCGGTCAAGCCCCTTTTAAGGTGGTTTGTTCATTGGGAAGGACATTGGGTTTAGTTGGTAGCGGCTCCTTCGC
>CZKI01000068.1_pt1 | contig 25484 bp, 20 predicted proteins | sample 700541 | NCBI WGS metagenome assembly CZKI01 (sample SAMEA3539301, study PRJEB10725) | soil metagenome | biome: tundra; feature: field; material: soil | place: USA | collected 2010-05 | depth 0.15 m
GGAGCCGCGGCGGAGGCCGGGGCCTGGGCGGCGGCCGGCGCGGAAGCCTGGCCGGGGGCGCCCCCGCCGGCACCCTGCGCGGCGGCGGTGGAAACGGAGATCAGGGAGAGTATCAGGGCCTTCGTGGAGTAGTTCATCATGTGCGGCAAGAGGGGGAAACATGCCAGCGCGGGCCCGGTTTGCAATTACATACCAGTGTTCGCCGCTTGAGTCCCACCGGCGTTTCCGCAAGCCTCACGGGTTCCAACCATGAGCCCGGAGCAATTTTGGACGAGCCAGGACGGCCAGATCCTGGTCGTGAGGAACAAGGACGAGCGGACCGCGTCCCTGACGGTCGCGTTCTGGCCGCGCAATTCCGCCGAGTTCGAGTTCATGAAGACGCGGATCGGCGGCCTCAAGTTCACGGAGCGCAGCTCGCTGGCCCGGATCGGGATAGAGATGCAGATCCAGGTGGGCTTGGAGACCGACGGCAACAGGCTGGTCCTCGGCGTCGACGCGTTCGTCTTCGACATGAGCTTCCCCAACTCGGGCTACTGGAAGAAGCTCCTGCGGCCCGGCGTGCCCGTCGGCCGGCTCTTCCATGCGCCCGCGTTGGCAAAGCTGTCTTCCGACGAGATATGGACGGCCATCAGGGAGAACAGGCTCAAGCTTCCCAACACGATCAGCATCGACAGCCAGGGCTCGGTCTTCCTGACGCCCCACCAGGTCAGCTACACGCTCAGCGCCAGGCTCCAGCGGATCAACTTCGAGCTCATCGTCAGCGGCGCGGCCGGGCGCAACTTCCTCGACAAGGTCCAGATCCGCCACGACGCCTCGCCCCTCTCGATCCAGCCCCGCTCGGGGATACTCACGAGCTGCTCGATGTACCTGAAGGAGCACTACGTCGTGCTGAACCAGGGGGCGGGCAACTTCGGCATCCACTCGAGCGCCGTGCTCCTGGATCCCGTGAAGACCTTCGGGACGAACATCATGCTCGAGATCTACAACACGGGCGACCACCCGGTCGTGAACCCGATGGTCTCGGTCGAGATCTTCCGCGCGCCCGAGGCCACGGATCCCGAGTTCAATTCGCTCTCCCGGCGGCGCCAGAGGCTGCTCGGGGCGGCCGCCGAGCTCTACGCCACCCTGGACGAGCGCCCGCCGAGGGACCCGGGCGAGGCCCGCCCGATGACGGGGATCTCCGTCAAGGGCCAGAGCGCCAAGATGGAGAACCGCTCCGTCTGCCTCAAGGCGGGCACGGCCGAGGACGTGAAGAGGCTCTGCTCGGAGAACGGCGGGGCCTGCGGTTACCGGACCATGATCCAGGCGATCGACACGGCGCCCAGGGATGCGGACACGCTCGTAGTCGACTACTTCCCGGACCTCCTGGAGCAGATCGAGCTCCTGACCCGCATCGCCGACGTCAAGCTGAGGCGGATCGTGTTCAGGAAGGCGTCGCGCACACACGGATACTTCCTCTCGAGCAACGCCCATGCCCGCCTCGACATCTTCGACGCGGTCAACATCCAGGTCTACTGGTACGACGAGCTCACGAAGGACCTGTACCTCCACCTCTACAAGAAGGAGCACGGCTTCTTCGTCCGCGACGAGATGGGCAGGAAGTTCCAGGAGGCGACCGTCCTCGCCTTCTATGGCTCCGCCGTCGGCCTGGACAAGGCCGACACGGACCGCATATCGGCCTTGATGGAGCAGCTGTCCACGTTCATCGGGCCGAACCTCGGCGTCCTGACGGGCGGGGGCGGCGGGGTCATGCGGCTCGCCGCCGACCAGGCCCGCAGCAAGGGCGCCCTCACCGGGGCGTGCTTCCTCGAGCTGGAGGCCCAGCCCCCCGAGCTCGGCGTCGACTTCTTCAATACGTTCCAGGAGTCCTCGAGGCACTTTCGGCAGAAGTGGTTCGAGGTGGCCGACTTCTGCATATTCAACGTCGGCGGCGTGGGAACGCTCGAGGAGATCGGAATCGAGCTCTGCAACCTCAAGCTGGGGATCCGCCCCCGGGTGCCCTATGTCTTCTTCAACGCGAAGTACTGGTCCGACCTCAGGCGCCAGATCCGCGAGATGATCCGCTCCGGGCGGGCGCCGGCCTGGATCCAGGATTACATCCTGTTCGCGGACAACCCCGCCGACGTCGTCGAGTTCTACCGAAAAAAGCTCCAGGTCCTTTGAACCCGGCAGACCTTCCCCGCTCCATACTCGTCGTCGGCTCGGGAGGGCGCGAACACGCCCTTGTCCAGGCGTTCGCGGCGTCGCCGGCCCGGCCCCGGGTGCTTTGCGCCCCCGGAAACGCGGGAATCGCGGCGGACGCGGACTGTTTCCCGGTCAAGGCCGACGACGTCGCGGGCCTCGTCGAGCTGGCCCTCCGCGAAAAGGCCGAGTTCGTCGTCGTCGGCCCCGAGGCCCCCCTGTCCCTCGGGCTCGCGGACCGGCTGGCCGGCGCGGGGATCCCCGTCTACGGGCCTTCGGCCAAGGGCGCGCGGCTCGAGGCCTCAAAGACCTTCACCAAGCGCCTCCTCATCAAGCACGGGATTCCCACGGCCGACGCCGCGTTCTTCGGCGAGACCGCCGCCGCGCTCGACTACCTGCGGTCGCGGCGCACCCCGATCGTCGTCAAGGCGGACGGTCTGGCGGCCGGCAAGGGAGTCGTCGTTGCCAAGACGCTCAAGGAGGCCGAGGCCGCCGTAAAGGGCATGATCGAGGGCGGCAAGTTCGGCACGGGAGGCCGCCAGATCCTGATCGAGGACTGCCTCGAGGGGGAGGAGACCTCGATCCTCGTCGTCGTCTCGGGCTGGGAGTACGTCATCCTCCCGACCTCGCAGGACCACAAGCGGATCGGGGACGGGGACAAGGGCCCGAACACGGGCGGAATGGGCGCCTACTCGCCGGCGGAGGTGGTGACCCCCGCGCTCATGGAGGCGATCGAGCGCACGATTGTCCGGCCCTCGGTGGCGGCGATCGCGTCCGAGGGGATCGACTTCTGCGGCACCCTTTTCATCGGGATCATGCTCACGGCGCAGGGGCCCAAGGTGCTCGAGTTCAACACCCGCTTCGGCGATCCCGAGACCCAGGCGGTCCTGCCGCGGCTCGCGACCGACCCGCTCGACCTTCTCTGGGCGGCGGCCAAGGGCGCGCTGGGCGGCTACAGGATCAAAGTGAGGCCCGGCTACGCGATCTGCGTCGTCCTGAGCGCGATGGGCTACCCGGAGTACTACCCAACGGGCGATGCGATCGAGATCCCCCTGGTCCTGCCGGCCGACGTGGCTGTCCTTCACGCGGGAACCGCAAGGGACGCGGCCGGGCGCCTCGTCACGGCGGGCGGCCGCGTCCTCGGCGTCACGGCGGTCGCCGGCTCGCTCGCCGAGGCGGCCGCAAGGGCGTACCGGACCTGCGAGTCGATCCACTTCGCGTCGAAATATTATCGCCGTGACATCGGCGCCCGGCAATTAAGGCGCGTGTGAAACCCACCCTACGGCTCCTCGCTGCGGCGGCCGCGTGCGCCCTCGCCCACCCGGCCCCTGCGGCACCCCAGGCGCGCGACCTCGGCCAGGGCCTGTCGTACTACCGCGTGCACGACCTGCCCTCGGACCTGCCCTCGCCCCCCTCCGGACGGCCCGGCCCCTGCGTCCTCGACCTGCGCTTCGCGAAGGCCGGCGAGACCGACGCCCGGGCACTCGGCGCGTGGGTCAGGTTCAACGTCTCCGCGCACACCCCCATCTTCGTCCTCGAGAACGCGGCCACGAGCCCCTCGCTCCTCGCCTCGCTCCCGGGAAACGGCCCGCCGGGCCTGTTCGTGCTCGCCCCGGCCGCGGCCGGCCTGCGCACGGACATCGCCGTTCGCGTCACGGCCGACGTGGACCGGCGCGCGTACGACGCCCTGGAGAAGGGGGCGCCCGTCGAATCGCTCCTTAGCGACAATCCCGCGAAGCCGCGGGTCGACGAGGCGTACCTCGAGAAGGAGCACATTTCGGACAGCGAGGCGCCCGACGTGGCGGCGGACAAGGCCTCCCCGCCCGCCCCGCTCGTCGACGCGGTGCTCCAGCGGGCGGTCCAGCTGCACCGGGGCCTTCTCGCCCTGAGGAAGGCCTGAGCGGCCCCTCGGCCGCGTCCAGTATCGGTTTTGCCTTTTGGGGCGAATCATGCCCACTTACCTGCCGATGCCCGATCCGGGACACATCCTTGTCGTCTGCACGGGAAACATTTGCCGTAGCCCGATGGCGACCGCGCTCCTGCAGCACGCCCTGGCCGCGCAGCCCGAGCCCCTGCGCTCCCTGAAGGTCGTCTCGGGCGGCGTGGCAAGCCGCACCGGGGAGTCCGCGAGCCCGAATTCGGTGACGGCCCTGAAGAAGGTCGGTGTCGACTTGACGGGCCACGTCAGCCGGCCCGTCACCCAGGAGCTCCTGGACCGCTCGCTCCTCGTCCTGTGCATGACGGAGGAGCAGCGGGACTTGATCGACCTGACCGCGGATCCGGTCCCCGCCCGCCTCCACCTTTTCCGGGAATTCGTCGCGGAGGGCGGCGACAGGGAGATCCCGGATCCCTACGGCCAGCTGCTCCCCGCGTACGAGGCGAGCCGCGACGAGATGGTGGCCGCGATCCCGTCGATAATCTCCTACCTTAGGAATCTTCCCTCCGGGGCCCTCGGCGGCGCGTAGGGCCCCGCCCCGGGTCCCCGATGACGCGAAAAAGGTTTTGCCTCGGGACCTTTTTGGCCGACCGTTAGTTTTTTCTCCCATGCTGAACACCGCGCCGCTCTCAAGACTCGACCCTGAAGTGCACCAGGCTATTTCGGCCGAGCTCGGCCGCCAGCAGAGCCACATTGAGCTCATCGCCTCGGAGAACTTCGTCATTCCGGCCATCCTCGAGGCCCAGGGATCGGTCCTCACCAACAAGTACGCCGAGGGCTACCCGGGCCGGCGCTGGTACGGCGGATGCGAGTTCGTCGACAAGGTCGAGCAGCTCGCGATCGACCGGGCGAAGCGCCTGTTCGGGGCCGAGCACGCCAACGTCCAGCCGCATTCCGGATCGCAGGCCAACTACGCCGTCTACACCTCGGTGCTCCAGCCGGGCGACAAGATCCTGGCGATGAACCTGAGCCACGGGGGCCACCTGACCCACGGCAATCCGGCGAACTTCTCCGGGAAGCTCTACAAGGTCGTGGCCTACGGGGTCCGCGAGGACAACCAGCTGATCGACTACGACCAGCTGGCCGAGGTGGCCATGGCGGAGCGGCCCAAGATGATAACGGTCGGGGCGAGCGCGTACTCCCGCGTGATCGACTTCGCGCGGATGGGCGAGATCGCGCGGGCGTCCGGGGCGTTCCTCTTCGCCGACATCGCCCACATAGCGGGCCTGGTCGTCTGCGGGCTCCATCCGTCCCCGATCCCCCACGCCGACTTTGTCACTTCGACGACGCACAAGACCCTGCGCGGCCCCCGGGGCGGCCTGGTGCTCTGCAGGGCCGCCCATGCCAAGGCGCTCGACTCGGCCGTGTTCCCCGGGGCCCAGGGCGGCCCGCTCATGCACGTGATCGCGGCCAAGGCCGTTTGCTTCGCCGAATGCCTCAAGCCCGAGTTCAGGGCGTATTCTGAGCAGATCATCCTGAACGCCCGGGCCCTGGCCGCCGCGATGGCGTCGCGGGGCTACCGGGTCGTCTCTGGCGGGACCGACAATCACCTCATGCTCATCGACCTAAGGAGCACCCTGCCCGACCTGACGGCGAAGAAGGCGCAGGAGACGCTCGATCTTGCGTGCATCACCTGCAACAAGAACACGGTTCCCTTCGAGACCCGCTCCCCGTTCCAGGCCTCCGGCCTGCGGCTCGGCACCCCGGCCGTGACGACCCGCGGGATGCTCGAGCGCGACATGGGCGACATCGCGGACATGATCGACGCCGTCCTGCGCGCGATCGGGACTCCCGGCGAGGCCGCGGCGGTGGCCGACGTGAAGGCCCGCGCCGCGAAGCTGTCCGCGAGCCACCCTCTTCCCTACCGGTCGTGACGGCGCCCGCCTCGCCCCGGCGCCCGCTGTCGCTGGGCGTCATCTTCCTCACGCTCCTGATCGACCTGATCGGCTTCTCGATCATCTTCCCGCTCGGGCCCGACCTGATCGGATACTACCTGAGGACCGACGGCCAATCCGGCATCCTCGGCTGGCTCCTCGCCGAGAGCGACTCCCTGGCCCGCGCGCTCGGCAAGGACCACGCTTTCGCCGCCGTCCTCTTCGGCGGGGTCCTGTTCTCCCTGTATTCGATACTCCAGTTCGTCTTCTCGCCCTTCTGGGGCGCGCTTTCCGACAGGAGGGGCCGGCGGGGGGTGCTGCTCATGACGGTCGCCGGGACCGCCCTCGGTTACTTGGTGTGGCTCTTGAGCGGCTCGTTCTGGCTCTTCGTGGCCTCGCGCATCGTGTGCGGGGCCTTCAGCGGGAACCTGTCGGTCGCGACGGCAGCGGTCGCCGATGTCACCACGCGCCAGGAGCGGTCGCGCGCAATGGGCCTAGTGGGCGCGGCGTACGGGCTCGGGCTGGTGACGGGCCCGATGGTCGGAGCCGCGGCCGCGCAAATCAACCTGCTCGCGCGGCACCCCTCGCTCGAGAGGTTCGGCATCAACCCATTCTCCGTGCCGGCGCTTGTTTCCCTGCTTCTGTGCGCCGTCAATCTCGCGTGGGTGAAGCGCAGCTTCCGCGAGACGCTCCCCGAGAGCGCGCGCACGGAGACCCGCGAGGCCCGGCTGCGCAACCCGATCCGCGCGATCCTGAACCTCGAGAATCCCAGCGTCCGCCGTGCGAACATCGCCTTTTTCGTCTATTCGCTCGCTTTCGTGGCGATGGAGACGTCCCTCACGTTCCTCGCCGCCGAGCGGTTTGGCTACTCGGCCGGCAGGAACGGGATCCTCCTCGGCTATCTTGGAATCTGCTCGATCGTCACCCAGGGCTTCATCGTGCGCATCCTGCTGAAGAAGGTCGACGAGGTCCGCGTGCTTGCGGGCGGCCTCGTGTCGACGGGCGTGGGCCTCCTTGTCGTCGGGCTCGGCTACCAGCAATGGATGATGTACGCCGGCCTTGCCATCGTCGCGATGGGGTCGGGCCTCGTGAACCCCTCGATCACCGGGCTCATCTCGCTCTACAGCGGCCCCGCCGAGCAGGGCCGAGTCTTGGGGATCTTCCGCTCGCTCGGCTCCCTGTCCCGGGCGATCACGCCCATTCTCGCGGGGGTGGTGTTCTTCATCTACGGATCTACGAGCGTCTTTGTGGCGGCGGCGGTGCTCGCCGCCGCGGCGATCGCCCTGAGTAGGGGGTTGCCCAAGGCCGCCCGATGACGAGCCGCCTGCCCTTCGCCCTTGCGGCGCTCGCGGGCCTCTTCGCCTCGGGCTGCCTGGGCGTCCACCGCCCCGCGCCCAAGCCCGGGCTCACCTTCATCGGCTCCCGGCCCGTGACGCTTCTCTGCCGCCTCCTCGACAACGTCCTGATCGTGGAGACCAAGTGGGACAAGTACGGGCCCTACCATTTCGTCATGGACACGGGCTCCTCGGTGACGCTCGTCTCGCCCGACCTGGCGAGGCGCTACGCCTCGGACGCCCAGCCTGGCCCGTACGTGCCCCAGGTCCGGGTGCGCTCGTCCGAGGGCGGATCGGCGCTCCTCAACGCCGTCACGCTGAGGAAGATCCAGCTCGGGAGCGCCCGTTTCGAGTACGTGCCCGTCCTTGTCTACGACTGCGCCGACCTGACCGCCCAGTTCGGCGTCAAGATCGACGGGATCCTAGGCTTCCCGCTCTTCCGGAACGCCGTCCTCACGCTCGACTACCCGCACGAGCGGATCGTGCTCCTCTCGAGGATCCCGGAGGACGGCCTGCCGGGCGAGGCCATCCTCTTCGACAACGCCGACAAGACGCCCCTGATCCCCGTCCGGCTCGGCGACCGGGAGTTCGCGGCCCTGATCGATTCCGGCAGCACCGCGGCGATCGCCATAAACCCGGCCGGCCTCGCCCTGAGGTTCTCGTTCGGCCCGGTCGGCGGCCCGACGGTCAGCACCCTGACGGGCGACCGTTCCTCCAGGGTCGGCCGCCTGGCGGACGTCGTCAGGATGGGCTCCTTCGACATCCCGCGCCCGGTCGCCGTGCTCACGGACGAGCTGTCCTCCCTGGGCGGCGGGGTCCTGAGGCATTTCACCATCACCTTCGACCAGGAGGACAACGAGGTCTTCTTCCAGCACAACGCGGACGATTCGCTGGCAATCCCCGCGCTCCGGGGGACGGGCCTGAGCTTCAGAAATAACCCCGCTTACTGGAAGGTGACCGGGGTCGCGCCGGGCTCGCCCGCGGAGGCCGGCGGCGTCAGGCCGGGCGACCTGGTATCGCGGATCAACGGGGAGCCCGTGGGAAGCTGGGACCCCGCCCGCTATGACAAGCTGATCGCCGGCCCCGGCCGGATCGATTTCACGTTCATCGACGGCAAGCAGGAGAGTGAGAGATTGCTCGCGGTCGTCGAGCTGGTGCCGTAGGCAGCGGCCCCGCCTGGGCGCTCCCTACGGGAGCGCGAAGGCGACGTAGCTGTCGCCCTTGGGCGTGTCGAGCTTCGCGCCCCCGCACGCGACAACCACGAACTGCCGGCCGCCAACCTCGTACGTGCTCGGGGTCGCAAAGCCGCCAGCCGGCAGAGCGACCTGCCAGAGGAGCCCGCCCGTGCGCTTGTCGAAGGCGCGGAACATGCCGTCCTTCGTCGCCGCGATGAAAAGCAGGCCGCCCGCGGTCGCAACCGGCCCGCCGTAGTTCTCCGTGCCGGTCGGCGGGATGCCCCGCGCCGTAAGCTCCTTGAATTCGCCGAGCGGGATCCTCCAGACGTGCTCGCCCGTGTTCAGGTCGATCGCCGTGAGCGAGCCCCAGGGCGGGGAGATGGCGGGGTAGCCCCTGCTGTCGACAAACCTGTTGTAGCCGTTGAAGCGGTAGGGAATGCGGGGAACCTCGCCGGAATCCCGCGGCGCACCCGGGCCGGCGGCGGGTTGCTCGTCGCCGAACAGGTAGCCGACCAGCGCCTCCTTGTCGGCCTTGGACAGCGTCGTGAATCCGGGCATCATCCTCCTGCCCGTCGTCACCAGGTTGAAGGCATCGGCGCGCGCCAGTCGCGCGCCGATGCCGACCAGCGATGGGATCCCGCCCGCCGGCAGGCCCGCGCGCCCGGGTCCGTGGCACGTGACGCAGTACAGGGTGTAGAGCCTGCGGCCTGGGCTCATCTGGGCGAGGTCGGCCTCCTTGGGCGCGTCCGACAGCGAGGCGATCCACGCCATCTCGTTCGCGTTCACGTAAAGGATCCCGTCGGGGTCGACGGCGGGCCCGCCCCACTCCCCCCCTCCGTCAAACCCAGGGAATAGGACCGTGTCGTCCTTTCCGAACGGCTGGAACAGTCCGGTGCGGGCCGCGCGCAGCTGCGCCAGGAGCGCGTCGCGGTTCTCGGCGTACGGGCTTATGTCGGCGTCCGTCAGCGTCTGGCGCGCATAGGGCTTCGGCTTGCTAGGGACGGGCTGCGTCGGCCACGCCTGCTCGCCATCGAGGCTGGATCCCGGGAAGGGCCTCTCCTCAATCGGGAAGAGCGGCTCGCCGGTCACCCGGTCGAACAGGAAGACGAAGCCGGTCTTCGTGGTCTGGGCGACCGCGTCGACCATGCGGCCCCCGTGGCGCACCGCCAGCAGCACCGGAGGGGCGGGAAGATCGCGGTCCCACATGTCGTGGTGGATCGTCTGGCGGTACCAGAGCAGCTTCCCCGTGGCGGCGTCCAGCGCCAGAAGGCAGTCGGCAAAGAGGTCCTGGCCCAGCCTGTGGCCGCCCCAGAAATCGGGCGCCGCCGAGCCGGTGGGCACGTAGAGGATGCCCCGCCTGCGGTCGATGGCCATCCCCGCCCAGCAGTTCGCCGAGCCGACATCGGTGTTCTTGTAGGCGTCCCTTGACCAGGTCTCGTAGCCCGGGTCGGTCGGGTACGGCATCGTCCGGAACACCCAGCCGAGCGTGCCGGTCCGCACGTTGAAGGCCTGGATGTACCCGGGGGCTGCGTCCTGGTCCTCGCCCACGCGCGTCGGCATGAACAGCAGGTCCCCGAACAGCGTCCCCGGGGTCGTCGACACCACCCACTTCTCCTGCGCCTGCGCGCCCAGGCCCGCATTGAGGCTCGCCCTTCCGCCGTCGCCGAAGCCCGGGATCATCGCGCCGGTCCGCGCGTCGAGCGCGTACAGCCAGGAGCCGATCGTGCAGAGGATCCTCCCGCCGCGCCCGTCCGACCAGTAGGTGACGCCGCGGTCGTTGTCGTACGCGTTGAGGTTCCTGGGATCGGAGAACCGCCAGAGCTGCCTGCCGGTCGCCGCGTCCAGCGCGAAGATCTGGCTCGTCGCCGTCGCGCCGTACAACGCGCCGCCGATGATGATGGGGTTGCACTGCACCTGGCCGAAGTCCCCCGAGTGGAACTCCCAGGCCACTTTGAGCTTCCCGACGTTGGACGTGTTGATCTGGTCAAGCGTGGAGTAATGGTTCCGCTCGGGGCCCCCAAGGTACTCGGGCCAGTCGCGGCCGGCCGCGCGGGCCTCGCGGGCCGACGCAAGCAGGAGTGGAATCAGGGCGAGGGCCCCGGTTTTCGGGATCATCAGGGGATCGGGGCTGCTATTCAGGCCCTCCGCAGGAGGAAGGCCGCCGCGCCGTCGTGGCGGTCAATCCACGGGACGGCAACCGCGCTTTTCTCCAGGGCAAACGCGCGGTTCCGGTCGAGGAAGGCGTCGACGACCCTCTCGTTCTCGGCGGAGTCTATGCTGCAGGTCGAGTAGACAAGGCGCCCGCCCGGCGCGAGGAGCCTCGCGGCGGCCCCGAGGAGCGCCCCCTGGTGGCGGGCGTGCTTGGCGAAGTCGCCCTCCTGGAGCCTCCACTTGACGTCGACCCGGTGCCGCATGACCCCCGTGTTCGAACAGGGCACGTCGACCAGGACCGCCGGGTACTCGACCGGCAGCCTGTGCTCCCGGAGGACCGCGGCCGGCCCCTTGAGGAGATCCGCCTGGACCAGGGCGGCCTCGACCTCCCCCGTGCGCGAGAGGTTCTCCTTCAGCCGGTCGATCCGGGAGGCCGGAACGTCCATGGACACAATCCGACCCGAGCCCATCGCGTCGGCGATGAGCAGGCTCTTGCCGCCCGGCGCCGAGCACAGGTCGAGCACGGGCTCGCCGGGCCCCGGACCGAGCAGTTCCACCGCCAGGCGGGTGCCCGGGTCCTGGAGATAGAGCGATCCCGACTTGAGGAGCGGCCCGACGTCCGGCCAGCGGCCCGAGGGCACCGTGTAGAATCCTTTCCATTCGGACGGCTGCAGCCAGTCGGCGGGGGGAATCGACCGGTCGCGCCAGCGTGCGTAGAGCGGCGCCGGCGACTGGTTCCACTCGAGGAGGCTCCGGGTCGCCCCGGCGCCGAGCGCGGCGAGCCAGCGCCTCACGAGCCACTCGGGGTGCGAGAAAAAGTCGGCGAGGGCGTCGGCCGGGGCGATCGGGCCCGGGGGCCGCTGGCCCGGAAGGATCGTCGCCATCTTGCGGACGACCGCATTCACGAGGCGCGCCTCGGCGGGGCTCGCCATCGTCTTCGTCTTTTCGACCGAATGATGGACGATCCGCGCCGGCTGGCCCGCGTCGCCGCCTTCCGCCGAGGCCTCGATCAGCTCGAACGCCGCGACGTAGAGGGCTGCCCGGGTCACAAAGCGAGGCGGATGGGCGACAAGCCGGCCGAGCACCGTCTCGATCCGCCCGAAGTGCCTCACCACCCCGAAGACCAGGTGCTGGCATCGGGCGCGCTCGGCGCCCCCCATCGATGCCGGAAGCGACTCCATGAGGACGTCGATCCTCTCGCGAAGGTCCAGCCACCGGGCGACCAGACTCACCGCGGACGACCACGCGTCGTGGAGGCCACTGGGTCTTTTTGAGTTCAAGGCATCCACGAAACGAACACGTCGCCTATCTTCAATGACCAAAGCGACACCCGCGGTCCCATCTCATCGCATTGGACGCGCTCGAACGCAGGAACAAGCGACCCGGTCTCCAGCGGCCAAGCAGGATCCCGCAAGGAAGGCGCCACCCTAGCCGCGCCTGCGCGAGCTTCGGCCCTTCGCTTTCCGGACCGCATCAAGCGCGCCTTGCGCGGAACCTCGCCTGAGCGTGGCTTGCTTCTTGGACTCTTTGCCCGGCTTGAACTTCTGCTTCTTTGGCATGGAAGTCACGTCCTTGGCGTACCGCGCCCGCGATGGTGGCGCACCATGATGCAGATGAGCACCACCGCAGCGGCGACAAGATAGGCTGCTATGGTTCCAACTCCGTGCATGGCGCAATGTGGCACAATCTGCAGTTTCCGACAATTATGATTTCAAAAAGACCCCGTGACTCGTGGAGACTCGGTTTGACAATCTTCGCCATCATCCGCTTTACTCTCCGGTTCACGCGTACGTTTGCGCAACTATGAATTCCGAAGCCGTTTCCGCAGTTATCGCCAAAAATCCTTCACTTAAGGCCTTCAAGCCCAAGCTTGAGGCCATGAAATCGGGCGCGTATGTGATCCACAGGAGCTGGGGCTTCGGCCAGATCAAGAGCTTCGACGACGCGACGATGCGCCTCGTGATCGACTTCAAGGGCAAGAAGGCGCACCCGATGGACCCGGCCTTCTGCGTCGGGACGATGGAAGTCCTTCCAGAGAACCATGTTCTGGTGCGCAAGGAGACGGAGCCAAAGAAGGTCGCCGAGCTGATCGCCGACAACCCGGCCCAGCTCATCGTCGAGGCCCTCGAATCCTATCCCAACAAGGCGACGACCGCCATCGACCTCGAGATCACGCTCGCCCAGGTGGTCGGCGAGGAGAAGTTCAAGAAGTGGTGGGCCGAAGCCCGCAAGGCCGTCGCCAAGGATCCCCGCGTCTCCGTGCCGCAGAAGAAGACGGAGTGCTATGTGCTGAGGGAGACGCCCGTGTCGGCCGAGGACGAGATCTTCGACCAGTTCAATTCCACGCGCTCGGCACGCCGCCGGATCTCGCTCGCGGAGGACTACGCTGCGGCCTCGGCCCACAGGGAGGCGAACGCCAACCTGGCGGACGTCCTGAAGGGGGTCGCCGATGCCGTGAAGGACAGCAACCTGCTCGATGCGGCGGAGCGCCTCTACGGCGCCCACGTCCGCGACCGGATTGCGAAGGTCGCCGGGGTGGACCCGTCCACATTCGAGCCATCGCAGGCGTTGCTGGTCGCCAACCTGCGGGATCTCCCCGGGATCGCCGAGAAGATGCCGGTCCAGTTCCAGGGCCATTTCCTGGAGCTGATCAAGGAGACGCACCCGATCGAATGCCGCGACATCGTGTTCAGCCTGCTGAAGGTCTCGCAGGGCAAGTTCACGACCGAGTGCATCAACTTCCTCGTGGAGAGCGGCTATTCCGAGGACCTCGCGTCCACGCTCAAGCGCTGGCAGACGGAGCAGAACCTCCGCGCGCCGGTGCTGCTCTGGATCGTCAAGAACAGGCACTCCAAGAAGTTCGCGAAGCTGCTCAACGACCTGATCACGCCCCGCCTCCTGGGCGCGATCTTCTTCGCCATCGACTACGAGGCGCTGCAGGCCGCAAGCGCCCGGCGAATCCCGCTCGGCGACATCCTGAGCGACGACTCCGAGCTGATCGCCGACCTGCTGTCGACGGCCGACCCGGAGACCGCGCGCGACCTGGCCAACACGCTTCTCCTGAACCAGGGCTTCGAGGAGCTCACGAAGAAGTCGCTCCTCGCCCGCTTCATCAAGATCTTCCCGAACATCCAGTCGCTCGTCGCCGAAGCCGCCGACGGCAAGGAGGAGCAGCTGCTCGTGTCCCGCCAGAGCTACGAGCGCAAGCGCGAGGAGTACGAGTCGATCGTGTCCAAGAGGATTCCCGAGAATTCCAAGGCCATCGCCTCGGCCCGCGAGCACGGGGACCTCCGCGAGAACTCCGAGTACAAGATGGCCAAGCAGGACCAGCAGCTGCTCATGTCCCACAAGCGCCAGCTCGAGCGCGAGCTAGCCCATGCCAGGATCACGGACTTCAAGGACGCCTCCGTCGACCAGGTGAGCGTGGGCAGCGTCGTCGAGGTCCGCATCCCGGACGGAACCACCTCCCGCTACACGATTCTCGGTGTCTGGGACGGGGATCCCGAGCACCACGTCATCTCCTACAAGACGCCTCTGGGCGCCGCCCTGATGGGCAAGCGGCCGGGCGAAACGGTGAAGGTCAAGAGCGGGACGACGGAGGAGTCCTACTCGCTCGTCAGCATCGCGCGCTACGCCTGACCGGCTTCCCGCGCGAGGGCCCCCTGCGTCTCCTTGGAGCGTGAAACCCGCACCCGTGCGCCGGCAGTGAATTCATCCTGGGACACCCTCAAGATCCTGTCGGACCCCACGCGCCTGCGCCTGATCGCGCTCGTTATGCGCGAGGAGCTCTCCGTCGCCGAGCTCCAGGAAATCCTCGGGATGGGCCAGTCGCGGATCTCCTCGCAGCTCGCCCTCCTGCGCCAGGCCAGCCTCGTGGTCGACAGGCGCGACGGCAAGAAGGCCTTCTACTCGCTCCGGCCGCACCTGGAGCCCGGGCAGCTTGCGCTCGTCAGGGCGGCCGTCGACAGCGTCGCAGGCCTCGAGGTCCTGGCCGAGGACGGCCGCCACCTGGACCGGGTCCTCGCCAAGCGCAGGCGCGTCTCCGAGCAGTACTTCAACCTGATCGCGGGGCGGCTTGGCCGCAGCCATTGCCCCGGGCGCTCCTGGGAGGCGATAGGGCGGCTCGCGCTCAGGCTGGTGCCCCAAGTCGTGGTCGCCGACCTTGGGGCCGGGGAAGGGATGATCTCGCAGCTCCTCGCCCGCAACGCCAAGCAGGTCTGGTGCATCGACAACTCCCCCCGGATGGTCGAGGTGGGGACCGAGCTGGCCCGCAAGAACGGCCTGACCAACCTCACGTACAAGCTCGGCGACATCGAGCAGGTGCCCCTGGCGGACGAGTCGGTGGACCTGGCGATCCTGAGCCAGGCCCTCCACCATGCCCGGCACCCGCAGAAGGCCGTGGACGAGGCGCACCGCATCCTGCGGCCGGGCGGGCAGCTGCTCATCCTTGATCTGGCCGAGCACGGGTTCGAGAAGGCCCGCGAGCTCTACGCGGACCTCTGGCTCGGCTTCAGGGAGAGCGCCCTCGAGGCCTTCCTGAAGAAGGCCAAGTTCATCAAGATCGAGGTTGCCCCGGTATCGAGGGAGACCGTGGAGCCCTATTTCGAGACCCTCCTCGCGAGCGCGACCAGGGCCTAGGGCCTCCCACCCGCGGGCCCCGAAGGGGCCGCTTCAGTCGAAGGCGACCCGCGAGCGGTGGAACTGCACGCACTTCGCGTAGATGTCGCCCGAGGAAGCCATGCCGAGGACCTCCACCGCGAGATCGCGCGCATCGGACATCTTCATCGCCCGGACCAGGTACTTGACCGCCGGGAGCAGGCGCGGCGCCATGCTGAGCGAATCGACCCCGAGCCCGAGAAGCAGCGGCGCGTAGACGGGGTCGCTGGCCATCTCCCCGCAAACGCCCACGGGCACCTCCATGCGGTGGGCGTCCTCGACGATCCGCTTGAGCGTGCGCAGGATCGCCGGGTGCGCCGGCTCGTACAGGTGGGCGATGCGGTCGTTGCCCCGGTCGATCGCCAGCATGTACTGGATCAGGTCGTTCGTGCCGATGCTGAAGAAGTCGCATTGCTTGGCGAGGATGTCGACCGTGGCCGCCGCGCTCGGGATCTCGATCATCGCGCCCACCTCGAGGACCTCGTCGAAGGGCTGGTTCCTCTGGCGCAGCTCGGCCTTGCATTCCTCGAGGACCCCGTTCGCCTGCGCCATCTCCTCGATGCCGCTGATCATGGGGTACATCAGCTTCACCTTGCCGTGGTGGCTCGCGAGCAGGATTGCGCGCAGCTGGTCCTTGAACAGATCCTTGTGCTCGAGGCAGAACCGGATCGCCCGGGAGCCCATGAACGGGTTGTCCTCCTTTGGGAACAGCCCGGGGTCCGACGTCATCGGCTTGTCGGCGCCCAGGTCCAGCGTGCGGATGATGACGGGATTGGGCGAAATCCCCTCGACGACGGCCTTGTAGGCGAGGAACTGCTCCTGCTCGGTGGGGATCCGGGATGCGTTGAGGAAGAGGTACTCGGTCCGGTAAAGGCCCACCCCCTGGGCGAAGAACTCCTTCACGTGGGCCACCTCCTCCACATTCTCGATGTTCGCCATCAGGGCAACCTCGACGCCGTCCAGCGTGACTGCCTTCTGCCGGTTGGCCTCGAGGAGCCGGATCTCTACGGACTTCTTCTGCGTCTGGATCTTGCCGTAGCGGAAAAGGGTGTCCTCCGACGGGTTCAGGATGACGATCCCGTCGTACCCGTCCACAAGAGCCCACTCGCCCGTCTTCACCCGATTCGAGAGGTCGCGGACGCCGACGACGGCGGGCACCTGCATCGAACGGGCCACGATGGCCGCGTGGCTCGTCCTGCTGCCCGAATCGGTGACGATCGCCATGCCCGAACCCCGGTTGATTCCCGCGGAGTCCGAGGGCGAGAGGTCGTTCGCGACCACGATTCGCCGCTCCACGAGCTGGCTCAGGCTGTTCTCGGCGTGGCCCAGGAGGTTCTGCAGGACTCGCTGCGCGACGTCGCGGATGTCCCCGGCCCTCTCCCGCAGGTATTCGTCGTCGATCTCCGAGAAGGCCTGGATGTACTTCTTGGAGACGGTGTCGAAGCATGTCTCGATGTTCAGGCCGGTCGTCTCGAACTCGCGGATCGTCTCCGAGATCAGGGCCTCGTCCTCGAGCACCAGCAGGTGCGCGTCGAAGATCAGCGCCTCGTTCTTGCCGAGGGTCCTTTCGACCTCGGCCTGGATCTTCGAGATCTGCTGGCGCGTCACCAGGAGCGCCTTGTCGAACCGGGCGATTTCGTCGATCCGCTTGTCGGGGCCGACCCGGTAGGCGGGGATCTCGACCTTGCTCTGCAGGTAGACGAAAATCTGCCCATAGGCAATGCCCTGCGAGGCGGATATGCCTTGCACGACGATCTCGTCTTTTGCGCTCGAATCCGTGGACATGGCAGTGTCGCCTTCGGTAGGGGCGGGGCGGCAGCCCCCCACGATAACGTTTTCCCCCGGGGATCGGTCAATGCGATTCACCGGGAATTCCGGGACCCGCCGGGAAACCGGCGCCGGACCTCAGGCGAACCGCGTGTCGACCACGAATGCGGACGGCCCCCACGCCTCGCGGATCGCGCCCGCGATGGGCCCCGTGTCGGCGTCGTCGGCAGGGAGCGCGAAGCACGCGCTCCCGCTCCCGGTCATCCCCGCCGCAATCCCCCATCGGGCCCGGATCAGGCCCAGGAGGAGGGGAAGCGCCGCAAACTTGGCGAACGCCGGCCGCTCCATGGAATTGAACAGGAGGTCCCCCGCCGGCGCAGACGGGCTCGCCGTCCAGGAGGCAAGCCTCGCCTCTGCCTCGGACGCCGGGACGCAGCCCTGCGGAAACTCGGCCAGCCTTCCGTAGGCCCAGGGGGTGGGTATCCCGAACCCGGGCTTGAAGACCAGGACGCGCCTGGCGCGGATGCGCCGGGACGCCGCCGGGCCGAGCGGTTCCACGCGCTCTCCCCTTCCCCGCATCACCACGGGGCCCTTGTGGAGAAAAAGCGCGCAATCCGAGCCGACCCCGGACGCGACGCGGGCAAGCGACGCGTCGTCCAGGGGAGCGCCGGCCAGCCCGTTCAGCGCCGCCAGGGCGGACGCGGCGTCGCTGCTGGCCCCCCCCAGCCCAGCCCCCGCCGGGATCCTCTTGGAGATCGAGAAATGGGCGCCGCCCCGCCAGCCCGTCGCGTCCGCGAACGCGGCCGCGGCCCGGATCACAAGGTTGGTGCCGTCCGTCGGAATTCCGCCGACGTCGCACGCCACGGAAAAGGAGCCGTCCTGCGCGCCGACCGAGATCGTGTCCCCCCACGCGAGCGGCGCCGCCACCGACACCAGGTCGTGGAAGCCGTCGGGCCGGCGGCCCGTGACGGCGAGGAACAGGTTGATCTTGGCCGGGGCCGGTACGTTCAGGGCGCTCAAGTCGGCGGCAATCCTCCCCAAAAATTCCCCGTGCGCCATGATTTTCCGTGTGGCGCTCGGGCCCGCGCTCGGGTAGGCTTCCCGTCCCCCAGTAAGGACCGACCCTTCCCATGTCCCGCACAGCAGTCATCTTGCTCGCAGCCGGCGCTGGAAAGCGCATGGCGGGAGCCGTTCCGGACAAGGTGCTCGCTCCCCTCGCCGGGCGGCCGGTCTTCGCCCATTCCGCGGCGGCCTTCGCGGCGAGCGGCGTCGCGGACTTCTACGTCGTCGTATACCGCGACCGCTCGCAAATGACTGCGTTGTCGGCTTTTGCGCCCACCCCGTCCCTCCTGGTCAGGGGAGGCCGGGAGCGCCAGGACTCGGTGTCCGCGGCGCTTGACGCGCTGCCCGGGGACATCGACCACGTCTTTATCCACGACTGCGCGCGCCCCCTGATCCGCCCCGAGCACCTCGTCGCCCTCCACAAGATCGTGAGGCGCAGGCATGCGGTCGCGCTGGCGCACCGCGTGACCGACACGATCAAGGAGAAGCGGGGACGCGGCCGCCTGCGCACGGTCGACCGGTCGCGGCTCTGGGCCATGGAGACCCCGCAGGTGTTCTCCAAACCCCTGATCGAGCGCGCCTACGCCCGGGTCAATTCGCGCGGGCTGCGCGTCACCGACGACGCCGCGGCGGTCGAGCTGCTCGGCCATCCGGTCGCCCTGGTCGAGAACGCATATCCCAATCCGAAGCTGACCGCCCCGCAGGACTTGGCGTACGTAGAATTCCTATTGGCGTCCGGCCCGTGACCCGTTAGGAAAACGCCATGTCCCTTCGAATCGGGCACGGCTACGACATCCACCGAACGGTCGTGGGAAGGCCCCTCGTCCTCGGCGGAGTGCGGTTCGAGTCCGACTTCGGCCTGGACGGCCACAGCGACGCCGACTGCATCATCCACGCGATCTGCGACGCCTTCCTCGGGGCTGCGGGACTCCCGGACCTCGGGCACTTCTTCCCCGACACGGACACCACCTGGCTCAACGCCGATTCCCAGATCCTGCTCCGGCGCATCGTCCAGGTTCTTCGCGAGGACGGCTGGAGGCCGGTCAACCTGGACGTCACCGTCATTGCGGAAAGGCCGCGGATATCGAACCGGATCGCGGACATGAAGGCCGCGCTCGCCGGCTGCACGGGGCTCGCCTCCACCTCGATCGGCCTCAAGGCTACGAGCAACGAGGGGGTGGACGATATCGGTCGCGGGCTCGCGATCGCGGCCCACGCCGTCGCGCTTATCGAGAAAGCATGAAGCCGGGGGTCGCCGCGCTCGCAGCCGCACTTGCGGCGTGCGTCGTGTCCGGTGGCTGCTCGCGCGGCGACACCAACGTCCGCTCGGGCGACCGGGATCAGGTGCTCCACCGCGGGATCGGGCCGGACCTGGCCGACCTCGACCCCCACCTGGCGACCCAATCGTCCGACTACACCGTCCTTTCCTCGCTGCTGGAGGGGCTCCTGTCCGAGGACCCCGTGGACCTGCATCCCGTTCCCGGCGTCGCGGAGCGCTGGGACGTCTCGCCCGACGGGCTCACGTATGCCTTCCACCTCCGCGCCGGCGCCCGCTGGTCCAACGGCGACCCGGTCACCGCGCAGGATTTTCTCGGCTCCTGGCGCCGGATCCTGACGCCCGAGCTCGCCGCCACGAAAGCGAGCCAGCTCTACGTCATCCGGGGGGCCGCGGCGTTCAACCGGGGCGCCCGCGACTTTTCAGGGGTCGGGGTGCGGGCCCCCGACCCGCGCACGCTCACGGTGGTTCTCGAGCACCCCGCCCCGTGGTTCCTTTCCGTTCTCAGCAGCCCCGCCTGGATGCCCGTCCACATCGCGACCGTGTCCAAGTACGGCCCCGTCGCCCGGAGGGGCAATCCCTGGGCCGCGCCGGAAAGCTGGGTCGGCAACGGACCATTCGTGCTCAAGTCGTGGCGCCACGGCCAGGAGATCGTGGTCGCCCGGTCCCCGACCTACTGGGATGCGGCCAGGGTGAGGCTTCGCGAGATCCATTTTCACGCCTTCGACTCGATCGATGCGGAGGAGCGCGCGTTCCGCTCCGGGCAGTTGCACGTGACCGAGACGCTGCCACCCAGCAAGATCGACGCCTACCGCAGGAACGCGCCCGGCCTCCTGCGGGTTGACCCCCTGCTGGGGACGTACTTCCTGAGGATCAATGTTCGGCGGCCCGCCCTGGGCGACGCGCGCGTCCGGCTGGCGCTTGCACTCGCGGTCGACCGGCCGGCCATCGTCGATAGGATCCTGCGGGGCGGCCAGACGGCCGCCTATTCCTTCACTCCGCCGGGACTCGGCGCCTATGAGCCGGACCCCGTCCAGCGCGCAACGATGGACGACGCACGGCGGCTCCTGGCGGAGTCCGGCCACAAGGGCGGCGCGGGGCTTCCCGTGCTCGACCTCCTGTACAACACCTCCGAAACCCACCGCGTGATCGCGGAGGCGATCCAGGAGATGTGGCGGCGGGAGCTGGGAGTGCGGGTGACCCTCGTCAATGAGGAGCTGAAGAGCACGGAGGAGGCCAGGAGGGCGGGCGCCTACGACCTGCTGCGCTCCTCGGAGATCGCGGAATATGCGGACCCCTCGGCGTTCCTTGAGATCTGGCGCGCCGACAGCGGGAACAATTTCACGGGGTGGTCGAACGCCGGATATGACGCGCTCCTCTTTGCGGCGGCGAGGACTGCGGACCCGGCTGCGCGAAACGGCCTTTACGCGAGGGCGGAGCGGATCCTTCTCTCCGAGGCCCCGGTCATACCCCTCTACCATTACACCCACGTCTTCCTGATCCAGCCGTCCGTGCGCGGGTGGAGCCCGACCTTGCTCGACCACCATCCCTACAGGGACGTCTGGCTCGGCGACTGACCGGCGGCTCCGCGTGAGGCGCCCGGCGGGGCGGGCTCCCGCGGCGCATCCAAGAGGCGCTACTTCGGGAAATCGAGACCGGGCCGGAGCTGGTCCAAAATGGGCGCGGCAAGCCCGGCGACCACCGGGTCCGTCGGCCCGGACAGGTCCAGGACCACGACCTCGTTCGCGCCGGCGCGCAGCCAGCAGCCGGGCGCATAGGCTGTCTGCGTCGGGCCGATGCTCCAATAGCGCCCCAGGCAGTGGCCGTTCACCCACACGACGCCCTTTCCCCAACCGCGCATGTCGAGAAACGTGTCGCCGGGGCTCCCTAGCCCGACGGACGCGTGCCAGAAGGCGGGTCCGCCCCCCCTGCCTGCGGCCTTGAACTTGAGCCCGGCAAGCATCCCGTCATCAAGGGGCAGCGGGAAGACCTTCCATCCGGTGAGCGTCTCGCCTCCCAGCCTCACCGGAGCGGCCAGTCCCTTGCGGTCGGCCATCTCCGCGCCGAAATTGATGCGGCCCATCGGCTCCACGAGGATGTCGAGGCGGGAAGGCCCCCCGCGCGCGGGGAGCCTGACCATGGCGGCGCTCGTGCGCCGGTCGAAAACCCCAACGCGACTGCCGTCCACGAAGACGAACCCAAAATCGCGGACCGCCGCCGCCTCGAGCGCGCCGGCGGGGCCGGCCGGAATCGTCGTGCGATACAGAATGCAGCCGTAGCCCTGGCCGTACTCCTCCATGCTGCGCGGCTGGTCGTCGGCCAGCGCGGGGGGCAGATTCTCCAGCACGGGGGCGGCCTCCGTCGCCGCAACTGGCGCGAAGGTGATGAGGGGATTCCTCGCCGGCGGCTCGGGCAGCGTCTCGCCCGGCAGCAGGTACCTTGCGAGCAGCTCCCGGGTCCGCTGGAATTTATCCGTCGTCCAGCCCGCCTCGCTGATCGGCGCGTCGTAATCGTAGCTGGACGTGTCGGGCTTGAAGGGGCGGTCGCAGCCCGACCACAGGCCGAAGGTCGTGCCGCCGTGCACCATGTAGATGCTGAAGGACGCGCCGGCGTCGAGCATCGTCTTCAGGTCGGCAAGGAAGCGCGCGGTCTCGCCGTAATGGTGCGGCTCTCCCCAGGTGTCGAACCAGCCGGGGTAGAATTCGCTGCACAGGAGCGGACCCTGCGGCTGAAGCGCGCGCAGCTTCTGGAAGTTGCCCGCCGGGTCGCTGCCGAAGTTCGCCGCCTGGAACAGGTCGGCGCGCAGGCCGTTCTTCATGGCGCTCGGCGGATTGCAGGCGAACAGCGGCACGTCGAAGCCGACGTCGATCAGCGCCTGGCGGATCGCGCCCATGTAGCCGGCGTCGTCGCCGTAGAGGCCGTACTCATTCTCGACCTGCACCATCAGGATCGGCCCGCCGTGCGTCACCTGAAGCGGCGCCAGCATGCGGCCGACCGCGCCGAGGTACGCCTTCGCAGGCCCGAGGTAGCGCGGGTCGCTGCTGCGCAGCCTGATGTCGGCCTCCCTGAGCAGCCACCACGGCGTCCCGCCCATCTCCCACTCCGCGCAGGAGTAGGGGCCAGGCCGGAGAATGACCCACAGGCCCTCCTGCTGGGCGATGCGGCAGAACTCGGCGGCATCGGCCTGTCCCGACCAGTTGAATTCGCCGGGCCGCGGCTCAATCTGGTTCCAGAACAGGTAGGCGCAGACCGCATTCAGCCCCATCGCCTTGGCCATCTTCAGCCGGTGCCGCCAGTACTCGCGGGGGACGCGCGAGGAATGGATCTCGCCGCAGCGGATCTGCAGGCGCTGGCCGTCGAGGAGAAAGTCGCTGGCGCCGATGGCAAACGTGTGGGCCGTCCCCGTCCCGGCGCCGAACGAAGGCGCCGGACCCGAAAGCGCGCCCAGCCACGCGCATGCGCAGAGCCAGGAACAGCGGAGGAGTTTCGCGGACGACATGCTTTCCCTGCGGCGATGCTCAAATCCCCGCACTGGCCTACGCAAACCAAATCCGGGGGGCTTCGTCCCCGCCCCTCCCGGCGACGGCGCCCCTTGCACTGACGGGGCCGGGCTGCCATCCTCGGCTCATGGTCAAAATCCTCTCGGTCGCGGCGCTCATCGCCGGCATCTGGCTGATCTACACGGGCTACGAGCGCCAGCATTCCCTCCTGGGCAGGGCCGACGATTCGCTGTCCAAGCTCGGCCAGAAGATCGACGGCCGGGACCACACCACCGACCACGTCAAGTATTACGTCTCGGGCTTCGTGCTCCTCGCCGGCGGCGCAATGGGGCTCGGCCTCGTGAAGAGATAGCCGCCCGGCGTCAGCGGGCGCGCCAGCGCCTCAGCGCGGCGCCGGTCTCCGAGCGCTCGCACGCCTCGATCGCCGTCCTGGGCCCGGCGAAGACAAGTTCGCCGCCGTCGCGCCCGCCGCCCGGCCCCAGGTCGATGATCCAGTCCGCGAGGTTGATGACGCTCAGATTGTGCTCGATCACGAGGATGGTGTTGCCGGCGTCGCGAAGCCTGAAGAGCAGGTCCATCAGGCGCTGGATGTCGACCCAGTGAAGCCCCGTGGTCGGCTCGTCCAGGATGTAGAGGTTCGCCCCCTGCTGGCGCTTGCTCAGCTCGAGCGAGAGCTTGAGCCGCTGGGCCTCGCCGCCGGACAGCGTCACCGCGGACTGGCCGAGCGCCAGGTATCCCAGCCCCACCGCGTCCAGGGTCTGAAGCTTGTCGATCACCCGCGGTATGTTCCTGAAAAGCTGGATCGCCTCCCGCACCGTCATGTCGAGCACGTCCGCGATCGACTTTCCGTGGAACAGCACCTCGAGCGTCTCGCGGTTGTACCTGCGCCCCCCGCAGCTGGTGCACGGGGCGTAGGCGTCCGCCATGAACTGCATGTCGAGCTTGATGACGCCCTCGCCCTGGCAGCGCTCGCAGCGCCCACCGCGGACGTTGAACGAGAAGCGGCTCGCCTTGTAGCCGCGCACCCGGGCGAGCGGCACCTGCGCAAACAGGTCGCGCAGCAGGTCGAGGAGGCCGGTGAAGGTCGCCGGGTTTGAGCGGGGGCTCCGCCCGATCGGCTCCTGGTCCACCTGCACCAGCTTCTCGAAGAAGTCCAGGTTCTCGATGTGCCGGTGCTTTCCGGGAATGGTTTTTGCGCCGTTGAGCCTGCGCGCTGCCGCTGCGGCGAGGACGTCGTTGACGAGCGTGCTCTTGCCGGAGCCCGACACGCCGGTGACGCACGTCAGGAGCCCCGCCGGGAATTGGACGTCGATCCCGCGCAGGTTGTGCTCGCTGGCCTCCCGGACCGTCAGCCAGGCCCCGTCCGGCGTCCTGGTTGCGGCGTCCTTCAGGACCGAGAGCTTGCGGGCGAGGTACGGCCCGGTTTGGGACGCGCGCGCCGGCAGCGCTGCGCATTCGGCCGGCGTGCCCTGGAAAAGCAGCCGCCCCCCCTCCACTCCCGCCTCGGGCCCTAGCTCGATGATCTCGTCCGCCGCGCGCATTGTCTCCTCGTCGTGTTCGACCACGAGGACCGTGTTGCCCCGGTCGCGCAGGCCGCGCAGCTGGGCAAGGAGCCTATCGTTGTCCTTCGGATGGAGGCCGATGCTCGGCTCGTCGAGAACGTAGATGACCCCGATGAGGCCCATGCCGAGCTGCGTCGCGAGCCGCACCCGCTGGGCCTCGCCGCCGGACAGCGTCGCGTAGTCGCGGTCGAGGCTCAGGTAGCCGAGGCCCGTGTCCAGGAGAAACCTGAGCCGCTGCTCGATCCCGGTCACCACCTCCCGCAGGGCCTCGCTCGGCCCGAGCGCCGTGACAAGGCCTTCGCCGAACGCGTGGGCCGCGGAGATGTCCATGGCCATGAACCCGGCGAACCCCAGCGGCGCCTCGGGCGGCCCGAGGCGGACCGCGGCGCTGCGCCGGTTCAGCCGCGATCCCCCGCACTCCGGGCACGGGCCCGCCACCATGAAGGTCGACAGGCGGGCCTGGAACCCCTCGCTTTGCGTGTCGCGGAAGCTCTGCTCGATGTCGGCCATGATGCCCGCGAACGGCAGCGCGCGCGCCTCGCGCATGCGGCGCAGCTTGAATGAGAAAAGGCGGCCGCCCGTCCCGCGCAGGAGCGAGGAGCGGGTCTCCCCGGGAAGGTCCTTCCACGGAGTCTCGGGATCGAAAGGCAGCTGCTCGGCGAGCTGCTTGAGGATGGCGTTGTGCTTGATGATGAGATTCTTGCCGCCGATCCGCCACGGCTTGATCGCGCCCCCGCGAACGGACTTGCCGGGATCCGGCACGATCAGCTCCTCGGCGGCATGGAGCTTCCGGCCGAGGCCGCCGCACCCGGGGCAGGCCCCCTCGGCATGGTTGAACGAGAAGTGCCGCGGGGTGAGCTTTTCAAAGACGTCCCCGCACACGTCGCACGCAAGGTGCTGGCTGAGCGCAATCTCCCTCCAGGGATCGTCGGCGTTCCTCTGCGCCATGACGATCGCGCGGTCGCCGCCCTCGCGGAACGCGAGCTCGAGCGAATCGGCGACCCGGCTCC
>CZKI01000069.1_pt2 | contig 16144 bp, 15 predicted proteins | sample 700541 | NCBI WGS metagenome assembly CZKI01 (sample SAMEA3539301, study PRJEB10725) | soil metagenome | biome: tundra; feature: field; material: soil | place: USA | collected 2010-05 | depth 0.15 m
TCGGAAAGCGGGTCCCGTCGCGGGACGTGCAGAAGACCTGCCGGGTCTCGAACCGGGACGGGTCGAACGGGGTCCGCGGCTGCTGGAACACCGCCTGCGCCCCGGAATCGAGGTTGTAACTCATGATCGACGGCGGCGCGAGGAACGAGGAGAAGCGGAAGAAGACCTCGGGGTCCCGCTCCCTGCCGCTCAAGTCGCCCTCGCCGACCGAGCCGATTCCCGGGAGCGGGATCTGGCCGAGCGGCGCGCCGGCGGACGAATAGACCGAGAGCCTGCCGACGGCGTCGTGCAGGGTCGCGACGACGAATTTTCCGCCCGCGAAACGCACCGCGCCCGCCTCGATGCTGTCGGCGGTCTCGGGGACGGCCGTCCTCCATGCCTCGGCAGCGGGGGACCCGAGGTCGATCGACACCACCCGGCCCCGCGGCGCGCCAAGGCTCGTGAAGACGTGGAAGACCGCGCCCGTGTTTCCCACGAAGCGGTAGTGCGCGTCGAACCGGTCGAGCAGCCTCACCACGGCCGCGTCGACGCGCGGCGCCATCGGGTCGGCGAGGTCGATGTAGTAGAGCGCGTTGTGCGTCTGGCTGTTCTGTTCCACCGAAATCGCGACGTACCGCCCGTCGTCCGTCACTCGCGCGCTGAACTGCCAGTCCGGATGCTCCCGGATCTCGAAGACGAGCCGGTCCTCGGATTGCGCCGTGCCGAGCCTGTGGTGGAAGAGCTGCCTGCCGGAGAGCCTGCCGAAGAGCTTGTCGCCCCTCGGGACCTCGGGAAAGCGGCTGTAGAAGAACCCGCCGCCGTCCCGGGTCCACGACAGCCTCGAGAATTTCACCCAGCGGACCACGTCGTCGCGGTCCCTTCCCGTGCCAACGTCGCGCACGTGGAACTCGTTCCAGTCCGAGCCCGCGACCGCGAGCCCGTAGCCTAGGAGGCTGCCGTCCTCCGACGGCGAGACCTCCGTCACCGCGACGGTGCCCTCGGCCGACAGGAGGTTGGGGTCGATCAGGACCCTCGGGGTGGCCCCGGCGTGGTCGACCACGCAGACGACGGCCTGGTTCTGGAGCCCGTCGTTGCTCGTGTAGAACAGGCGCCCCTCCGCCCTCTGCGGCAGGCCGAACCTGGGGAAATTCCAGAGCTCCCTGAGCCGTGACCGTATCGCGGCCCTCTCGGGCATCCCGGCGAACGCCGCTTGGGTGTACGCGCGCTCCGCACCGATCCAGGCCGCGGTCTCGGGCGAGTCGATGTCCTCCATCCAGCGGTAGGGATCGGCCACCTTCTGCCCGAAGTAATCGTCGACCTGCGGGCCCCGCCTCGCCGCCGGGTATTCGGCGGCCGGGAGCAGGCACCCGCTAGAGGCACAGATAATTGCGCACATTCGCAACAAATCCACCAATGTGGAACGATTCATGGTACAGGGTGTCCGCGATCCCCTGTGGAGGCCAAGCAAGAAACCAATCCGGCGGCGAGGGACCTGCGGTTTGACACGCTGCGGGGACTGTTCCTCGTCTGCATGACGGTCAACCACCTTCCGACGGAGCTGCGCGGGGTGACCGACCAGCCGCTCGGGGTGTTCACGGCGGCCGAGGGATTCGTGTTCCTGTCCGGGCTCATGGCGGGCTGGGTCTACACCCGCAAACGCAGGGCCGGGGGGCCCGGGGCCCTCTGGTCGGCCGCCGTCGGCCGGGCCAGGCTCATCTACGCCTGGCACGCCGCGGCTTTCGCCGCGGCCTTCCTCTGCGTCAAGGCGACGGAGTACGCATGCGGCTTCTGCTCGATGGACGTCCCCAGGCTCTTCTTCGAGCACCCGGCGGCGGCCCTGGGCCTGGGGCTCACGCTCCTCTACCAGCCGGGACTCCTCGACCTCCTGCCGATGTACTGCGGCTTCGTCATCCTGCTTCCTGCCGTGATCGGCGGCCTCGAGTCGGGCCGCCGCTGGATCGTCCTGTCCGCCAGCGCCGCCGTCTGGCTCGCGGCGCAATGGGCGCCCGCGCTTGACGCCGCGCGGATCTACCCGGTGAACCTGGGCTCGTTCAACCTCCTCGCCTGGCAGTTCATCTTCGTGGCCGGGGTGGCGATCGGCCACGCGCGCGCCTCTGGGATCGCCCAGGTTTCCCGGCCGAGCCCGTGGGCGCTCACCGCGGCGGCGACCGTCGCCGCGTACGGGATTGGCATCCGGCACGCGAACTGGCCCTCGCTCTGGCCCGACGCCGTCTTCGGCGTGCTGCTCAACAAACCCGCGCTGGGGCTCCTGCGCATGGCCGACTTTGGCTGCGTCGCCTACCTCGTCGCGGTCCTCGGCGCGCGGTTCCCCTGGGCGCTGTCGGCGCGCCCACTGGCCTTCCTCGGCAGGAACTCGCTCCTCGCGGTTGCGACCCAGAGCGTGGCGATCACGGAGCTCCTGCAGTTCCCCGCGCTTTTCGCGACCGCGGCCGGCCGGACGCTAGTCGCCCTTGCGAGCGTCGCCCTCCTCTTCGCCGCCGCCGCGGCGAGGCTGCGATTGTCGCGGCTCCCCGCCCCGGCCCTCCCCTCCATCGCCAATCCGGTCTCGCAAGCCGATGGATGGGGGCTTAGTCCGACCAGATGAGCCATACGCGGATCGGGGAGCAGGTGCGTTTCATCCTGGAGGTCGACAAGCTTAAGGAGATATTCCGGCAGACGCTCTGCACCCAGAGCCGCCGCCCGGAGAACGACGCCGAGCATTCCTGGCACCTCTGCCTCGCCGCAATCGTGCTGGCCGAGCACGCGAACGAGCCCCGACTGGACATGCTGCGGGTCTTGAAGATGCTCATCCTCCATGACCTCGTCGAGATCGACGCGGGCGACACGTTTGCGTACGACACGGCCAGGATGGCGGGCCAGCACGAGCGCGAGGCCCTCGCCGCGGACCGGATATTCGGGTTGCTGCCCGGCGCCCAGGCCGCCGAGTTCCGGGCGCTCTGGGACGAGTTCGAGGACAGGCGGACGCCCGAGTCCAGGTACGCGGCGGCAATCGACCGGTTTCAACCGTGCCTCCTGAACTGCAACACCGAGGGCGCCGCATGGAGGCGCCATGGGGTCACGCAGGACCGCGTGGTCGCGCGCAACTCGCACATTGCCGAGGGCTCGGCGGCGCTCTGGGAGGAGACCTCCCGGATGATCGCCAAGGCCTTCGAGCCCTGCCTTCCCCGCCCGGCGCCGTGAGCCGGCAGCCGCCCCGCGCCGCCTTCAGCTCAGGTCCCTGATCGAGCCGAAGTCGGGGTTGAAGAGCCTCTTGTACGTGCGGACGATCATCCCGTCGGTCAGGCCGGCGAGCCAGTCGCAGATCTGGCGCGCCTTCGCGCGCCTGCCCCTGGCGGCGTCGACGAGGGCGCCGATCGCCGGTGGGAGGATGCGCACGACCCGCCGCCCGGGCTCGACGTAGTTGCGCCAGCATGAATCCCAGAGGTCGAACAGCACCTTGCGGGCCTTGTGCTCCATCTGCTGAAGCTGCGGACTCTCGAATATGATGTCGTTCGCCAGCCGCTTGTAGAAGAGGGCCTGGCTCTGCGCCTCGGGCGCGACGACCAGCTCGAAGCTGTACCGGTGGGTCCTCGCAGCCATGAAATTGTCCCACTCCCGCAGGCGGCACCCGGTGATGAACGCCCCGATCCGGTCCGACACAACGCCCGCGAGGCGGTCGGCCCGCACGGCGTCCAGCAGCTCGTCCAGCAGCCGCATCCCGAGCGCGTCCCCGACATTCGCGTCCCCCCACGCCTCGATCCTCTCGATCGTGAGGAAGCCCGCCTTGACCCCGTCCACGATGTCGTTGAGCGAGTAGGCCGCGTCGTCGGCCCAGTCCATGATCTGGCACTCGATGCTCTTGAACCCGTTCAGCTTCTCCCCGGGGGCGAGGCTCCTGGGGACCGGGGATCCCCCGAAGACGAACCGGCGCACGTCCCTCTGCGAGTCGTAGAGGAAGTGGTTGGCCGGGGGCCTCCGGAATTCGCCGAACAGGGTCTTGTACTTTAGGACGCCGTCCAGGAGGGCCCTCGTCGGCTGCATCCCGCGAACCCCCGAGCGGTCCTCGTACATGGTCGCCGTCAGCAGGTGCACCGTCTGGGCGTTCCCCTCGAATCCTCCCCGGCCCCGCATCAGCTCCTGGAGCGTTCGCTCGCCCGAGTGCCCGAAGGGGGGGTGGCCCAGGTCGTGCGCGAGGCAGATCGCCTCGACCAGGTCGGCGTCGATATAGAAGTCGTCCCGCAGGGGCCCCTTGCGCGTCCGCAGGAAATGGCAGATCGAGCGCCCGATCTGCGCGACCTCCATCGTGTGGGTGAGCCTCGTCCGGTAGAAGTCGTACTCCCCCGAGAGAAAGACCTGTGTCTTCGACTGGAGCTTCCGGAACGCGTGCGCGTGGATGATCCTGTCGCGGTCGATCTGGAACGCGTTGCGGTAGTCGGTCTTTCGGCCGCCGCCGTAGGTCTCGCTGTCGAAGGTCCCGTAGAATCGGTTGGTCATCGTGCGCCGCACCCAGAGCACAGCCCCGCGCCCGGGGACGCAACACCGGAGCGGACGCGGCGCAGCGTCGGTTCGGGATTGTTTTGCAAGGGGCGAGGCGCAAGAATTGGGCACACCCAAATGAGCGCGAACACGATGCCTGCCCTTTCCAAGCTGAAGCCCGGCCCGGGCCTCGACCTCACGGAGGTCCCCGTGCCCGAGCCCGGCCCGAACGACGTGCTCATCCGGATCAAGAAGACGTCGATCTGCGGCACCGACGTGCACATCTACAACTGGGACGAATGGGCGCAGAAGACGATCAAGACCCCGATGGTCATCGGCCACGAGTTCGTGGGCGTGGTCGAGAAGGTCGGCGCCGCCGTGCAGCGCTTCCACAAGGGCGACCTGGTCGACGGCGAGGGGCACATCGTCTGCGGGGTCTGCCGCAACTGCCTGGCCGGGCGCAGGCACCTGTGCAAGGACACCAAGGGGGTGGGCGTCAACCGGAACGGGGCGTTCGCGCAGTACCTGTGCATCCCGGCGTCGAACGCCGTGCCGGTCGACCCCTCCATCCCGCTCGACGTCCTTTCGTGCTTCGACCCGCTCGGCAACGCGACGCACACGGCGCTCCAGTTCGACCTGGTGGGCGAGGACGTGCTCGTCACCGGGGCGGGCCCGATCGGGTGCATGGCCGTCGCGATCGCCCGGCACTGCGGCGCGCGCAAGGTCGTCATCACCGACGTCAACCCGGCCCGGCTCGCGCTCGGGCTCAAGATGGGCGCGACCCGGGCGGTCGACGTGTCCCGCGAGCGCCTGCCCGACATCCAGGCGGAGCTCGGGATGCGGGAGGGCTTCGACGTGGGTCTGGAGATGTCCGGCAATCCGCGCGCGCTCAACGACATGATCGACAACATGGCCCACGGCGGGCGCATCGCGCTCCTCGGCATCATGCCGTCGGCCGCCGCGGTGGACTGGAACAAGGTGGTGTTCAACATGCTCACGATCCGCGGGATCTACGGGCGCGAGATGTACGAGACCTGGTACAAGATGACCGCGATGATCCAGAGCGGTCTGGACATCTCCCCGGTGATCACGCACCGGATGCCCTATTCCGAATTCCGCGAGGGCTTCGAGCTCATGCGCTCGGGAAAGAGCGGCAAGATCATCCTAAACTGGGACTAGACCCCGCACCCCGACGCCCATGCCTCCGACCTACAGGGAGCACATCCTAAAGACGCTTTCCGAGATAGACTCGCAGGGCCTCACCAAGCGCGAGCGCGTCATCTCGACGCCCCAGGGTTCGCACATCGCGGTCGCCGGGGGCGCGCGCGTCCTCAATTTCTGCGCGAACAACTACCTCGGCCTGGCCGACCACCCGGACGTCGTCGAGGCAGCGCACGAGGCGCTCGACCGCTGGGGCTACGGGCTCGCTTCCGTGAGGTTCATCTGCGGGACGCAGGAGATCCACCGGGAGCTGGAGTCGCGCCTAAGCTCGTTCCTCGGGACCGACGAGACGATCCTGTACTCCTCCTGCTTCGACGCGAACGGAGGCGTCTTCGAGACGCTCCTTGGGGAGGAGGACGCCGTCATCAGCGACGAGCTCAACCACGCCTCGATCATCGACGGCATACGCCTGTGCAAGGCCAGGAGGTACCGCTACCGCAACTGCGACATGTCCGAGCTCGAGGCGAGGCTGCTCGAGGCCGAGGCGGCCGGCGCCCGCTTCAAGCTCATCGCCACCGACGGGGTGTTCTCGATGGACGGCTCCATCGCCCCCCTCAGGGAGATCTGCAACGCGGCGGCCCGGCACGGCGCCATCGTCATGGTGGACGACAGCCACGGCGTCGGGTTCATGGGCCCGAACGGGCGCGGGTCGCACGAGCACTCCGGCGTAATGGGCCGGGTGGACATCCTGACCGGCACCCTCGGAAAGGCGCTCGGGGGCGCCTCGGGAGGCTACGTGAGCGGCCGCCGGGAGATCGTCGACCTCCTGCGCCAGCGCTCGAGGCCCTACCTCTTCTCGAACACGCTGGCCCCCGTGATCGCCGCGGCCTCGATCGCCTCCCTCGACTTGATCAGCAGCTCCCCGGAGCTCCGGGACAGGCTCCACCGCAACACGCGGGTGTTCCGCGACGGCCTCTCCCGCGCGGGCCTCACGATCAAGGCAGGCTCGCACCCGATCGTGCCCGTCATGCTCGGCGACGCCTCCCTCGCGCAGCGCTTCGCGGCGCGGATGCTGGAGAAGGGCGTCTACGTGATCGGCTTCTTCCACCCGGTTGTCCCCCACGGCGCTGCGCGGATACGGGCCCAGGTGAGCGCCGCGCACGACGAAAAGGACCTTGAGACGGCGATCAACGCGTTCGCCGAGACGAAAAAGGAGCTCATCGGCTAGGCCGCCAGCGGCGCCCGTCCACCAAACCGCCATGCAAAAGATATCGGAATCCGCCCGCATCCGCCTGGAGAAGGCCGCCCGGTCCGCGGCCGCGCGAGCCTACGCCCCGTACTCCCGCTTCCCGGTGGGAGCGGCGGTCCTGGGCGGCTCGGGCAAGGTCTACTCCGGCTGCAACGTCGAGAATGCCTCCTACGGGCTGTGCAACTGCGGCGAGCGAACGGCCATCTTCTCGGCGGTCGCCGCCGGCGAGCGCTCCATCCGGGCGGTGGCGGTGTACACGCCCACGCGCCTGCCGACGGCCCCCTGCGGGGCCTGCCGGCAGGTGATCCACGAGTTCGGCCCGGACGCGCTCGTCATCAGCGTCTGCGACGCGAAGGGGCGGATCGAGACGGAGCTCTCCGCGCTTCTGCCCGGCGCGTTCGGACCCGGCGACCTTCTCTAATTTGCTTGTCTGCGCGGCCTGTTGGGGCCGCGCCTCGAGGCCGTACGACGTCGGCGCCTACCAACTGGGCCTCTCGGCCTTCAGCACCGTCCCGGTGAACCTTTCCCTGCAGGATGATCCACCGATCGGGTTCGCCCAAAGGGTGATTTGATCGGGTCGTGCGTCGTATGTCGGCAGCTTCGCATCGAAGACAACGGCGCCGTCCAGCTTCATCTGGATGTTCGCCTTTAGCCAATCCTTCCGGGCGGCCCGATGCGCGGGCCACTCGCGGTCGCCCGCTGGCGGGTAGCATGATCCCATCGTTGCCTCCAGGTGATGCGCCGTGGTCAAGTCGACCGCTACGCTCCTGCCGAGGGCCCCCCCGACGGACCAGTGATCAAAGCCGATGCGCACGTGGCCCTGGTCGGCGTATTGCACGAAGAGGAAATCCCCCCTCCCGGCGGTACCGGTCACGAGCAACGGCTCCGCAAGGCCGGTCATGTCATTTGGGAAGATGACCACGGCGTCCAATGGCCCCCAGCGGACTCCCTCTTGGGGAGGCGTCGGCTTGATTCGCTCTATCGCGTCGATCGTGCCTGAAAACATTTCGACTGCCGTGGTCGCACCAATCGTGTTGAACGCGCATACAACCTCGCTCGATTCGCTCGGTTGAAAGCTCCGGGGCACGTCGATCAGAAGTTTTCCATCGAGCCTTACGCAGTAGCGATTCTTGATTCTGCCAATCTCATCGCCCGACAGGCCGGCGAAGTCGGCCTTCGGAGGAAACAACGATCCCATTTCCAAATCGACCACATGTTCCTTGTCGAAATCGATGGCAACGGGCTCGGTCGTCACAACGCTTCCCATATCTTCGTGTCCGAAGCGGATGCGATTCCCGCCAAGGTATGTGACAAAGAAGATGTCCCCCGCCCCCTGCTTGCCGGTGCTGACGAGCGGCTCTCCAGGCCCTGATTGGCCCTTCGGAAATCGAACGTGCAGGCGCAGCGGGCCGCTTTCCCCACGCTTCCCCGAATTTCCCTGGATGGGTGGCAGCCCAAGTCGCCTAATGCTGGCGATTCGACCGGTGAATGCTGAGTCGCTCACGTCACCTGCGAGCGGATTGGCGCCCACAAAGACCAGACCCGGAGTGGCAAAATAGAAGCTTGCGGCGGTGTTCAAGACCGAAGCGCCGTCCACGCTCACCTCGAAGTGGCGCTTGAGGGCCGCAACGGCACCTGCGGCGTACCCGGTGAATTGTGGCGATTCCTTCGGGGGATAGAGCGACCCCAATGATAGGCACACACGATGCAGGCCGGGGCTAAGTGTAAACTCGCTACTCGTTGGGCCCCCTGCGCCCAAATGGAAAAAACCGATTCGGGCGTGGCTGGCCCCGAGATACTCGATATACACGATGTCGCCTTGGCCGGGCAGGCCGGTGCTCAGTAAAGGCTCGCGGCGACCGGCCTTTCCCGGCGGAAACTGCAGTTTCATCTCCAAAGCGCCTTGCGTGGTTCCCACGGCGTGCTCGATCCAGTATGCAGGAAGGTCTAGGCAACGGGCCACGCCATTGGCGATCCATGGGGATGTCGACGCCTGCAGGGCCACGAGGGATCCATTGACAATGGAGAATGCGGACAAGCCGCCCACGACGAGCGCGGCAGAACATCGAACCGGGAGGCTGCTCCTAGACACGCCGCTTATGACAATCAGACCCGCGATTGCGCCCAGCAGCAGCCCGGTTGGGGCAAAGTCCGCCATGTAGCGAAGCTCGCCAAACAAGAAGAACAATCCCAGCGACAGGAGATTGCATGCGAATACGCCAAGGAGCATCACGCAAAGCACCAGGAGGGCCCCAGGGACCCGGAGCGCCCGCCAAAATGGAACGGTCAGGAGATACAGAGGCCCCAGGAGAACGGACGGCAGATAGAGCGCCATACCGTAGGCCCGGTTGATCGCGAAAAAGGGGAAATACCGGACGTAGGGAGCGGTACTGAAGAGGTAGTTGAAAAGATTTCCCCTCAGGAACGCCGTTCCGAAGAGTTTCGCGTGCCGCATGTCCCCCGCAGATCCCTGAAAGGCGTAACGTGCCCCAAATTCAAAGGGGCTTTCGAACCGAAGGAAATTATAGGTGGCGATAGCCGCACCGACGGTGGCCGCCGGCAGGATTGCCGCAGCGAGAAAGGCCCAACACGGCCCCCACCCGCCGCCGCCGTTCCGGCGCATGCGCACATACAGATAAAGGCACGGCAAAATGAATACCGGCAGGCCGAAAACAAAGTTGGGACGGGAGCCAATCGCGAGTCCGTATGCAAGACTCGCCGTGGCAATCCACGCGCATCGGGTCCAACCCCTCGCGGAAGCCAGCGCCCGTTCGGTGCAGACGGCGACCAACATGATGCAAAAGAAAGCGGCGCTAGCGGCCACGACATAAAAAGATTGATTTTGCGCGAGGTAGAAAACGGGGTTTCCCCAACCGATGACTGCGATGCCGAGCCAAAGCCAATGATCGCCGCAATCCGGAAGATACCTGTCCCTAATCCGCCTCAACAGGGCTGCGCCCATGATGAAGCCCGAGAAGCAGAAAACGACAGTTCCGATATGCTCGGAAAGCCACGTTCCCGTGACCATTCTCCACGGGAGGTACACAAGAATCACCGGGATTGCCCCAAAGTAGAGGTAGAATTTCCCCTTGTAAAAACTGGCATCGTGGGGTCGCAGAACATCGAGCTGCGCCACGTACGGGTTCTTCGCCTTCAGCAGGCGCGGATCGAACCTCTCCTTCAGGTTCAACTGCCCCGACATGAAGGCGTCGGTCAATGCGCCGTAATACCCCTGCGGCTCATTGGTTGTGAATGGAGCGTCTTGAGTCAGAACCGACTGGGAGTAAGTCAGTCCAATTGCGATCAGGAGCGCCCAAAACGCGGTTTTCCGGATAAGCGCTGGACGATTCATCCGAGGTTCACCAAAGCAGCGGTTCAAAGCTCCAATTGCCAAGGCCGTAAGCAGAAAGCCCGCATCCGATTGGGGCCAGACAATTGCCCCCAGCGAGCAAGGAGCTCGGTGGCCTCATAGCATCCGTACTGATGTTCGTTTCTCCATCTGAAGGTCGTGCCTGCCCTATTCTGCGCATCCGCGTTTCCCGGGAGCGCAGCAAGATATGCGATGCCTTCCTCTGGATATCTAGCCTAGCGGGCCTCGAAGAACTCCCGCACGGCCGCCTCGACCTCGGATGTCGGGAAGTCGCGCTCAGTCCGGCCGCCGAGGTCGCGCATCTTGACGACGCCCCTCGCAAGCTCGTCGGTGCCGTAGATCAGCGCGATCCTGGCCCCGGAGTCCGCCGCCGCCTTGAACTGCTTGCCGAACGCCATCTCCTTCATGGGATAGTCCACGCGGTAGCCGTTTGCGCGCAGGCGGCTGATGTCGGCGAACGCCGCCTTGCGCTCCGGTTCGCCTCCCACGATGCAGTAGACGTCGGGCGCCTGGGAGATCGCGGCCGACAGCCCCCGCTCGTCGAGCAGGAGGGCGAGGGTCATGTCGCCGATGGCGAAGCCGACGGCGGGGAGCTCCGAGCCGCCCAGCCTGCCCACGAGGTCGTCGTAGCGCCCGCCGCCGGCGAGCGCCCGAAGCTCGCCCCTGCGGTCGTAGGCCTCGAAGACGAATCCCGTGTAGTAGGCGAGCCCGCGCACGACGCCGAGGTCGACCTGGACGAAGTCGGAAAGGCCCATGGCGCCGAGCCCCCCAAGGAGCTTCCGCCATTGCGCCAGCCGGCCGGCCATCCCGGCCGACGCCCCCGAGGATTCGAGCGCCTTCTCGAGCGCGCCGAACGAGCGGATCCCAAGGAAGTCGAGGACGCCCTGCTTGAGCCCGGGCGCCATCGGCCCGAAGGACTCCTCGTAGCCCTTGAAGGCGTCGTGCCCGTTCCTCTCGTACTTGTCGACGGCCCCCAGGACGGAGCGGATCCTGGGCTCGTCCTGCCCCAGCGCAGCAAGGTAGTGGAACCAGAGGTCCCGGTCGCTCAGCCTCACGCAGAAGTCCTTCTCCGTGAGCCCGAACGCCCGCATGCACTGGATCAGGAGGGCGATCAGCTCGATTTCCGCCTCGGGGCCCGGTTCGCCGAACACGTCGGCGTTGAACTGGTAGAAGCAGCGGCCCCTGCCCTTCTGCATCCGCTCATAGCGGTAAAACTCGGCGATGCTGAACCACTTGATCGGCCGCTTGAGAGCGTTCGCCCGGGCTCCCACCAGGCGGCACACGGACGGCGTCATCTCGGGCCGGAGCGCGACCTCGCGCCCGCCCTTGTCGGTGAAGCTGAAGAGCTGCCCCTCGATCTCGTCGCCGGACTTCGCCCGGTAGAGGTCGAGCGGCTCGAGGACGGGGGTGTCGTACTCGACGAACCCGAACGACGCCGCAGTCTGCCGCCACAGGCGGAAGATCTGGGTGCGCTTCGCGAGGTCCTCGGGGTAAAAGTCGCGAAACCCGGGCAGAGTCTGAAACGTGGCCATTAGCGACGGACACGTTGCGGTACGTCCGTCACAGGGCGAACCTTATGTCGTCCCGGCGCCGCCCTCCGTCAGAGCAGGGTGGTCAGGTCGAGCTTCTTCAGCTGCTGCTTGAGTATCTTGCCTGCCTTGAACTTGACGACGGCCCGCTGCGGAATAATGACTTCCGCTTCGGGCTTGTTGGGATTCCTGCCTACCCTCTGCTTGCGCACCTGGACTTCCAGAACACCAAAGTTTCGCAACTCGACGTTGCGTCCCTCTGATAGCGCTTTTTGGACGATGTCGAGGGTCTGCTGGACCGTGTCGACGATCTGTTTCTGCGGGAATCCGGCCTTCCGGTATATCTCTAACACGATCTCGCGTTTGGTGAGGTTCGTGGACATGAATTGATCCTTTTGGTGAGAGCTTTACTGAAGCGTGGTAAATTACTCGTCTGACATGAATTGCGTCAATACCTTTCAGCACATATCGGGGGTGGCGCATGCCTGATCCAAAGGCCGTCAATTCGATGTTCGGGCGCATCGCCCACCGCTACGACCTTGCCAACAAGGTCCTGAGCTGCGGAATCGACATCTACTGGCGGTCCCGCCTGGTGGCCGCCGTGGGGCGCTCGCGCCCCCGCAATGTCCTGGATTTGGCGACCGGAAGCGGGGACGTCGCCTTTGCCATGGCGCGCGGGCTGCACCCCTCGATCCGCGTCTTCGGGCTGGATTTCTGCGAGCCGATGCTCGAGAGGGCCGAGAGGAGGAAGGCCCGCAGGCTCTGGCTCTACTCGGGCGTGGATTTCCTCCTCGGCGACGCCCTGGAAATTCCCGTTGGGGAGGCGACTTTCGACGCCGTGACGATCGCCTTCGGCCTGCGCAACATGGCCGACCGCGCGCGCTGCCTGTCCGAGATCCGGCGCGTCCTCAAGCCCGAGGGACGCCTCTTCATCCTGGAGTTCTCGCAGCCCCGGCGCTGGGTCCGGCCCGCGTATTACCTCTACCTCCGGCGCCTGGTGCCGACGCTGGCCGGGATCCTCACGGGGGACCGCCGCGCCTACGAGTACCTCGGCTACACGATAGGCGGGTTTCCGAGGCGCGAGGCCCTTTCGGAGGAGCTTCGCATGGCGGGATTTGGCGACGTCTCCTCGTCGCCGATGACGATGGGAATCGTCGCCATCCACGAAGCCCTGCGCCAACCAGCCGTCAGCTGAACGACTTCCCGCAACCGCAAGTCGTGTGCGCGTTGGGGTTGCGGATCTCGAACCCCTTCCCCTGGAGCCCGTCGTCGAAATCGATCGTCGTGCCGTCGAGATGCTCGAGGCTCTTGGGGTCGACGACGATCCCGACGCCCTCGCTCTCGAACGAGGCGTCTTCCGCTTTCGGCTCGTCAAACGACATCCCATACTGGAGCCCGGAGCATCCGCCCTGCTCGACAGAGAGCCGCAGGCGCCCGGCCGGTGACGCCGTGGCCGCCCGCATCGAGCGCACCTGGTTCGCAGCCCTCGGCGTGAGTAGGATCATCCCCGCAGTCTAGGTTTGGTAAATCCGCTGTCAAACGGGCCGCGCGGTTTTCCTGTGCCGCCGGTGCAGCAGAATTCACGCCGACCGCCGAATGTTCACTTGCAAGCCGCGGAGCCCGGCATTTCCATCGGTGCGGTGCCCGCGATCACCCAAATAGTCAACGAGCTCAAGTACGAGATGGTCCGCCAGATAGCGGAAGGCGGGATGGGCGTCGTGTATGAGGCGCATCAGCATGGCGCGGGACAGTTCAGGAAGACCGTCGCCGTGAAGCTGATCCGCGAGGAGTACTCCGCGATACCCGAGTTCCAGAAGAATTTCATCGGTGAGGCGAGGCTCGTGGCGGACCTGATCCACACCAACATCGTCCAGACCTACCACCTCGGGCGGATCGGCGGGCAGTACTTCATGGTCATGGAGTATGTCGGCGGCCAGAACGTCGAGCAGTTCATCGAGAAGCACCGCCGTCTCGAACGCCTGGTGCCGGTCGACCTCGCCGCGTTCATCGTCTCCCGGGTCGCTCGCGGGCTGACCTACGCCCACCAGAAGAGCGACCCCGAGGGGCATCCCCTCAACATCGTCCACCGCGACATCGGCCCGAAGAACGTCCTCATTGCCTACGAGGGCGACGTGAAGCTGACGGACTTCGGGATAGCGAAGGCCTTCAACCTGATGTACAACGAGGAGGGCAAGGTGATCGCCGGCAAGGACGAGTACCTCTCGCCCGAACAGGCGAACTACGCCGTGACCGACGCCCGCGCCGACCTCTTCCCGCTCGGGATCGTGCTCACGGAGATTCTCCTCGGCCGCAACATATTCAGGAACCCGGACCGCGCCCAGTCCCGCCGGAACATCCTGGCGATGCCGATCCCGCGCTTCTCCACCCTCAGGCCCGACATCGACGAAAGGCTCGAGGCGATCATCCAGAAGACGCTCCAGCGGGACCGCGACCTGCGCTACCAGTCGGCGGCCGAGGTGCTCAACGACCTGGAGATCTACCTTTACAGCCACGGCTACGGCCCGACGAACGAGAAGCTGGGAACCTACCTTCGCGACCTTTTCGGCGTCCGCGACCGCCAGCCGAGCGTGGCTCCCGCCTCCGTCTCCCACCCGCCAGATCAATGAGGCTCCCAACGCCTCAGCTCCTATGAGCGCAGGAGGTTACAGTCAGGAGCTTCGCCAGCGCCAGACGCAGTCCCTCGTCCTTGCGCCGCAGCTGCGCCAGTCGCTCAAGATCCTGCAGGTCGCCGCGCTCGACCTGCGCTCGGTCATCCAGGAGGAGCTCCAGGCGAACCCGACGCTCGAGGAGCTGCCCATGGAGGGGATGAGCCCCGAGAAGGACGGTCCCGACGCCGGCGAGGCGGATGCGGCGGGCGACGACGCGGCGGCGGGCGCCGAGGGGACCCCCGCCGAGGCGGGCGCCGAGACGAAGCGCGACGAAATGGATTTCTCGAAGGAATTCGAAATACTCGGGAAGATTGACGACGACTGGCGCGACGATATGGCGAGCGCCGGGGGCAGCCAGTCCTACACCTCGGCGGACGCCGAGCGCCGCCAGCATTTCTTCGACTCGGTTGCGACCGAGCCCTCCCTCCAGGAGCACCTGATGAGGCAGGCCGAGATGGGCGACCTCTCCCCCGACGCGCTGACGGCGATGCAGCACCTCGTCGGCAGTCTTGACGACCGCGGATTCCTGACGGTCTCGGCGCCCGACGCGGCGCTCCAGACGGGCCTCTCCCTGGAGTCGGTCCAGGAGGCGGTGGCCGCCCTGAAGTCGTTCGACCCACCGGGCATAGGCGCGCAGAACCTCGCGGAGTGCCTCCTCGTGCAGCTAGCGGCCAAGGGCCGGAGCGAGTCCCTCGCCTCCCGCATCATCCGGGACCATTTCGAGCTTTTGGCGCGCCGCCGGATCCCCGAGCTGTCGCGCAAGCTTGGGGCAGCCTCGGACGACGTCCAGGGCGCGATCGAGGAGATCGGCAAACTCGACCCGGCGCCGGGGCGGCGCTTCGCCGAGGACCACAACCGCGTGGTCGTGCCCGATGTCACGGTCGAGCACGACGGCAACGGCTGGAAGATCCACCTCAACAGCGACTATATCCCGAGGCTGAGGATCTCGAGCACCTACCGGGACCTGATCGCAAAGGGCGCGCTCTCGAAGGGCGAGCGCGACTACCTCAGGGAGCGGATGCGCGCGGGCAAGTTCCTGATCGATTCGATCGAGCAGCGCCAGCGCACGATCGAGAGGATCACGCGCGAGATCCTGAAGGCGCAGATGCCGTTCTTCGAGCACGGCGTCTCCCTGCTCAAGCCGCTGACGATGACGCAGATCGCCGACGTCGTGGGCGTGCACGAGACCACCGTCAGCCGGGCCATCGCGAACAAGTACATCCGCACGCCCCACGGCATCTTAGAATTCAAGTACTTCTTCACGCCCGGCTACCAGAACGACAGCGGCGCGTCGGTCTCCAACACGAGCGTGAAGGAGATGATCGCGGCCCTCGTCGCGGCCGAGGACAAGGCGTCCCCGAGCAGCGACCAGGAGCTCGTGAGCAAGCTCCAGGAAAAGGGGATCAGCATCGCGCGGCGCACGGTCGCGAAATACCGCGAGGAGCTGGGGATCCTCCCCAGCAACCTGCGCCGCGACTACAAGTAGGCCCCGGGGTCGGCCCTGAGCGCGCTGCCCGCGAAGCGCTCGGCGTCGGCGGCGTCGATCCACGCGGCGAACCCGACCATCGCTGCGTTGTCGCCCGTGTGCCGCGGCTCCGCGGGAAGGAACCGGGCTCCCCGGCGGCGCGCCACCGCCTCGATCGCGGACCGGAGCCCCCGGTTGTTGGCAACCCCCCCCGAAAGCCCGATGCTCCGGTAGCCGCCCTGCTCC
>CZKI01000066.1_pt1 | contig 16128 bp, 15 predicted proteins | sample 700541 | NCBI WGS metagenome assembly CZKI01 (sample SAMEA3539301, study PRJEB10725) | soil metagenome | biome: tundra; feature: field; material: soil | place: USA | collected 2010-05 | depth 0.15 m
ATCGACCGACCAGAGACGCCAAGCCGTCGAGCGCATTGGTTTCCTTCGCCAGCCGCTGTGCTTTCGGACGGCTGCCGTTCAACAGATGAGAAAACCCGGGAAGATATAATGTATTGCCAATCATGCCATTACGGCAGCATGTGTCATGCCAATATCTTATTGTTCCTCAATTATTTATGAAAGCACGTATCATAATAACAACGTCACGAAGTCGACGGCCGTCGGCCTATCTTAGCGCCATTCGATTCATGATCCTGCGTGAGAAATTTGGCCGTCTTTTTCTCGACGTTGAATATCACTGGGACACAGGACATCCGTTCGGGACGGCTAAACCATTCATCCAACTCGATGGTCCTGTCTCTCCCGGCAAAGAACGCGAGGTGCTCGATGCCAAACACAATGAGATTCCGTTTGCAGACTATATGGCTCGCACGAACCAGTGGTGTCAGCAGCCGTGATAGTCCCACAGGCAGGGCCCAAATCCGCATGCCTTGTTCGTCACGTGTACGAGCAGCCAGCTTCGGCAGAACGCTAATCATTCATTATCAGAAACTAAAATGGTGGAGGTGCCGGGATTTGAACCCGGGCACTCTACTCTGGCTGGATTGCCGGGAAATCCTATTCCGCGCTCGGAGTTGTCTGGTTTTTGTCTGGAGCACTTTGCGAAGACACCGGCAGGGGAGAAAATCAACAACGTTGACAATAAACGCTTATCGTGAAACATTCGCAGGGTATGGCCGTGCTCCCAAAATGCCCCCATTGCCGGAACACCCTCACGCGGAAGCAGACTGCGCGCATGCTGGCCTCGCTGTCTGCTGGGAAGGCAAAGAATTTTTCTGAGGCGGAGCGTGCCCTTCGCCGGGAGCGCATGAAGACCATCAATGCCCGTCGCGCGGCGGCCGCTTTCGACACGGGAATGCGGCATCGGCACTTGAACCACAGCCGCTTCACCCTTGCGGCAATCGACGATGTGATCGATCGGGGTCAGCGCGAATCTTGGGCGTCCCTTCTTGCCGCCGTCGACGCTTCACCCGAGATCCGGTCCCGCGTCCTACGCGTTTGTGAGGCCCACGTGTCCGACGATTTCGCCCAACGCTATCACTTCTGGAACAACTATGCCTCCTGCCAAGCTACTGCCTGAATGGGACCTCATTCTCACGGCTGCCGCTCACCTCCAAGAGCTCTTGCCTGATGCCGTGCTGGTCGGTGGGACCGCGACGGCGATCCACGCCGATCATCGCGTGTCGACCGATACCGATCACGTTTTGACAGATTTGACCTCCCGATTCGACGACGTCCTCGCCCAGCTAGAATCCGTGGCCGGGTGGAAGACAGCCCGGGTCCGCCGCCCCGTTCAGATCCTCGGCAGCCTGGACGGGATTGAGACGGGTGTGCGGCAACTAATTCGCAACGACCCGCTGGAGACGGAGCAGGTCTCTGCCCAGGGCCACATGATCACGGTGCCCACCAAGGCCGAAATGCTTAGGATAAAGGCGGTGCTCATCCTCAAGCGGAATGCCACGAGGGACTACATCGACTTTGTCGCGATGCATGATCGGCTCGGGATGAAAGGCACATTGGCAGCAATGAGTTCCTTTGACCGGCTTTACCCGCAACCGAATGGCGAATCCCCCACGCAGCAACTGATCGTCCAGCTGTCGAGCCCGATGCCGTTCGATCTTTCGCAGACTGACTTGGGCGAATTTAAGAAGCTATCGAGCCGCTGGCGGGATTGGTCGGTCATTCGGAAGGGCTGTGCCGAATGCGCGCTTCAGCTCGCTCCGACTCTCAAGCTTTCGAGCCGGGGCAAGGACCCATCACTGAGTCCCGGACCAGTCCGCAGTGTGAGCAAGAGCAAGGAACAGGATAGGGACCTCGAACCTTGACCAAATCGTGGAGGTGCCGGGATTTGAACCCGGTGCCTCTCCGGGCTTGGATTTGCCAAGTGCGAGCATTTTACCCTCTGGATTGTCCTAGAATGTCCTAAAGCCGCCTGAGCATACAGAGGATCGCACTAGCGGCTTAGCTCTGCGAGGGCCTGAACAGGAGTAAGAATCCGCGCGCCGTTTAGAATCTCGTTTGGAAAATCGGCAAGATTGCCGGTCACGATGGTTCTGTCGAGAACAGCGAGGGCTGCTTCAACAAAAACCAAGTCGTCAAGATCGGGTCCGACGGAGGCGAGTAGTTCCGGAACAACGGACATCTGGCCTCCCAATGTCTCTAGGAAATGCATGACTTGAGCTGGCTTCAGCTTGAGGCGCGGCCGGCAAAGCACATCGCGGTATTCAGCAAGGATGCGCGCGTCGTAGACGAGCTTCACGCGCCCCTCCAATACGGCCTCCAGGATTCGGGCGCACGGACCGTTTGCACTCAAAAGGCCCGATACGACCACATTTGTGTCAATGACCCAGCACTTCATCGACGTTTCCGGGCGGCCCGCACGGCGGCCACCTCTACATCGATTTCCTTCATCGGAAGAGTATCAGTTCCGTTGGTGACGGCTTCCGCCCTGATGGCCGCGATCGCCCGCGCCAAGTCCACGCGGTCGAGCAGCTCCAAATCGGAAGCGAAGGTGCTCTCGGAAGTTGGGATCATTATCGCTTTCGGTTTGCCGTTGGCGGTCACCAAGACCCGGCCGGCCCGGCTGACTGCGGCGAGCGCGCGGCCTGGACTGGCTGAAAACTCACGCGACGCGATCCATTTTGTCTTCATAGATGAAATGTCGTGCAAATGTCGTGCAAGTCAAGGCGCTCATGAAATCGCGAGGCGCCGCAGTGCCATCGAATTAAGGCCAGCCTGCGCAGAAAGATTTTCGCGCATTACACTAATCATGGTTCGTAACTGATTAACATCAGGCAGCTAAGCAACAAAGATGGTGGAGGTTCCGGGATTTGAACCCGGGTGCTCTCCAGTGAGGATTTCGCGCATTTGTTGCGTTCGTCGCTCGATCTTGCCTGGCCTTTGTCTGGAACGTGATCCGAGCGTTCGGCCGCAGAATAACTTAACCCTAACTCGGGTGATTTGATCAAAATTAGTCAATTTAACAAAATCTTGTAAATTGGGATAAACTAGCTATAAATCATCAACGTGGATCCCGTCAAGAATCCGTACTCACCCGGTGCAGGAACACCGCCGCCGGAATTGGCCGGTCGCGATGATTTACGCGAACTCATCAGAATCGCGCTGGAGCGTGTTCGCTCCGGCCGCCCCACCAAGAGCATATTAATGGTGGGCCTTCGGGGCGTCGGCAAGACGGTTTTGCTGGACAGGCTACGCGAAGACGCTGAGGCGGTCGGTATCCAAACTCTCCGCGTCGAGGCTCCCGAAAGCCGGTCGCTTCCTGCTATTCTGGCCCCGCAATTGAGGCAGGCTCTCCTTCGGCTTTCCCGAAATGAACACGCAAGGGAACTCGCCCATCGCGCGCTGAGAGGGCTGGCGGGCTTCGCCAAGGCTCTTAAGGTAAAATATCAGGACATCGAGGTGGGCTTTGACTTCGAACCAGAGCCTGGATTGGCGGACAACGGCGACCTCGAACACGACCTGCAGGCCTTGTTGGAAGTGACAGGCGCAGCGGCAAAAAAAGGAGGCACGGCCCTTGCAATGTTTGTGGACGAACTCCAGTACGTCGAAGAGGAGGAACTGGCGGCGCTGATCACTGCGTTGCATCGCACCGCTCAACGTAGCCTGCCCGTTGTGCTTGTCGGAGCAGGATTGCCACAACTGCCGGGAAAAATGGGTCGCGCCAAGTCCTATGCTGAACGGCTTTTTGATTTTCCGCAAATCGGACCGCTGTCCGATGCCGCGGCGCGTTTGGCGATAAACAAGCCGGCCGCGGACCAAGGTGTCGAGGTGGCTGAGGATGCTTTGGCCCGAATCATACAAGAAACCCGTGGTTATCCTTATTTTCTTCAGGAATGGGGGAAGCATTCATGGGACGCGGCAAGCGAATCCCCGATCACATTACAAGATGTTGAGCGTGCGACTTCCTCTGCAACTGCCGCGCTGGATGAGAGTTTTTTCCGCGTCCGCTTCGATCGTCTGACCCCTCTGGAGAAGAAATACCTGCGCGCCATGGCCGAACTTGGTCCTGGGCCCCACCGTTCTGGTGACATTGCCGAACGATTAGGTCGCGTTGTTACATCGCTAGGGCCGATCCGAAGCCAGCTGATCGTTAAGGGGATGATCTGGAGTCCGAGTCACGGCGACACAGCATTCACAGTGCCCTTGTTCGACGAGTTCATGAGGCGAATCATGCCCGGCGACGAATGGAAGCAATGATGCGGGAATCGGTCGATCTCAACAGCGACTCCTCTTAATTGAGACAAGCAAGTCCTGTATCTTATGGAGCTATTACCGTTGATGAAAAAATGGTGGAAGTGCCGGGATTTGAACCCGGGATCTCGCCGGGCTAGGCATCCAAAGAACTGACAGTCTTACAAGGTTCAAGGGCGTGCTTCTCGGACTGGCATTCGTGCTATAAGGAGGGGAACAGTTCCTGCCTCCGGGATCATTTGTGACGGCCGTCGACAGCGCCGTCATCACCCTCTTCGTCGTCGACTTGGGCCTGGTAATCCTCGGACGCCTGAGGCGCGAGCGTAACCAGGATGTCACTTCACCTGGCAGGACTCAATTGGACACTGCCGCGCGCACGGCAAACCGGTCGGGACGGCCGCTCTCCCAGCTTCCGGAATTTCAACCCGGAGGAGGGATGGACGCCGCTGGCGTGCCTTCCGGCCGAATGTCTTGAGGCAGGAGCGAGCTTAGGTCGGCCAGGCTTTGCTCGAGGTTGGGCACCTTGTCGACGCCGGCCGTTCTCAGCTTCTGCTCGATGGTCCGCCGCGCGATCCCCGGGAATTCGCGGATCCGCTTGTTGTTTGGAAAACGCTGGGCGAGCGTCCGGACCATCCCCAGGAACAGCCGGCGGTCGCCGAGCACATTGGCCACCGGCGTCGAAACGATCTCGATCGAGAGCATGGAGGCGAGCTGCTCGGCGATCGCCTCCTCGCCCTGGAATTTTCCGTAGAGTAGGATGAGCGTGGCGATCATCGCGTCCGAGACCTCGAACTGCTGGCGCTCCCGCGCCAAGGTCCCGCGGGCGCACAGCGCGTAGGCCAGCATGCCCCGCAGGAAGGGCTCGGCCGGATAGGCTGCGGCGAGGCCGCGGATCTCCTCCAGCCATCCGTTCAGGACCTCCGCCTTCTGGCCCGTGCGCTCGCCTTGTTCGAAAAGGTCGGAAAGCAATTTCGACCACTCCCGCAGGCTCCGGGCGTCCGGCGGAATGGGCTGGAGCGCGCGCCATTCGTCGACCCGCTGCACCGCCTCCTCGAACGCCTTCCGCTTCTGCGCGTCCTGGGCGGCGTTGTAGAGCGAGTACCCGTACTCCCGCCACACCCCGGTCTCGGGCGCCGACGCCTGATGCAGCTTCTTCAGCTCGCCCGATAGGGACTCGCAGTCGGCCGCCTTTCCGGCGGCCCTGCACATGTTGATGCCGTCGACCAGCATCATCGCGAAGCGCTGGCGCACCACCACCTGGTCCGGGAAGTCGTAGTGAAGCTTCCGCAGGAGATCGAGGACCGCCAGGGCCTGCCCGACGTCGTTCGCGTTCCGGGCGTCGATGATTATGTTGTAGTAGGCGCGGCCGAAAAACGGGGCCAGCTGGCGCCTCTGCTCCGGCGTCCCGGGCCACGGCTGGGCCGCTAGGATCGCGGGGCCCGGGTTTTCGTTCCAGAAGGCCTGGTTCGCCGCGCCGATGACCTGGGCCAGCGGGGGAAGGCCGTCGCGCCCGACGGTGCGGTAGGCCGTGCGGATCCCGGCCGTGAGCGGGACCGCCGCGCGCGAGATGAAATCGATCCGCGGGCAGAACTCGACGATGAGGCGGCTTGCCTCCTTCAGCACCCGGGGCCGGTACTTCGTCTTGCCCTTGAACCAGAGCGCGACCGCGCGGTGGCGCGTGTCGTGCCCGTAAGTCGGCACGTCGTCCCCCTCGAGCAGGCCCGACTCGGAGCACTCGAGGCGGACCTCGTCCTGGATGCCCTCCATCACTATCGGCTCGTAGACCTGCCACGTGTCCGCGGAAGCCCGCGGGATAAGCGCCAGCCGAAGGGCCAGCGTAAGCTGATCCGTGCTGAGCGAGGGTAGGATCCGGTCGAGCTCCCGGTAGAGGAAGCCCTCGGCGTCCTCGGCCTCAGCCTGGAGTTCGGCTGCCGTGGCCAGGGCGGGCTTTTCCATCCAGCGCTCGAGCGTGCCTGGGTAGTCGTTGAGGATCGAGAGGATGCTTGCGTCCGGAACGGCGGAGGCGGCGGGCAGCCGCTGGCGCAGATGGGCGAGGAGCCGCGCGCGCTCGGCGGCGTCCTCCAGGTGCAGGGGGGCCAGCTGGAGGATCTCGGCAGCGCCGCTCGACTTTTTCAGGTCCTGGGCGGCGCTCCAGGCCGGGTCGTTCGTCTTCTCCGTCAGCGAGGGATTGCGGATCCCCACGATGAAATGCACATGCGGCCAGTCCTCGCGGTGCTTGAGGTACGTGTCGAGGAAGTCCTGCTCGCGCACCGCGTCGCCGGCCTTTTCCCAGGCGTCGAAGATCATCACGATCCGGCGGCCCGAGATCTTTGCCAGCGCGGAAACGAGGTCCTGGCCCTGGTCATACGGAAGGCTCGGCAGGTCGAGGTCCCCGGACTTGAGCGTCTTGTTCGCCGTGACAAGTTCGTCGATGGCGCTCCTCACGACGTCGCCGACCGCGTCGGGAACGACCCCGGTCAGCTTGGCGACGCCTCCGAAGATCGCGGCCACCGTTCCGGCTGCCTTGGAGACCCAGCCGTCCTTCTGCTGGTTCCACACCTGCAGCGCCTGCTCGCGCAGCGGCGCCTGCCCGAGCCAGCGGGTGTAAAGGTCCTGAACGGTGTAGCGGAAGAGCTCCTCGCCGCCCTTGCACTCATGGTAGCCGACAAGGAACGCAGGACCCTTTGCGTCCGGGCCGGATTCCGAGAGGCGCTGGGCCAACTCCAGGAGCAGCCACGTCTTTCCCATCTTTGGCCGGGCAACGACAAAGGTGACGCCGGGAGCATCGACCCGCTGGAGCAGATAGGCCACATCGGGCTCGCGCCCGAAAAAGGCGTCCCCATGGGCGAAAAAATCGGAATTGGAGGGCATGGTGCGCCGCGGCGCGGTCCGAAATAACGCGGGTCGAGGATGCGGCAAACTAAATAGTCCTTGCCTCGATCCCCTGGCGTCCGGGGCGGAGCCCAAACCGGCGCAACCTCACTCCCCGAGGATCGCGAGGAAATGGCGATGGCGGTGAACAACGCCAGATACGCGACAGCCTGGCCGAGCGACTGCGCATGCCATCCTGAGGGAGTTGCCGCCTGGTCGGCCCCGAAAAGAGCCGCCGGTCCAGTTGCGAGGAATAAGGATACGATTCTGTGCAGGGGTCTTGTCATTGGGGTATCCTGTTCAGGGTGGAGACTTCGGATCGCGCTCGGCAATGGCAACGAGGCCGGCCGGCCGAGCGAAGACTCGGTCAAGAGATGCGCCCCGTCGGCATCCCGGCAGGGGCGCCCCCTTTGTCGATGAGAAATGGTGGAGGTGCCGGGATTTGAACCCGGGTGCCCACCTAGGAAGAGTATTCACAACAACGAGCATCTTAGCCTCGGAGTTGTCTGGAAATTGTCTGGTCGGTTGATCGCTCAATCATAGACGTTCTTTCTGTGCCCGACAGACACAACGAGAACGAGTAGGACGTCGTCCTTAATCTGGCATAGGATTCGATAATCCCTGACCCGGTAGCGCCACAATCCCACAAGCTGAGCACGCAGCGGCTTACCGAATCTCCGGGGATCCTCCTTTGTGGCGATCCTCTTCTCCAGGTATGCTACGATTTCCTTTTGCGCCTGGCGATCGAGCTTCTGAAGCTCGTGCAACGCCCGCTCATCAAAACTATACGCCCAAGGCACGCTTTACCTCCGCGGCAGAATAGATGCGTGCGGGGTTTGCGAGGCGCTCCAGGGCAAGATGCGTGTCCTCCAGCTCCTCAAGATGCTCTAAAATCGCCTCCCGTGCGTAGTACGTCTTTGTCCGGCCCGTCCTTCTGGCCAACTTGGTCAGCCGATCTTCGACCTTCTTATCCAAACGTATCGCGAGCATGCCCGAAGCCAAAACCCGCTATACGTGTATAGCAAGTCTCAAACCCCTTTTTTAACCGCGAAGTCATCCATCCATAATAAATTGCTGTAGAATAACTAACAAAAAATGGTGGAGGTGCCGGGATTTGAACCCGGGTGCCCCAGGCCTTCGCGCGCCGCGTCTACCTGCGTAACGTCACATTGGTCTCGCCCGGGTTACGCGATGACGCGCGCTTAAGCCCGGACCAACCCCCGGATGAAGATACGGCGCGCAAACCGCGGGTCGCTCCGCGCGCTATGCCTGCTGTCGTCGCGGTGCTCGGCTAGCAGGTGTCGCCGGAACCGCGTGGCTGCATTAGTTAGGCAGCCAGGGGCATTTCTTCGTATGTGCCTCTTATTGTTTCGAAGGGGGATTAACGAGAGGCCTTCGGCTCTCGACAGGCAGCGGCGCACTCCAACCAAGGGTAGAATCCAGAACACCCCCGAAAGGGAAAACGTGCGCGATCAAGGAACGGAGGGGAGAATGTTGGGAACCCCGGGGGGCTTTGCAAGTCTCCCAAGGGACCTGCCTACGCGCCCAACCGCATGATTCAGGCGGGGAAAGGAGCGGTCGCCCGAGATCAACACCGATTAGAACCCGCGTTAAGGTCCGGTAAAAATGGGGTTGCAATTTCGGGGAACCGCGCCTTTCTCTGCGACAGGCACATTGCGGCGCAGGTCGCGTTGGCTTAACACAACAACACAAACTACAACGAGTTATGAATGACATCCGTTTTCGGAAGTTAGTGGCCGTGCTGTCGCTTTTTGCGGCGTCCGGCGCGTTAGCTACCGTGGGCTACGCCCAAGCCACGACGTCTACGACGACCACCACGGTGGAATCGGAGCAGAAACCCGAGGTCCTCGAGAAATACATAGTCACCGGTTCAAACATCCCGCAGGCGGCCGATGCACTGGCAATACCCGTCGCCACGGTCGACCTCCAGACCATCGACATGTCCGGCATCAGTTCGGACACGCTGGACCTCCTGCGCAAGGTGGCCCCGAACATCAGCGGCATCGGCCAGGAGAACGCCCAGATCAACACGGCCAGCAACTTCGGCGGTGCCTCGGTGAACATCAAGGGCCTCCCAACGCTGGTCCTCATCAACGGCCGTCGCGTCGCAACCGACCCGGCGGAGAGCACCGGAGGCTTCCAGTTCGTCGACCTGAACGTGATCCCGGTCGCGGCCGTCGAGCGCTTCGAGGTGCTGCAGGACGGCGCGTCCGCGATCTACGGATCGGACGCCATCGGTGGTGTGATCAACATCATCCTCAAGACAAACTACAACGGCTGGGAGACGGGTGCCCACTACGGCATCTCAACGGGGTTGGGCCACTACGAGGAGCGCTCCGGCTACCTGGTCGGCGGCGTGAGCAACGACAAGACCTCCCTCACGGTCTCGCTGGATTACGCCCAGCACAACTCCCTGTTCCTGTCCGACCGTTCGTACACGAACCCGATCTACGGAACGTATACGGCCCCGGGCGGCTCGATCGAGATCTACGACAACTTTTCGGGCTCGGATAACTTCTACCATCTCGCGCCCGGCGTCAGCGCACCCCCGGGCGGCGGCGGGTCCACGATTTCCCAGTTGACCAGCAGCGGCGTGTACGTACCGAAAACCGCTACCCAGCAGTTCCAGTCGTTCAACCTGGCGGCCGGCGAGACCCTGATCGGCTCCCTCAAGCGCTACAGCGCCATGGTCAACATGGAGCACAAGATCTTCGGCAACGCCCTCCAGGGCTTTGCCAATGTGCTCTTCTCCAACACGCACACGTACTCGCAGCTGAACGCGCAGCCGCTGGTCCCGTACCTCCTCGACCCGTGGGTGTCGGTGAACGTCTACGGCCTGCCCGGCTATCCGCCGCCGGCCGGCATCAATTACGCCCCGACGACAAACCCCGGCAATCCGTTCTCGACGACCTACATGGACCAGGGTGCGGCAGGCGCGCTCATACCGGAGTCGGGCCCCGGCAACGGTGACGGCAGCGGCTTGGAGGTTCTCGTCCGCGACCGCTACACCCAATACCCGAGGCAGTACATCAGCGACGGCGAGTTCTTCCGCGGCGTCGGCGGCCTCAAGGGTGACTTCAGCGATGACATACACTGGGAGGCTGCCGCGGACATCAACCGCTACCAGCTGAACTACACGAACCCGGGCCTCTGGGACACGGCAGCGCTGAATGCGGCCTGGGCCAGCGGTGCGCTGAACCCGTTCGCCGCGAGTCCGCCCAACAGCGCCTTCACCGGCATCGTCGGCACGGCCTTCGTCAACATGCTGAGCACGCTGAACGCATTTGACGTCAAGCTCGACGGAACGCCGTACGAGCTGCCCGGCGGCAAGTTGGGCTTCGCCATCGGCTTCAACTACGTCCGCGAGTCGCTCTCGGCGGTCCCGGATGTCAACAGCCTTCCGAACTCCTCGGGAACGACCCAGGGCTGGGCCAACGCGACGACGTTCCAGCAGTTCGAGGCCGTCCGCTCCAACACCTCCGAATTCGCCGAGTTGAGCGTCCCGGTCACCGGCCCCAAGCAGAACATCCCCGGCGCGCACTCGATCAACGTGGACGCAGCCGTGCGCTACGACGACTACAGCGGCAATGTCGGCTCGACCACGGACCCCGAGGTCAACATCAGCTGGGCCCCGGTTGACGACCAGTTCAAGTTCCGCGCCTCGGCCGGCAAGTCGTTCATCGCCCCGGCGCTCTACAGCCTCTATGGCCCCGTGAGCTCGGGCTCGACGGACTCGATCACGTACACGACCGCCTCCGGCGGGACCAAGTCCGCGCAGTTCAACCAGACGGGCGGCGCGAATCCGCTCCTGAAGCCCACGACCGCAAAGTCCTGGTCGGCGGGCTTCGTCTACACGCCGAAGGTGGTGAGCGGCCTCACGGTCACGGTCGACTACTCGCGGATCAACCAGAAGGAGATCCCCGGCACCGTGCCGGCCGACACGATCATCCAGGACGTTGAGCTGAAAGGCACCGCCTCGCCGTACATCGGCGATGTCCACTACAACACCCCGACGGGCCCGACGCCGTCGGGCCCCGGCGGCATCAGCGGCAAGTCGCCGCAGCAGATCTACGTCATCGCGAACCTGATCAACCTGGGCGGCCAGAAGATCAACAGCACCGACATCAACATCGACTACGTGAAGAAGGTGGCCGGCGTCGGAACGTTCGACCTGACCTCGGTCTGGACCTGGTACAACAACTACCAGCTGGAGCTCATCCCGACGCAGGCGTTCTACGAGTACTCGGGGACGGCCTCCAAGAACGAGGGCACGATCCCGAAGTGGAGGACCTACACCACGCTCGACTGGAAGTACTCGGGCTTGGAAGCGTTCGTGGGCGTCACGTGGATCGACAGCGTCAACGACTGGGCCGTGGGTGGCGCCGGTGCGACGGTCACCGGGACCATCCCGTCCTTCAACTCGATCGACCTCGGCGCTTCCTACGACTTCGCGCACCTGCACCTGCACAAGACGCTCGATGGCCTGAAGGTCAAGGTGGGCGTGAACAACGTTCAGGACAAGCAGCCCCCGATCGCGATTGACGTGTTCCCGAACACGAACGCTGACGTCGGCACGTACAACGGCGCCATCGGCCGCATGTACTACGTCGAGGCCTCGTATTCGTTCTAAGACGGTACCAGAACCTGGACAAAGAGACGGCCCGGCCAAAAGCCGGGCCGTTTCTATGCCCGGAAGTCGAGCGTGACGGCGCCGGCGTTGCGGCCCCAATCGAGGTCCGGGAAGCCCGTGCGCGGGGCAGGCGTTCCAATGGTCCTGCGGCTCGCCGCTCTCCAGCGCCGCGGGGTCAGGGTCGTGACGCCGTCCGACAGCTCCACACGGGCGACCGCAACCTGGCCCAGTCCCCGAACGGCGATCCGCAGGGGTGAATCGGGCCCCGACATGGGCACCCGGAACTCCCTCCGTATCGCGGCCCTCGGGCGGCCCGCCGCGGCCCGGAACTCGATCGTCGTGCGGGCATGCAGGGTTTTCCACGCGCCATCCGGGCCCCTCCTCTCGACCGCGACCCGCTGCAGGGCGGGCCGCTCCAGGATGACGTCGAACCGGAGCTCCCAGGCCCCCGCGACGGGCGATTCCGTGGCGAGACACTGGGGATCCGCGATGCAGCGCCTGACCCAGCGCAGGAGGGCCAGCGCCCGCGTGCCATCTGCAATCGCGGTGCGCTCGTTGGGCCCGATGGCCCTCCGGTCCCGGGTGAGCTGCCAAAGGTCGCGGGCGGCCCTGCGGCCCTCCTCGGCGGCCGCCTCGAACCCCTCGACGCGGTCGCGCAAGGCCGCGATGCCGCGCGCCAGCCGGGGGTCGGCGGCACCCGAGCGGGCGAGTCGCCGGCGCAGCGCGAGGACGGCCGACGCGGCCTCGCGCACGAAGACGTCGCGCTCGGCCACGTAGCGCCTGAACCGCACGCTGGCCCTGAACGGCGCGGGGAGCGCGGCGCCGTGCCGCGCAAGCCGTGAAACAAGGCCGAGCTCAGCCTTGTAGCGCGCCGCTCCAAGCCTTGTGTCGCAGGAGTCCCAGCGGTCGTTCACCTCCCACCGAGCATACCCCGCGAAGGCCGCCTGATCGCATGCGAGCGCCTGCCTCGCCAAGCGGTCCGCGTCCCGCGGCCCGAAGACCCTGCCGAACCCGCTGGCCAGCATCGCGGTCGCATCATCGGCGCCGGGGTCCAGCCACAGGCTGGCGGCCGCTGCGTCGACGACCGTCGTCATCTCGATCGCAAGGCGGCTGGGTTCCCACGAGGTGATAAGCATGCCGCCCGCCCCGGTCGCCTTGCAGCGGCGCCACCAGTCGCGGATGTTGGCGATCCGCTCCCCGAAGACGGGGAGGGGCTCGTGCCGGAAGGAGCCGTTCATCGGGCAGCCCCAGTACTCGATGCCGCGCGCGGCGAGCGCCGGCGCGAGGTCATACTCCGCGAAGTTGCGGAGCTCGATCCTGGGAAGTCCCCCGAAGGGATAGTAATACCAGTCGTAGGCGATGATCCCCGGGGGAAGGTGGGCTACGGCCCCGGGAAGGAGGGCCAGCATGTCGGCCCAGAGCCCGAGCCTGAGCCCGTGGGAGACGGCCACGCCGTTCAGCCGCTGCACGTAGCGGCCGAAGTGGGCCGCCATGCCGACCTGCGCGATCTCGGCGACGCTCAGCGGATGCCGCCCGAGGTGGAACGACTCGTCGAGCCCCACGTGCACCTTGCCCGCGGTGCAGAAAGGGGCGACGTCGCCGATGAGCGCGTCAGCCAACTCGAGGATCCTGGGATGAAGGGGGCAGACCTGGCCGCGCTCGAGCGGCGAGCCGTCGGGCGCCCTGAGCTCGTTCAGGTCGCGAAGCTCCGGCACCTTGATGAGGTACTGGGTGTGGCCGAGCAGGTTTATGATCGGGACGACGCCGATCCCGACCCGGCTGGCCTCGCCGACGAGCCGCGCGAACTGCCTGCGGCCGTAGGCGTCCTTGCGGGCGACTTTGGGAAGGCTCGGGAATTCGACGGCGTCCTCCAGGTGGAGGTAGAGCTCGCGGTAGCCCCAGTCGGCGTAGCGGGGGAGCTGCGCCAGGAGCCAGTCGAGCCGCTCCACCTGCCGGGCAAGGTCCCACTGGAACGCCTTGATCATTTGAGGTGCGTGCGCAGCCACGCGAGCCCGCCGGCCTCGTCGGTGAACACGCCGTCGAGCTGGGCCTCAAAGGCCGCGTCCAGGACCGGCTTGAACTCCGGCCCGGGGCGCCGGCCCATCGCGATCAGGTGGCGGCCGAGGATGATCGGCCTCGGCGCCGACGCCTCGAGCGCGAGCAGCGATGCGCGGGCGCGCAGGCGCTCGACCAAGGCCAGGATCTCGGCGGACGCGAGCGGAGGCCGGCCGAGCGCGTCGGCCGTCATGACGGCCGCCAGGTCGTCGATCGTCGCCGGCGAAAGCCTGCGCGCCAGCCTTCGGACCTGCGCGTCCGTGAAATCGCCGGCGGGGCCGTGGTGGTGGGCGAGGTGGTGGACGACGAGCGCCCGCACGGGGGGAATGAGGTCGAGGGGGGCCCCGATCCGGCCAAGGAAGGAGTCGGCAAGGGGGCCGCCCGCCGACTCGTGCCCGGGGCTCACCCAGCGCATGGCACCGCGCTTCTCCGCCCGCACGGTCGTCGGGGGTTTCCCGAAGTCGTGGGCGAGGACGGCGAGCGAGAGCATGCGCCGCCGGCCCGCCGGCGACGCGGCCCACGCCCCGTGAGACACGAGCGCGTCGAGGCAGAGCGCCGTGTGGTCCATGACGTCCCCCTCGGGATGCCAGTCGGGCTCCTGCGGCGTGCCGCGCAGGGAGGCCACCTCCGGGAAGTGGCGGATCCAGCCGGTCGCCTCGAGGACCGAAAGCCCCCTCGAGGGCCGGACCGACTCGGCGGCCCACCTGTCCCATTCGCCCCAGACACGCTCCAGGGGGAGCTCGGCGAATGCCGGGGCCATCGCGCGGCAGAGCGCGGCCGTCTCGGGCGCGAGGCTGAAGTCGAGGCACGCGGCCAGCCGGAACCCGCGCAGGACCCTGAGCGGATCCTCCGAGAACGCGGGGCTCGTGTGGCGCAGGACGCGGGCGCGAAGGTCGGCCGCCCCGTCGAACGGGTCGATCACGGCCCCGGTGAAGGGGTCGATCGCGATCGCGTTCACGGTGAAGTCGCGCCGCGCCGCGGCATCGGCGTCGCTGAGGGCCGGGTCGGGCTCGACGGCAAACCCGCGGTGGCCGGCCCCGGTCTTCGATTCCCGCCGAGGCAGGCTGAAATCGTACTCGGAGCCGCTCCCGTCGCGCACCTTGATCACCCCGAAGCTGCGCCCGACGATGTCAGTGGGCCCGAAGGGGGAGAGCGCGCTCCTTAACCCCTCGAAGCCGACCCCCGCGACCTCGATGTCGAAATCCTTGGGCGCGTGCCCGAGGAGCCAGTCGCGGACGCCGCCGCCGACGAGCCTCGGGCGGCCGACGCGGCGCACGGCCTCGAGCATCGCGCGCAGGTCTTCGGGAAGGGGAGGGGCACCGTCCATTTCCGGCCTCCGGAGGCCGCCCTCAGGCGGCGAATGCCGCAGCGGCGGCGAGGACCCATCCCGCAATGAGCGCGGCCCCGCCCAGCGGCGTCACGGGCCCGAGCCAGCGGGGGCCCCCCAGCGCGAGCACATAGAGCGATCCCGAGAAGAGCGCGGTGCCCGCGATCCACAGCCGGGCCGCCCAGGCCGCACACCGGCCCTCCGGTCCGCCGGAGGACCTGAGCCAGCCCGCGAGTCCAAGCAGGGCGGCGGCATGCACAAGCTGGTAGCGGACAGCCGTTTCCCAGGTCTCGCGCGTGCCCGCGGCCTCCAGGGCCCCGCGCAGTGCGTGCGCGCCGAACGCGCCCACGGCGACGCCGGTGGCCCCCAGGATCCCCGCCCAGACGAGCGCGGTGCGGTGGTTCATGCTGCCGATCGTTGCAAATTCCTGTCCGGAACCAAGGCTCAAAACGAAGGTTGACACCCCAGTTTGGTATCCTTGGTCTAAACCTCTTTTCCCATGAAGACGATTCTCGCGAAGAAGGAGACGGTGCAGCCCAAGTGGTATCTCATTGATGCCGAAGGGCAGGTGCTGGGCCGTCTCGCCGTGAAATTGGCCAACATCATCCGCGGCCGCAACAAGCCCATCTACACCGCCCATGTCGACACGGGCGACTACGTGGTCGTCATCAACGCGGAAAAGGTCGTCCTGACGGGCAGGAAGGACGAGAAGAACGAGTACATGGCGTTTTCCGGCTTCGTCGGGGGCGAGCGCTACCGGAGCCTCAGGCTCATGCGCGAGAGGCGCCCCGAATACATCATCATGCACGCGGTCAAGGGGATGCTCCCCAAGAACCGCCTCGCTGCGAAGATGCTGACGAAGCTGCGGGTGTTCGCCGGGACGAAGCACCCGCACGAGGCCAACAATCCCGTGAAGATCCCCGCCTGAACCCGACCATGAGCACCCCCCCCC
>CZKI01000018.1_pt1 | contig 13735 bp, 10 predicted proteins | sample 700541 | NCBI WGS metagenome assembly CZKI01 (sample SAMEA3539301, study PRJEB10725) | soil metagenome | biome: tundra; feature: field; material: soil | place: USA | collected 2010-05 | depth 0.15 m
CTGGTGGAGCGGGGCGGACGCGCTCCTGCTCGCGCTGCTCACCGCGGCGGCGGCCTCGATGCCCAGGGCGATCGATCGCCTGCCGGGCCGCCTGGCGTTGGCCTGTTTCATGGCGCTGGTTCTGGTGCCCGGTATCCAGGTCCTTCGGCGGGCGGTCAGCGTGGCCGGGGCCCCGCTCAGGGAGACCGAGGTTGTCGGGCTGGTCGAGCGGGACCTGGCCCGGTGGCTGGCGCTGCACGCGGGAGCGAGGGCGGTGGTCCTGGCGCCGTTCAACGAGACGGTCACCCTGCATTATTTCGGCGGACTCCGCGGTCTCGCGGCCCCCGGCTGGGAGAATCGGGACGGAATCGAGGCTGCGGTCCGGATCGCCAGCGCGTCGACGCCCGAGGAGGCCAGGGAACAGGTCGAACGGCGCGGGGTGACCCACATCGTCGTCCCGTCGTGGGATTCCCGTCTCGACGTGTATGCGCGCATGGGGCAAGGGCGGCCCGAGGACACGTTCATGGGCCGGCTCCAGCGCTGGGAGCTGCCGCCCTGGCTGCGGCCGGTGGCCTATCCGATCATCAGGATCGGCGGGTTCGAAGAGCAGGCGGCGGTCTTCGAAGTGGTCGAGGACCAGGACGACGCAACGGCGCAGAGCCGCCTCGCGGAGTATTTCGCCGAAATGGACCAGACGGAACTCGCAGCCTCGGCGGGTGCGGCGCTGCGGCGCTTTCCGGCGGATCTCGACGCCCTCGTCGGCCGGGCGCAGGTCGAGATCGCGCGGGGAGACAAGGGCGCCTTCGCCCAGACGGTCGATCTGCTGCTGCACCGCCTTTCCGGCGGAGCGGACCGGACCCTGCCGTGGGACCGGCGGGTCGGCCTCGCGGTTGTCCTGGCGCAGGCGCAGCAGGTCGACCTGGCCCGCGTGGAGGTGACGCACTGCCTCGCGGACGCCGACGACGCAAGGCTGCGCGCGCTCCCCACGGGCTCGCTCTACCGCCTGCAGGAATTGAGCAAGGCGCTTGGTCTGGGGATCGCGGACCCGCGGCTGCGCGAGCTCGCAGTCGATCTGTTGCCGCCCGAACTTCGCAGGCGCCTGGAGCCCTGAGTGCGAGCCGGCGCAGGGTCAATAGATCTTCACCGACTCCGCGCGAGAAACCTTCTGGGTGACAAAGGCGCCGTTGAACATCAGCAGCTCGATCACCTCCGTGGTGATGTGATGCTCCGCCCGGGTTTCCAGTTTCTCGCCTGTCACCGCTCTGCGGGCGGTTCCGTTCCCGCTCGGGACGGCTCCCATGATCGGCACGGAAAGCTGCACGTAGTCGACCCTGTCGCTGACCTGGCGGGAATACAACCAGACCTCGGCCTTCCCCTCCCGCCCCTTCACGGGTTTGACGCTATCGGGCTTGCCCATGACCTTGATCACGACCCTGGCGGGCATCGAGGGCATCAGTGATTCCTCGGGCCTCTCGGGGGCGGCGGCCGCGGCCTTGGATCCCGCGTTCGCAGAATCGGGCGGCGATTCCGAGGCCCCGACCGTCTGGATCAGGAGCCCGATGAGCAACGCCGGCAGGAATCGGCTTAGGGCATGCATGGCTACTATGAATAACAGCGAAACCGGGCCGATCACTTCACCTTTCAACCGAAAAGTTAGTCGGGGATCCCCGAATCTGCAATCGCGGTGAATCCAGTCTTGAAGGCAGCGCCCGAACAGGGGGGCTCCGCCAATTCACCGCGCGCCGGATCCCCGGCCGCATTCCAGACAATCGGGCGTGCAGCGCCCGTCCGAATTCATATCGTGCAGGTCTCAACAGATGGAAACCGGATGAGCCGAAGCCCAAAGAACGAAACTGATCGCGGCGCGGCGACGGCGCGCCCGGCAGCCGCGGCTTTTCAACTCGCCCCATCCTGGCGCAGGGACTGGCTTCCCGGCCTGGCGTTGCTGGTCATGACGCTCATAGCATACGAGCGCGTGCGGCACGCGGGATTCATGTGGGATGACGACAGGCACCTGACCGCCAATCCCGTGATAGTCGGCCCGCTGGGATTGATGGACATCTGGACCAGCCGTGCGGCGCGAATATGCCCCCTTACGCTGACCACTTTCTGGATGGAGCACGCACTGTGGGGCCTTAACCCGCTTCCGTACCATGTCGTCAACGTCTTCATGCACGGGGCCTGCGCGGTGCTTCTCTGGCGGGTCCTGAAGAGCCTGCGCGTCCGCGGTGCCTGGCTGGGCGCCGCGCTCTGGGCGCTCCACCCCGTGCAGGCGGAGACGGTGGCGTGGATCACCGAGCTGAAGAACACCCAGTCGTGCCTGTTCTACCTGCTGGCGGCTCTCTTCTTTGTCCGATGGCTTGCGGCGGAGGGGGGCGCAGTCCCGGGCTCCCGGGCGCGGGACTACGCGCTGGCGCTCGCCAGCGCCGCGATGGCCATGGCCAGCAAGTCCTCGACCGTCGTCCTCCCCGTCGCGCTTCTCCTGTGCGCGTGGTGGATCAGCGGGCGTTGGCGGTGGCGCACATTGATAGCGCTTTTGCCGGTCTTCGCGATGTCCCTTGCCTCGGGCGTCCTGACGCTGTGGACGCAGCGCCTTGAGGGCGCAAACGATCCGGAATTGTCTCGGGCCCTCCCCGAGCGCATTGCAGCCGCCGGCAACGTGGTCTGGTTCTACCTCGGCAAGCTGATCTGGCCCAATCCCCTCATCTTCATCTACCCGCGCTGGCACGTCGACTGGACGCATGCGGCAACCTATCTTCCCTCGGCGGCGGCGTGCCTCGCGCTCCTCATCCTCTGGTGGAATCGCGAAGGGAGGATAAGGCCCGTATTCTTCTCGTTTGCCTACTTCCTGGTGGCGCTGCTCCCGGTGCTGGGTCTGGTTGACACGTATTTCTGGCGCTATTCCTTTGTCGGCGACCACTTCCAATATCTCGCCAGTATCGGGCCGCTGGCCCTGGCGGCCGCCGCGATTACGACCTCTCTCGGCTTCCCATGGAAGGGGCGGTCCGTCCTGGCGCCGCTCCTTTGCGGTTTGCTCCTGTCGGTGCTCGCCGCGCTCACCGCCCGGGAGTGCCCGAAATACCATGATACGGAGGCGCTGTGGCAAAGCACCATCGCAGAAAATCCCGGCGCCTGGCTGGCCCATAACAATCTGGGCATGATCTATGAACATCGCGGGGATCCAGAAAAGGCGATTTCCCAATATGAGGAGGCCCTTCGCCAGAAGGGGGATTACGCCGGGGCGCATAGCAATTTGGGCGCCATACTTTCGAGAATGCCCGGCCGGTCGAATGAGGCGATCGCCCATCTTCAGGAGGCCTTGCGCCTTCAGCCGAATTTTGCCGCCGCGCACAACAACCTGGGGATCGTCTGGCACAATACGCCGGGGCGGTTGAACGACGCGGTCGCTGAGTTCAAGGAAACACTGCGCATCAATCCCGATCTTGCCGAGGCGCACAACAACCTCGCGAACGCCTTGAGGAAGGCCGACCTAATGGATGACGCGATCACCGAATATAAGGAAGCGATCCGGTTGATGCCGGGTTACGCCGATTTCCACTTTAACCTCGCCGGAGCGCTGCTCCGCATCCCTGGCCGCGAAAATGAAGCGGCGGAGCAACTCGAGGCGTTCTTGCGAATCAAGCCCGAGAATGAGATGGCCCGGCAACTTCTTGCCCAGATTCGGGCGAATCTACCCTAGCGTTCGTTCCAAGGCACCCGGTCCAGATCAAGGGCCAAAGAACCCACAAGTGTTGCAATCGGGTCGTTTTGAAAGTGGTGGCAAGAGCCGGAATCGAACCGGCGACACAAGGATTTTCAGTCCTCTGCTCTACCAACTGAGCTATCTTGCCAAGCGAAGATGGGTGGCGGGTATTACGCTCCCATTAGATTGAGTGACAAGCGATTTCGCCGATTGCCGGATACCAAGGATCAAAAGCTCGCGGATCTCTGTTTGGCCGAAATCTGGATCTGTTTCTTCAAATGCAGCGAACCAGACGCCGAACCCGTTCCTCATTGCACTGGAACCTCGTAAACCTCCGCCAAACTGACGCCGGTCGTGTTGCCCACCCCAGTAATCTGCATCGTGTAGGCGCCCGACGTGAGGTTCACAATCTGGGCGCTGTCAGCGCTTCCTGGAGTCAGCGCAAAAGCGCCGACGGAGGCTGCCGTGCTCGTGATCAGGGCTGGGTTGGCATTCGTTCCCCAGACCGTGTTGGAGGCGATCACCGTCCCCGCGTTGTTGAACACGCTCAGGCTCGGCTGCGCCAATGCCCCGCTGACGCCGAATTGCGTCAGGGCGGGCCCGTCGGCGCGCACGAGCAACTGCTCGTTGCCGGAGCCTGAAATCACGAAGCCGGGAATGAGGATATTGGCTCCTGTCCCTACCTGGGCACGGGTGGAGATGTTGATAAGGCGGGTGCCGCTTGCCGACACCTCGTAGACTTCGGCAAGGGCAACCCCGGTGGTAGCGCCTACGCCCGAGACCTGGACCGTGTAGGCACCCGCGGGCAGGCTGGCGATCAATGCGCAATCCGCGCTGCCCGTTTGTAGCGCAAAGGCTCCGACAGAGGCGGTCGTGCTCGCGATCTGGGCTGGGTTGGCATTGGTTCCCCAGCCCGTGTTTGAGGCGATCACGGTACCTGCGTTGTTAAACACGCTCAGGCTCGGCTGGGCCAGGGCTCCACCGACGCCAAACTGCGTCAGCGCAGGGCCATCGGCACGGATGAGGAGCGTCTCCGTTCCGCTTCCGCCGATCACCAATCCAGGGATCAGGATGTTGCCTCCGGTCCCGACCTCCGCGCGGGTGGAGATATTGATGAGACGTGCGGTTCCGTTTCCGCCCCCGCCTCCCCCACCGCCTCCAGAGGGCGTCGGCGTGGGCGTCGGAGTTGGCGTCGGCGTCCCCGTCACCTGCGACAACAGGATTGTCACGGTATTGTCGCCACTGTTTACCACGGCCAGGTCGACGTCGCCGTTTCCGTTGAATTTGCCAACCGCCAAGGATGTGGGAGCCGTGCCCACTGGCAAGGTCATGGGTGCCGCAAACGTTCCGTCTCCGTTGCCCAGCAGCACCGTTACCGTATTGTCGGCTTGGTTGGTCACGGCCAGGTCCGCCTTTCCGTCTTTGTTGAAGTCCCCCACCACGATACTGGAGGGATTATTGCCCACTTTCACGGTCGGTGCCGCAGTAAACTGCCCAATATTCCCGATGCTCAACAGCACCGATACCGTTCCGTCGGCTTGGTTCAAAACGGCCAGGTCCTGTTTGCCGTCCCCATTGAAATCAGCCACCGCGATGCTGACGGGACCACTGCCAACGGCCGCTCCCACCCCTTGGGAAAAGTTTCCTGATCCGTCGCCCAGAAATACATCCACTGCGTTGCCGTCAGTCACGGCCAAATCCAAATGGCCGTTTCCGACGAAGTCCCCCACCGCCAGGAATTCAGGAGAAGTGGCGGCAGTGGGGATGAGCGTCGGTGTCCCGAACGCGCCATTCCCCGCGTTTAGGTAGATGGCGATCACGGGATCTTGAGTGTTGGGGATGAGGCCGGCGACGACGAAGTCCTTATTCCCGCTCCCAGTCAAAGCGCCGGTGGCCACTGAAGTAGTGGACGTGGTCAGGGAAAAGGGACTGGGTGCCATTTCACCGCCCGTTCCGTTGCTGAAGATGATGGCGTTGTATGTGTTGCTCACAACGATGATTCCATCGGGCTTGCCACTTTGGAACGCAGCTGCGGCAATCGCTATCGTGCCGCTCAGGGGGGCTTGGAAAGTCATGCCGTCATTGGCGGCATCGGCGGGCTTGAAGGTGCCATCACCGTTGCCTAGAAAAACGCCGATGGAACCTGCTTGTCCCACCACGATATCGGCAATGCCGTCACCGTTAAAATCCCCCACCACAATGGATCGGGGGTTGGCTCCCGTCGTCGGCTTGTGGGTTGAGGTCGTCCACGTCACTCCGGGTAATGTCTGCGCGTGGGCCGGTGATCCGGCAATCCCTCCACCAACGAAGATCGCAGCCGCGAAAAATGAAAAACAGCGGTCGCGAACCCCTTGAAACACGTTCCGAAAACGAGCCATAGGACGCCACCCACGCCAGATGTTTGCAATCATTCGCAGAATGATCCGATGAGCAGTAGAAACTGAAGGCAATGGCAAAACATATTGTCAGCGCCCAACAAAGAAATATGCGCCCCAGGTTACTCGCAATTCCAGGAATGACTCGTCGGAAGTTTTCCCTTCCCGTTTCCCCACTATAGTAGGGAGGCCGATCCTTCATCACAGTGGAAGCACGACGAATGAACCATTGTGCCGAGAAAATCTGACCGGGTGCATTCGTAGCTGGGACTTTCTCAAGAAAGTTGTCACCCTTGTTGTCACCCGACTTCGAAATTTAAGCGTATTCAGGGTGACTCAGGATGATTGGTCTCCTTCTGCAACCGCTCCCGTATCCAGTGAATTATTACCCCAGATGACTCAGGAGGACACAGGCCAAAATGCCTGTTTCGTTTTTTCAGTCCTCTGCTCTACCAACTGAGCTATCTTGCCGTAGTGGGAAAGGTTCGATTACTGCTGTTAGTGAGAGAGCGGCAAGCGGAAATTGGAGTGACTGGGGCTGACACGCATGCGTTAAATCTCGGAAAAGGTTGATTCTTTCCATAGTAAGGCCAGCCTTACCGCATGATTGCTAAAGTATCGGTCAAGGGTCAGATGGTCATCCCAGAGGCTCTCCGCGAGCAGGCGCGAATTCGTCCCGGGGATGAATTGGAAGTTGGCTCCTTCAACGGTCTCATTGTGCTGCGCAAGCGCCGAGCGTTGACGCCAGGGCGCATCCGATCATTGCTGCTGTCGGGGCGCGAACTGCCCGAACAATCACAACGGGATGAAATCGCGGTTGGTCGCGCTATCGAGCGTGTCCGCAAGGGAAGCTGATCTTGAGGGTCGTTTTCGACACGAACGTCGTGGCGAGCGCGACCTTTTGGCGCGGTGCGCCGTTTGATTGTCTGGCGGCGTGGGCCCAAGGGCGATGTGAAGCTGTGGTTAGTCCGGCGCTGCTTGCCGAGTATCATGAAACCATGGAATTGCTCCGCCGGGAGTATCCGAACCGCGCTTGCGCGGCTTGGGCAGAAGCGCTGACAGAAGCAGCGATCTTGGTCTTTCCAACCGAGCGCGCTGGCGGCGCTACCCCAGATCCCGGAGACGAGATGGTATTGGAGTGTGCGCTTGCATCTGATGCGAACATGATCGTCACGGGTGACAAACGACATTTGCTGCCATTGGGAAGATTTCGGGATGTGGATATTGTCAGTCGCGCGGATTTTCTCAGCAGGTTGCATGCTGGCGAATAGTTGGGGCGCCTGAAATTGCGCTCGGAATTCCCAGATCTTCTATCGAGTGGTCGAGGCGTTGAACAATTATCACACCGTCGATCTACCACCGGCGCATTTCCCTCTTCACGGATCTTGACCGCCTATCACCCTCTCAAATGGCAAAAAGCTGCTGGTTCTCAGCGCGCTATCTCGTTTCACAAACAGTGGGATTAGGAACAATCCGTTGTCACCCTTGTGGTCACCCGACTTCGAAATCTAAGCGTATTCAGGGTGACTCAGGATGATCGGTCTCCTTCTGCAACCGCTCCCGCATCCAGTGAATTATGTCCCCAGATGACTAAGAAAGACACAGGCCAAAATGCCCGATTCGTTTTTTCAGTCCCCTGCTCTACCAACTGAGCTATCTTGCCGTTTGAAGACGAGTGGCGGGTATTACGCCCCCATCAATCGGAGGGACAAGTAATTTCGCCGTCAGGTGGAAACAGTATCAATCCTGCCAATTCTCTATTCTCAGCCCAGGTACGCGTCCAAATTCACGGACGTTGCGAGTAATGATTGTGCCTCCAAGACGCAAAGCCTGTGCGGCGATGAGCGTATCCATTGGCCCAATTCCAACCCCACGAGCTTCGAGATCGTGGCGGATGGCTGCGTAGTGAGTGCTGTCGTCCCTGGTGAACGGCTCAACCGGGAGGGTCTGAGCCAGCTCAGCGAGTTTTAATCTAGCGTTAGCGTTGGACCCCTTCGTCACGCCAAATTCTCGCTCGGCAAGCACGATGACCGACAGGCATAACTCGCCAAAGGAGTCTTTCATTTTCTCCACGAGCTTCGGATTGTCCCCACGCATGTAGGCAGAGACCGCGTTTGTGTCTGGCAGGTAGTTCATTCGTCGCGAGGAACATCAGGCGCGGAGTGCGGCGGAACGTCCAGAAGGTCGGGACACGAGCCGGCCAGAGCGATGAAACGCCGGCGTCTGGCTTCGAAATCGGCATCGAGAGGTTCAAGAAGAACGCCGCCGGTCGGAGTGCGTGATATCGCAGCCTCGGTGCCGGGAAGACGAAATTCGCGAGGCAATCTGGCAGCTTGAGATCCGCCATGCCGAAAGAGTTTGGCGCGAGTTGATGTCGTAGGCATATCTACATGTAGATACATTCCTGCCGCCGTGTCAACTTCGACCCCAGAATGTTGTCACCCGGTTCAGAAATCTAGGCGCTCTCAGGATGACTCGGGATGATCTATTCCTTCCCCAAACGGATTCGTATTCAACTAGGCATGACACCAGATGATTGGGGATGACATGGGCTAAAATACCCGTTTCGTTTTTTCAGTCCTCCGCCATAAACGCACATCGTCAGCCGTTGTCGCCTCAACGACATGGACCTGCGGCGCCCTGCGTGCCGGATTGGCGCGAAGAAGCTGGACGTAGCGAGCAACTTTATGGACGTGAGGCATAGCTTCAGCAATAGGCCCTGGTCGTCGGGCGTCAATTCAAGGGCGGCGGCTTGAAGCGTCGAGGCCGGCACGCCAATACCGATCAAAATGTTGTCACCCGAGTTGTCAACCGGCGCCAATATTCAGGGTGCTAAGGATCGGGCAACTCAATCGCGTTTCGCGACCAGTATCCAGCCTCCTATAACACCCGATCACTCGGTCAAATTCAGCCTAGAATGACTGTTTCGTCTGCCTTTCATCCTCTGGATATTATCCCGCTGCATCGGGGCATTTCGCTGCGGTAGGTCAACGACCCATAGCCAAAGACCGGCCGATCGCGTAACCTACTTGGAAAGCGATGGCGAGCACCCTTGCCGTCAAAAACAAAAGTTACATTATGCACCTCCTATTCGCACCTGTTCTTGGCAGCGCCATCTATATTGGCGGCGGCTTGGGCCTCGTTCTCCTCATCGTCGTTCTTGTCCTAGTGCTTCGTTGACTGGCATAGTCAGCGAGGGGAATGCGTTTCCGCGCACTGCGGCGATGCCTACGTCGATTGAGTCATCGCCGTGGGCGTGGCCGAACTCCTCATCAAGGCGACACCTGAGGATTCCCTAAGAGGCAACAAGCTGTGCTCGTGAGGACATCCACTCTTCAATGGAAGTTCGCATTCCTTGTCACTTCCGATGGGCGTCCACGCTTTCTTTGGCCCCGCATGCGATCGAACAAAGGCAAAACATAAGGCCAAACGCCTCCCCCGGATGCATTCTTATGCGTCATCCCTGGTAGCCAAATGCGGCTTCGCGATGGCCGCCCGCAAGCAAATGCCATTCGGCGCAGGTCCACAGAGGTCGGCTTCGCGTCCGATCGCACGTCTTCAAACCTTCAACGATAATTTGGCCCATTTCGAATGGGCAGATACGCACGAATTACTCCGGCATTACTGGGCTGACTCTATGGGAAATGGCTTTTTGAGCATCAGCCATCACCGTCTATAATTCCCGCTCCCGTCAGGCCTTCCTGTTAAGTGCGCCAGGTAAAAAGACGATAAGGCATGTCAACAGAATTAGGCCGAGCACACTTTCACCGATGACGAGCCCTCCAAAGTAATAACACCCACCGATGAGCAAGAGAAGGAACATGATTGCGGGGAGCAATAGGTAGTTCACGATTGCATGATAGCACCCACTTGCCACCGCTCCTATGGGGTCTTCGCCTGCTCCAAGAGAACTATCCCCGTATGTTTTTTTCACGCCATTTCTCCGAAATGTTGTCACCCGAGTTGTCACCCGACCAAAAAATTTGGGCGCCTTCAGGCTTATTCAAGATGAAGTCCGTATTCGATCTTATCACTGGCAAGTAGCGGTTTGCTCACAGCAGGTGAGTCCAGCCGACTCGGGCCAAAATAGCCGATTCGTTTTTTCAGCCCCCTGCTCTGCCAACTGAGCCATCTTGCCGTTTGGAGATGAGTGGCGGGCATTGCAAATCCAGCAAACCGGGCGACAAGCATTTTCGCCGGGCGCTCAGAGCGCCGAGCCCGGACGAGAAGCCGTCTTGAGTCTTTAGATCGGATGAGCCCGGTAGAGGCGGCGCTTAGTCGTTTTCCTTACTGGGAATGTGAGTCGGGAGTAGCGGGTTTCACGGCCTCGATTGTCATATTTTTCGTCCACGCCGAGTGAGCATAATCCCCGCACGCAGCCTCGCTACTTTCACAACTAGACGATCCACATTCAGTTGATTTGGGTGTTGGCTAGGAATACGATCCAAGCGCGAATTCGCCCGGTGCTGCAAACGAATTGGGATCCGTGGCATTACCTTGCATAGCTACCGGTATGCCTGGGCCGAGCGCGCTAAGACCTGCGGTTACCCTGAACGATTCGCACAGGAGGCACTGGGACACAACAGCAAGGCTGTTCATCGCGCCTATTCTAAGAATGCACAGGTCACACTGCCACCGTTGGAAGACTACGAGAAGCGCGCAGCGACCGCTGCATTAATTTCGTTTATTCCAGTTCTCGGGCCTGTTGTCGCACTCGTTCTAAGCGTTGCAAACGCCGCAGGCGGCCTTGACTCGGTCACTAATACTATAGCAAGCTTCTATGGTTGGGTCGGTGGACTCTTTGGAGGCGGAGCTGGAGCTGGAGGTGGAGGCGGAGGGTGTTCCAATTGAATGAGGATTCTTGATACCATCTTTTACGTAATTTACTCTTTTACTAAGAGAGGTATGCGGCAGGATGAAATGCTTGCACGAACATGGGGCATGGTGATGACGTCATCCCGGATTTCCCAGATTGGCATGACGACTGCTAACGATAAGGATGCGTAACCATATGATGTTTAATGGTATAGAAACGCATGAAACCTTGAGAACACGAAATCCAATGGGTGCGACTAAAACCGAGGGTTTGAAGCTGAGTTTTGACCGACGCCTGACGTTGGAATTTCACGGCGCCAACATCTCTTCCGACGCGGGGCTACTTGCCTATAGGGAGATGGACGACGTGCTCGGACTGACAGCGATGGGTGGTCGTCTGCTGAACGACTGGCGGACCGGAAGGAACACGCAGCATTCGATGTTGGCCCTGATTCGCCAGTCTATATATAGTCGGCTTGCAGGCTACGAAGACACCAACGATGCCGAGCGGCTCGCGGTCGATCCGGTCATGAGGCAGGTGCTCGGAGGACGAGCGACAGAGCATGCGGCAGCGTCGACAAGCCAGATGTCACGGTTCGAGACCGAGGTGCTGACACAGCCCCGCAATCTGGCCGCTCTTGCGAACACCTCCGGTGAATGGATCGATCAATTGCGGGAACGCAGGCGACTGCGGGAGGTTGTCCTGGACATGGACAGCTCCGTCAGCGAGACCTACGGCGAGCAGGAGGGCACAGCCTACAATGGGCATTTTGGCTGCACCTGCTATCACCCGCTCTTCTGCTTCAACCAGTTTGGAGACGTCGAACGCTCCATGCTCAGGGAGGGGAACGTCCACAGCGCCAAGGATTGGAGGAATGTCTTGGAACCGGTCGTGGCACGTTACCGTGGCCGGAAGCTCCCCCGTCGTTTTCGAGCAGACGCCGCATTCGCTCAGCCGGAGCTCTACCGGTTTCTGGAGGACGAAGGATATTCCTATGCCATTCGGCTCCCAGGGAACGACGTATTGCAGCGGGAGATAGAGCCCCTCTTGACGCGGCCCGTGGGCCGACCCTCAAATGCACCGCTGGTCCGGTATGCCGACTTTTCCTACCAGGCCCAGAGCTGGAACCGCTCCAGGCGGGCGGTCGCCAAGGTTGAATGGCACAAAGGCGAGTTGTTTCCACGGGTTGGCTTCATCGTGACGAATCTCACGCGTCCGGCCAAACGCGTCGTCCGCTTCTACAACCAGCGGGGAACGGCAGAACAATGGATCAAGGAAGGCAAGAATGCGGTAAAGTGGACGCGTCTATCGTGCCATGATTTCGTGGACAACCAGGTGCAGCTGCATCTCTTCGTGTTGGCCTACAACCTTGGAAACTTCCTCCGGCAGCTGGTCCTGCCGCGGGAAGTGCGGCGCTGGACCTTGACGACGACTCGGGAGAAATTGATCAAGATCGGGGCGAAGGTTGTTCGCCACGCCCGGCGGGTCACCTTCCAACTCGCGGAGGTGGCAGTGCCCCGGAAGTTGTTCCAGGCGATCCTGTGTGCGATCGACCGGTTGAGACTGCCGATACCGGCTCCCGGATGAACACTTCTCTGAACCAGCTATCGAGTCTTGGAGTTCATGGGAGCACTGTCCCCTTACGGCGACGTTTCGTGCCACCGGCAGCCCATTTGTGCGGAGCATACATCACGGCGGGCCCCCGGCATGCCGCAAAAGTAACTTCGGGCTCGAAGACCAAGCCGATTTCCGTATGTTTCACACGAACGAGCCCACAATCCGCTCAAATCATGAACTCAAATGGGAAATCCCGGATAAAACCAAGTGTGGCGGGAGGGAGTAGACGGGACGAAGCAATCTAGCACGTCGCGTTGCCACTTGCCGCGTCCCCTTTGAATCCATAGAGAATTGACCCATTACATGCATGACGAACTACTTAGGCCATGAATTCGAGAGTGGAAAATGCATCCACTGCGGAGCGGTTGAGAAAAGTGCGCGCCAGTTTCAAGCATTCTGCACAAAGGCGGACCAGCCAGCATCTGCCAAATCGCTGACAGAAGCGGCCGCCGCACCGAAAGGCGAAAAAGAAAATATAGCTGTTCCCGTCGCGATTGAACTAAATGAAGCTCGCAGCGCGCCCCGCCAGCTAGAAACCGGCATTTCATCGCAGATATTTCGTTACCGCGATGCATATCTTGTCGCCAATGCGACGGCAGCCATTGGCGGCGTCGTCAAGGGTGTCGGTATCGCGCTCGGCGGCCTGATCATCGTCGTTGCGGTCGTCGTCGGGGGCCAAAATGGCAGCACCGGATTATATTTCACAGTGGGTTTGTTGCTTGGCGCGATCGCTGCAATTCCCATATACATAATGGGGGTGCTGGTATCTGCGCAGGCGCAGATTCTAAGGGCCATTCTGGATACTGCCGTGCATAGTTCGCCATTCCTCACGAAGGAAGATAAGCTGCGAGCAATGTCCCATTAACCATTAACTAAGTCCGCATTTACTGACGACATAAGCTTCGAGGCGGCAGAAGGGTTCGAATCCCCCTACCCTGCCCTTCCTCAAAGGCGCCCCCGTTACGGATGCTGTGAGCCGGCAGGAGTCGTTGGCGCGAGAGCCTTCTGCTCCGCGATGGCTTGCTCCAGGGTCTTGCTGGCCGCGTTAAGATTGTCGACCAGTGCGGAAAGCTGCTTTGCGGATTACGCTAAAGCTTTCCGGAAAATCGCCCAGAATCTGTCCGACCCTGGTCTCGCCATCGGCTCCCTTGCGTGCCGAACGACGCACACGCTCAAAGGTGTCCATCTTCTTGATGGAATAGATACCGGGTCATATGTCTTGGTGCTTCAAGCAATGTGGATATA
>CZKI01000077.1_pt1 | contig 11026 bp, 10 predicted proteins | sample 700541 | NCBI WGS metagenome assembly CZKI01 (sample SAMEA3539301, study PRJEB10725) | soil metagenome | biome: tundra; feature: field; material: soil | place: USA | collected 2010-05 | depth 0.15 m
GGGGCGCCCCCGGCCAGGCTTCCGCGCCGGCCGCCGCCCAGGCCCCGGCCTCCGCCGCGGCTCCGGCCTCCGCTGCGGCTCCGGCCCCGTCCTTCACCGACAGCCAGCTCCTCGAGGAGTACGGCTGGTTCATGGGCAAGAGGGCAGGGCTCGCCGACCTGGGATTCACGCAGGACGAGCTGGACTCGATCGCGAAGGGGGTCATCGGGGGGATCAAGGGCAAGGAGTCCCCCTACCAGCTCCAGAAGGTGGGCCCCGCCATGGATGAATTCATGCAGAGGAAGGAGACCACGCTCGTCCAGGGCATGAAGGCGAAGAACCTGAGCGACGCGGCCGCGTTCTTCACGAAGCTCAGTGCGGACAAGAACGTCGTGGAGCTTCCCGACGGCCTGCGCTACGAGATCCTGAAGCCCGGCGAAGGGAACCCGCCGAAGCCGACGGACAAGGTGCGGGTGAACTACACGGGCACGCTCCTCAACGGAACCGTCTTCGACAGCTCCACGTCGCGGGGCAAGCCCGCCGAGTTCGAGCTCGACAAGGTGATACCGGGCTGGACCGAGGGCCTGCAGAAGACGAGCAAGGGAGGGAAGATCAAGCTCTACGTGCCGCCGCAGCTCGCCTACGGCGACGGCGGCCGCCCGGGCATCCCTCCGGGCTCCGCGCTCATCTTCGAGGTCGAGCTCGTCGAGATCAATCCGGCCCCGGCAACGGCTCCCGCCAAGTAGGGGCGGGCCGCTCCGGAGTTCGTAGGACGCTTCCACCCTGAATACTGCGGATGTCAACCTGTACCTCGTCGGTTTCATGGGAACCGGCAAGACGACCGTCGGGCGCGCCGTCGCGCGCAAGATCGGCTTCCGTTGCGTCGACAGCGACCATGAGATCGAGCGCAAGGCCGGCAAGACGGTCGCCCGGATTTTCACCGAGGACGGCGAGGACGCGTTCCGGTCGCTGGAGCGCTGGTTTGTCGGGGAGGGGCATGCCCCGGAGCGGCTCGTCGTCGCGTGCGGCGGCGGGCTGGTAGTGCAGCCGGGCATGCTCGGCCTGCTGGGCGAGAGGGGCGTCGTCGTTTGCCTCCACGCGTCGATCGAGACGATCCTCGCGCGGACCGCCCGCCACAGCAGGACCCGCCCCCTGCTCGATGTGGAGGACCCCGACGCCAGGGCGCGAGCCCTCTACGCCGAGCGCGAGGCGACCTACAAGTCGGCGGGCACCGTCATCCTGACCGACTCGCGCCCGCTGAGCGAGATCGAGGCCCACGTCGTCCGGGTGTGGCGGCGCGAGGCCGAGGAGTTCTCCCGCAGGCGCACGAGGGGCTCGAGCTGAGGCGATGGGAGCCCGCGAGGAGAGGCTGCGCCGGCGGCTGCGGGATCTCGGCTTCGACGAGGTTCGCTTTGTGCGTCTCACGCCGGGCGCCGGCGGCGCCGGCCTGCGCGCATGGCTCGACGCGGGCTACCACGCGGACATGAAGTGGATGGAGCGGACGGCGGCGAAGCGGCTGGATCCCGGGCTGGTCCTGGACGGCGCGCGCTCGGCGATCCTCCTCGGGGTCGATTATCACGAGGGCGGCGGCGGGAAGGGCGGGGGGGGAGGGGATCGCGCCCCCGGAACCCCCGTGTGGGCCCGCTACAGCCTGTACCGGGACTACCATGATTCGATCAAGGCGGCGCTTGTGCGCGCGGGAGGCGCGATCGAGGAGATCTGCGGGGCCGCTCCGAGCGACTACCGCTACTACGTGGACACCGGCCCCGTGCTCGAGAGGGGCTGGGCGGCGCTCGCCGGCCTCGGGTTCATCGGGAAGAACGCGATGCTCATCTCCCGCCGGCACGGCAACTGGCTCTTCCTGGCCGCGATCCTCACGCGCCTCGACCTCGGGCCGGACCGGCCCCTCAGGGGTCGCGGCGACCCGGGCTCCGTCGGGCTGCTCTGCGGAAAGTGCACCCGGTGCATGGACGAATGCCCGACCAAGGCCTTCGCCGCGCCGGGAGTGGTGGACGCCCGCCGCTGCATCTCGTACCAGACGATCGAGAACAGGGGCGTCATCCCGCGGGGGCTCCGGCCGGCGATCGGAGGCCGCATCTACGGGTGCGACACCTGCCTCGAGGTGTGCCCCTGGAACCGGTTCGCCTCGGAGGGCCGGCGCATGATCCTTTCCTCGAGGGGCGACATCGCGCAGCTCCCGCTTCGCGAGCTCCTGGAGCTCACGCCGGAGCGGTTCGCCCGGGTCTTCCGCGGCACGGCGATCAAGCGCCTGAAGCTCGCGGGCCTCCTGCGCAACGCCTGCGTGGCGGCGGGCAATTCAGGCGACGGGGGCCTTGTCGAACTCCTGGTGCGCCTCGCGTCCCACGAGTCGCCGGTTGTCCGCGCCCACGCGGTCTGGGCCGCGGGGAGGCTGGGCGGCGCCGGGTGCCTGGCGGCGGCGCGCCTTGCGGAAAGGGAGCCCTCGGTTATCGAGGAATACGGCCAGGAGCCCGGTCCCCGGCGGCCCCGGGCCACCCACTCATGAAACCGCGCAGCATCCCGAGAAGCGCCTGCCGGCCGGAGACCCGGCCCATCCGGCCTTGAAGACCGCCCATGCGCTCGCGCTGGCGGCCGCCTTCGCGGCGGAGTCGGCCCTGTTCCTGGTGGTGACTAGCCATCACTACGCATGGATCTACCCCAGGTGGTTTGACCAGGACCAGTACCTTCGCCAGGCCTACGACGCGTATGAGCAGGCGCGGCGGATAGGATTCGCCGGTGCGGCATGGCATGCGCTGACGCTCAACGCCGCGCAGGGCGCCCTGCACGGCTTCCTCGCGCTGCTGGTCTTCGCGGTCGCCGGGCCGTCGCGCGGCGCCGCCCTGGCGGTCAACCTCCTCGCGTTCCTTGCGCTGCAGGCCGCCACGTTCCTCGCGGCGCGGAGGATCTCGGGATCCTTCGCGATCGCATGGGCGGCCGTCGCCCTCGTGGCCGCCGTCCATTTCCCATGGTCAGGCGGGCCAGCCTCCGCCATCGACTTCCGGCTGGACTGGATGGCCGCCTGCGCCTACGGCGTCGCGCTGGCGGTGGCGCTCGCCGGCAACGGTTTCCGTTCGACGCGCTGGGCCGCGCTTTTCGGCGTGGCGGTGGGTGGGGTGGTCCTCACCCGTTTTCTGACCGCAGTGTATTTCACCTTTATTTTCGCCGCCCTTCTCGCCTGGCTGGCTCTTGGGCGCGACCGCTGGAGGCGGATCGGGCGCGCGGTTCTTTCGGGGGCTGTCGCCGCCGCGATATGCGGTCCGGCCCTGTGGCGCAGCCGCGGTGTCATCTACTCCTACTACTGGATCGGGCATTTCGCTGGGCCGGAACGCGAATTGCGCGAGTCCCACCTGGGAGCGCTGTCGTCGGCAAGATGGTTCCTTTACGACATGCTCTTCGTTCAGGTCGGGCTGCCGGCGGCGCTCCTCGGGTTGGGGGCGGCCGCCGCCTTTCTGGTCCTGGGCTCGCTCAGGAAGACCCGGGAGGAATCGCCGGCCCCGCCGGGTTTCCCCCCGGGAAGCTCGTGGGCCCCGGCCCTGGTTTTCCTGGGCGCGCCCGCTGCCGTGCTGGCGCTGCACCCCGAAAAGTCCTCCCCGGCTGAAAGCATCCTCATTCCCGGCGCCGTCTGGGTGATCATCCTCGGCTGGCAATTCCTGGCCCGGCGCGCGAGGAGGGGGGCGGTCGCCGCGGTATGCGGGGCCGTGGCGCTCGCCGGCGCGGTTCTCTTCGTCGCCGCCGAGACGAGGAAGGCGCATCCCGACGGGATGGTTGCGAAGTACCGCAAGGTTAACGCGCTGTGCGACTACCTGTATTTTCGGGCCGAGGAGTCCGGCCTCGCCCAGCCGAGCGTTGCCGTCACCTGGATCGTGGACAGCCTCGACTCAGAGGCGTTCAGCATAGTCGGCTACGAGCGGCACCACAGGCCCCTGCGTTTCATCGCAACCCTGCCGAGCGGCCTGCTTGCCACGACGCGCGAGGCCGTGATGCAGGGGCTGGCGGCCAGCGACTTTGTCTGCCTTGTCACCAGGGCCGCGGCGATGTGGCCCTTCGACCGCCAGATGGAGGACATGCTGCCGGATATGCGCAGGTGGTGCGACGCCAACCTGGAGCACGTGGGGGACCTGGATACGGTGGATGTTGCGGCGTCAGTTTACGAGCGGCCGAAGCTGGCTCGTTTGCAGAAGAAAGGAGGCGTCGTTTTCTCGGAAATGGTGGAGGCCGGGATGCATGGCGCCCCTTATGCGGGCGCCGTCCCGCCGGCGCCGCCCGTCTTCCTTTCCCCGATCAAGGTGCTCGGGTCCACGAAGGCGGATTTCCGCTATCCGCTGGAGGCGGCGCACAGCCCGGTGAGCTTCGCCGCGGAGGGCCTGCCCGAGGGCCTGCATCTTGTCCCGGAGACCGGGGAGATCAGGGGGGGTTCGCAAGGGTAGGCGTGTTCTCCGCAAGGGTGACGGCCACCAACCCAGCGGGCTCGACCGTCGCCGGCCTCGATCTTCAGGTGGAGGACCAGGCGTTCTTTGCCTTTGCGAGGGCGCCCGGGTCGTGCGCCGCCGGAACGCCGGTGGAGATCGCCTATGGGGCCTTCGATGCGGACGGAAAACCGGACTATCTGGACGTGACGGACCTGACCGCGCTACGGCAGCTTGAGCGGCTCCCGGCTTCGGCCGGGCAACGGCAGACATGGCAGGGAAGCTACCGCCTGTCGTTCGACAGCGCCGGCCCGAGGACGATCCTCCTGCGATTCGTGCGTTTCGACAGGGACGCCAAGGAGCGCTATTCGTTCATCGACCGCCAGTGCGACATCAGCGTGACGCCCTGAATCCGCGGTCGCCGCCCGCGCGGGGGCGCCCGGGGCGCCGGGCCGCTCGGGACCGGGGCGGCTTGCGCCGGTCGGCAACGAGCCCCCGCTCCCGCGGGGCATTCGGCGGCGCGCTTTTCGGTGGAAACTTTACCCGGGATTGGCAAGTAGTTACCTGACGTGAAGCCCCCTCCACCGGCTGCCCCCCCGATCGGTCGCTACCGCTGGCGCATCGTCGCGCTTCTGTTCTTCGCGACGACGATCAACTACGTCGACCGCAGCGTGCTTGGCGTCCTGGCGCCCACGCTGCAGTACAGGGTCTTCCACTGGACCGACCAGGACTACGCGGCCATCAACATCTCGTTCAAGGCCGCCTACGCGGTCGGGCTGCTGTTCATGGGCGGCCTCATCGACCGGATCGGCGCCCGTGCCGGCTACACCCTGTCCATCGCCGTCTGGAGCTTCTTCGGGGTGATGCACGCGCTCGTGCGGCCGGCGTTCGGCCTGGTCGGCTTCTGCGTGGCCCGCTTCGGCCTTGGGCTCGGCGAATCCGGAAACTTTCCCGCGGCGATAAAGGCGGTCGGCGAGTGGTTCCCCCAAAAGGAGCGCGCCCTGGCCACGGGCATCTTCAACGCCGGCACCAACGTGGGCGCCATCCTCGCGCCGCTCGTGATCCCTCTCTTCGTCCTGCCGGACGGCACGCACTGGCGCTACGCGTTCCTCATGACGGGCGTATTCAGCGCCCTTTGGATCGTCCTCTGGCTGAGCACGTACCGGGCGCCCGGGGCCCACGCGAACCTCACGGCCGCCGAATTCGACTACATCCACAGCGATTCGCCGGCGCCGGGCACCGGCGCGAGGATCCCCTGGCGCAGGCTGCTGCGGGTGCGCGAGACCTGGGCCTTCACCCTGGCGAAGAGCACCGACGCCGCGTGGTGGTTCTACCTGTTCTGGGGCGGCAAGTTCCTGTACGACCGCTTCGGGCTCAACCTGAAGGGCCTCGCCCTGCCTCTCATCATCATCTACGTCGTCTCCGACGCCGGCAGCATCGCGGGGGGGTGGCTCTCGTCGTCCTTCATCAAGCGCGGCTGGAGCGTCAACCGGGCGCGCAAGACCGCGCTCCTGATCAGCGCCCTGTGCGTGCTTCCGGTCGTCCTTGTCACGCGGATCCCGACCCGCTTCAACGCCGACGACGCCTTCTACGCCCGGCTGCGGGCGGCCCGGACCACGGTCGAGCGCGAGGCGAGCGTGGGCGGGCGCACGGTCACGGAAAGGGTGGCGGAGCCGGTTCCGGCGGCGGCCCAGGCCGCGCTGCGCTCGCTTTCGGGCCGCAGCTTCGGGTCGGCCAGGGAGTTCACCGCGGCCGCCGCGGCGGCAATCGCGCCGGCGGCCGAGGCCCCCATGGAGCCCGCCCTGATCGAGTGTGCCCGCAGCGACCGGTTTTACTGGATCGCCGTCCTACTCATGGCCTGCGCGACCGCGGGGCACCAGGCGTGGTCGGCCAACCTCTTCACGGTCGTCTCCGACGTGTTCCCAAAGGCGGCCACGGCCTCCCTGATCGGCATCGGCGGTACGTTCGGGGCAGTCTCCGGGCTGGCGGCGGACTGGTGCCTCGGCCGGGCGCTCTCCAACAGCGGCCCCCACGGATATCTTTTCGCGTTCCTGATCGCGGGATCGCTCTACCTCTTCGCCTTCGGCCTGCTGCAGCTGCTCATGCCCCGCATGACCCCGCTCGACGAGAACCTGGTGCACGCGAACCCAACCCCCCATGAACCCTGATTCGTTCCTCGGCAACCTGTTCGGGCTAACCGGCCGCGTGGCCGTCATCGTCGGCGGCACCGGCGAACTGTGCGGGGCGATGGCCGAGGGCCTCGCCGCGGCGGGCGCCGAGACCGTCCTCGTCGGCCGCAACGCCGAGAAGGCCCACGCCCGGCTGGAAACGATCGGGGCGGCGGGCGGAAAGGCGTGGTTTCACGCCGCCGAGGCGTCCAGCAAGGCCGAACTGGGCAACCTGCTGGACGCGGTCCTCAGGAAGTCCGGCCGCGTCGACATCGTCGTCAACGGCGCCGGCGCAAACTCGCCGACCCCCTTCCTCGACATAACCGAGGAGGAGTTCGACGGGATCGTTAGGGTGAACCTCAAGGGGGTATTCCTCGGCTGCCAGGTCTTCGGCAGGCACCTGGTCGAGGCCGGGCACGGGGGATCGATCATCAACATGGGCTCGATGTCGGGCCTGGTGCCTCTGTCGCGCGTGTTCACGTACTCGGCGACCAAGGCGGCGGTGCACAACATCTCGAAGAACCTGGCGCGCGAGTGGGCGCCGAACCGGGTCCGCGTCAACACGCTCGTGCCGGGCTTCTTCCCCGCGGAGCAGAACCGCAAGATCTTCAAGCCCGACCGCGTGGCCAGCATCATGGGCCGCACGCCGATGGGCAGGTTCGGCGAATCGAGCGAGCTCGTGGGGGCTACCCTCCTGCTTGCGGGCGAGCGCGCGGGATCGTTCATCACTGGGCTGGAGCTCGTCGTCGATGGAGGCTTCCACGCGATGAGCATCTGAACGCCGGCCGGTGATGAAACCCATCAACCGCTTTCTCGTGGGAAACGGGCTCCTCATCGCCCGCAACCCCTGCGTCAGCCCGGACTTCTGCCTCGACTGGCCGGCGCTCAGGGCCCGGCTGGCCGGCGGATCCGCGGCGGATCTGGCCGTCCATCCCAAGTCGCGCTTCGAGACGGCCGCGGGGGCGTGGACGCTCGTCGAGGAGCGGCGCAGCGGCGACTACGCGTGGAGGCTCGAGCCGGCGGGCTCCGCGGACCCGGGCGCCGCGCTGGGGGAGGGCGCCGCGGGCCCGGCCGGGTGGCACTTCCCCGCTTCCTGGGAGAACCTGCTTCGCCTGAAGAACCTCGTGCAGGAGCACGACCCGGCCTCGACCATCTTCCCGACCGCCGAGGGCCGGCTGGGGAAGGGCACCCTCGGGGTGGGGGCGCGGTTCACCACGCTTCACTGGCCGGCGGTCGAGTGGGCGATGAGCGCGCTCGACCTCGGCGTCACCGCGAACCAGAACAGCATACCCCGCGAGCTCGTGTACGACGTGGACGCCATGCTCGAGGGCCGCCTCGGAACGGTCCCCTTCGCATTCATAGGGACAAACGTCCCGGAGGGCCACCAGGGCCAGAGCGTCGAGGGCATGAGCCACGGCTGCGTGCTGTCGAAGCTTAAGACCGGGTTCCACCGCCGGCGGATCGCGTGGAGCTTCAACGCGGACCACCAGCCGATCGGAGGCGCGTTCGACGCCCGGGAGGACGCCCTGGTGCAGGGATGCCTGCTGGCGAGCTACATCACCTTCGACCTGTCGCCCGAGCTGGCGCTCGGGCGCCCCGCCCCGCCGGAGGAGATCGACGCGGGGCTAAGCTCGCGGGTGGGCGCCCGGGTGGCCGCCGCGGGACTGGCCGTGGAGCCCCCTGCGCTCTCGGCCCTGCTCTGCTCGGTGTGGCCGGCGATGCGCAAGATGAGGAGCCGGGACGAGAAGTACCGCGCCGCCCGGGAACGGGCGTTCACGGCGGCCGTGGGGCGGCGCTACCTGCGGGAGCTGTCCATCGACGAGCTGCCCGGGATCACGGCCCCGGAGACGACCGCGGTCATGCTGGCCCTGTGCGAGGAGCTCGGGATGCCGGCGGACTTCATCGCCCCGGCGTTCGGCTTCCAGAAGAACGCGCCCTATCCCGACAACGAAGGTCTGCGCCTCCTGGTCGAGCGGCAGTGGGCGGTTGCCCGCCGGTTTGGCGCGGGCGTCGGGTTCCACTCGGGATCGGGCAAATCGGCGCAGAACTACCGCGTCATGGGCGAGGTGACCGGCGGCCGGCTGGAGATCAAGACCAGCGGCCGCTACACCTACGAGATGGGGGCCGCGCTCTCCCGCTCGCGGGACCCGACCGACCAGGCCCTCTGGCGCGACTGGTACCGCTTCACCGCCGAGATGGCGCTCGCCGGGGCCTTCAGCGGGGACGCCACCGAGAGGAGGATGGCGCGCTCCTTCATCTCCAGCTCCCTCGGGGGGGCCGGGAGGGACGCCGGCGTGTTCGAGTCGCCCGGGCGCTGCCGGGCCGCCGTCGAGGCGCTTTCGCCGAGCCCCGATCACATGATCTTCTTCGAATACAACTTCCTCTTCGTGCTCGCCGCGGGGGGGCGCGCGGACAAGGCCGCCCTCGGCGACCATTCGCCCGCGGGCTACGCCCAGCGCGCACGGTTCTACGCCATCAGCCCGGGCGCGCGGCTGCTTTACGCGAAGGGCGTCGCGGCCTACATCATCTTCCTTGCCGAGCACACGGGCCTCGCGGCCGCCGAGCGGTGCGCCGCCGCCCGGAGCCTGCTTGCGCGCATCCAAACCCACGATGAACTCCTGAACGAGATTTCAAAATGAATTCATTCATTCGCGACGACTTCCTCCTGCAATCGGCCGCGGCGCGCGACCTGTACCGCGGGTACGCCCAGGCGGAGCCCATCTACGACTACCACTGCCACGTGCCGCCGGAGCAGATCGCCTCCAACCACCAGTTTGCCGACCTCTCGGAGGCGTGGCTCGGGGGCGACCACTACAAATGGCGCGCGATGCGCGCCAACGGGGTCGGCGAGCGCTTCTGCACCGGGGACGCAACGCCGCGGGAGAAATTCGACGCGTGGGTCGCCACGGTCCCGCACACGCTGGGCAACCCCCTCTACCACTGGTCGCACCTCGAGCTGCTCCGGTGCTTCGGCATCGACGCCCTGATCAGCGCGGAGACCGCCGACATGATCTGGGAGCGGGCAAACGCGAGACTCCCGGCCCTGCGCGTGCACGACATCCTCGCGGCGAACCGCGTGGCCGTGGTCTGCACGACCGACGACCCCGCCGATCCCCTGGACGCCCATGAGACGATCCGGAGGTCGGGCTTACGGACGCGCGTCTACCCGGCATTCCGCCCCGACAGGGCGCTGGGGGCCGCAGACCCGGCGGCCTTCAACCCGTGGGTGGAGCGGCTTGCCGGGGCGGCGCGGACGGGCGTCCGGACGTTCGACGACTTCCTCGGGGCGCTGAAGACAAGGCACGACGACTTCCACGCCGTCGGCTGCCGGCTTTCGGACCACGGGATGGAAACCGCGCTGGCGGAGCCGTGCAGCCATGCGCAGGCGGCGGCGATCTTCACGGCCGCGCGGGGGGGCCGCGCGGCGGGGCCCGACGAGTCGGCGAGGTTCGGCGCGTACCTGATGCTGGAATTCGGCCGGTGGGACGCGCGGCGCGGCTGGACGAAGCAGCTGCACCTCGGCGCCCTGCGCAACGCCAACACGCGGCTCCTTGGCCGGCTCGGCCCCAGCACGGGATTCGACTCGATAGGGGATTTCCCGCAGGCGCGGGCGCTTGGGCGCTACCTCGACGCCCTCGACGCCACGGGCGAGCTGCCGCGCATGGTGCTCTACAACGTCAACCCGTCCGACAACTACGCTCTTGCGACGATGGCCGGGAACTTCCAGGACGGCTCCGTCGCGGGAAAGATCCAGTTCGGCGGCGCCTGGTGGTTCCTCGACCAGAAGGAGGGGATGGAGTGGCAGCTGGGCGCGCTCTCCAATATCGGCCTGCTCAGCCGCTTCGTCGGGATGCTGACCGACTCGCGCAGCTTCCTCAGCTACCCGCGCCACGAGTACTTCCGGCGCGTGCTGTGCAACCTGCTCGGCTCCCAGATCGAGCGTGGCGAGCTGCCACGCGACCTGGAGCTCGTCGGGGGCATGGTGCGGCGAATCTGCTTCGCCAACGCGCGCGACTATTTCGGGCTCGAGCTCGACCCGGCCTTCTGCGGGGGGGCGGGCTGAGGGCGCGCGAAGGCCCGGTCGAACAGCGCGACGGCCCACGGCGGGGGGCGCACCGGGCGGCCCTCGCGGTCGACGAACGCGTGGAGGGAATTGCCGGTGGCGAGGAGCTCGGGGCCCCTGCGGACCTCGTAGTCTATCCGGATCCTGAGGAGCGGCCGCTCCCGCAGCGTTGCCGTGACCTCGAGGGTGTCGTCGTAGACGGCGGGGCGTAGGAACTTTGCCGCGATCTCCAGGACCGGCAGGCGGAAGCCCTCCTCCTCCAACTTTTTGTAGGGGACGCCCATCTCCTTCAGAAGCGTCGTCCGGGCGACCTCGAACCAGGGAAGGTAGTTCGCGTGGTAGACGATGCCCATCATGTCGGTCTCGGCGTACCGGACCGTGACCTGCACGCG
>CZKI01000072.1_pt1 | contig 9833 bp, 10 predicted proteins | sample 700541 | NCBI WGS metagenome assembly CZKI01 (sample SAMEA3539301, study PRJEB10725) | soil metagenome | biome: tundra; feature: field; material: soil | place: USA | collected 2010-05 | depth 0.15 m
GGCGGGCCTTTTCCTCGGGGGGGGCGGACGGGGGGGCTTCGGCGGCGGCTTCGGCGGCGGCGGATTTGGCGGGGGCGGCTTTTCGGGCGGCGGCGGAGGCTTCGGCGGCGGCGGAGCGGGAGGAAGCTGGTAGTCACGATGCACTGGCGGCTCTACATGCCAAAGATTGAGCACGAGCGCGTGCTGGGCGCGATACGGGCCGCGGAGGCGAAGACCTCCGGGGAGATCCGTGTGCTTATTGCACGCCACAAAGCGCCCGATCCCGTGGCGGCCGCGCAGGGCTATTTCAACCGGCTTGGGATGGCGAAATCGCCCCACCGCAACGGCGTCCTCATCTTCCTTGCGCCCCTGTCGCGGCGCTTTGCGGTGATCGGCGACTCGGGGGTCCACGAAAAATGCGGCGACGTGTTCTGGACCGAGCTTGCCGGGGCCATGGGCGAGCGATTTCGGCGCAAGGCATTCACAGAAGGGCTGGTCCACGGAATCGAGCGGGCCGGCGAGCTCTTGGCGAAGACTTTTCCGCGATCGCCGGAGGACGGCCCTGCCGGGACGCCGGGAGCCTCTGAGGTCGATTGAACCGCGGTCAGTTAGCGCGGCAACGCCGGCAGCTTGGCCACTTGGGGACCGGTGTCGCACGCGCGGGACAGTTTTCTGTGACTTTTGTGCCGCTTCGCGGGTTATATCCGACAGATGCCCTCCCTTGACCCGGTCTTCTGCGATCTTCGTCTGGCGGTTCGCGGGCTCGTTCGCGACAAAGGCTTCACGGCCACCGCTCTCCTGACGTTCGCACTCTGCCTCGGCGCGAATGTCGCGCTGTTCGCTGTGGTGAGCTCGGTGCTGATCCGGCCGCTGCCGTATCCAAATCCGGCACAACTTGTTGCGGTGTTCAACAAATATCCGAAGGCCGGCGTGGACCGCTCGGGGGTCTCGGCTCTGCACTATCTTGAGCGGCGCGCCGAGGTTGCCGCGTTTGCTGAGGCGGCTGCCTTCCGCAACAACGGGGCGACGATTGGAGAGGCCGGCTCCCCCGATCGCATGGCGTCGATGAACGTCACCCCTTCGTTCTTCCGGGTTGTCGGAGTGGAGCCGGCCTTGGGCCGAAGTTTCAGGGAGGAGGAGGGATTCTATGGCAAGGACGACGTGGTCATCCTGAGCGACGGCCTCTGGCGCCAGAATTACGGCTCCGACCCGGGCATCGTCGGCAAGAAGATCCGAATGGACACCACGTTGAGAACGATCATCGGAGTGATGCCGCCCGTCTTCTCCTTCGGCACCTCCAAAGCCAAACTATGGGCGCCCCTTTGCTTCAGCGACGACGACCACAAGCCGGAGTCGCGCCACAGCAACAACATGGCGATGATCGCGCGCCTGCGCGCGGGGGCGACGGTGGGCGAGGCCCAGTCGCAGGTCGATGCCGTGAACAAGCATGCATTGGAGCAGGATCCCTATGCCAAGTACGTCGTAGACGCGGGGTTCCGCACGGTCGTCGCCGACCTCCACGACGACTTCGTCGCGGAGACACGCCCCATGCTCCTTCTGCTCCAGGCCGGCGTGCTCTTTCTGCTTCTGATCGGCGCCGTCAACCTCGCCAACCTCCTCCTTGTCCGCGCAAGCGCGAGGTCAAAGGAATTCTCGGTTCGGCAGGTTCTTGGCGCGGGGCGCCTGCAACTTGCGCGCCAGCTGGTCACCGAATCCCTCGTGCTCTCGCTGGCGGGCGGCCTCCTGGGCCTCGGGCTCGGATGGGCCGGGCTCCGCGGCCTCGAGGCCATCGGCGCGGAGGACCTCCCCCACTTTGCCCCGTTCCGCCTCGACGGGATCGTCTGCGCCGTGGCGCTTGGCGCCTCGGTCCTCACGGGCCTGCTGCTCGCGCTGCCCGTGCTCTGGCACAGCCTGCGGGGGAACCTCGCGCAGGCGCTATCCGTCGAGTCCCGGGGCGGCACCACGACGCGCGCGGCGCACCGGCTCCGCCACGCCCTGATCGTGGCGCAATTCGCCCTTGCGTTCACGCTGCTGGCGGGCGCCGGGCTGCTCGGCATCAGCTTCTCAAGACTGCTTGCGGTGAATCCGGGCTTTAGGCCTGAGAACCTTCTGACCGGCGGCGTCTCGCTGCCATGGGTGCACTATAAGGACGAAAAGCCGAGATTCGCGTTCATCAAGCGGCTGGGCCAGGAACTGCGCGCCCTGCCTGGGGTGAGCTCGGTCGGATTCACGACCAACCTGGCGTTCAGCGGGAACAACAACGACAATGCGATCAGCATCGACGGGCGGCCGCTGGCGCCCGGAGAGTCGATCCAGACGCACTACACGAGCGGCGTCGCGGGCGACTTCTTCTCCGCCATGGGCATCCCGCTTCGCGAGGGGCGCCTGCTCACCGACGATGATTCGGGCCGATCGCTTCGCGTGTGCGTGGTCGACGAGGACGTTGTGCGGCGCTACTGGCCCGGCACGAGCGCGCTGGGCCGGCGGCTTTTCAACGGTGCCCCGGGCAAGCCGGAGGAGGCCTTCACCATCGTGGGCGTGGTGGGCGCGGCGAAGCAGACCGACCTCGCCGACAAGCGGGCAGCCGGCTCAGTCTATTTTCCGTATATCTACTACGCGGGCACGGGAATAACCGCGCTCCTGCGCACGGTGCAGGCGCCGCAGGCTGCGGGTCCCTCGCTGCGCGCAGCCGTGCTGCGCGTGGACCCCGAGCTGCCGGTTGAGGACCTGAAGACGATGACGGCTCGGCTCGACGAAAGCCTTGTCGCTCGCCGCTCGCCCCTGGTGCTGGCGTCCATCTTTGCCGGCGTGGCCCTCGTGCTGGCGGCGGTTGGGATCTATGGCGTCCTGGCGTATGCCGTGGCCCAGCGCCGCCGCGAGATCGGGGTGCGGATGGCGCTCGGCGCCCTCCCGGAGCAGATCCGCGCGCAATTCCTTCTCCTCGGGGCCAAGCTCGTGATCGCCGGCTCGATACTTGGGGGAATAGGCGCGTGGCTGACCGGCAGGGCCATGGGCAAACTGCTCTTCGGCGTCGGCCCCGCCCATCCCGCCGTGTTTGGCGGCACCGCGGCGGTCCTGGCGCTGATTGCCATGGCGGCATGCATGCTGCCCGCCGCCCGGGCAGCCCGCGTCCCACCCATGGAAGCGCTTCGCTCCGAGTAGCCCCCTTGGCGGCTACAGGCGCTCGTGCGTCCCCTGGCGCTTCACGGCGCCAGCAGCCGCCCCGCCAGCTGGGCCTCGAAGCCGTCGCGGTTCCTCCACTTTGTGGCCACCCGCGCCTTGAACGGCCCGGCCGCCGAGCGGCGGGTGAAGCCGTCGTCGGTGATGTCGAACGAGATCGTCTCCGTCTCCACGAGCTCCTCCGAGTACGCGAGGTAGACGGCCACGCAGTCAAAGAGCGTCGTCGAGCGCGTGGCGAAGAAATCGCACCTCATCCAGTTCTGTGTCGGCGCGAAGATGCAGTAGCTCTCGATCAGGGCGCGCAGCATGGGGTCCCCGGTGGCGGACCAGATGGCATGGTAGCGTTCGCCGCCGAGGCCCACGGACCCGCAGGTGTCCAGGGGGGTCAGCAGGATGTCGCGCCACGGCGCGGAAAGCACCGTCCGCAGGGCGGCCGGATCGACCCGGACGTTGGCCTCCGCCGAGGGGGCTCCCCCGCCGTAGCCGACGTCAAAGCTCCCGAACATCCCCACGAATCGGCACTTGGTTGCGATGTCCGGCGCCCTCTTGACGGCGATTGCGAGGCTCGGGACCGGGCCGATGGCGATGATCGTGACCGGCCTCGGCGAATTCTCGACGACATCGATCAGGGCGGCGATGCCGTCCTGGTAGACCCGTCCCGGGTACTTCGCGATATCGTACCCGGCTATCCAGGCCGCCAGCGTCTTGTTGTCATCCCCCTTGGGACCGTGGTTGTCGCCGATCCCCACCGGCACGTCGCTGCGGCCAGCGGCCTCGAGAAACTTCGCGGCCACCGCGGCCCGATACTGCGTGTCGGCGGGATCCGTGACCACGAGCTTGAGGTCGAGTTCGTGCGAGCGCAGCGCCAGCGCCAGCGCCCAGCTGTCGTCGATGTCGGTGCCGATGTCCGTCACGAGAATCACCGGGGTCCTCTCGGGGCCGGCGTCCTTTGCGGCGGAGGCCGCCGCAAGCGGCGCCCCGATGGCGAGCAGCATCAATGAAATCGCGGGCAGCCTCATAAGCGGAGCAACGAGAGTATCTCCCGCCGGGCGGGTATGGACGGCTGGGCGCCCGGGCGCGTCACCGAAATGGCCGCCGCGGCGTTGGCGAAGCGGACCGCCTCGAGCAGCGGGGAGCCCTCGGCGAGGCGGACGGCGAGCGCTCCGTTGAAGACGTCGCCCGCGGCCGTCGTGTCGACGGCCTTCACCCTGAAGCCGGGCACGAGCTGCGCGTGCTCCCTTGTCGCGACAAAGGCCCCCCTTGCGCCGAGGGTGATGATCACCGCGCCCACCCCGCGCATCCGGAGGATCCGGGCCGCCCTGGCCGCCGAGCTGATGCCGCGCACCCTGCAGCCGGTCAGGAGCGAGGCCTCGGTCTCGTTGGGGGTGAGCAGCGAGACATCGCGCAGCAGCGCGTCGGGCAGCGCGCAGGCGGGAGCCGGGTTGAGGATGACGTCGACGCCCGCGCGTCGGGCTAGGCGCGCCGCAGCCGCAACCGACCGGAGCGGCGTCTCCAGCTGGAGGAGCAGGATGCGAGCCCGGGTTATGAGGCCCCGCGCGGCGGCGATATCCCTCTGCGAAAGCTGCTGGTTCGCCCCCCCGGCCACGGCGATGCTGTTCTCGCCGTCCGAGCCCACGAAAATGAGCGCAACGCCCGAGGGATGGGTGGAGTCGCGAACCACGTGCGACAGCAGCAACCCCTCCTTCCTGAAACCCGACATCGCCTCGTCGCCGAGAGCGTCCCGGCCCAGGCGCGCAATGAATGCCACGCGGCCGCCGGCGCGGGCGGCGGCGACAGCCTGGTTGGCACCTTTCCCTCCCGGTGCGGTGCTGAACTCGCCGCCGAGCAGGGTTTCTCCCGGCTTGGGAACGCGGGAAACGCGGATGATCATGTCGGTGTTGGAGCTGCCGACAACGACGACGGATTTCCTGCTTGTGCCCGCCAGGTGACTCGAGGGCTGCGCGACCATCAGGATTTGGAGAGGATCAGCAGGGCGAGTCCTGCGACGTAGCAGGCGAACATGGCCGCAAGGAGGATTGCCGTGCCTTTCGGCGCGCCCTTGAACTCCTTCCAGACGAAGACGCCCCAGAGGGCGCCCACCAGGGTTGCGCCCTGGCCGAGCCCATAGGAAAGGGCCGCGCCGGCCCTGGTGCTTGCGATGATGTTCAGGGCCATGCCGGTGCTCCAGATCATGCCCCCCAGGACCCCGACGGCATGCAGCCGGGCGCTCCCCTTCGTGAAATAATCCATGAAAGGCACCGGCTCACCCGTGAAGGGCCTGAGCATGATCGCCGTGTTCCACAGGAAATTCGAGAGCAGCACGCCCGCGCTGAAGAGAACGACAGCCGTGTAGGGGCTCAGCTTGCCGGCCTCGAGGACGAGCGCTGACCCCTGGGTATCGATCCGTCCCATGGACTGGGCCACGTATTTGTAGAAGAGGCCCATGAGCACACCCGCCGTGACCGAGAGGAGGATCCCCTTGGCCGAGGCGCCCCGGTCGCCGCTGGCAAGGCGCCGGTAGGCGAGCGCGTCGAGGATAATCGCCACGCCCACGAGCCCGACCCCTGCGGACAGCATGGGAGCGTTGCCCACATGCGTGGACAGGTAGGTGGTCAGCACCCCGAGCACGAGGGCCAGGCCGACGCCCACCGGAAAGGCGACCGCCATGCCGGCGATGTCGATGGCGGCCACGAGCAGGATGTTGGAGACGTTGAAGATGACGCCGCCCAGAAACGCGGAGCCGAGCCATCGGGAGTCGGCCTGCGCCAGATCGGCGGAGAACGGCCGGCCGCTCGGCCCCGAGCTTCCCAGGGTGTACGCCAGGATGAGCGAAAGCAGGAAGACGCCTATGGCGTAGTCCCAGTAGAACAGCTGGAAGCGCCATTCCTTGCTGGCCAGCTTCTGGGTGTTCGCCCAGGACCCCCAGCAGAGCATGGTCGCAACGCAGAGAACAACGGCGATTGGGTATGATTGGACGACGAACATACGGCGGCGCAGGCGCGCTGACTGGACGCCATCGTGTAGCCATGCCGGAGAAACCTGGCAAGACGAACTATGCCTGGTGCGCGACCGGCGGCGCGCCCCGCCTCATCCCGGCGAAGGCCGGCGCGGCAGCAGCGCCGTGACGCGCGCCCGCACGCTTTCGCGCCATTCCTCGGCAGTCACGCTGTACATCACCGTGTCGCGCGCCGTGCCGTCCCGGCGCATCTGCTGGCGGCGGATGACGCCGTCCCTCTTTGCGCCGAGCCGCTCGATCGCCTCCTGGGACCTGAGATTGAGATTGTCCGTCCTCCACCCGACCACCGAGCAGCCCAGGGTGTCAAACGCGTGCTCCATGAGGAGCAGCTTGCACGCCGTGTTCACGTGGGTGCGCTGCCAGCTGAGCGCGTACCACGTGTAGCCTATCTCGAGCCGGCGGGTCGCGGGGACGATGTCGTGATAGCTGGTGGAGCCGACGATCCGGCCGCCCTCCAGCTCGCGGACGACCCATGGAACCCGCACACCCTTGGCGCAGTCCGCCAGCGCGGCGTTGATGTAGGCGCGCGTGTTCTCGGGCTCCGGCACGGACGTGAAGACCAGCTTCCAGAGCTCCCCGTCGGCCGCGGCGGCCTTCAGGGCGGCCTCATGGTCCAGCCGCATGGGCTCGAGCCTGACGCCGCGGTTTTCCAGGGTGACAGCCGGGTCGACGCGGAACACGAGCGCAATCCTCAGTGCGACGGGAAAGGAGTCGCGCGGTGGACGAGCTGCAGCGGTATGCCCCATGGGTCGCGCAGCATCACCAGATACGATCCGTCGGGCAGTCTCTCCGCGTAGGCCGGTGACGCGCCCGCGCCCTGCAGCCGTGTGCTCGCCGCATCCGGGTCGTCGACCACAAACGCGACGTGGAAGCAAAGGGGGTGAATGGACGCGTAGTCGGGGACCGGGGCGGCCGGGTTGGTGTACAGCTCCATGATCACGCGGCCACTCTCCTCGGCCAGGAATGTGGTGTAGGGCGCGTCGGGCCTCGACCGCATGACCCTTAGTTCAAGATGGTTCACGTACCATTGGACCGAGGCTCTCGCGTCGGGAACGTTCAGGGCGAAGTGTTCGAATTTCATGGTTCGTGTTGGAATCCTGTCAAAAAGTCTCGGATCCTGTCGCGGGCGTCGGCACCGGCGTCCTCGAGGACGAAGTGACCGGCGTCCTCAAACCGCTCAATCCGCGCGTCTGGATAGATCTCACGCCAACGGGAAAGGTAGGCGTCGTCGAAGCAAAAATCCCTGGCCCCCCAGAGGATCATCTTCTCGTGCGCCGCGAGCCGGGAGAGGCCCCCGGATACCTCCTCGAGCGTGCGCCTGGTCGGATGGTCCGGCTCCATGGGGATGTCCAGGATGAAGCGGTGGATCCCGATCCGGTTCGCCCAGCTGTCATAGGGGTGGAGGTAGGCCCGCCTTTCGTCCCAGGTGAGCCTGCGGGAGGCCGTCGCCATCCATGTGGCCGCCTCGGCGAACCCGTTCAGCCCTCGCACGAGAAACGCGCCAAGCCACGGAATGCGGCAGAGCGCGATCCGCGCCGGGATCCTGCCCGACGGGAATTCAGCCGTGTTGAGGATCACGATCCGCCCCACCCGCTCCGGATGCCTCCCCGCGAAGCCAAGCCCTATCGGCCCGCCCCAGTCGTGGACCACCAGGTGGACCTTCGCGAGGCCGAGGCTCCCGACCAGGGCCTCGATGTCGGCAATCCGCGACGCGAGGCCGTAGTCATACGCTCCAGGCTTGTCGGATAGGCCCATCCCGACATGGTCCGGCGCCACGCAGCGGACGGTGGAGGACATCTCCCGGATGAGATCGCGGTAGAGGAACGACCACGTGGGGTTGCCGTGGAGCATCAGAACCGCCTCGCTGCCGGCCGGGCCCTCATCGACGTAGCTCATCCGGGCGCCCCCGGGCGTCTGGAAGGACTTGGGGGAGAACGGGTAAAGGCGCGCCAGCCAGGCGGGGATGGCGGGCGGATGTGGGGTGGTCACCATTCGAGCGCCAGCATCATGCAGTTGAGCCCGCTCCCTATTCCCATCAGGGCGACGCGGCTGCCGTCGCGAACGGCCCCCGCGTCGACCGCGGCCGAAAGCGTGGCGGGCAGAGAAACGGAGCCCATGTTGCCCAGCGTCTCGAAGGTCGAAAAGTCCTTTTCGATGTCGAGCCCGAGCGCCTCGAAGAGGCGCCGCCGGTGCGCGCTTCCCACCTGGTGGCAGATCGCGCGGTCGACCGCGTCCCTCGTCCAGCCGGTGGCCGCGCAAAAGTCGTCCCAGGTGGCCCCGGCCAGCGAAACCCCTGCGTCGAGAAGGCGCTCCGAGTCGGTCTGCATGGCGAGGCCGCCCGCCGTGGCCGTGTCGCCCTGGCAGAGTTCGCTGTGCTCGGTCGCCGACCGGACCACGCCCCCGAGGATCCGGCGCGGCCTCCCCTTCACGAGGTCGCGGTGGCACACGACGACCGCGGCGGCCCCGCATCCGATCGTCAAGTTCGCGAAGAATGGCTTGATCGCGTTCCGGTCGAGCCGTCCGGCGAGGAGCGTCCGGACCGTCTCCTCGATCAGGGGCCGGCCGTTCTCCCCTGCGGCGATCAGCGCCGCGCGGACCTGGCCGCTCTCGATCAGCCCTGCGGCGACCACGATCGCGTTCAGGAAACCGAGGCACGCGTTCGACAGGTCGAAGATCTGCGCCGACGCAGGCAGCCCGATCTTGTGGTGCGCGAATGCCGCCGATGCCGGCTCGAGCATATCGCGCGAGACCGCCGCATGGATGAATAGCCCGATCTGCTCCCTTTGCAGCGAGGACGCGCCGAGAACCGCGCGACCGGCCGCCGCGCTCGCGTCCGAGGGCCGAGTTCCGTCGGGCCACATCCGCCGCTCGCGGATCCCGGTCATGAGCTCCAGGCGGCCGAAGGGCAGCCGGAGCCGCTCGTACAGCGGGCGCAGGCGCTCCTCGATCTGTGCCGAGCTCCACACCTCGGCCGGAAGCGCGACCGCGATCGACTCGAGGCAGACGTTCGTGAAGCGCATGGGTGCCGGTGCCTGCGCTCAGCGCCCGGGCCTCATGGCGAGCCGGATCACATCCTTGTCGAACATGTTGCTCCCCAGGCCCGCGTCGACCGTGAGGGTCGCTCCGTTGATCCCGCTGCTCCGTGCGCTGAGAAGGAAAAGGACCGCGTTGGCCACCTCCTGGGTCTCGAGGTTGCGCTTCCTGAGGGTGAGCTTCTCGGCGAACAGGTAGCTTTCGAGGTACCCCGGTATCCCGGCCGATGCGCTTGTCTTGAGCGGGCCGGAGCCGACGACGTTGAAACGCACCTCGGAGTCCGCGCTGAACGATTTTGCAAGGAAGCGCGCGGACGATTCGAGCGCGGCCTTGATGGGCCCCATGTAGCCGTAGTTGTCGGGGGTCACCAGGAGAGACGAGATGCCGATCGTCACGACCGAGGCATCGCGCGCGAAGTGCGTTCGGAACGCGCGGGACAGCTCGACAAGCGAGAAGGCCGACACGGCCGCGGCCTGCAGGAAGTCCTTGCGCTTTGTCGCGTGGAAGGGCTGGAGCCCGTCCGAGTAGTTCGCGAAGGCGATCGAGTGCACGAGGCCCTGGAGCGGAGCGTGGCCGGAGGCGGCCACCTCCGAGGCGAGACGGTCGGCGGCGCCCTCCGTCTCCA
>CZKI01000055.1_pt1 | contig 8369 bp, 7 predicted proteins | sample 700541 | NCBI WGS metagenome assembly CZKI01 (sample SAMEA3539301, study PRJEB10725) | soil metagenome | biome: tundra; feature: field; material: soil | place: USA | collected 2010-05 | depth 0.15 m
GGGCGACCGGGCTCCGCGCAGGGATCCGGGCGAGCACGGCGGCGCCTCTCGCCGCGGCGGGCCCGGCATGGACCGGCAGGATCGGGGGCCGTACGACAGCCCTTTCTTTGACGTGGCCTTCTACCCCGAGGACTCGAGTTTCAACACGCTCGTGAAGATGATCCGCTCGTCGGCGCGGACCATTGAGCTTTTTGAGATCGCCCGGACGGTACTGGGCAAGCCCGACCGCTTCGTGGTTGTGGTGGCGCGAAAGCCGCGCCCGGCCGGCCCTCCCGAGGCGCCGCAGGAGCCGCTCCACCTCTCCGTTCCCGACAGCGTCCCGTTCGAGTCCGAGGACGCCGCCGTGGCCCACGCGCTGGGCAGGCACCTTGCCAGTTTCTTCGACAGCGCCGAGGTCGAGGTCGAGCCCCCCAAGGGAACCTATCTGGTGATTAGCAAGTGCGGCGTGACCGGGGAGCTCCTAGGCCCCCCAAACTACCACAGGTACAACCAGATGGTGCAGCAACACCACGCGTCGAAGCTGCCCCGGATGCCATTCGAGGCGTTCCGGGCGCGGATCGAGACGGTTCGCGACCCCGAGGTGGTGAACCAGTGGCTCGAGAAGATGAGGAAGGTCACCCGCTACACCTGGAAGGGGCCCGTGGCCGAGGGCCAGGCGGCGTCCACGTTCGACAGCTTCGAGGAGGCCCGGCAGTATCTGCTCACCAACGCCCGCGACAGCGTCGTGAAGGCCGCCAGCAGCGCCCGTTTTCACGGCAAGGCCCTGGAAACGATGCCCCGCGGCGAAATCCTCATGGCCATCGAGGGCGCCTATGAGCGGCAGGTCCGGTTCCCGCTCGACACGGCCAACCAGCTCAGGGGCAGGCTCCGGCGTGAGCACTTCACGATCTTCAAGAAGGGGTCAAAGGGCGTCTCGTACGTCTGCGCGGTCAAGCGCAAGTTCCGCGTGCCCGGACAGGTGTTCTCGGAGAGCATCGGCAACCTCATCTCATTCATCGAGGCCAACCCCCTTGTGAAGGCGGGAGACCTTGCGCTGAAGATGCTGGGGGTCGGCCCCCCGGCCGAGGGCGCGCCTGTGGCCCAGGAGCAGCGCGAAAAGATCATGCGCATGCAGGGCGACCTGATCTGGCTCGTGCGCGAGGGCTACGTCACGGAATTCATAGACGGAGGGCTTTACGCGCCGCCCGTAATGGTCGAAGCGCGCAAGAAGGAGGTCGAATCCGAGGAGGTCGACCCGGAGAATTTCCCCGAATCGCCCTCGGCGCGCGAGCCGGGCGCCACCGAAGTGCCTGTCCCCGAGGCAACGGCCCCCGGGGCGGCCGCACCCGAGGGAACGGTTCCCGAGGCGCCGGCTCCCGAAGCGCCGGCCCCAGAGGCAACTACCCCCGGGGAAACGGTTCCCGGCGCGCCAGCCCCGCAGCCAACGGTTCCCGAACCGCCGGCCCCAGCGCCCGTTGCGGGCGGGGAGTCCGGCCCGCCCCCGCCGGCCGAATCCTCCGTCGCCTGATCAGCGCCCCCGGAGGCGGATCGAATGCCGGCCGTCGGCCTCGATTTCGAGGCCGACGTGCAACGCGTCGCGCGAGATCCAGCCGGGCACCCTGTCCGGCCATTCCACCGCGAGGCACCACGGGCTGACGAGGAACTCCTCGATCAGGAGGTCCTCCGCCTCCTGGGCCGACCGGAGCCTGTAGGCATCCATGTGCGCGAGCATGCGCTCCGGGCCGCTGTGGAGCGTGTAGATCGTGAAGGCCGGGCTCGTCACGGGCTCGTTTATGCCAAAGCCGAGGGCCAGTCCTTGCACCCAGGTTGTCTTTCCGGAGCCGAGGTCGCCGTGCAGCGCGACCGTCGCATCGGCCGGGAGCGCTGCCGCCCACTCGGCCGCGAGGGCCCGCGTCTCCTCGGCCGTGCGCGTCGTCACGCCGGCCCGCAGCCTATCGGAAATGTTCGTAGCCACGGAATCTCCCCAGGGGGATCGCGTCCGGCGGCACGGCGCCCGTGCGGACGAACCGGCCTATGCTGGTGAGCCTGGTGCGCGGAAAGCCGCGGCGCCACGCCTTCTCTAGCGCGGCGCATCCGGCGCCTGGCGCGACGCTGAAGGCGAGCTCGTAGTCCTCGCCGTCGCACAGGGCCTCGCGGACCGTGGCTCCCGCGCGCCGCGGAAGCCTCGCCGCGTAGACCGCCGGAACGGCTCCCTTGGGGGTGAGCGCGGCCAGGTCCTTGGCAAGCCCGTCGCTCACGTCGATCATCGCCCGGACCCCCTTGCGGCGGGCGAGCCATGCCCCCTCGGCGAGCCTGGGCTCGAACAGGTAGTGGTGGCGGGTCCGCACGCTGCGCCCGACGGCGCCCGTCACGTAGATCCAGTCGCCCGCGCGCGAGCCCGTGCGGGTGAGGATTCGACCGGTCGCCTCCCCCGTGAGGGCGAGGGTGGCCACGAACGACCCGGGAAGGAGGGTCACGTCGCCGCCCACGACGGGGACCCCGCGCAGCCGGCTCTCCCTGGCCAGGCCTCTGTAGAACTCCGCGAGCCATTCGATGGAGACCCTGCCGTCGAGCGCGAGCGCGACGACGGCTGCGCGCGGGCGGCCCCCCATCGCCGCGATGTCGCTCAGGTTGCGCTTGAGGAGCTTGGCGCCCGCCGCGCGGGCCGGGATCCGATCGTCGAAATGGATCCCGTAGGCCACCGGATCAACCGTCAGGAGCTCGCGGCCGCGCGGAGGCGGGAGCACGGCGCAATCGTCGCCGATTCCGGCGGGGGCGCGGGGCGACGCCGGGCCGAGCCAGCGCCGGATGGATCCGATCAGCGCTCTCTCGCCGATTGAGGAGACCGATCCGCGCGCGGTCCGCGAGAAGAGGCGGTTTGCCGTCATGAGCCGATCCCCGCGGCCACGAGGAACATGGAGTTCAGGTTGAAGAGGGCATGCGCGACAATGGTCGTCCCGATCATGCCGGTGTGCTCATAGGCGAGGCAGAAGACGATTGCGAGGGCGACGAGGGGCAGGAGGCTCGGGAGGCCGGCCATATGCTCGCCCCAGGCCACGTGGAGCGCGCCGAAGAGGGTGGAAGTGAGCCCGATGGCGACCCATCGCGGCGCCCGCGTCCGGAAATACCGGAACAGCCCGGCGCGGAATAGGACTTCCTCGGCCGCGGGCACGAGGAAGGCGGCCAGCGCGACGAACAGCCATCGCAGCGCCGCGGAATGGATGTTCTCGAAGATGTCCACTATTTCCTGCTTTTCGTTGGGGAATCCCATCCTGGTGATGGCGAATTCCGAGGCAAAGTTCACCGCGTCGACCAGGGGCATCGCGATCAGGAACGTGGCCAGCCCGCTCTTGAGCGCCGGAATGAGGGCCGGGGGGACGCCGTCGCCGCGGACCCGCGCTCCGAACAGGGCGTAGAAGCCGGCGATCCCGAGCAGGAAACCGCCTTCCATCGCCGCATAGCCGACGATCGTCGCGGCGTCGCGGCCCAAGCTGGCGCGGCGCAAGGCGAGTCCGGCGATCCCGCTGAGTGTCATGGCCCCCAGGAACCCGAAGCACAGGAAGCAGCCAAAATCAATCGGCGGCAGGCGCCACTCCGGGAGCCGCGCCTCGCGTCTGGGCCGGGCGCCCGGGCCGAGGATGAACCGCCGCACAATGAGACCCAGGCCGCAGAGCGGGAGCGCTATCTCGATGGCGATGGCCGCAGCCGCGGCCAGTGTCAGTTCGCCCGGCTGGCTCACGATGCCGCGAGCGGGAACACGATCCTGCCGTCGACGATTGTCGCCTTGACCCGGCCCCGGAGTGTCCGTCCGTGCCAGGGCGAATTGCTCGATTTGCTGCACCCCGCCTTGGCGTCATAGGTCCACGCCTCATCGGGGTCGAAGAGGCAGATGTCCGCGGCGGCGCCGGCCGCGAGCGTCCCTGCGGAAAGTTTGAGGATGCCGGACGGCCTGCGCGTCATCAGGTCCACCGCGTGCGCAAGCTTGAACCGGCTCTGCCTCACGAGGACCTCGAGGACGACGGGAAGCGCTGTTTCCAGGCCGATGATGCCGTTCGGCGCGTAGTCGAACTCCCGGTCCTTCTCGTAATCCGTGTGCGGGGCGTGATCGGTGGCGATGCAGTCGAGGGTGCCGTCCTTTAGCCCCGCGATGAGCGCCTTGCGGTCCGCCTCGGTCCTGAGCGGCGGGTTCATCTTGAAATTCGTGTCGTAGCCCGAGAGGGTCGCGTCCGTGAGCGCGATGTGGTGGGGCGTCGCCTCGGCCGTAACCCGGATGCCGTCCGCCTTCGCCCGGCGGACGATCTCGACGGAGAGGGCCGACGAAACGTGCTGCATGTGGATGTGCGCGCCCGTGTAGGCGGACAGGATGGCGTTCCTCGAGACGATCAGGTCCTCGGCCGCGTTGGGCCATCCGCGCAGCCCCAGCCTGATCGACATGTCGCCCTCGTTCATGACCGCGCCGTCGGTCATGGACAGGTCCTGGCAGTGGTCCATGACCGGGAGGTCGAACATCTTGGCGTATTCGATCGCACGCCGCATGAGCTCGTTCGACTGCACGCAGTCGCCATCGTCCGTGATCGCCACCACGCCGGCCCTCTTCAGCGATCCGATCGGCGCCAGGGCCTCGCCCTTCATGCCGATGGTGATGCAGCCGGTGGGAAGCACCTTGACGAGGGCGTCGCGCCGCACGGCGTCGAGGATGTACTGGATCGTCCCCGCGTTGTCGGCGGGCGGCGTCGTGTTGGGCATGCAGACGACGGTCGTGAATCCCCCCGCGGCGGCGGCCCTCGATCCCGTGGCAATCGTCTCCTTGTGCGACTGGCCCGGCTCGCGGAAATGGACGTGGATGTCGACGAGCCCGGGCGCCGCGACAAGCCCGCGGCCGTCGATCTTCTTCGCCCGCTTCCGGTCGGCGCCGGAAAGGGAGGGGGTGATTCGGCCGTCGCGGACAAACAGGTCGCCGGCCGAGTCGCGCCTGGAGGCGGGGTCGATGATGCGGGCTCGGCTGATCCAGAGTGCGGGCATAAGCGCGGGTTATTCGGTGGACGAGATCACGTGCTCGGGCTGGTAGCCCGCGCACAGGTAAAGGGCCGCCATCCGGACCGCGATCCCGTTGGTGACCTGCTCGAGGATCACGCTGCGCTCGCCGTCCGCAAGGTCGCTGTCGATCTCGACGCCGCGGTTGATCGGGCCCGGGTGCATGATGATGGCGCGCGGGTTGAGCCAGGACGCCCGGGTCTTGTTGAGCCCGAACATGCTCGTGTATTCGCCGATCGAGGGGAAATGCCGGTGGCCCTGGCGCTCGTGCTGGATGCGCAGGAGCATCACGACATCGGCGTCGGCAAGGGCCGACTTGAGGTCGTGGGAAACCTCCGCGCCCAGGGTCGTGAAACCGTGCGGGACTAGCGTGGAAGGGCCGACAAGAGTGACCGCCGAGCCCATCTTGATGAGCGCATGGATGTTGGACCGCGCCACGCGGCTGAAGAGGATGTCGCCCAGGATCGCGACCTTGCGCCCCTTCATCGACCCGAGATGCTCCTTCATCGTGAACGTGTCGAGGAGGCCCTGGGTCGGGTGCTCGTGCGCGCCGTCGCCGGCGTTGATCACCGGGATGTCCAGGATCCTGCTCAGGTAGAGCGGGGAGCCGGCGGCGGCGTGGCGGATCACGATCATGTCGGCGTTGAGCGCCTGGATGTTCTTGGCCGTGTCCCGCAGCGTCTCGCCCTTCGTCGTCGAGGAGCTTGCGGCGTCGAATGCGATGACGTCGGCGCTCAGGCGCTTCGCGGCCATTTCGAAGGCCATGCGGGTGCGCGTGCTCGGCTCGAGGAAAAGGTTGACGATCGTCTTGCCGCGCAGCGCGGGCACCTTCTTGACGTTCCGCTTCAGGATCTTCTTGAACGCCGCCGAGGTGGCGTGGATCTGCTCGATCTCCTCAAGGCTGAGGTCCTCGATCGCAAGCAGGTGTCGGCGGGTCCAGGTCATCGGATTGCGGCGCGCTCCGCGCGCACGGCCCTCGGGCGGATGTCGATACGGTCGCGCGCCGGATCATCGCCGAGCGAGACCACGACATCCTCGTCTTCGGCGGCCGCGAGCGTGGTGCCGGCGAAATCGGCGGCGACGGGAAGCCGCCGGCTCCCCCGGTCGACAAGCACGGCGAACTCGACCTTCGAGGGCCGGCCGTGATCGAAGAGCTCGTCGAGCGCGGCCTTCACGGTGCGGCCGGTGAAGAGGACGTCGTCGACCAGGAGCACGTTCGCTCCGTTGACGTCCCCCGGCAGGAGCGTGGGGGTGAATTCCTTTGGTATGGGGTGCCTGCCGATGTCGTCCCGGTGGAACGATATATCGAGGTCGCCGACCCGCTCGATGCCGAGCCGCGCGCACAGGCGCCGGGCGACCGGGATGCCGCCGTTCGCGATCCCCAGGACCAGGAGGCCCTTGGTGTGGCGGTGGCGGGCCTCAATGGCCGCGGCGAGCCGTTCCATGGCGGCGTGAACCTCGCGGGAGCCGATGGTCTTGGGCGTGGCCATTGCCCCAAGTACTGCATGCGGGTCGAGCCGCGGTAAAGAAAAATGGGAGCCCGTGCTTTTCAGCGAGGCATCCCGAACCAGGCGGCCAGGTCGTCGTCCTCGAGGATGCGCCTTGCCTGCTGGTACTCGGGCGCGAGCAGGCGCGCGTAGCGCGGCTCGGAGAAGCGCTGGCAGTGGAGAAGGACCCGGGCGCGCTGGCCGGGCGCGCGCACGAGCCGTCCGAGCGCCTGATTCACCTTCTGCATCCCCGGGATCCTGTACACCCGGTCGAATGCCGCGTCCCGGCCGAGGTCCGCGAGCGCGGCGAGCCTCGCCCGCTGGACCGGATTGACCTCGGGGAGCGCGGGCCCGACCACCATCGCGTGGGACACGCGCCCGCCCAGCATGTCGATGCCCTCGGCGAAGCCCGACCCGAGCACGAGGAACAGCGCGCGGCCCTCCTCCAGCGACTCGTTGATCCACGCGTGCTGGGCCGACAGCCCCCCCCCCCTTGGCTGGAGCGCTGCCGGCCCGAACTCCCGGGCCACCGACTCCGCGTAGGCGTAGCTCGGGAAGAACACGGCGACCGGGGCCCCTTCGCCGGCGGACCGGTGGAGGCCCGCGATTGTTTCCGCCGTGGTCGCGATGTGCCGCTGGCGATGCTGGAAGCTGGTGTCCACCCGGAGATCGACCGCGACGTCGTATGCGCCGTCCCTCCAGGGCGTGGCGGCCCGGATCGGGTGCAGGCCTGCGCAGTCGCAGGCCTCCGCGAACCGGTCGGCGGGCCCGGGGGTCGCGGTGGCGAAGACGACGCCGCCAAACTCTCGGAGGGCGGCCCCGATCACGGGCGCCGCGTCGAGGCAGGTGATGGAGAGAACCCCGTCCTGCGGGCACCACCAGAGCCGGGGAAGGTCGAGCGAGGCCAGCTGGTCGGCGACCGACGGGTTCCTCCAGATGAGCCCGGCCGCATGGGGCCCGAGCGCGGCGGAGTCCATGGGGAAGGCCGCCGCCCCCTGGGCGAGCCTCGATAGGTGGTCGCCCGCGTCCTCGCGGTCCGCGTCGGCGAGCGCGCCCGACTTTGCCAGGGACTCGAGGAAGCGGGTCCAGTGGTCCCACTGCGCCACCCACCGGGAATCCGCGCGGACGTGCCGGAGAGCCTCGCACACGGCTCGCGCGTCCGCCGCGGCGAAGGCGTGCGAATGGGCGTCCGCCGCCCGCGACGCAAGGTTATGGGCCTCGTCCACCAGGAGGAGCGTCCTCGCCGGCTCGAACCCGGGCCGGTCGTAGAAGAGCACGCGGCTGTCGGGCGAGAACACGTAGTTGTAGTCGCCTATCCAGACATCGTTGAACGCGAGGGCGGAGCGGGTGATCTCGTACGGGCAGATCCGGGCGCCGACGCCCGCGTTGCGGAGCGAGCCAAGATCGCGCGGCTGGTCCTCGACGAGGTAGAACCTCGATAGGCCGCTCCCCGCCCAACGCTTCTCGGCGCCGTCCAGGTACGCGCAGGCTTCTCGGACGCATTGGAAGACCGAGTTGACGCAGTGCTCGGACTTGTTGCGGACGTGCCACGCCGCCACCGGCGCTCCCGGCCCCAGGTCCGGGCCCGGCGCGGTCATCTCCGCGAGCGTCTTGACGACCTCGAGCTGGCCCGTCGACTTCCCGGTGAGGTAGACCACGCGTTCGAAGCTGCCGTCCCTCAGCTCTCCGAGGGCGAATTCGAGCAGGACCCCCGTCTTGCCAAACCCGGTCGGGGCGTCGAGGAGGACAGCCGACTGCGCGCCCCGGACGGCCTGGCGCAGCTGCGACGCCGCGGCTTCCTGGCCGTGGCGCAGGACGGCGAAGGGGGGGCGGAACCTCAGCTGGCGCAGCCTATCCCTGCCGCGAAGG
>CZKI01000079.1_pt1 | contig 6861 bp, 14 predicted proteins | sample 700541 | NCBI WGS metagenome assembly CZKI01 (sample SAMEA3539301, study PRJEB10725) | soil metagenome | biome: tundra; feature: field; material: soil | place: USA | collected 2010-05 | depth 0.15 m
ATCTAACAACCTACCGGATCCGACGCTTGCCTCAGGCACGTCTCCTGCGGGGCAGGAGCCGCGCCATCGTTAGCGCGGATCATTAGAACGTTAGCCGCTGCCTTTTGCCATTGACGCCAACGGATATCCAAAGTAGATACGTGCCATGAAAACGACTATTCAGCGTTGGGGCAACAGTCTCGCCCTTCGAATTCCCAAAGCATTTGCAGAAGAGACTCATGTGAAAGACGGTACACCAGTATTGCTCTCCCTTTCCGACGGCTCATTGGTGATTCGTCCGGCGAGACGATCGAAGGTGTCTCTCAAGACTCTCCTGTCGGAATTCGACGCAGCCAAATTAAATGTGGCTGTGTTTGATGACGCGCCACGGGGCAAGGAGATTTGGTAATGAGCCCGTATACGCCCCAACGAGGCGATATCGTCTGGCTTAGCTTTTCCCCGCAAGCGGGTCACGAGCAGGCGGGGCGTCGCCCGGGGCTGGTGTTGTCGCCGATGAAATATAACGGCAAGGTTGGTTTGATGCTGGCGTGCCCCATCACATCCAAAGCGAAGGGCTATCCATTCGAGGTCGAAATCCCCGCCGGCGCTGGCGTCTCAGGTGTGATTCTATCCGATCAGCTGCGCAGTTTAGACTGGCGTGAACGTCGGGCGGAATATGCGGGCAAGGTCGACTCGGGGACATTGGACGATGTTTGGGCGAAGCTTGACGCAGTGCTTCATGAGGAAGGCTAACCAACTACCGGATCCGACGCCTGCGCTCGTCATGCCTCCTGCGGGGCAGGAGTCATGGCCGAGACTTGGCGCGGATCATTAGGACGTTCGGCTAAAGTAATACGTGATTTTGCGTCTGGCCACTCTCCCCGATCTTGAATCTGCCTCAATCGTGGCGCGCACCACATTTCTCGCTAACGTGGCTCCGCTGTATAATCCCGAGGGAGTCCAAACATTCCTATCCTATGCGCAAGCAGAGGCGTGGGGACTGCGACATTCTCAGGGACACAAAACGTGGATAGCTCTCGAAGGTGAACGCATCATCGGGGTAGCTCACGTGCGCGACGGGAATCATCTTTCGATGCTTTTCGTCCTTCCCACTCACCAGCGCGCTGGCGTGGGCCGCGCTCTACTCGATATTCTGCGTCGCGAGAATCCTAATTCCGAGTTAACGGTCAATTCGAGTCCAAACGCGGTTCCGGCATATCAACAATATGGATTCGAAGCTACTGGCCCCGAAACCGTGACATCTGGCATCCTTTTCGTTCCGATGCGACTCCCTGCACCAAGCAAGCCGAACCAGCTACCGGATCCGACGTCTCCGTCTGTCACGCCTCCTGCTGGTGCAGGCGGCGCGCCATCCGTCGCCGCGGATCATTAGGACGTTCGGCAAGACTAATGCGGCTCCACATTCCAAGTCTGGCGGAAGCCAAGGAGCTTCTCGCGGCTCCAACTCAGTTTCGTGGCCAGTCGGTCCTTCCGGATGCATTGCCGCCTCCCGTCAGGCTAGAGAACGCAATTGCCGCCGACGACCACTATTGGACCATGCCACGGCTATTCTTGGATGACGAAAGTGGTCGGGTTGTTGGGTCCGCTGGTTTCAAGTCCGCGCCAAAAGGCAGGCGAGTCGAGATCGGTTACGGCGTGTCAACGGCATTTCGTTGCCACGGGTATGCCACTGAAGGTGTCACGCTTCTCACGAATGAAGCTTTTGCTTCAGGACTCGTCGATGAGGTCGATGCGACTACTGATCGAGCCAATCATTCATCTGGACGTGTCCTAGAGAAAGCTGGATTTGTTAACTATGGTTTAGGGGAAGATGCAGATGGTCCCATATTCCTATGGAAAAAGGGAAGGCCGAACCAATCACCGGATCCGACGCCTGCGTCTGTCGCGCCGGTTGCGGGGCAGCCGCCGCGCCAGCCGTAGTCGCGGATCATTGCAACGTTAGGCATGATGCGCATCGCCGCCCTTTTCTTTTTTTCAGCAAGCGCGGTAGTCGCTGGACAAGATCCGCGACTCGTCGCCGAGGCAGCGATTAGCGCATGGTCGTCCCCTGACGGGAAGAGCCTTTTGGCGTTGGTGCACCCAGAGCTAATTGCTCGCCTTCGTAACGCTCGGCTCATTCAGGATTACGTCGCCGACAAAGTGGATAAGAAAAGGATGCTCATTTCTGGATCTGATGCAGACGTGATCGCGTTATTTTGTGAGACGCTCCGAGTTTGGGAGCTGGCGAGAGACGCAAAATATGAGGGTTTTCATCGGTATGTTGGAACAAAGATCAAAGGCGACCTTGCCATCGTCATGTTCGATTTTTTCCTGAATCGAAAGAGCGACGGCTCATTTTGGAAGGACGACAGAATGGAGTTTGTGTTGAAAAGGAGTGGAGATGATTGGCGTTACCTTTGGTCAACCGACTTTCCTCCGGTTATTGATTTCCGTTGGGACCCGAGGTACACGAGTACGGCTCCTGACATGGACCCGATCATGGACATAAGTGAGGTTACATTGCAGCCTATCGGCAGGTATATAGCGCGACCGATTTATCCAGAGGCGTTGGCGGAAAAGAAAGTACCGGGCGTGGTAGAGATCGAATTCGTTGTTCTTAAAGATGGTCACGTCAGCGACGTGAGCATAATTAGCGGGACCAACCAGCTATTCGGTGAAGCGGCGGCGGCAGCGGTTGCCAGATGGACATACAAGCCTGCTAGTGTAGATGGTAAGCCGGTTAATTGCCGGCTAATGTTTCCTATCTTCTTCGACATGACGGATGAAGTGACCTCCAATTTGCCTAACCAACTACCGGATCCGACGTCTCCGCCTGTCACGCCTCCTGCTGGGGCAGGAGGCGCGCCACCCGTCGCCGCGGATCATTAGGACGTTAGCCAATACCGATCGCGTTGGGCGAATTTTCGTGGCGCGGGGAGTCATCGTCCGGGGGAGTCGGTTCTTTTGTGCGGGTATTTGGGACAACTCGCTATGACTCAGCGCTCCATTTCGGTCTGTTTCGATGGCGCTTGACATATACCAAAAAAGGTGAGTTTTTATACCTATGACATTCGAGTTCGACCGCGCTAAGTCGTCCTCCAATAAGGCAAAACATGGTATCGACTTCGTTACGGCCCAGGCGCTCTGGGATGATCCGATTCGTCTGGAGACGCCCGCGCTTAGCGTTGACGAGCCGCGGTACCAGGTTCTTGGCATTATTGGCGACAACGTCTGGTCGGCCTTCATTACCTTCCGAAACGAGAAAATTAGAATAATTTCTGTGCGACGAGCTCGGGAAAACGAAAAGGAACAATACTATGGCCGCTAAAAGGAAACTGAACGCTAAAGAATTGGATGCCCTGCACGACTTTGGGGCCGACATGTCTGGGCATCTTGACACTCGCGCTTCTCGGCGTCCGGGCCTTGAAATCCAGCGGGTAAACGTAGATTTTCCGATCTGGATGATTGAGTCTCTCGATCAGGAAGCTGGGCGTCTTGGTGTTCCCCGCCAATCGGTAATCAAGTTCTGGATCTCTGAGTGCCTTACAGGCAAGAGCAGCAAAAAGGCTAACCAATCACCGGATCCGACGCCAAAGTCTGTCACGCCGTCTGCGAGGCAGACGGCGCGCCATCCTTAGTCGCGGATCCTTGCAACGTTCGGCGTCGCCCGATTTTCATGAAAGCAACACTCATATGGCAATGCGCTATCACCGCCGCGGCATTAATCGGTACTGCTGCGCTCGCCTCTGCTGCTGAGCCCCAAAAGGAAGACGCGGCGTTCTCCGCGAAGCTCTTCACATCGATCGAGAACTCCGACTACGACGCTTTCGTCGCCGACGGTACTTCGGCATTCAAGGGGATAACGAAGGAACAATTCGAAGCCGTTTGTGTTCAGTTGGCTCCGAAACTCAAGGCTGGGCATACCGTCTCTTTCCTCGGAGAACTCAAGCAGCACGGGTTTCGCGTCACTATTTGGAAGGTGAGTTTTATTGACGGAAGTGACGATGCGCTTGCGACATTGAGCGTTAAAGACGGGAAAGTTGGCGGCTTCTGGATAAAGTGAAGACGATGCCGAACCAACAACCGGATCCGACGTCTCCGTCTGTCACGCCTCCTGCTTGGGCAGGTGGCGCGCCATCCGTCGCGGCGGATCATTAGGACGTTAGGCAAAGACGCCACATGGGTACGAATCTTAACGATGCCGAGAAGCAGCTCGGGGAATTTATCGGTAAGTTCGAACCCACACAGCAACGTTTAATCAATGCGGTGCGCAAGGAGCTACGTAGACGGTTCCCGTCGGCACACGAATTGGTTTACGATAACTACAACTTCTTCGTGATCGGTTACAGCCCCACAGAACGCCCGTCCGACTCCATCGTGTCAATGGCCGCTGCGGCAAATGGTATAGGTCTATGCTTTATTCGCGGCGCAAGTCTTCCGGATCCAAAGAAAGTTCTTCTCGGTTCCGGAAAGCAGACTCGGTTCATTCGTCTTGAATCTGCAGGCGTGTTGAAGCGTCCCGAGGTTGAGGTGTTACTTGCCTCAGCAGCTTCGAAAGCTGAGGTTCCTCTGGAAGCGAAAGGTCGCGGCAAGCTCATCATTAAGTCCGTGTCGGCTAAGCAACGCCCGCGCCGTAAGGAACATGCCTAACCAACTGCCGGATCCGACGTCTCCGTCTGTCACGCCTCCTGCTAGCGCACTTGGCGCGCCATCCGTTGCCGCGGATCATTAGGACGTTCGGCAAGGAAAGACTCTCTAAATAGGCTTCATTATGAACAATAAGCCGGAACCATGCAGTCGGAGCCTCCAAAACCAGGCATAACGTGCTGCATGACAATCAGATTTCTACTGCATTGCAGTCGGAATTCCAGTCACCAAACCACGGCCTTTTTCACCCATGAATGTCTCCGACTGCATGGTTCCGGATAAGACATTGAGAGTTCTCGCTTCAGTCGGCCTCGCATTGGGCGGAGCGCTTGGCCTAGCTGGAACGTTTGCCCCATCGCCTTCCCTTCGTGGCATAGCTTGGGGCATCGATGGTGCTGCGCTTGTCATGGCAAGCGCCTTGCTCACAGTGCATTTTTACAGATTAGGTCAAGAGATCGTCGCTGCGGGCTTTCTCGTTTTTGCGGTTGGAGAAGGAATTATCTTGTCCGGGGCGGCGATGGATTTAGCCGCAAGTGTGCCTTCATTTGGAGCGGGCGCGAGTCTGTGGTCAGTGGCGCTGTTGCTCGTTAGTGTTCCGCACACTTTCCCCAGATTAGTGAGAATTCTCGGGATCGCAGCAGCTGCACTGTTCGCGGCAACGTCCGGTCAAATCTTCGCTGGGATTCAGCTTTTGCCAACTTCGCACCCGTTGCCGTTCTTCGCCTATCCTGTATTTGTTGCGACCCTTGTGGGATGGATTTGGGCGCTTATGAAGAAGTGAAGATTGCGGGAAATTACTTGGAGCGATAAATATGCCGAACCACTTGTCGGATCCGACGTTCGCCTCAGTCAGGGCTCCTGCGGGGGAGGAGCCGCGCCTTCGTTAACGTGGATCACCAAGACATTAGACCTCGCTCCGCACCTGCACATGCTTCACCACTTGTCGTTTGCGGTTTCCGATATTGCGCGTTCGGCCGCCTTTTATGACGCCGTGCTTCCGACGCTAGGTTATGTTCGTGTCTGGGCGGACGATACGGCCGTGGGCTATGGCTCCCAGGGTGGCGAGGATAAGTTCGCGATCAAGCTGAGGCCGCGCAGCGTTACAATACCTGGAGATGGATTTCACGTTGCCTTTTGCGCACCATCCCAAAAGGCCGTTGGTAAATTCTACAAAGCCGCGCTTGAACACGGCGGGAGGGACAATGGGGGATCGGGATTTCATCCCGAATACGGCGCGAAGTGTTTTGCTGCGTTTGTCTTCGATCCAGATGGTTATCGTATCGAGGCAGTTTTTGATGAACAGGTCTAACAAATTTTCGGACCCGACGCCCCCGTCTGACACGCCTCCTGCGGGGCAGGAGCCGCGCCATCCTTAGGCGCGTGTCACCTCAACGTTCGGCGGCGAGATACCATTTCTTCCAGTATTGACGTTTATCGAAGTAGCACTTAAGTATCACTCATGAGGACCGAACTCGTGACTACGTTGAAACGGCGCGCCACGGAAATCATCGCTAGCTTGCAGAGCGAAAAGGACCCTGTCCTTATTACGCAACACGGCAAGCCGGCTGCGTACTTGGTTGACGTGCAGTCATACGACGATCTGAACCGCCGTCTCTCGGTTGTGGAGGGTATCGCTTTGGGAGAACAGGCTCTTCGCGAAGGTCGGGTCCATTCTCAAGCGAACGCTAAGCGCCGCTTGTCCAGGTGGCTAAAGTAGTCTGGACCGAGCCAGCCCTAGCGCAACTCGAGTCGATTGTCGATTTCATCGCGCTGGATAAGCCGGAAGCTGCTCGGGCGGTGGCAGCGCGAGTCTTCGCGGCCACTGATCAACTCAAAAGGTTTGTTCTCCTTGGCCGACCTATACGGGAATTTGTTCACAACAACTATCGTCAAGTGTGGATCAAACCGTGTTGGTTGTACTACAGGATCCATGAAGACTCAGTCTACATACTCCACGTCCGACGGGCCGAGAAGCCGTTGAGGACCGAAGATTTGATCGCCGACGAACAATGAATAGGCCGAACCAACTCCCGGATCCGACGTCTGTGTCTGCCACGCCTCCTGCCGGGGCAGGAGGCGCGGCATCCGCGTCCGCGGATCATTTGGACGTTAGGCAATGGAACGCATGACCTCGCGACAAATCATCTAGGGCGTGTTTTCAAAAGCGATGGAACCAAACGTCGAGCGCAATGATCGCAATGTGCGCATGAATCTGGTCCTGCGTTGGGAACTGCC
>CZKI01000085.1_pt1 | contig 6643 bp, 10 predicted proteins | sample 700541 | NCBI WGS metagenome assembly CZKI01 (sample SAMEA3539301, study PRJEB10725) | soil metagenome | biome: tundra; feature: field; material: soil | place: USA | collected 2010-05 | depth 0.15 m
AAGGCACTTGCGGATTGGGAGCGACAAGGGGGTGGGGGGGGCGGGTTCGCCTTATCATTGGCGGCAGGGGGCGTCTGCCACATCCGAGCGTGTCATGATTGAGGTGGCGCCGCTCGCGATGGCGCTAGGGAGGAGGAGGTGGCAACCCGAAACGCCCGGGCGAAACTCGCGATGCCTAGCTTTAGGTGACGCATGCACCCGAGGCGCGGATCGTTTGTTTTAAATTTCATCGCACTAGGGGCTACGACCCGCCCAGAGAGTTGTGTTCCGGATTACGTGGCGTGCCTCATACCGGCGGCCTCTGTGCCAACGACTTAATCGTCATCTTGGAATGAAGCGGTCGATCAGGCCGACCAAGCTTGGGCTGCGCACTTGGCCCTTCGTCGGCCATCCCGATGCCTTCGATCAACCCGCCGCCAACATCTCGCTAATCGCCACTGCAAACTCCTCGGCGCCGATCCCTGGGCCTGCTTCAATTGTGCCTTGGGCGGCCTCGCAGCCGCCACCAACCGATCCGCGGCTGACTTTGCCCCGCTTCAGTTCGTCCACCAGCGCGATCAATCCGGGACGGCGGGTTCCGCGCATACCAGGATCATACGTCCAGGTTCCCGACCCGCCACCCAGTGGCGGAGTTGCTTCCAATGCCATTCCCGTCGGAACTCGGCCCGGTTCTGGCAGGTAGCCGGGAGTGCCCTGCGGTCTCATTCCGCCGAGGACATTTCAGGCGGATCGCTTTGGATGGCGTCGGCAATAGTCGTGGCCGCCAGCCTGTTCCAAAAGAGAGTCTATCTAGGTGCCGTGGCCGACCGATTTCCTCAAAGCCTCGCCTAGAAATCTTCGTGTGCGAAACCCTTCTTTCAGCGGCCTCGCGATCGGTCCAGTGGCTGCAGTGTGAAAGTCGGCGTCAAAAACCATTGCCTCCTGGGGGACGCTCCCTTCATGGAATCCGCACTCATCCTCGTATCCGAACGGGGCCCTTTTGATCGCATTGTTGAGGACGATCAATCCGACAAGGATAATGGCGAGCGCGGCGATGATGTAGGGGATCACGGGGGTGGGGTATTGATTGTCATTGAGCCAGTGGCAAAAGAGAGGAATGACTCGCGGCGCTAATTTACTCCGTTCCACGCGGATGCATATGAGGGGAATCGCCCATAATCGCCGGGAAAGTTACCTAGTCTACCTGCATGTCCCGTTGTCTTCCATGCAAGGCTCCTGGAATCTCCGGTCCCAAGGGGCGCAGCCGCCGGAAACAGATTCCATCTGGACGGTTTGAAGCTTGGGTCCCATTCGAGAACCGACGGCAAACCCACGCAAGGTAGAGCGATCGACCTATTCATGCGCTTGCAATGGGGTGAGCGTCGTATGGAAGATTGACGCGGCGACTCCGCCGTTGCTCCCGCAATAGCAACGTATTGTGAAATGTCAAGCGGACGGCTGTCGTGTCCAATGTCGGGATTTGTCATTCGGATCGGTCGTTAGGCGATGTCCAGTTTGGTGGATTGGCCGACGATAAGGGCTTTCGTCCTTGGAATCACGTATGGGAAATACGTATCCAGCATGATCATCAGTTTCCTCCTTAGGGCCGCTTGATAAATCAATGGTGACCAAGCCCATCGGGCCGGCGTTCTAACAGGGGATAACTGAGAAACGCTCATGAAACGAATGCTGCGTTGGGGAAATGGACGGCGAGGAGCCCTAGTATCGAAGAAGCGGGATGGGACTTCCCCGCATCATTTGGCCGTTGCTGCGCAGATATTGTCTGGAATGGCAGTCGGGCGCGCAAATGACGGCATGGCGGCTCAATACACAACGCCATCAGTTCTTGCGCATCCTCAACCGCCGTCCAACCGAGCCGGCCGGGGTCAAGGTTTGACGATGAGACCCTCGTCGGCTTCGACCCCGGCGTATCCGGGACTCGTGCGTTCCGACGGTTGCGGATATCCCCCCCGCCAATCGCAACGGAGAATGGCACGTCTCGAAGCGCTTCACGCCTCACCTGCTGCGCTCCTAATCTCCTCCGGCAGGAATGACTCTGGCCCGAAAGCCTTGGCTTGAGTTCGGGGTCAGTTATGTCCAACCCATTGACAACAAGCGGCTTGTATCCTGCGTCGAGGGTCGCCGAATCGTTGCCGCCCTGCCTCCCAGCGCTCCTGGCATGGCCCTCGATCGCCAGGAGCCAAAGGCGTTCCTCTTTCCACCCGCGCTCCGTGATCCTATCCTGGCTTCGCTCGATCAGCCCCCTCCTGCGTCCGAAGACAGACTTTCCATCCGGCCGGGGTTCATGGAGTACCGCTGCCCTCGGAACACCCGAAGGCCGCAGCCAGGTATGCGATCCCTGTCCCATCGGATAGGCCCGAGGGGCCGCCCGCAGCAGCTTTGCCTCCGCGCCTCTTGCGGGCCGGCAGCAGGCCTTTCGGATGACTCGCGGCCGCCGGAGGCGCGGATCCGAGAGCGTGTTCCTGAAGCGGGGGCCAGAGGGGACAAAGGGCCGTTTGATCGTCACGTGCATCGAACTTCTTATATCACAAGAATAGACATGTCGCATCATTGGGGACAAGCCAAATCGGATGCCGTAAGAGCAAGGCGCATTTCCGCGCGCGGACGGAAGGGGTTGCACATTGATCCTTGCGGACGCCGCCGCATCGCGCGCGCGCCGGCTTGCAATGCGCATTCATCTGAAATGAGCGACGAGCCACCGCGGTTGTCTCCGTGGACTCAGACGCGGCGTCCAGTCCGGGCGGCGGACCGCGGGGGATTGAGCGGGAGCAAGGCGGCTGTGGAAACATCCGGAGCCGAAGCGCGACGGCGACACCGGAACAGATTCATGCCGCGGCCTTCGCCCGTGTCGTCGCGTGGCGCCACAGGGGCCGGATCACCCACCCGGGAGCTGGGCAACGGATCCGACAGTCGCGCGCGGGTTCGAAAATGCGACAGAACCCGCGACGATGCGCTCTGGCAATGGGGCGATCCCGGCGGCAGCCCTCCAGAGGATTACGAGGAGGGCCGGTACCGGAGGGTGCTGGCCGAGATCCTTGGTCTCGAGGAAGGGACAAAAGGCCGGGCCGCCGGCGCCGTCAGATGTCGAGCCTGCGCTCCCGGGCAATGGCGACCCACGAGGCCAAGGCGATGAGGACGGCCTGGAGGGGCAGGCGGATCCACAGCACCGCGGGCGAGAGGGCGAACCCCTCCACGCGCCCCATGAGGACCGCATGCACGTTGGCCGGGAAGACGAAGACGAGCAGTGCGGCCAGCCCAAAGCCCGCTACGCGCCGGAGACCCGGCACGAGGATGCCGATCCCTCCGAGGATCTCGCAGACCCCGGCGATCGCGCGATGGTTGGCCGGCGACGGAAGCCACGCGGGCACCATGTCGGCGGTTGCGGACGCCATGAGGAAATGGTTCAGCCCAGCAAGGATGAAGAAGGCGGCGAGGATCCAGCGGGAGAGGGGCTTCAGGATCACACCTCGTAAGACGCCTTAATCCCGTCTTTGTCTGCATGGAACCGGTTAAACGATGTGTAAATTGCATGGCGGCTGCGGACCGCCGGACCCGGGTCCGGCCCGCCTTGGCCACCGGCCGAGGGGACAACCTCATGGAGCTTCGCGCCTAGCGCACGCGCACGTCCACGACCGCGGAAAGCCCGGGCCGGAGGCGGTCGCCCAGCTCGTCGAGGCCCGTCTGCGCCGCGCCCATCAGCCCCGCACGCCGCCAAGGAAGATGTCCACGCACGCCTCGCCGTAGTGCGCGGCGCTGTACTCGGGCTGCCCGGGAGAGCTGGATCTGCGGAGCACGCTGGCGAAGATCGCGCCCGCAAAGATGTCGGCGGCGACGGCGGGATGGAGCCCCGGCCTCGCCTCGCCCGTCCTTCGCGCGAGCCGGAGCCGCTCCACGAGGGCGGCGCGCATCGGCCAGAAGATCCCCTTGAGGGCCTGGCGCTGGCAGAGCGCGTGGCGGTGGATCTCGCCGATCATCGTGCGGATGAGGGGCAGGTTCGCGACGAGGAGGGCCTCGTAGCGGCGCGCGAACAGGACGAGGTCGGCGCGCAGGTTGCGCCCCCCGCGGCCCGGCGCGGCCGCGGCCTCGCCCCCGGGGCCGAAGGCGCTCCCGACGACCGCCTCGAGCAGGCGCTCCTTCGTCCCGAAGTGCCTGAATAGCGTGACCTCGTTGACGCCCGCCTCCCGCGAGATGGCGCGGGTCGTCGCTCCCTCAAGCCCGTCGCGCGCGAAGACGCGCGACGCGGCGGACAGGATGAGCTGCCGCGTGGGGGGGCGGCGGCGGACGGCCTTGGCACGGGGGTGCATGCAAGTAGTTGCTTGCAAAGTTTCACAGGCGGGTGATGTTATCAAGATTCATTTTGAACGCCGCCGCCATACCGATGAACCCGATGCACCGCATCCCCTACACGCCCGCCGCAGTCGGGCCGCGGCCATGATGGCGCCCATCATCATCCTGGGGGCGATCCTGGTGTTCCTCGCCTGGGACACATCGGACCACAAGTAGGCCCCATCCGGCCTCGCTCCCGCGCGGGCCCGGCCGCCCTCCGCGGGCGACGCCAATTGAGCCTTGCGGGCGAGGGCGCGGGCCAGCAACGTGGCGCCCTTCGTGTGAAAATCGGTTTTCTCGGCGGGAGCTTCGACCCCGTGCATTTCGGCCACCTGCTCGCCGCGCAGGACGCATACGAGCAGTACAGGCTTGACCGGATCGTCATCGTCCCGGCGGCGCAGACGCCCCTGAAACCCAGCGTCTCGCACTCCTCGGCCGCCGACCGGCTGGCGATGCTCCGCGCCGCGACGGAGTGGGACACGCGCTTCGAGGTCTCCGACGCCGAGCTGCAGAGGGGGGGGGTCAGCTACACGATTGACTCCGCCCGGCACTTCCGCGCGCTCCACCCCAAGGACCAGCTCTACTGGGTGATAGGCGGCGACCAGCTCCCGCTGCTCCACCTCTGGAGGGAGATCGGGGAGCTGGCGAGGCTGGTGGAGTTCATCTTCCTCGAGCGCCCGGGCTACCCGGTCAAGGCCACCCCCGACGTACCGGGCCTCAGGCTGCACCGCTGCGACGGGCACCTGCTCGCGATCAGCTCGACCGAGCTCCGCGAGAGGACCCGGCGCAACCTCTCGCTCGACTATTTCGTCCCCCACAAGGCGATCGTCCACATCCGCAGCCAGGGGCTGTATCTCAAGCCCGAATGAAGCCGACCGAAACCCAATCGCTGGAGCTCGTCAGGCTGTGCTGCCGCGCGCTCGACGAGAAGAAGGCGGGCGACCTGCGCGTCCTCGACGTCCGGGAGATCTCGTCCATCACCGACTACCTGGTCATCGGGACCGCGACCTCGGAGCCCCACGTGCGCGCGCTGCGGAACGAGCTCGAGAAGGCGCTCGACTCCGTGAAGGCGCACATCGTCGGCTTCGAGACGGCCCGCGAGAGCGGCTGGGCCGTGATGGACGCCTTCGACGTCATGGTCCACATCTTCACCCCGGAGAAGCGCGACCGGTACCGGCTTGAAACCCTTTGGAAGGATGCGCGGGACGTCCCGCTCAGGGATGTCCTGGCCGCGGAGAAGCGCCCCGCGAGGAAACCCGCCAAGGCGAAAGGCAGGGCGGCCCCCAAGAAGGCCGGAAGGAGGGCCAAGTAGTTTTCCGGGAGGCAGATGCGGGACTCGCCAGCCGGCGGCCCGCCGCGGCCGTCGGCGCCGGGAAGACGGCGAGTGCGGGAAACTACTTAGTCGATTGGAGATTCGCAGCTTGAATGCATCTTGATCTAGCGGTAGCGTGGTTACGCCCAGATTCTGGGCATGTATATAATAAAACGTTAATAAACATAAAGTTAAGGCAGTCAAATGAATGCACGAAACAAGGGTTTTACCCTGGTTGAAATAATGATTGTCGTGGTGATCATCGGCCTCCTGGCATCGATGGCCATCCCGGCATTCCAAAAGGTCAGAACGGCCTCGCAGGACAAGGCCGTCCTGAACAACGCAAGGCAGCTTTCGGCTGCCTCGGACCAGTATTACCTCGAGAACGGTATCTCGACGGTGACGCTGTCCGATCTGCTCGGGCCCACGTCCTACATCAAGGCGCTGAACTCGGTCGCGAACGAAACGTATCCTCAGGGCTTCTCGCAGGGGACGACGATCACGATCAGTGCGGTGGCCGGAACGCGCACGATCACGTACTCGCCGTGACCGCGCCCGGCATCCCGCGCTCCAGTCGGCCAATAGAGGTAACTAGCAATGTGCTATGGACTTATGCATCCCATTGGTAAGATGGGGACAACTACGTATTCACAGACCTTTTATCTTGCTGGAAAAACGGGTCGTTAGGAAAATGCCCAGGTTCAAATCGCATAAAGCGGTTTGTTAATCATAAAACACATAACCAAATAACGACCAAATGAAACTCAGTCACAATACCAAGGGCTTCACCCTTGTCGAAATCATGATAGTTGTCGTCATCATCGGCCTTTTGGCCGCCATGGCGATACCAGCCTTCCAGAAGGTCCGGACAAACTCGCAAGACAAAGCGGTCCTGAACAACGCCCGCCAGCTCTCGGCAGGCGCTGACCAGTACTACCTCGAGAACGGTGTCTCGACGGTTACGCTCTCCGACTTGCTCGGACCCACATCGTACGTGAAGGCGCT
>CZKI01000082.1_pt2 | contig 3517 bp, 2 predicted proteins | sample 700541 | NCBI WGS metagenome assembly CZKI01 (sample SAMEA3539301, study PRJEB10725) | soil metagenome | biome: tundra; feature: field; material: soil | place: USA | collected 2010-05 | depth 0.15 m
TAAAGGAGGTGTCGTTCACGGGAGGCCTTTCAGGACTGCCTTCCGCCTGGCTGTGCGCTCGGCGCATCGCGGAGAGATTCGTGCTGGTTCATTCCCGGGGATACTACCACCGGGCCTGGAATGCCCCGAATTAATTACCGGCTCCAAACCGCTAAGATTGTATTAAGCCCGCGCGTCCCCTGCCCGCGCGAACCGCCCTCGCGGCTCCGCGAAGATCCCCTCACCAGCTGACTCGGGCGCCCGCACCCGCCATCCGCGGGGGGGCGACGTTGAACACGCCGGTCGCGCTGTGCGCCGTCTCCACCCGGGAGTTGCCCAGGTTGTCGACGCTCACAAAGGCCTCGGCGTGGTTCGGCAGCAGGATGCGAAGCGATGCGTCCGCGACCGTGGCCGGGGCCAGAGGCAGGCGGTTCAGGTCGTCGTCGAACTGGGAGCCCGTCCGGCGGATGCGGGCCGTCACGAACAGGTCCCTCCAGGGATGCCAGGCGAGTCCCAGCGACGCGTTCCAGCGCGGCACCTCGGGGAGCGACAGCCCCACGAGTCCGGGGGCCACGGGCGCGGCGCCGACCGTGGCCTCCTCCTCGAGGACGGACAGGTCGAGGCTCCACGCGTCGGACTGCCTCCAGGTTGCGCCGAACTGCGCACCGTCCGTGTCGACGCGGCCCAGGTTCAGCCTCTCCTGGCCCGTGCCGCCGGCGGGAAGGGTGCCGAACACGGGGAACGTCCCGGGCCCCTGGACCAGGGTAACGTTGGCCACCGGGTCCTCGAGCCGCGCCGCGAAGCCCTCGAGCGCGACGCGCAGCCGGCCCCGGCTCCAGGTCGCGCCGACCTCGCCGCTGTCGGCGTGCTCGGTCGACAGGCCGGGATTGGCCTCGGTCACCGTGGATCCCACGCGAAACGGCCTGTAGAGCTCGTTCAGCGTCGGCTCGCGGAACGCCCGCTGTCCGGCGGCGTGGAGCTCCCATGCGTCCGACGCCTTCCAGGTGAGTCCCGCGCTCGGGCTAAATTCGGTCCCCGCGCGGGTGGGGTAGATGTCCTCAAGGAGGAGCGCGCCCGTCGCCAGGCTCGTGCTCCTGAGGTGCCCGTCGCTGTCCTCCCACCGGTCGAGGCGCACGCCCGCCAGCGCGTGCACCGAGCCGCCCAGGGGCTGGCTGCGTTCGGCGAAGAGCCCGGCGAAGGTCTGGCGCCCCCCGGCGAAGCGCTGGTCCGCGTAGGCGCCCCCGGCGTACGAATAGCCCTCGCGCGTCTCCCCCCGGATATCACGGACATCGCCGCCGACCGTCGTCGCCGCCCCGGAGGAATCGGCCCAGGTGGACGACCCGGCGAAGCCCAGGGCGGTTACCGGGACGGCGAGCTGGTCGCTTGCCGGCGTCTCGGCCGTGCGTGCGGCGTTCACCGAGCTGAACGTCTGCGAGGACGACTGATCCTGGGCGTAGGCGGTCGCGGTCCAGGATTCGCCGGGGGAAACCTGGCCCGACAGGGCGACGGACCCGAACACCTGGCGGGTGCGGTTCTGCTGGTAGGGGGTCCCGTTGTCGCGCCACTCGTCGAAGCTGCGGAGCGTCACGGTGGCGGCCACGCTGGCGCCGAGCGATCCCCGCCAGCGCGCACTGGCCGAGTCGTGGCGGCTGGCCGCATCTATATCCACCGGCCCGCGGTCCTCGGGGGCGACGAGGCTTGTCCCGGTCGTCGCGAAGTCCTGGCCCCGCAGCTCAAGGACGCCGGGCCCCAGGGGGACCGCCTCCGTGAAAGCAGCGCTCCGGGTGTCGCGGTCGCCCCACCGCGCCACCGCATCGCCGGATCCCGGGGGGGGCTGCGCGTAGAAGAGCTCGATCACGCCCGCGAGCGAGGCGTTGCCCCAGGCGGCGGCGCCGCCGCCCGGGACGATCTCGGCCCGCGCGATCGAATCTACCGGCAGGAGGCTCCACGGCACCCAGCCGCCGAAAGGGTCGTTTAGCGGCACGCCGTCCAGGAGGACGAGCGAGCGGCTCGCGCCGCTCGGTCCGAGGCCGCGCAGCGAGACGCCCTGGGAGGTCGGGTTGGCCGTCATGCTGTCGTTCCTGCGGAACAGGCTGAAGTCGGCCGCGCCCCGGAGCGCGTCGTCAACGGTCAGGTAAGGGCCGTCGCTGAAGGCGTCGCCGGGGATGATCTCGACCGTGAACGGCACCTGCGAGAGGGGCTCCGGCGCGCGCGTGGCGCTGACCGTCAGCGGATCCAGGGTCTCGACCTGCGCGAAGGCCGCCGGCACGGCAAGAAGCGCTGCAAGCTCTCGGATGAGGCGCACCGCGGCCAGTCACCATGCTTTCTTGCGCGGAGGCAAGCAGCGTCGCACGCAGCCCGCGTTCCAAATCGACAACCGGGCGCAGTGCCACTCACCTGTGGTTCCCCCATCTCGATGGCATTCGTAAACCCGGCGTCCGTTGCGGACAGATATGACGTTCTCGTGGTCGGTTCCGGCGCGGCCGGCGGCCACGCGGCGTACACCCTCGCGATGGGAGGAGCGAAAGTCCTGATGATCGAGGCGGGGCGCAACTACGACCCCGTTGCGGAGACGCCGATGTTCCAGACAAACGCTGCCGCGCCCCTGCGGGGCTCGGCTACGCCCGACAAGCCGTTCGGGTTCTACGACGCCACGGTCGGCGGCGGCTGGGAGGTGCCCGGCGAGCCCTACACGAACGCATCCGCGGAGGAGGGCCGGCAGTTCAGGTGGTGGCGCTCGAGGATGTTGGGGGGCCGGACAAACCACTGGTCGCGCCACGCGCTTCGCAACGGGCCCTACGATTTCAAGCCGCGCAGCCGCGACGGGCTCGGATTCGACTGGCCGATATCCTACGAGGACGTGGCGCCGTACTACGACAAGGTCGAGATGCTGATCGGCGTCTGCGGCACGAATGAAGGCCTCGAGAACACGCCCGACTCCCCGAAGGGCTGCCTGCTGCCTCCCCCAAAGGCGCGGATAGGCGAGCTTCTCGCGCGGCAGCGGGGGCGCATGCTTGGCATCCCGGTCATCCCCATCCGGCGGGCGGTTCTCACCCGCCCGCTCGACCACCGTGCGATTCCGGCGAGGCTCCATCCGGGCAATGCGGGGGCCCAGCGGATCTTGGCCGAGGACATGCGGAACCGGGCGGCCTGCTTCTGGGCCACGCGCTGCGAGCGCGGCTGCTCCATCCGCGCGAACTACCAGTCGACGACGGTGCACATCCCCCCGGCGCTGGCCACGGGCAACCTGGACATCCTCGCGAACGCGATGGCCCGCGAGGTCACGGTGGACTCCGCGGGCAGGGCGGCGGGCGTCGGCTACATCGACAAGGCGACGGGGCTGGAGCACCGCGTTTCGGCGCGCGTCATCGTCCTCGCCGCGAGCGCGTGCGAGACGGTGCGGCTGCTCCTCAACTCGAAGTCGGCCCTGTTCCCCAACGGGCTCGCGAACTCGAGCGGGCTGGTGGGCAAGTGCATCATGGACACGGTCGGCGCGAGCTGGGGGGCCAGATCCCGCTCCTTGAGAACCTCCCCCCCC
>CZKI01000031.1_pt1 | contig 1981 bp, 3 predicted proteins | sample 700541 | NCBI WGS metagenome assembly CZKI01 (sample SAMEA3539301, study PRJEB10725) | soil metagenome | biome: tundra; feature: field; material: soil | place: USA | collected 2010-05 | depth 0.15 m
GAAGCTTGCGTCCGCCGGCAAATTCTTGCCGTACATGTAGAAACGTCTACCAACAATTCACCGGCTGTCGCTCTGTATGGCGGTTTCGGTATGCGCGACCGACAGCGCCTCTTGTTGACAAAGAAACTCACCTCCAGGTGCGAAGTTCTCTTGATTGGGAAACAGCCTAACCAACTACCGGATCCGACGTCTCCGTCTGTCACGCCTCCTGCTAGAGCAGGCGGCGCGCCATCCGTCGCCGCGGATCATTAGGACGTTAGGCACAAGCCACCGGATGTATCGCGCCCTCACAGATATTACCGTAGTGGCCCATCTGCTGTTCATCGCTTTTGTAGTTGGCGGTAGCTTTCTCGCCCGCCGTCGCCGCTGGATCATATCGATTCATATCGTCGCGCTAATCTGGGCTGTCTATGCGGAACTCTCACCTGGAATTATCTGCCCGCTAACGACGCTCGAGAACATTCTTGCGCTACGTGCCGGGCTGGCGACTTACAGCGACGATTTTGTGGCGCGCTACCTCCTTCCTATTGTTTACCAAAACGGACTATCCCAGTCGTGGCAGTATTGTCTTGTTGCGATTGTGCTCGGTCTCAACACATTCGGGTACCTTTCGATTGCCCGAAGTGTGCCTAACCAATCGTCGGACTCGACGCCTGCCTCAGGCACGTCTCCTGCGGGGCAGGAGCCGCGCCATCGTTAGCGCGGGTCACCTCAACGTTCGGCGTGTCATATCCCAAGTAGTGTAACCCCAAAGAAAATGAAAAGACTCACCGCCGTTATTCTCATTTCACTCCCTCTTACCGCCGCTGCGATTGAAGCACCCTTAACTTTTCCGAAGGTCGGGCTCGATGTACCGCCTCTTCCGTTAATCGAGAATTCGCTGCAAGGGCTCCCTGGGATAATAAGCAATCTCCATCCAGACAGGCAAACGGTTCCCGATAGAATGGTTGTCATTTCGAGAATGCCGATTGTCCTTTTGGGTCGCGAGTGTGACCCAAAGATAATCAAAACGCCGGATCTCTCTATAGATTACAAATTGATCGTGAAGAATCCGGAGATAGAGCCGTCTAAGTGAATAACGTGCCGAACCAACTACCGGATCCGACGTCTCCGTCTGTCACGCCTCCTGCTATGGCAGCGCGCGCGCCATCCGTCGCCGCGGATCATTAGGACGTTAGCCCAAGTCCGATCCTGCATGGGTTCTCACCGGTTGTCTGATCTCGCGTCGGGAATGGCGGTTCGCGGCTCGCTCGTTGTCATATGTTTTGGCCGTGTCAGGCATTCTACACCATATCCTTTACGGGCTCCGCGATTTGGTCCCGTTTGGCCGTATCGTTGTGTTTCTCGTATTGGTCGCTCCGTTAGGTTGCTCGGTACCGGATCACGAACTGACGACATACAGCGCAACGGTTGAACGTGTAGTTGAGCGACAAGGTGATTTCTATTCGCCCGTTAAAGGGCATAAACCGCTTTATTGCCTCTATCTCCGGCTAAATGGATCCAATCAAAGCGAACGCAAGGAACCACTCAGGGTATTGGTGCTGGATCTTTATGTGTGGGAGAATTATGGCCAGAAAGGTGACACCGTTGAATTCAGATACCCTGGAGACCTTCGCAGGATCGACGAAGTCGATTTCGATTCACTCTTCAAGTACAGGGTGGTCGAAAAAGGGGGCTAACCAACTACCGGATCCGACGTCTCCGCCTGTCACGCCTCCTGCTGGTGCAGGAGGCGCGCCATCCGTCGCCGCGGATCATTAGGACGTTCGGCAAAGAAATGGAGCGCGCTAAAGTTTCCACATCGGTCGAACGCAGCTGGCCTGCAAGACTAGGCTTGGTGGCTGCCTGGGGATGGGCGATATTGGCGGGTGGCGGAGGCATTATGCTGCTCATAGAAAAAGGCCCTTGGCCGCTGACGAACGGCTGGTTCGCGCTTGCGTCAGGGGTGGCTGCGTTTCCTCTGACGGCGTGGTTCGCGGAT